>VFQM010000613.1_pt1 | contig 38056 bp, 37 predicted proteins | sample 3512391 | NCBI WGS metagenome assembly VFQM01 (sample SAMN10412369, study PRJNA504923) | tailings metagenome | isolation source: Replicate 1 from Balatoc abandoned mine | place: Philippines
ATCGCTATGGCAACTTTGATATTTTCACAATCCCTGCCAATGGGGGAGAAGCCAAGCGTGTTACTTTTCATTCAGCTGCAGAATATCCTTACGATTTCTCTGCTGATAATCAACGAATCATTTTTGGTTCTGCAAGAATGGATTTGGCCAGCAATAGACAATTCCCAACAGGGTCTATGCCCGAACTCTATAGTGTAAGTGTGAATGGGGGTAGACCCATTCAATTGCAAACCACCCCTGCTGAAGATGTAAAATTTAGCAAGGATGGTAGCAAAATGGTTTACCACGATAAAAAGGGAGGAGAGAATGCCTGGAGAAAACACCATACTTCTTCTATTACCCGTGATATTTGGATCTACGATGCCAAAACAGATAAGCATACCAAGCTGACCAGTTTTAACGGAGAGGACCGCAATCCAGTTTTTGCCAATGGCGAAAAAGAATTGATTTATTTAAGTGAAGAGAGTGGCAGTTTCAATGTGCACAAAATGTCGGTTGCCGGTGGCAAATCAGAGAAGCTGACTTCCTTTAAAAAACATCCAGTTCGTTATTTAAGTACGGCCAATGATGGAACCCTATGCTTTAGCTATGATGGAGAATTATACACCATGAAAGCGGGAGCAACTCCGCAAAAATTAGGGGTGACCATTTTAGCAGATGCCAGAAAGAACGACGAACAAGTGATGCGCGTGAGTAGCGGAAGCAATATTGTAGTTTCTCCTAATGGTAAAGAAGTTGCTTTCTTGTATAGAGGCGATGTATTTGTAACCAGTGTAGAGGGAGGAGTAACCAAAAGAATCACTGCAACGCCTACACAGGAATTGGGGATTGGATTTTCACCAGATGGCAAATCCATTATTTATACAGCTGAGCGCAATAACAAGTGGAGCATTTTTGAAAGCAGTAAAGTAAGAGCAGACGAACCTTATTTTTATGCAGCCACTTTAATTAAAGAAACCCCTGTATTAGACAATGCAAACGACAATACACAACCTTTGTATTCTCCGGACGGCAAGGAAATTGCATTTGTAGAAAACAGAAACAATGTGCGCATCTACAATATTGCAAGCAAGCAAAGCAGAACCGTATTGGGCTCTGATCAAATTTTTGCCTGGACAGAAAACGACCAATACTTTCAGTGGAGTCCAGACAGTAAGTGGTTGTTATTTGATTATGCAGTGGTTGGTAGTGCAGTAGGGGAAGTAGGTTTGGCCAGTGTGGATGGAAAGAAAATCATGAATATTACCGAGAGTGGATTCAACGATTATCGTCCTAAATGGGTAATGGGTGGTAAAGCTATGTTGTGGCAGAGTAATCGGGATGGATTAAGGGGCGCTGCCATGAGTGGAGGCGCACAAAGCGATGCTTACCTCATGTTCTTTACACAGGCTGCTATGGATCGATTTAAATTGACTAAAGAAGAGTTGACGCTGGTAAAAGAAATGGAAGAACAAAAAGCCAAAGCAGATACCAGCAAGAAAAAAACGCCAGCAGTTGAAGCCGTAGAAATAGAATGGGAGGGATTAACACAGCGCAGGGTAAGAGCTACTATTCACTCTTCGTCTATGGGCGATGCATTGGTAAGCAAGGATGGAGAAACGCTTTATTATCTCGCTCGTTTTGAAAGAGGCATGAACTTATGGACCACCAACTTAAGAACCAAGGAAACCAAAATGTTGGTGCCCTTGAATGCCAATGGAGCCAGTATGGTATGGGACAAAGACCAGAAAAATATTTTCATCAGCAGCGATGGCAGCATCACTAAGTTGGATGTGGCTAGCAGCAAGCAAGACAGGGTAGGTATTAGCGGAGAAATGTTGGTGAACATGAGTGAAGAACGCCAAGCAATGTTTGACCATGTGTGGCGCAGAACCAAGAAAACATTTTACAATAAAACCTTCCACGGAATTAACTGGGATAGTTATAAGACGGATTATGAAAAATACCTTCCTTTCATTGGCAACAACTATGAGTTCAGCGAAATGCTAAGCGAATTGTTGGGTGAATTGAATGTGAGCCATAGTGGTGCATCTTATGGAAGCTTTAATGCCAACGGAGACGCAACGGCTTCTTTGGGTGCGTTTTACGATGCAGCCTACACCGGAAATGGTGTTAAAATTGAAGAAGTGATTGTAGGAGGTCCATTGGATAGAGCAGGACTGAATGTGAAAGCGGGTGCCATCATTGAAATGATTGATGGAGAAATGGTAACAGCAGACAAGGACCTGGCACAATACTTAAATAGAAAATCTGGTAAAACAGTATTGCTTACTTTAAATGAAAATGGCGTCAAAAGAGAGATCACAGTAAAAGCCATTAGCACTGGAGAAGAGAATGGCTTGTTGTACAAGCGTTGGGTAAAAAGAAATGCAGATGAAGTAGAACGCTTAAGTGGAGGCGCTTTGGGCTATGTTCATATTCCTGGTATGAGTGATGGTACCTTTAGATCTACCTATGAAGATATCATGGGTAAACATTTCTTAAAGAAAGGCGTAGTAGTAGATACCCGAAACAATGGCGGGGGAGACTTAGTAGCAGACCTAGCTGTTTTCTTAAGTGGTAAGCAATTCATGAACTATACCAATGATGTAAGAAGCAATGGCTATGAACCCAATTTCCGTTGGACTAAGCCAAGTATTTCTTTGGCGAATGAAGCGAACTATAGTGATGGACATTGTTATGCATTCATGGTGCAAGAACTAAATGTAAACAAGTTAGTGGGCACACAGGTTCCAGGCACTTGTTCTTTTGCAGCATGGGAAAGCCTAATGGATTCAGGTATCCGTTGGGGCGCACCAACCGTGGGTGTAAAAACCAATGCAGGCAAGTATTTGGAAAACGCAGCTACCGATCCAGACTTCTTAGTTTACAATGAATACGAAGTAGTGAAGAAAGGTGTAGATCAGCAATTGGAAGTAGCCGTGAAAGAATTGATGAAGACGATTAAGTAGATGTATTTCGGAAAGAAATTTGGAATACGGATAAATAAGATTAGTATGAGGCCTCGAAAATTTCGGGGCCTTATGCTTTTCTAATTATCTCCGCCCCCAAACTTTGTAAGCGTTGATCTATAAATTGATAACCACGATCTATCTGTTCAATATTTTGAATGGTGCTTTTGCCTTCTGCGCTGAGTGCAGCAATTAAAAGGGCTTGCCCTGCTCTAATATCGGGGCTGCTCATGGTGATGCCGCGCAAACTATTTCTTCTGCCGAGTCCAATTACGGTGGCTCTATGCGGATCACACAAAATAATCTGTGCACCCATATCAATCAATTTATCGGTAAAGAACAAACGGCTTTCAAACATTTTCTGGTGGATCAAAACCGATCCTATGGCCTGTGTTGCCACTACCAAAACAATACTCAATAAGTCGGGCGTAAAACCTGGCCAGGGATGATCGGATATAGTAAGTATTCCCCCATCCATAAAGGTTTGTATGGTATAGGTTTCCTGCGAAGGAATATAAATATCATCTCCTTGTATATCAAACTGAATACCTAATTGCTGAAATTTTTCTGGAATGATGCCTAAGTGTTGTACCCCTGCATTTTTAATGGTGATTTCACTTTGGGTCATGGCTGCTAGGCCAATAAAACTGCCTATTTCAATCATGTCGGGTAACAAACGGTGTGTTGTGCCACCCAGCGTTTCAACTCCCTCAATAACCAATAAATTACTTCCAATGCCACTGATTTTTGCACCCATTCTGTTGAGCATACTGCACAACTGTTGTAAGTAAGGTTCACAAGCCGCATTGTAAATAGTGGTAGTGCCTTCTGCTAAAACCGCAGCCATTACAATATTCGCGGTACCTGTTACAGAAGGTTCGTCCAGTAACATATAACAACCCTGTAAGGCATCGGTGGTTAAAGTGAAGCAGCCAATATTTTCATTGTATGCATAAGTGGCACCCAATTTTTGAAAACCGATAATATGCGTATCTAATCTTCTTCTTCCAATTTTATCGCCACCGGGTTTGGGTAAATAAGCTTTCTTAAAACGTGCTAACAATGGACCCGCCAGCATTACACTGCCTCTGAGTCTTCCGCTTTTTTTGCGAAAATCTTCTGAAGTCAAGTAATCTACTTGTATATTATCTGCCTGAAATTGATAGGTATCTTGGTTGATGCGATTTACTTCAACCCCCATTTCCTGCAATAATTCAATGAGTAAATTCACATCCAGAATATCCGGAATATTGGAAATGGTAAGGGGCTCTTTGGTTAATACTACCGCAGATAATATTTGCAAAGCTTCATTTTTGGCGCCTTGTGGAACAATGCTGCCTTTTAACTGATTGCCACCTATTACTTCAAAACTACTCATGGAATATTAATAGCGTTTCTTGAATCCTCCGCCTTGGTTGCGATTGCCGCTACCCTGGTTTCTTGAATCGTTGCGCTGACCTCCACTTTGATTGCGATTGCCACCGCCTCCATTGTTTCTGGAATCATTGCGTTGTCCGCCTCCTTGGTTTCTATTGTTTCTTCCACCAAAGTTTTGTTTCCACCTGCCACCGCTTCTGGCTGGATATTCATCGCGTTCAAAAGGTTGATTGCGGTGTTTGATATATGGTGTATTGCTGAACTCTAACTGACCACCGGTAATTTGATCCAACTCGGAACGAATGGCATCATCGTGTACCAATTCTTTGTGCCAGTTGCTATAAGACAACTTCATATAATAGGCAATGGCATTGGCAAATCCTGCTTTTTTCTCAGGGTCTTCTTCTTTCAATGCCTTGTCTATCACCACTTCCAAATTCTTTCCTAAATGCGCATATCTTGGATTGCGCTTGGGATAAGGCAATGGATCGGGTTTTAGTTTGTAGGTTTCTTTTTGGGGTATAGGATAAGGGCTATCTACATCCAGCGTAAAATTGCTGATGAAGAATAAATGATCCCATAGCTTATGTCTAAAGTCTTCTACATTCTTCAGGTGTGGGTTTAAAAATCCCATGAGCTCAATAACCGCTTGCGCTTGTTTTTGTCTCTTTTCTCTGTCTTCTATTGTGAGGAGATAATCCACCATCTTCTGTACGTGTCTGCCGTACTCCTTCATTCCCAGGAGTTTCCTGGAGGTATTATATTCCATGTAAAATTGCTTGATGCAGCAACAAATATAAGTTTTTATCTTCGCACCATGGAATCTCTCTTGCAACAAATTAAAGAATACAAAGCAGCCATTGCTGCATTTACTGCGAATAATGCCGACGACGTAGAACAGTTCAGAATCAAATGGTTGGGTACCAAGGGTTTGGTGAAAGCCATTATGGGCGAAATGCGCAATGTGCCAAATGAACAAAAAAAGGAATTTGGTCAGATATTGAATGAGTTCAAACTCTTTGCAGAAGCGCGTTTTCAGGAGTTGCAAGATCAGTTTGCCGGAGCAGCTACCGCTGCTGTTGCTAACACTCAAGATTTTTCCTTGCCAGGTGATCCTGTGGGTGTAGGTAGCAGACATCCTTTAACATTGGTAAGGAATGAAATGGTGTCTATTTTCAAAAGATTGGGTTTTTCTGTAGCGGAAGGTCCTGAAATTGAAGACGATTGGCACAATTTCGGTGCGATGAATTTACCGGAAGACCATCCTGCCCGTGATATGCAGGATACTTTTTATATTAAAAAACCAGCAGATGGGAATGGTCCAACCTGGTTGTTAAGAACCCATACCAGTAGCGTTCAGGCTAGGGTAATGGAAAACCAAAAGCCGCCTATTCGCGTAATTTGTCCGGGTCGTGTGTACCGCAATGAAACAGTAAGTGCCCGCGCCCATTGCTTTTTTCATCAGGTAGAGGGATTGTATATTGACGAAAACGTAAGCTTTGCCGATCTAAAGCAAACCCTCTATTTCTTTGTACAGGAAATGTTTGGCAAAGACGTGAAAGTGCGTTTCAGACCGAGTTATTTTCCTTTTACAGAGCCCAGTGCTGAAATGGATATCAGCTGTTTAATTTGTGAAGGCAAGGGTTGTAATATTTGTAAGCATACAGGGTGGGTTGAAATTTTAGGAAGTGGAATGGTGCATCCGAAAGTGTTGGAAAACTTTGGCATTGATGCTAACAAATACACGGGGTTTGCCTTTGGTATGGGCGTGGAAAGAATCACTCAGTTAAAGTACCAAGTGAATGATTTGCGTTTGTATTCTCAAAACGATGTGCGCTTCCTGAAACAATTTACAGGGGTTGTTTAAATTGCATGCATGAGCACGGTGCATTCAACCCGGGGAGTGGTTTTGCGAACGATTAAATACGGCGATTCCAGTATCATCACTTCTATTTACACAGAATTGTTTGGGATACAACAATACCTGGTAAAAGGGGTGCGCCAAAGCAGCAAAACATCTGCAGGCAAAGCCAGTTATTTTAATCCGGCCGCCATTCTGGAATTGCAAGTGTACCATAACGAACTTAAACAATTGCAGTTTATTAAAGAATATCGTTGGGCGTATTTGTATGAGTCGGTACTGTTTAATGTAGTAAAGAATACGGTGGCTATTTATGTGATGGAATTGTTGCAGCATAGCTTAAAACAACCCGAAGCCAATCCAGAATTGTATTATTTAATTGAAGATACACTTAAACAACTCGATCGCGGAAACCCTACGCTGACAGGCAATCTGCCACTATACTTTACTTTGCATTTGGCTGCAGAATTGGGTTTTCAGCTGCAGGGAAATTATACAACAGAAACCTCTGTTTTAGATTTACAGGAGGGAGTATTTGTTTCGCAAACACCCCTGCATCCTTATTATTTAGCTGGTCAACTGGCTGAAATTACTTCAATGATAGCAGGCCTGAATTTTTATAACGAACTGGAAAATATTTCACTGAATAAAAACATTCGCCGACATTTGCTCGAAGCTTATCAGCAATACCTGGCACTGCATATTGCAGGCTTTGGTCAAATGAAAAGCTTTGCTATTTTGCAAGAAGTGTTGGCGTAAATCTTTTGCTATGGCATCAGATTAATCTCCTAACCGAAGCTTTGTCAATTGATTGGTCAGGTCCAATATTTTCTATCACAATAACGCCTGGTTTTTTGCCTATTTCAAAACTTCCAAATTGTGAATCAAGTTGCAAGGCTTTGGCGCCATTATAGGTAGCCCACTGTAGCATTTCTGACAATGGAATTTTTGGAAAACTTTTGGCGATGCTCTGCATTTCAGATAATATACTCAACTGATGATTGCTCGATAAACTATCAGTTCCGAGAACGATATTGGATTTATTATTGCGCAATAATTCAATAGGGGGCAATGCGTTTTCAATGTAGAGATTGGCATTTATACATAATGCATAGTAAAGCGATTGCCGATTGGCTTTCGCAGTTGCTGCTGCAAAATCCATATCTGCCTCTGTGATGGTGGTATTGTGCACCAACAAAACATTTTTTGCTTTTTGCAGTTGGGGGAAGTAAGACGGCAGGCTATTCATACCGGTTGGCGTAAAATGAGCCTGATCAATATTCATGGCCTGGTACATCTGCACAAAATCTCCGCTTCCTTTTTGGAATAACTCATTTTCTGCAGGGGTTTCCTGGTTGTGGATGGTTACTGTATTGCCTTCAAAATGTGGCATCATCATTTCCCAGAGCTCACGGGATACAGAATAAGGTGCGTGCGGACTAAAGGATGCCTGCAGCGGGTTGGTGGAGATTTGCGGCGATTTGATTGATGCGACAGTTGTAATCCCTCTGAACTGCTCCATTACTTTTTGTGCATTGCTGAAACGGGGTTCAGCAATTTCCGGTTTCCAACCACTTATTTCTACAAACGTATAATAGGCCAGGTTGCGCAAGGCTTTTTGTGCAGCAGTTAAATGGTTGTTGCTGATATCACCTACTGCTACAATTCCCTGCTCCCTCATATGGACTTCTGCCTTTGCAATGGCTGCTAATATTTCTTCCTCGGGATGGTGTCTTTCGCTAACAATTTTTAAAATAAATTCAGGCAGTCCGGTATGTTCTGGAATTCTGCCCTTCATATGACTTAATTCTAAATGACAATGGGCATTCACAAAGCCCGGACTCAAAATACCCGGGACTTCCAGTATCTCCTCACCGGCTTCTGACCTGGTCAGAATGGCTTCTACCTGACCTTCTTTGCTGGTGATCAATACCTGGCCGGGCCCTAAAAACCGGTTTCCATCGAATATATCCTGCCCTGAAAATTGTAAAAATCCCATATCTGCAAAGGTAGATGAAAAAAACTTGCACAAAATTTTATTGAAAATCAATTAGTTACAAATAGTGCCCCCAAAATAATCCCCTAATTTCTTGGTTGTTCCATTGCCAATGCAGACCTTTGCCCTCCCAAAAAATGGGATATTCTAATCGGTGGGATAGCGCCGATTTCACTTAAAACAAAGAATCATGAGTAAACTTCATTTCACCACCAAGCATGCGAATGCGGCTACCGTTCAACACAACTGGTATGTAGTTGATGGTACTAATCAAACCGTGGGACGTATTGCCTCTAAGATTGCCGCTGTGTTGCGCGGTAAAAACAAAGCTTATTACACTCCACACGTAGACTGTGGCGATTACGTAATTGTAATTAATGCAGAGAAAGTTGCTTTCACTGGTAATAAGTTAGAAGACAAAGTATACCTAAACTTCTCTGGTTACCCAGGTGGTAAAAAAGAAGAAGTTGCTGGCAGTTTATTAAAGCGTCGCCCAGAAGTAGTAATGGAAAGAGCTGTGAAAGGCATGTTACCTAAGAATAAGCTAGGTCGTAAAATGATCAAGAAATTATTCGTGTATGCTGGAACTGCACATCCTCATACCGCTCAGCAACCTAAGGAACTTAAATTCTAAAACATTGTCTGGTAGCAATGCCAGACGCCAAGCATAAACAAAATGGAAAAACAAAAAAATGCAGTTGGTCGCCGTAAAGAAGCCGTTACACGTGTCTTCATCAGCAAAGGCGAAGGAAAAATAACTGTAAACGACAAAGACTACAAAGCTTATTTCCCACTGGTTTACTTACAAAACCAAGTTGAAGCTCCTTTAAAAACAACTGAACTAGAAGGCAAATTTGATATCATTATCAATGCTACTGGCGGTGGTTTAAAAGGTCAGGCTGAAGCAGCTAAATTAGGTATTGCTCGTGCGTTAATTGAGGTGAATCCTGAATTACGTCCTGCATTAAAAGCAGCTGGTCAATTGAAGCGTGATCCACGTAGTGTTGAACGTAAGAAATTTGGTCATAAGAAAGCACGTAGAAGCTACCAGTTCAGTAAGCGTTAATCGTTGTATTGAATATCTACTGAAAATAAATTTTAAAAAATTATATAATTCACCACAATGGAAAATAACACTTCACTACAACAGCAACTACTGGAGGCCGGCGTACACTTTGGTCACCTAAAAAAGAAGTGGAATCCAAAGATGTTACCTTACATCTTTGCTGAGAAAAAAGGTATTCACATTATCGACCTTAACAAAACTGTTGACTACCTACAGGAGTCTGCAGCTGCTATCAAGCAAATTGCTAAGAGCGGTAAGAAAATCATGTTTGTTGCTACCAAGAAACAAGCAAAAGAAATTGTTACTGAATGCGCTAAGCGTGTAAACATGCCTTATGCTACAGAACGTTGGTTAGGTGGTATGCTTACCAACTTCAACACTGTTCGTAAGAGCGTGAAGAAAATGCAAAGCATTGAAAAAATGTTAGCAGACGGAAGCGCAGAAAGCTTAACCAAGAAAGAAAGATTAACCCTTTCTCGCGATAAGGATAAGATGGAAAAAGTATTGGGCGGTATTGCTCAATTAGGCCGTCTTCCTGCAGCTTTATTCTTAGTAGACATTGGTCACGAGCATATTGCTTTAGCAGAAGCAAAGCGTTTGGGTATTACTACTTTTGGTATGGTTGATACCAACTGTGATCCTAATAAAGTTGACTTCGCTATTCCAGCGAACGATGACGCTACTAAGTCTATTGCTATTATCACTAACTACATTGTTGCTGCTATTGCAGAAGGTTTGGCTGAACGTCAAGCATCTAAAGACGAAGAAGAGTCTGATGACAACAACAATGAGAACGAAGCAAGAGCTCGTCGCCTAGAAGCTGAAGCGCAATCTGAAGCTGGACGTGGTGGCAGAGGCCGTGGTGCTGCTGCTCCAGGTGGTCCTGGTGGTGCTCCTAAGCGTCGTACTCCAGCTGGTGGCGGTAACCGCAGACCTGCAGGTGGTGGAGCTAGATAAGCTTTATTATTGAATCTTTTAAATAGAAATAATTATGTCAACTGCAACTATTACAGCTGCTGATATTAATAAATTACGTCAGGCCACTGGTGCTGGTATGATGGATTGTAGAAAAGCTTTAACTGAAACCAATGGTGATTTTGAAGCTGCGATTGATTGGTTACGTAAGCAAGGCCAGAAAGTGGCTGCAAAGCGTAGCGACAGAGAAGCAAAAGAAGGAGTAATCATTGCTCGTACTTCTGCTGACAACAAAGTTGGATTTGTGGTTTGCATTAGCTGCGAAACCGACTTCGTTTCTAAGAACGCTGATTTCGTTGCTTTTGCTACTTCTATTGCAGACGCAGCGGTTGCTAACAACGTTAAGAGTGCAGAAGAATTAAATGAAGTAAGCATCAATGGTGCTAAAGTAGCAGATATGATCAACGATAAGTTGGCGGCTATTGGCGAAAAAATTGGTGTTGCTAAGTTTGAAAGAATTGAAGCTCCTTATGTTGCTTCTTATATCCACGGTGCAAACCGTATGGGTGTATTGGTAGGATTAAGCGCTGAAGCTCCTGAAGCGGGTAAGGACGTAGCTATGCAGATTGCTGCTATGAATCCACTTGCTGTAGATGCAAACAGCATTCCTGCTGATACCATCGAAAGAGAAAGAGCTATCGTGTTAGAAACCATGAAAGCTGATCCTAAGATGGCCGGTAAACCTGAAGAAATGGTAGCTAAAATTGCTGAGGGCAAATTGAATGCATTCTTTAAAGAGAACACATTACTTGCTCAAGCTTTTGTAAAAGACGGTTCTATTACTGTTGAAGCTTATTTAAAGAACGCTGGTAACGTAACTGTTACTGAATTCAAGCGTGTTGCTTTAGGTTAATCATCAGAAACCAAATATTTTCAAAAGCCTCTCCCAATAATCGGAGGGGCTTTTGTACTTTTGTAGCCTACTCACTTTAAACAACCTCTAGCTATGCTACCAAAATTCAAACGTATCCTCTTGAAATTATCCGGAGAAGCTTTATTGGGCGATCAAAGAAACGGTGATCCCTTTAACCCTAAAATTATTGAGCAATATGCACATGATATCAAAAGGGTTACTGACCTGGGTGTTCAAGTGGCCATTGTAATTGGTGGTGGCAACATTTACAGAGGGATGAATGAAGCCGACAGTGGAATTGAAAGAGCGCACGGCGATTATATGGGTATGCTGGCAACGGTAATCAATGCCATGGCCATGCAGGCAATGCTGGAAAAAATCGGGGTATATACCCGTTTGCAAAGCGCCATCAATATGGAGCAGGTAGCAGAGCCCTATATCCGCAGAAAAGCGTTGCGTCATTTAGAAAAAGGTCGTGTAGTGATTTTTGGTGCCGGTACCGGAAACCCCTATTTTACTACCGACACGGCTGGTTCCTTAAGAGCCATTGAAATGAAAGCAGATGTAATTTTAAAAGGTACCCGAGTAGATGGTATCTATAGTGCTGACCCTGAAAAAGATCCTACTGCTACCCGTTTTGAACAACTAAGCTTTCAAGAATGTATTTCTAAAAACCTGAAAGTAATGGACATGACTGCTTTTACCTTATGCATGGAAAATAAGCTACCCATCATAGTATTCGACATGAATACCCCGGGAAACCTGTTACAGGTGGTGGAAGGGGCCAATGTAGGTACGCTGGTAAGCTAATTGCCCGTTCGTGTAATAATCCCTATGATTCAATCAACCGTTGGTAATTTAGACCTGATGCGTAAATTAATCCTATCATTCCTGTTAATACCGATGGCTGTCCAGTTCGGGTTTAGCCAGAATAGATTGAGTTTGTCTGATGCAATATCCATTGCATTAAAAAACAGCTATAATATTCAGCTGGCTAAAAACAATGTGGAGATTGCTTCCATCAACAATCATATGGGTGTGGCAGGTGGACTTCCAACGGTTACTGCAACAGTGAATGATGTAGAAAATATTACCAGCATTGATCAAAAGTTTCCGGACCCTTCCAGAAACGTTACCAGAAGTGGAGTATCTTCTAATAATATGAATGCCAATGTTACAGCGGGCATTTTACTTTTCAATGGATTCAGGGTAAAAGCGGCGCAACAGAGACTGGCAGAGTTGCAAAAGATGAACGAAGACATGCTGAATGCACAGATCCAAAGCACAATGGCAGCGGTGATGACCAGCTATTACGATGTGGTTCGCCAACAGAATCTGTTAACTACGATTGAAAAGTCTATCGAAGTATCTCAGCAAAGAATTGATGTAATCAAAAGCAGAAAAGAAGTTGGTTTGGCCAATAATGCCGATTTGTATCAGGCGCAGATAGATTTAAATGCATTGGTACAATCGAAGCAGGCGCAACAGTTGATCATTGATCAGGGAAAAACCAATTTGCTAAGTTTGTTATTTGTGAGTCCTGATACCGCAGTTGTTATCAGCGATTCTATTGTTGTGGATGATAAAGTGACCCTTAGCCAAATAAAGCCTCTGGCTTTAAAGAATCCTCAGATTGCAGCAGCAGAGCAGCAAATTAAAGTGAATGAATTGCTTGAGAGAGAAACAGCTGCTTTGCGTGTGCCAACGCTTAGAGCTACAACCGGCTTTAACTTTACCAATACCAAGAGTGGGGCAGGTTTCATCTTAGAAAACAGAAGCTATGGCCCATTCTTAGGAATTAATCTAGCCGTTCCTATTTATAATGGTTTAATCAGTAAGAAGCAACTGCAGGTAGCAGAAATTAATACCCGCAATGCCAAAGTACAAAGAGACCAGTTTTTGTTGAACATTGAAACGGGAACAGTTCGAACTTACCAAGCTTACAGCAATGCATTGGCACAATTAAAAACGGCCAAGGAAAATCAGATTTTAGGCAAGCAATTGTTAGACCTAGTAATGCAGCGCTTTCAGTTAGGGCAAGCAACTATTATAGATGTAAAACTGGCACAACAAAGTTTTGAGAACGAATCCTATAGATTGGTTAACTTGGCATTCACAGCCAAGGTTGCCGAAGTAGAACTGAAGCGTCTGGCGAATATTATTGAGCCATAATTTCAACAAAGTGTCCGTTGCTATTCAATCTAAGCTCCCTCAGGTAGGGACTACTATTTTTACCGTTATGAGTCAACTAGCCAATGAGGCTGGTGCTGTGAATTTGGGTCAGGGCTTTCCAGATTTTCCCATGAGTGCTGAATTAACCAGCTTGGTCAATAAAGCCATGCAAGATGGGTTTAATCAGTACACGCATATGAATGGGTTTCCACCACTGGTAAAAGCTTTGTCTAATAAAGTAGCTAAATTATATGGTACGAATTTGGATGCTGCTGCAGAAATAACCATAACCCCTGGCGGCACTTATGCCATATATACGGCATTAACTACAGTGTTACAACCTGGTGATGAAGTGATTGTTTTTGAGCCTGCGTATGATTGTTATATACCTACCATAGAATTGAATAAAGCGATTGCTGTTCCCATTCAGTTACAATATCCCCATTACGGAATTCCTTGGGAAGAAGTGCAAGCAAAAATCACTTCTCGTACCAGAATGATCATGATTAATTCGCCACATAATCCAACAGGGGCAGTGCTTTCGGAGGAAGACATGAAAATGCTTTCCAGTATTGTGGAAGGCACCAATATTATTATTTTAAGTGATGAAGTTTACGAGCATTTGATTTTTGATGGGATTGAACACCAAAGTATTTTGAAATACCCTGCTTTATTCGAGCGGAGTTTTGTGTGTTTCTCTTTTGGTAAAACCTATCATTGTACGGGTTGGAAATTGGGGTATTGTATGGCTCCTTCTAATTTGATGAAGGAATTTAGAAAAGTCCATCAGTTCAATTGTTTTACTTGCCCTACACCCCCACAAGTAGCTTTGGCTTCTTATATCGAAAATGAAGAAGCCTATCTTTCATTGGGTGCAGCTATGCAGGCTAAGAGAGATTATTTCAGGGTATTGATGCGCGATACACCTTTTACCTGTATTCCTTCGCACGGTAGTTATTTTGAATGCTACAGTTACGCATCCTTTAGTCAGCTATCCGATAAAGAGTTAGCCATTAAACTCACCAAAGAATTTGGGGTAGCTACCATTCCTGTTTCTGCTTTTTACAAGAATGGTCAAGACAACAAGGTTTTGCGTTTTTGCTTTGCTAAATCGGAAGCAACATTAGAAATAGCGGTGGAAGGGTTGAAAAGGCTATAATTGAACAAAACTGTATAAAAACACTTTCTTTATGTTCAATTAATTAAACACTATTGTTTATTTCTTTACTGTATTGAATAACAGTAAGAAAAATAAACATCGTGGGCAGTTGCTGAAGCAGCTGGTTGCCGATAATGGTATATCCATATCAAAGCTTGTAAAAAAAGTAGGCATTAGTAGATCAAGCTTTTATAATCATATTGAAGATCCCAATTTGTCAGTTGACATTTTAATAAAATACGGGCAGATTCTGCACGTGGATATTTTGGAGTTGATTACTGATAAAAATGATCTTCAAATGAAAGATGCAATATCCTATTATCCACTTGAAGAAGAGCCCAAGGACCTGAGGGAAGCTACATTAATTATTCAGTCTCTGAGAAAAAAGTATACGACTTTGTTAGAGAAGTATAACCAATTATTAGAAAATCAGAATCAGAATATATAATATGGCTACTTCACCTTCTACTATCCGAATATTCTTAGCCGATCACCAAGAAATATTTCTCGACGGACTTAAGCAATTTTTCTTGAGCTTCAAAAATATTGAAGTAGTTGGTCAGAGCAATACAGATCAGGAACTCGTTGACACAATTGCACTAACGCAACCCAATTTGGTTTTATTAGATGCAATGTTGCCCCATTCACAATTGCCTTTGTTGGTTCAGTCGATTCAAGAAGTTGATAATAATATTAAGGTTTTCGTTCTGTATGGTCAATATTCTGATGAGCTTTTATTGAGTTTGCTGTCTGCTGGCGTTAATGGAATAGCTAATAAATATATCTCTAAAGTAGAATTGGAAACTGCTATTTTTCAAATCCTTAATAGCCAACCTTTTTATTGTGCTTTTACTTCTAAAAAATTGCAGTATTTCATTCAAACCAATCGTTTTTATCCTCATACCAAAACTTCTCAAATTCATTTTTCCGAAAAAGAGAAAATGATTTTGCAGTGTATTGCTGCTGAATTCACTAGTAAAGAAATTGCCGAGCAACTCTCTATGAGTGTTAGAACGGTGGAAGCATATCGGAAATCCTTACAAGAAAAAACCGGCTCGAAAAATTCGGCCGGCTTAATTCTGTATGCTATTAAAAATGGAATTATTCCTTTTGCTATAGACTGATTATATAAGGCAGTTTTACCATCTTCCGTCACCGTCCAATAAATTACCCAATCCACCTAGAATACTTCCTTCTTCTTTTCTGGGGCCTACACCGTATTGAAGAATTCTGCCCGCAAGTCGGCTAATGGGTAGGGTTTGAATCCAAACAGTTCCAGGTCCAGACAGGGTGGCAAAGAATAATCCCTCGCCTCCAAAAATGGTGTTCTTGATCCCACCTACAAACTGAATATCGTAATTCACGCTGGAAGTAAAACCAACGATACAACCAGTATCAATTTTCAGGGTCTCACCTGGATGCAAGTCTCTTTTGAATACATGTCCTCCGGCGTGTAGAAAACTCATGCCATCACCTTCCAGTTTCTGCATGATAAATCCTTCTCCACCAAATAAGCCTGTTCCCAGTTTGCGCTGAAATTCAATGCCCACACTTACTCCTTTAGCCGCACACAAAAAACTATCTTTCTGACAGATGATACGATTGTTGTACTGAGATAAATCTAACGGAATAATTTTTCCTGGGTACGGAGAGGCAAAACTTACTCTGCGTTTGCCATGGTTTACATTGGTAAACGCGGTCATGAATAAGCTTTCTCCCGTCAACATTCTTTTGCCCGCATTTAAGAGCTTTCCAAAAATGCTATTGTTTTGTTGTGAGCCGTCCCCGAACATGGTTTCCATGATGACTCCATCGTCCATCATCATGAAAGCACCTGGTTCGGCAATGGCTGTTTCGTTATAATCCAATTCAACTTCAACAAACTGCATTTCTTCTCCAAAAATGCGATAGTCTATTTCATGATTTTGCATGGTTTAATTTTTAGCTAAATTAAATTTTTGTTCTCCCATCCACACTTTTTTGCCCTGTAATTTTTTTACAGCGAACATGATTCCAACAAAAATGAAGAATAGGGGTCCTGTGAATCCAAATAAAGCTACATACTTAGTGCCATAAAATCTTTCCATAGGTCTTCTTAATCTTTCTGAAATTAAGTACATACTTGGTACCATAATTAAGGTTAAGAAGAATGAGAAAATCAATCCAAATATAATGGTCCAAGCCAACGGCCCCCAGAATACCACAGAGTCACCTCCAATGAAAATCTTAGGATCTAAATGCGTGAACATTGAAACGAAATCGATATTAAAACCAATGGCCAGAGGGAACATACCCATCATAGTAGCCAGCGCGGTTAACAAAACCGGAATGATTCTGATTTTTCCGGCTTCAATGGCTGCGGCTCTGGTCTTGTATCCTCTGCCTCTTAATTCATCGGTAAACTCAATTAAAAGGATACCGTTTTTAATAACGATTCCAGCCAATCCAATAATACCCACACCTACCATGATGGTTGCCATACTCATGCCTGTTAAAGCATAACCCAGGAACACGCCAATGATAGAGAAGAAAATTTCTGTTAATACAATGAAAGGCTTACTTAAACTGTTGAACTGTAGTACTAGAATTAAGAAGATAATTAATAAAGCACTTAACAAAGCAGTACCCAGGAATGCACTGGTTTCAGCCTGTTGCTCTCCTTCACCTGTTTGTTTGATGGTGATGTCTGAAGGGATCTGTGTCTTTGCTTTAAACTCTTCAATTTTCTTGGCCAAAGCCTTGTTGATTTCTGGAGTTAAACTTGGATCAGTAACAGCAGATTGTATCTGAATGGTTCTTTTCAGGTTCTTTCTTTTTACGCCACCAGCAGTATTGGTATATTCAACTGTAGCCACACTGCTCAAAGGAATTTGTTTGATGGCGCCAGTAGTGAAATCTCTGAATACGATACGCATATTCATCAATTCATTGATGTCGTTGCGTGATTTGGAATCGAATCGAAGCTGAATTTTGTATTCATCCTCATCGTCTTTTAGTTTGCTCACTTCTTTACCAAAAACTGCCGTTCTTAACTCGGAGCCAATTTGTGCAGTGCTTACGCCTTCTGACAATGCTCTTTGTCTGTCTATATTAACGGTTATTTCAGGATTGTTTAAATCAATATCCATTCCTAAACTCTGCATGCCTTCTACGCGGTTGGTATCTAAGTGATTCAACAACTGGGTAGCAGTTTTTGCCAATGCATCAAAATTATCTCCACTTACTTCAATGTTTACTGGGGGCTCAGTTGGAGGGCCAGCATCTTCCTGTCTTACTTCAATACTTGCACCTGGTATACCTACCATCTGCTTTCTAATTTCATCTTGGAATGGAGCCGAACTCTTGCCATGTCTTTGTTCGAATTCTACAAATGAAACCTGAATTCTTCCTAAATGAGATTGTGTACTCCGGTTGTTGTCTCTTGGATTATTTGCTCCAACAGCTACGTTCGAAATAACACTTTCTACAATACTACCTTCTTTACCAGGCTGATCATTCCCTAAAATTTTGTACACTCTGCTTTCTAATACTCTTAGCACAGAATCTGTTGTTTGTGCTTTTGTTCCAATCGGCATTTTCAAATACACATATACAAATTTGGGATCTCCGCTAGGGAAGAAAGGCTTGGGGTTGTCTCTTAGTATTAATAAGAACAAAGAGATGGGGAAAAGAATGAATAAGCCAATTAACAAATAAACAGGTCTTTTTCTAACTAAAATATATTGTAAAAGTTTCTCGTATCGGTTCATTAAACCTGGCAATGCTCTTTCTTGGAAGAAATGAATAATACCCCTTAATACATATCTCTCAAGAATTACCAATAGTGCCATGAAGATTAGTAAGTTCCCGAATCCATGCCAACCAACTAGGTTGAATAAAACGCCAAGTATTATAGATCCCCAGAACCACCATTGCTTGAATATGGCATTCTTAGGTGACTCATATTCTCTTCCTTCGGGTTTCATAAAACTAACTGCAAACACAGGGTTGATAAAGAAGGCAACCACTAAAGATGCAGCCAATGTTAAGATTAACATGATGGGTAAGTAAATCATGAACTTACCAATGATTCCCTTCCATAATAGCAATGGGAAGAACGGAGCCAAAGTGGTTGCTGTACCGGCTAGTACTGGTATGAAAACCTCGCCTGCCGCTTCTTTGGCAGAACGTATAATTTTTACTTTCCCGTTCTGATAAATTCTATGTGTATTCTCAATTACTACAATTGCATCATCCACAATAATACCTAGGCCAAATAACAATGCAAACAGAACAATGAAGTTCAAGGTTATAGCACCACCTGCAATTAACTCGCCTAAAGGTAAAAACATGAAAGAAACGAAGACAGATAGTGGAACACTAAGCGCAACGAAGAATGCATTGGTAACACCCATGAAGAACATCAAAATCACCAATACCAGTATAAATCCGATAATGATGGTGTTTACCAACTCATTGAAAGAAGTCTTTGTACCCTTACTCTGGTCTCCTGTTATAACTACTTTCAGATTTTTTGGAAGCTCTTCGCTTTCCTGCATTTCAGCTACAATTTTATTGATACCATCGGCAGTATTAATCAGGTTTTCACCAGCTCTTTTTACAATATTGATGGTAATAACGTTTTTTCCGTCTAAACGGGCATAGCTCTCAGTTTCTTTTACCGTATCAATAATTTGTGCAACGTCCTGTAAATAAATAGGAGCTCCGTTTACATTCTTTACCTGAATATGTTGCATATCATAGGCAGTTCTGAACTGTCCTTTAATTTTGATATTGCGCTTCATGGTTCCTACTTCTACCAAACCTCCGCTAATGTCCTTGTTCTCGAGGTTTACGGCAGATTCAATGTCTCTGAAAGTTAGTTTTGATGCAGCCAGTTTTGCAGGATCAATATTAATCTGAATCTCTCTTTCTGGAGCACCTACTATTTCTGCACGGTTCACTTCTTTTAGTTCTTCAAAACGGTCCTGTAATTTGTCCGCGTATTCTTTTAGCTTAACGCCATCAAAGTCCCCACTCAGGTTTACGAACATGATTGGTTGATCACTAATGGAAAACTCCTGCACATTGGGTAGTGATGTTAAGTCGTTAGGTAGGTCAGTCTGCGCCTTATCTACCGCATCTTTCACTTTGATTTTGGCAATTTCAGGTTTGATATCTGTATCAAATTCCACCACAATCAAACTATAGTCCTGTTGAGAGGTAGATTGAATTTTATTTACTTTGGCACCGCTGATTCCCTTCAACTGTTTTTCAATGGGTCGGGTAACCAGGTTTTCGATGTCTTTGGGTGAATTACCAAAATAGACAGTTGTGATAGAAATGGTTGGTACCACAATATCTGGAAACTGCTCTTTCGGAAGAGAAGTGAATTTATTTAATCCATACAATGATATCAATATAGTGATAACATATACAGCTGTCCGGTTGTCTATCGCCCAGCTGGTAGGTTTAAATTCTTTGAATTTTTTGGCAATGCCTTCTATGAAATTCATAAGTAGTATTTTTTATTTTCTTAAAACCTTTACAGCCTGTCCATCATAAACATTCTGGTATCCTTCTGTGATTAATAAATCATTTTCATTTAAACCAGATTTAATTTCAACCAGACTACCGTAGAATTCTCCTACTGTTATCATTTTCTTTCTGGCTACCAATTTCTTTCCTTCCTGTACTGCTATATATACATATTTCCCTTTTTCTTCAGTTTGTACGGTGTTCACATTAATAGCAATGGCATTGGGTGCTTCGTAGTCCTGAAACTTTACCTGAGCCAATTGATTGGGTCTGATATTAGCATCGTAAGGGATTTTAATTTCAACATCAAAGCTTCTAGTATTTGCATCAATACTCCTGCTGGCAGTTGAAACATTTGCTTTGATTTCCTTATTTAGGTCAGGTAAACTAATAATAGTAACAGAACCGGCTTTAATACGATTACTGTAGTTTTCTGGAACACGGGTTACCACTTTCATATTTTGTGTATTCACAATCTTAATTTGTGGAGTAACACCTGCTAGTCCAACAAAAATTTCACCCACTCTTACATTCAATTCGTCCACTACGCCGCTAACATCTGCTACAATATTGGTGGCACGCAATTGCTCTTCTGTTACTTTTACCTGTTCCTCTGCTGCTGCCAATTGTCTTTCTAAAGACTGAACATTGTTTTTAGCTGAAATCAGTTGTACTTCTGTTCCAATCCCTTCTTTCCATAGATTACTTTGTCTGTTATACAGGTCTTTGGCGAAACTCAATTGACTTTTTACGGTTTCAATAGATTTCTGTGCTGCAACTACAGACTGTCTTAAAACAGCATCATCCAGTTTAATTAGCAGCTGCCCCTTTGTTACCATATCACCTCTTTTTACATAAACGGCTTTAACCTGTCCTCCGCCCATTCTGGGAGATACATAAGAAATATTATCTGAAGTAATATTGCCCTGAAGGTCTATATAGTGTACAAAAGTTGATTTGCCTACTGGTGTTATGTCAATCAATTTGGCAGTGGCTCCAGCAGAAGCTGTATCCAGATTATTGATTTCATTTTGCAACGTAGTAATTTGGTCTGCTAGCTTATTCTGCTCTGATTTAAGTTTTTCGAGCACTGCTTTTTTAGAAGCCAAGTCGTTGCCCTCTGTGTTTTTATTGCCACAGCTGCTGATAACCATGATGGCAGCGGTAACAGGTAGTATAAATATTGATTTTCTCATTGTTATGGTTTTAATATGTTTAAAGTTTTCCGGTTGCGGTTAAATAATCTACTCTTGCTATGATGGCATCGTACAAAGCCGCTATATAGTTGGTTTGTGCGGCTTTCAGGTCTACATCGGCAGCATTAATCTCTGTATTGGATCCAGTACCTGCTTCGTATTTTTTCTTGGTTTGCTGGTACACTTTTTCTGCCAGTGTCATATTGTTTTTCTGAAAATCCAAAGTAGCAATGGCTGTTTTGTATTTCAATCTTGCCTGCTCAACGGATTGGTCAATATTTAGTTTCAGGTTCTCCAATTGATTGCTGGTTTGTTCCAGTTCAATTTTAGCCTTCTTGATTCTAGCATCTTTTGCAAATCCGCTGAAAATAGGAACAGAAATATTTAATCCGATAGAAGAGGCGGTAAACCAGTCTCCTTTACCAAAAAAGTTAAACTGATTTCTTTGAGCCAGCTTGCTATAAGATGCACCTAAGGCAACCGTAGGCAATTTACTCAGCTCATACCTTCTCACATTGTAATTATTCAGTTGCTTGGCGGTAGAGAGGTATTGAAAATCTTTGCGATCCTGGTAGTTATACTCCTGCTTCGTAATGTCATCTTTAATCTGATTGTAATCGAGCGTGTCAGTTAAAACCAGTGTATCTGCAGCCGGCATGCCAATGAGTGTCTTAAGTCCAATATACCCCATAGCAATGCTGTTCATAGCTTTGATTTTTTCTGTACTTAAGTTGTTGAGCTGAACTTCAATTTTGTCAATATCAATTCTTTCAGCAAAACCATTTTTGTATAACGCCTTCACATCATAATCTAGTTTTTGTAATCGCTTGATATTTGCCTCCAGCAATTCAATTTGGGTTTTGCTTACTACCAGTTGATAATATACTTTGTAAATATTCGTCTTGATATTTTCCTCGGTAACTTTTGCAGCAGCTTCCTGAAAATCAATGGAAGCTTTTCGTGCTTGTAACCCAATAAATACCTGTCCGTCGAATAATAACTGTTGTAGTGAAACCCCAACAGTCGAATTCCACTTAGTACCGAACTGAGCAGCAATAAAGCCAAAGTCACCTGGCATTTGAATGGGATTGCCATTTCCATCTTTTACGCCTTCATTTACCAGCACCTGGTAGGTAGCCGGTGAAATAAAGTTGGGGAATGTTTGTACTGCCACATTGGGAAAATGGTTGGCAGCAATAGAACCAGAGATAGTTGGCAAGGCAGACGCTGTTATTTCCCGATTCGTCTGCATTTGGGCCTGAATGGCTAATAGGGCATTTTTTACCTGCACATTGTTCTTCTGCGCAAATGCCACCGCTTGTTGCACACTGAATTCGTATCGGTTGGCTTTTTGTGCATTGGAAGCACCAGCCAGCATCAATAAACTCAGTACACTGAACATTTTGATTCCCTTGTACATATTATTTTTCTCTTTGCTTTTTATACTTGTGAATTAATTTTTGCCCTTTTGGCGTGCAAATGCCATATAAAAAATGTTCCATCAATTCCATTTCTACTTCAACAAGTGTAAACTTGCCCTGCATAAAGATTTCGGGATTAAAACCAAGGAATACACTTTCAATTCTGTATCTGGAAAGAATGTCAATATTCAAATCTTCTCTGTAGTTGCCTTCTGCAATACCTCTGATTAGGTTTTCTTTGGTAATGTTTACAAAAAACTTGTTCTTGTGAGCGTTCATTTTTTTGTATGCTTCCGGATGGTACTTCTGCATTTCAAAAATGATAGATGGGTTCATTGTGGTTAGCATTTCCTGTAGCATATCAAATGCCTTGAAAACCTCATGAACGGCATTCTCGCAACTCACGGCAATACGACCGCATTCCTGCATGTCCTGCTCAATTTCTCTTTGAACAACGGCGTCAACCAGACTATCCTTGTCCTTGAAATACTGGTAAATGGTTTTTTTACTGGCGCCCAAGTTGGATGCGATATCGTCCATAGTGATACTCTTTAATCCATACCGGAAAAAGAGTTCCTGGGCTTTTTCAACAATTCTTTGCTCCATAGTTAAAAATTCGGACGCAAAACTATGGAAACTATTTTCGTGACCAAAGTTTCCAATCTGTTTTTTATTAAATTATTGTTAAACAGGCCTTGGAGCAGGATGAGTGGCAAAACCTTCCAGACCTTATTGATTCATTGAACTCCTTTTCTTAGCCTATCTTGCAGCATATATGACTTTCAAAGCCATTTTAAAACGTTTATTACAGTACTTTTTTCAGGGATTGATTGTACTGGCACCCATTGGTATCACTTTTTGGGTGGTAATCAGCCTGTTTAATGTGGTAGACAATCTCTTGCCCAGTATTCTTCAAAATCTTGCTCCTGATTTTGTAAGACGAGATGCCAATGGTAATATCATTCGTATGCCGGGTCTGGGATTTGTGGTAGTAATTGGGGTTGTTTTACTTGTTGGTTGGCTTTCCTCCTTATTTGCCATTAATCGTCTTGTAGCTTTATTGGATACTGTTTTGGAGAAAACGCCCGGTATCAAGTTTATTTATTCTTCTGTAAAAGATTTTCTGGAAGCGTTTGCGGGAAACAAAAAGAAGTTTAATCAGCCGGTTCTCGTAAATGTAGACGGGGATGATATCTGGAGAGTTGGGTTCATCACCCAGGAGAACAGCACGGATTTTGGATTAGAGGACCATGTAACCGTTTATGTGCCCCATTCCTATGCCATTTCGGGCATCACTTATTTTGTGCCCAGAAGTAAGATTAAGCCCCTGCCCAATATTGGTGCGGCAGATGCCATGAAATTTACAGTTTCAGGAGGAGTTACAGATGTAAATGACTAGCCATGATCATTGCAGTGAATGCTATTTTTTTCCAGGATGATTTTTTAGAGGGTTACGGACAGTATGCTATTTCTATTTTTGAGCTGCTGGTTCGCAGCCATCCGGAACACGAATTTGTTTTTATATACGACAGACCTCATCAAAAGGAATGGATTACAGGACCCAATGTAAGGTCAGTTACCATTGCCCCTGCAGCCCGCCATGTTCCTGCATTTCTGTATTGGTACAATATCAGTGCAGCCATGGCAGTAAAAAAATGCAAGGCAGATATCTGGATTCAGCCTTATGGATTTTGCAGTTTAGTTAGTGGTATTCCACAGTTGTTGGTTATTCACGATCTGGCTTTCAAACATGTTCCCCAGTCAATTGCCTGGCACCAGCGAATATTTTATCAGACTTTCACTCCGCTTTTTCTAAAAAAAGCCAAAAGAACCATCACGGTTTCTGAATTTTCCAAACAGGATATTTTGCAATTTTATCCCAATAATGCCCAGTCGATAGAAGTGGTGAGTGGGGCGTCCAGAGCTGGTTTCAGGCCCATCAGCTGGGAAGAAAAAGAGCAAGTAAAAGAAGCGTATACAGACGGATACGAATATTTTATTTGTGTAGGTGGCATTAGTCCGAGGAAGAATATGCTAAATATTCTTAAGGCTTTTTCCTTGTTTAAAAAATGGCATAAGAGCAATATGAAGCTGGTTTTTGCAGGCAGGCTGGCCTGGCAATACCAGGACTTTATGGAGAAACTCAAAACCTACAAATACAGAAATGACGTGGTGTTAACTGGTTATGTAACAGATGAAATTCTGGCCAGACTAACTGCATCGTCCTATGCTGCTATATATGTTTCTCATTTTGAGGGATTTGGACTGCCGATTCTGGAAGCCATGCAGTCTGGCGTACCTGTTATTGCGGCTAATAATTCCAGTATGCCCGAAGTAGGTGGAGATGCTGCATTGTATGCGGAAGCTGATCAGCCTGATGCCATCGCCGCTCATATGCAAACCCTTTACAAAAACGAACAGATCCGTGAAAAAATGGTAAAGAAAGGATTGGAAAGGGCTAAACTCTATAGCTGGGAAAAAGCTGCTAACCAGTTTTGGCAGGAAATACTCGCTACCAAAGCAGTTTCGTCTTAGTTTTGCGGCATTCTAAATAATTGAATCATATGAAACAATCAACGATAACCGTTAATGTGAGTTTAGATGAGAATAAAGTGCCTCAGCATATTGATTGGTCTGCCTCTGATAGTACTGCAGACCTTAAACAAGACGCCAAAGCCATGATGCTCGCTTTTTGGGATGGAGCGGATAAATCTGCCATGCGCATAGATCTTTGGACCAAAGACATGATGGTAGATGAAATGGCTGATTTTTATTACCAGACTTTTATGGGCATGGCCGATGCGTTTATGAGGGCAACTCAACAGCAGGAATTAGTAGATGATATGAAAGCACATGCGAAGACTTTTTATAAAAAGTTTCGTGATTCACAAATCAATCAAAATAAATAATCATGAGTCTGGAAATACAAGTGATGGGCGTAATGAAAGACGCCATGAAAGCAAAGGATGAAGCTTTGTTAAGAGGCTTAAGAGCTATCAAAGCCGAAATTATTAAAGCCAAAACCGAACCTGGTGCCAATGGACAGATCAATGAGGAACAGGAACAAAAACTGTTATTAAAATTGGTAAAACAAAGAAGGGATTCATTGGAAATTTATCAGCAACAGAACCGCGCAGACCTTGCTCAGAAAGAGTTAGAGGAAATTGCAGTTATTGAAAAATTTCTTCCCAAACAATTAACTCAGGAAGAGCTGGAAGCCGAAATATCAGCCATTATTGTCGAGACTGGCGCTACAGCCATCTCCGATTTAGGCAAAGTAATGGGAGTGGCTTCCAAACAACTTGCCGGTAAAGCAGAAGGTAAAACAATTGCAGCAACGGTTAAGGCGTTATTGAGTAAATAACGATTATGTTTTTAGATATTGTAGTGCTGTCATTGCTGGTGTTTGCAATCATTAAAGGATTTAAGCAAGGATTGGTATTGGCAGCACTTTCATTTCTTGCCATTTTTATTGGCCTGGCTGCTGCTTTAAAATGCAGTACGTTGGTTGCCGGATGGATAGGCAGTACAGTGAATGTGGGTGCATCCTGGTTGCCCTTTCTGGCTTTTATCCTGATTATGGCAGGGGTGTTTTTCGGGGTAAGGATACTTAGTGCCATTATTGAGCAAATGCTTGAATTGTCCATGCTGGGTTGGGCCAATAAATTGGGCGGTATCCTGATTTATGCCCTACTTTATATCACTGTTTTTAGTGTACTAATTTTTTACATTGAGAAAATGGAATTGCTGAGCAAGGATACCATTCAGTCTTCACAAACCTACCCCTATATACATTTGTGGGGCCCTTATGCTGTGGAGGGCTTAGGAACAGCCATCCCTTTCTTTAAAGATTTATTTAGCGATTTGACCGATTTTTTTGAAGCAATAAATACCAATAAGGGCTGAAAATCTCTTTTATTTTGATTACTTTAGCAACAATTGCTAGGCCTTACGAAAATCAACCCAATGAATTACGAGTTAAAAGAAATTGATAAGTATAAGTTTATAGAAGAAGGAGAAGGAGAGACTTTGCTGCTCTTGCATGGGCTATTTGGTGCAATGAGCAATTTCGCAGATTTAATTGAGCATTTCAGAAAAAGGTATCGGGTAGTGGTTCCTATTTTACCCTTATTCGATTTAGATATTTTTCATACCAGTGTAGGTGGTTTGGAAAAATTCGTTCACAAATTTGTTGAAACCCGTGGTTACAACAATATTCATTTATTGGGCAATTCATTAGGTGGCCATGTGGCACTGGTTCATGTATTAAAGCATCCCGAAAAAATTAAAACATTAACCCTTACTGGTAGCAGTGGGCTTTTTGAAAATGGCATGGGAGATAGCTATCCCAAGAGAGGAGACAAGGAATACATCAGAAAGAAAACTGAGTTGACTTTTTATGATCCAGCAATGGCAACAGATGAATTGGTGGATGAAGTATTTGAAATTACCAATAGCAGGGTTAAAGTAATTAAAATCATTGCTTTGGCTAAAAGCGCCATCCGCAACAACCTTGGCGAAGAATTAAATCAGATTAAGCAACCCACTTGTTTAATCTGGGGCAACAACGATACCATTACCCCTCCATTTGTAGGGAAAGAGTTTAATAAGTTGATTCCCAACAGTGAATTGCATTTTATTGATAAATGCGGACATGCACCAATGATGGAAGTGCCTGCTGAATTCAATGTAATCCTGGAAGGCTTTTTAGATAAACACAAAGGATAATTCACGGTGTTGCCTGAATCATTTTGTACATTTGTACTTCAATGGTTGTATCGCAGATAGTAAATACCAGTTTCCCCTCGCTGAATATTTCGGACAAGCCATCTTTTGCCTTGCAGCTGATGGATGACTATGATGTACTTCATTTACCGGTTTTAAGCGAAGAAAAATTTGTAGGTCTCGTAGCCAAGGAAGACATGTTGGATGCTATGGACGCTGATATGCATCTTTCCAGTCCGGAATTACTCAAGAAACTTTCGATTGAGCCCGAGGAAAACTTATTGGGTGCATTAAATCTGATTGCGAATCATGAGCTTTCTATCTTGCCAGTTGTAAACATGCAAATGGAATTACAAGGGGTTATACTTACCAAAGAATTCATGAAGTCAATGTCTACTTTTTTGGGCAACGAAGAAAAAGGTGCAGTTATAGTGCTGGAAACAGAAAAGAGAAACTTTTCTTTCGGTGAGCTCAGTCGGTTGGTTGAAACCAATGATGCCTATATTACTCAATTAAACACATACACAGAAGCAGGAACAGGGCTGGTTGTTATTACCATAAAAATCAATAAGATTGAAGTTTCGGATATAGTAGCCACTTTTCAGCGCTACGATTATGTGGTAAGACATTTTTACGGCGAGGAAGAATATGCGAATGAGTTGAAAGAAAATTACCAGCATTTGTTGTCGTACCTGAATATGTAGATATTAAAATCCTTCTCATGAAAGTTGCCATTTATAGTCGTGGCTTAGATATAGAACAGGAAAATCCTTTGTTGATTTTATTGGAAGAGCTGAGCCGCCACGATACAGAAATATTGCTTTTTAATACCTTATTTGAACAGTTTAATATTCCTCAAGAGCTTTGCAATAAAATTCAGCAGTTCTCCGGATACGAAGACCTAGATGAATCGGTCGATTGTGTAATTAGTTTAGGAGGCGATGGTACCATGTTGGATACCATTACACTTATCAGGGAAAAAAACATTCCTGTATTGGGTATTAATTTTGGCAGGCTGGGTTTTCTGGCGAGTATCAGTAGAGAGGAATTGTCTACTGCAGTGGATGCCTTGGTGAATCATACCTATCTTATTGATAAACGAACCCTGGTTCATTTGGATTCCAATGTTCCATTGTTTACCGATGCGCCTTTTGCATTGAACGAATTTACCATTCACAAAAAAGACACTTCCCCCATGATTAAGATTCATACCTATATGAATGGGGAGTTTTTAAATACGTATTGGGCGGATGGATTAATTGTTTCTACCCCCACCGGTTCCACGGGTTACAATCTAAGTTGCAATGGGCCTATTTTATTTCCGGATTCTTCCAGTTTGGTGATTACTCCTATTTGCCCGCATAATTTAAATGTGCGATCTATTGTAATACCCGACAATAATATTATTTCTTTTGAAGTAGAAGGAAGAGCAGAAGAGTTTATTGTGGCAATGGACGCAAGAAGAGAGTTGGTGCCTAAATCGGTTCAACTGGCAGTAAGAAAAGAATCATTTAACATTAGTTTAATAAGGTTAAACGAAAATACTTTTCTTTCCACGCTGCGAACCAAGCTTACTTGGGGTCTTGATAAAAGAAATTAACAAATTAGATAATGAAATTTGTTGCTATTTTACAAGATCAATAGAAGTTCATAGATCATATGTTGAAAAAGCTTTTAATCATTCTACTTTCTCTCTCGGCCGGTTCTTCGGCGAAAGCCCAGTTAATGGAAAGCTTTTTGCACTCGGGTGAAATTGGCATTGGAGTGGGGATGGGCCATTATTTCGGAGACTTGAATCCTGAAATTCGTTTCAATCGACCCAAAACCGCTTTCGGACTTTTCTACAGAAAGCAAATTAATAATTATGTAAGTGTTCGTTTGTCGGGAGAGTATGCATTGCTGGGTTATTCGGACCGTTACAGCAACAACGATGTACAAAGGTCCAGAAATCTGAGCTTCAATTCCAATGTTTGGGAAGTGGGCATATCAGGCGACTTTAATTTTTTCCGTTTCCAGCCTGGATTCGAAGGGTTTAATTTTACCCCTTATGTAGGATTGGGAATCGGCGCTTTTTCATACGACCCTTATGCTTATTTGGGTGGTCAGAAGTATTTTTTACGATTATTGGGTACAGAAGGCCAGGGATCCTCTCTTTATTTAGACCGACAGTATTATAACCCGGTGGCCATCAGCATTCCTTTTACTTTTGGGGCCAAATATGCCCTGAATTCTCGTACCAATGTATTTGCTGAATTAATATACCGATTTACCAATACCGACTTTTTAGACGATGTAAGTGGTCAAACCTATGCTCCAGACGCGTTTTCGCCCCTTCCGGATGGTTCTCCCAGCCCTGCATTCCTGCTACAGGACAGGAGCTATGAAACCGGCGCCTCCATTGGTGTGAAAGGCAGGCAAAGGGGGAATAGCCTTAAAGCAGACGCTTTTGCAACCATAAAAGTGGGTATTTCCTTCAATCTTCAAAGCTATCGCTGCCCAACTAATTAGCCTTAAAGCCAGTTTTAAGGGATTTAAATCCTTAAAAACCATTGATTTTGTTAATTTTGCACACTAAATTAATCCCATGGTTAAAAAGGAAGACCTTTTGCCGCAAATTAACAAAGACCGTTTACCTAAACATATTGCCATCATTATGGATGGAAATGGTCGTTGGGCGGAAGAAAAAGGACAGGACCGTTTATATGGTCATTTTCATGGGGTAGAGAGCGTTAGAGATATTGTAGAAGGTGCAGCAGAGCTAGGTGTGGGCTATCTTACCCTATATGCATTCAGCACAGAAAACTGGGACAGGCCTCAGCCAGAAGTGGACGGATTAATGGCATTACTGGTTGATACCATTCGCAAGGAAGTGCCTGTGCTCAATAAGAACAATATTCGTTTGCATGTGATTGGCAACACCGATTTATTGCCTGAATTTGCCAAGACTGCTTTGCAGGAGGCTTTGCAAATGACAGAAAGCAATACAGGCCTGAATCTCATTATGGCATTGAGTTACAGCAGTCGCTGGGAACTGGTGAATGCCGTAAAAAACATCGGGCTAGATGTTGCAAAGGGGGTTATTGATCCAAAAGAAATAACCGCAGAAACTTTGCAGCATTACCTGGCAACTAGTAACTTTCCAGACCCTGAACTGATGATCAGGACCAGTGGTGAATATAGAATTAGTAACTTTTTATTGTATCAGCTGGCTTATGCCGAACTGTATTTTACCAATACACGCTGGCCAGACTTCAGAAAGGAGAATCTATATGAAGCCATTATTGATTTTCAATCCAGGGAGAGGAGATTTGGCAAAACGGGTCACCAGGTGCAAACCGAGACCAGTATTGCTTAGTTTATTTAACAAACAGTTTTCATTATTCGGGGTAATTTGCCCAGCTTAAAGAACCAAATTAATTGCTGCGTGTGCGGAAATAACCAACCGCCAACAGAACAAACAGAAACGGGATGCATAAAGTGTTTAAATTATCGGTGTTCGCTTTAGTTGTTTTATTATTTACTAAACCTGCATTTGCACAACAAACTTCTGATACAACCATCCGCTCTATTGACGCAGATTTGATCAATCTTTTCAACCAAAAGACCCCCAAAAAATACAAGATTGCTGCGGTGAAAGTAGTGGGGAACAGTTTTTTTGATGAGAATTTGCTTATCTCTATAGCCAATTTGAATATTGGAGATGAAGTAACCATTCCAGGGGGTGATAATTTTTCCAAAGCCATTACCAAACTTTGGAGCCAGAACTATTTCAGTGATGTTGAAATTTATATAACTAAGTTGGACGGCAAGGAAATTGATATTGAAATTGCAGTTACCGAACGTCCGCGTTTGTCTAATTTCTTCTTTAAAGGCATACCCAAAGGGCAAGCCGATGAATTAAGAGGTAAAACTGGATTGGTTCCTAACCGTGTGGTAACTGAAAACATGAAAATCACTGCCTCTGAAGTAATCAAGAAGTTTTACGGAGAGAAAGGTTACAGGGATACCAAGGTAAAAATTGCAGAAAGAAAAGATACCACATTCGCCAACACACTTGCATTGGATTTCTTTATTGATAAAGGCCCCAAAGTAAAAATCAACAATATCAATTTTGGAGATATTAGTATTGATGATGTTAAGTTGAAGAAACAACTGAAGGGTTCAAAGGAAAGGTCTCGACTTACCTTGTTCCCTGTAATGGACAGTGGTAGAATTGTTGTGCCAAAGAACTATACATTCGAGGAGTATCTTAAAGAGAGAGGCTATTTAACTTTCAGTAAAACAAAGCGGGTAATGGATCCTTATGTTAGGATTAAGTTTAGCTCGGCCAAGTTTGACGAAAAGAAATATTTAGAAGATAAGGAAGCTTTACTAGAATATTATAACACATTAGGATACAGAGATGCGGTGATTGACAAAGACACAGTGTACAGTGTGGGTAACGGTAACCTGAACATCGACCTAAAGATGAACGAAGGAAGAAAATATTACTTCGGTAATATTAGCTGGAGAGGGAACACCAAGTATTCTGATTCTATTTTAACAACCATCCTTGGAATTAAGAAAGGAGATATTTATAACCTAGATGTACTGAATAAGAAGCTGGGTAAATCTTCTACTCCAGATGGCATGGATATTAGTGGATTGTATCAGGATGATGGTTATTTGTTCTTTAGAACAGAGCCCATTGAAACAGCGGTTTACAACGATACCATTGATTTTGAGATTCGTATTATTGAAGGTCCGCAAGCCACCATTAAGAATGTTCGTATTGCAGGTAATGACCGAACCAAGGAATATGTAATCAGAAGAGAAATCAGAACCATTCCGGGTGAGAAATTCAGCCGTCAGTTATTGATTCGTTCGGTGCGTGAATTGGCTCAGTTAAATTATTTCAATCAGGAAAAAATTACTCCGAATCCAGTACCTAACCAGGAAGATGGAACGGTGGATATTAACTATAGCGTGGAAGAAAAATCCAGCGATCAGCTGGAACTAAGTGCAGGATGGGGTGGTTTGATTGGATTAACCGGAACCCTGGGGGTATCATTCAATAACTTCTCTGCAAAAAATTTATTCAAGAAAACTGCCTGGGATCCACTGCCAATGGGGGATGGACAGAAATTGAGTCTGCGTGTTCAGAGTAATGGACGTGCGTTCCGCTCTTACAATTTCTCCTTTACTGAACCCTGGTTAGGAGGCAAAAAAAGGAATGCCTTGACCATCAGCGTTTTCAATACCAAGTTTGGTCAGACATTTGATCCGCTAACTGGCCGATTTGATCCAAGAATTGCCAGCGAGCGATATATTTCTACCACAGGTGCCACTGCAAGTATTGCCCGTCAGTTGAAGTGGCCGGATGACTATTTTTCTTTGTCGATGGGTTTAAACTATACCCGATATAAATTGAGTAACTATGCCATTGACCCTACCAACTTACCTGGTTTTGACAATGGTATTGTAAACAACCTGAACTTCAGAATTGCTTTACAACGTTCTTCTATAGACCAGCCTATGTTCCCTAAAACAGGGTCGAACTTCTTGGCCAGTCTTCAGATTACACCCCCTTACTCTTTAATCAACAGTAACTTTAATCCCGCAGATAATCCCTATAAATGGATTGAATACCATAAGTGGCGCTTTAATGGAGAATGGTTTGTGCCATTGGGTAAGCCACACGGAGAAGATCGTAACAAACAATTTGTAATGCGTTTTGCCGCGAAGTTTGGCTTTGTAGGAAGATTCAACGAGAAATTACAGATTTCACCATTCGAACGTTTTCAGGTGGGGGATGCAGGTTTAACCAACCAGTTTGCCTTGTTGGGATTTGATATTGTGGCACACAGAGGCTATCCTGTTTACGACAACTCCAATCCACGTGTAAACCCCGACCAGCAAAGAGCCAGCCAATACTTCACCATCTTTAATAAGTACACGATGGAGTTAAGGTATCCGCTTAGCTTAAACCCTAGCAGTACCATTTTTGGATTGGCTTTCTTTGAAGCAGCCAACGGCTGGTATTCCTTTAAGGATTATAATCCTTTCCAGCTTAGAAGATCTGTGGGATTGGGTATGCGCTTCTTTTTACCTATGTTTGGATTGCTTGGATTCGATTATGGCATAGGATTGGATAGGTTTAATGGAACCAATCAGTTAAGGGATGCAGCCCGCTTTACCTTTATGCTTGGATTCGAACCTGAATAACCTTAAATTATTGGTATGAAAAAAATTCTAGTTGCTTTTACCACACTTGTATTGCTTACCACTGCAGTTAGCGCTCAGCAACGCTATGCCATTATTGACACCAAGTACATTCTAAGTAAAATTCCTGAATACAGAGATGCAGATAAAAAACTGCAACTGGTAGGGGAGCAATGGCAGAAAGAAATTGACGATAAGCAGGCCATCCTGGACAAAATGTATAAGAACTACGAGGCTGAACAAGTAATGTTAACCGAGGAATTGAAGAAAAAGCGCGAAGACGAACTTTTTGTAAAAGAAAAGGAAATCCGCGATTTGCAGAAAAAGCGCTTTGGATATGAGGGGGATTTATTCAAGGAACGTCAAAAATTAGTTAAACCTATACAGGATAAAGTCTACAATGCCATCCAGAAAATAGCTGTAGCAAGGGTTTATGATTTTATCTTGGATAAAAGTGAAGGAATTACCGTTATATTTGCCGACCCCAAACTGGATAAATCCGATGAGGTTTTGAGAGAGTTGGGCATTAGAAACTAGTTAATCAAAAACAAACAATAAATTTCATTACAATGAAAAAATTTCTCTTTGTGTGTGTGGCAATCGCTGCGGTTACACTTTTCTCTAACAGCGCCAGCGCTCAGGTTAAAATTGGTTATTTTGATGAGCAAGCAGCCCTTTCTTTGTTCCCAGGTATTGCTAAAATTGATACCCTTTTAAATAGCTATAGATTAGATTCTTTGCAAGAAGAATACAAATATACTTTGGCTGATTTTCAGCGTAGAGACAGCATCTTCAAGAAAGATTCTGCTACTATGCCTGCAAAAGCCAGAGAATTAGCTACCAGAGAATTGTTGCAAGCTCGTTACAAATTGGTCAACTGGACTGAATATTCTCAGCAAATGGAACAAGCTAAATACGAAGAACTAGTTGATCCATACAGACAAAAGCTATATGCTGCTGTTCAGGAAGTTGTTGCTGAACAGAAGTACACATTGGTTTTAAAAGCAGAGACCATTTCTCCTTATGTAAGACCTAATTTATTAGATAATATCACAATCCGTGCTGCACAGAAATTAAAGCTTCCTTTACCAAAGGAAATTGAAGATGCCTGGAAAGCAGCTTCTGGTAGCAGTACAACTACTCCAGCTAAACCAGCAGCTAAGCCTGCAGGAAAAGGATAGTCTCCGATTTAGAATTAAACATTGATATAGCCTCTCTGATTAACTTCAGAGAGGTTTTTGTTTTTATCTTTAGACCATGCAACCATCAGCACCTATTGGCGTTTTTGACAGCGGATACGGAGGTTTAACCATTTTAAAAGAACTAGTGAAAGCACTGCCTCAATACGATTATTTGTATTTAGGAGATAATGCCAGAGCACCGTATGGTACCCGTTCATTTGAAACCGTTTACCAATATACATTAGAGGCCGTAGACTGGTTTTTTGAACAGGGTTGTGAGCTGGTGATATTAGCCTGCAATACGGCTTCTGCCAAAGCATTGCGAACCATACAACAAAAGGATTTAGCCAATTATGGGCCAACGAAAAGGGTTCTCGGGGTGATTAGACCCACCGCTGAAGTCATTGGTCGTTTCTCGGAATCGGGCCAGCTGGGGGTGTTGGCCACCAAGGGGACAGTCATCAGCGAAAGCTATATTTTAGAAATTGCTCACTTTTTTCCTGAAATGTCCGTGTTTCAGCAGGCATGCCCGATGTGGGTGCCCTTGATTGAGAACGGAGAACATGAGAGTACAGGAGCAGATTATTTTGTAAAAGACAGCTTAGATAGGCTATTGCAACAATCCCCTGGAATTGATACTATTTTACTGGCTTGCACCCATTATCCCTTACTGATTCCTAAAATTTCGGCTGTTCTTCCTGATCATATTCAGCTGATTGCACAAGGAGAAATTGTAGCTCAAAGTCTGGCAAATTACCTGGAAAGGCATCCTGCCCTAGAGGATAAATGCTCAAAAAAGGGTCATATCAGGTTCTGTACCACTGATTCTACCACTGATTTTGATGAAAAAGGAGCGATTTTCTTCGGAAAATCCTTGAAATCAGAGCATATACTATTGGGTCATTAATCTTTTTTACTTAATTTTGCCGTCCTTTCACAAGCGGCGGTATGGTGACTGCAGCATTGAAATGAAACCATATTTTAGGGTTAGTAAAAAAAGACATCAATGAAACGTACATTCCAACCACACAAGCGTCGTCGTAAAACCGTACACGGTTTCCGCAAACGTATGGAGTCTGCTAATGGCCGTAAAGTACTGGCAAGCCGCAGAGCGAAAGGTCGTAAGAAACTTACTGTTTCCAGCGAAAAAGGATTAAAGTAATCCCCCAATCCTCTCCGAGGAAACAGGAATCAATTGAATCCTGTTGGGCAAATCATATTGAGCTCCGTCTTTGTGACGGAGCTTTTTTAGTTTTGTAAACTATGGCCACTAAAAACACTTATTCCAAGAATGAAAAATTAAAAAGCAGGAAAGCTTTGGAAGGGCTTTTTGCCAGGGGTAAGTCGTTTAGTATTTTTCCCATTAAAGTGTTTTACACCCTGTCTGAAGAAGTTAATTCAGGCAATGGTTCTGACTCATCTGAAAAGAATAAAATGCTTTTAAAGAGCGGTAAGGTCCATGCTGGTGTTGGTGTGAGCTCAAGGATTTTTAAAAAAGCACATGATCGGAATAAAGTAAAACGTTTGTTGCGCGAAGTATATAGAACACAGAAGCATCCCCTTTATGCTGCCATGGAGCAAAAAACAGGGTCTTTGGATCTATTCTTTTTGTACATAGGAAAAGAGCTCCCTGAGTTTGCCTTGCTAAAAGATGCCCTGGAAAAAATCTTAGAAAAATTGGTTCGAAAAATCAGTGAAAGCCCAAGCCATGTGTAGCAGTTGTAATCCCCCCCATACAATACAATTTAATAGGCAAAGTATTAATGCTATCACGAGACTACTTGGCTATGTATTGATTCCTTTTATTAAAATATACCAATATATTATTTCTCCTGTGATGGGCCCCAAATGCAGATTTGTACCCACTTGCTCACAATACGGAGAAGAAGCATTGAAAAAATATGGACTATTTAAAGGAGGATGGTTGCTTGTTAAGCGACTAAGCAAATGCAGACCTGGCGGAGGTTCTGGCTGGGATCCGGTCCCCTAAATCTCTTTTGAACATAAAATTAAATAGCCATTTGAATCGCTGTACTATTCCGGAGCAACAGTAAGCGCTCTGAGTTTAGTAATCATCTCTCTGATTTCCTTGATGCTATAGAAACGATAAATCTCAGGCTCTTTTCCGTTAACTTTTTCTGCAGAACGCATTTGGTGATAAGGACTCACTACCTGCGCCTGAGGATTGCTGGTAATAAATGTTGCCTGGTTGGGTAAAATGAAATAATTCCTATTGGCGGCTGTTACATTTTTTCCCTCACTCAATAATTGTAGAGAATCAATTTTCTGAGCCAGGCTTTCCTGCGTAATTACTTTTTGTGCCTGAGACGCACTGGTATAGGGTTGATAACTGCCGATGATGGTGTCATTTTTTACGTTGATGACATACAGACCATTTTCTTTCAACTCAACGGTAGCTTCACCTGCCGGTGTATTGAGTTTAAAACTGATATTGGCCTTGTTTACAGCTACTAGTTTTTCTTCATGACCTGCGCCGTCTTTTGCCTGGATGGTTCCTGCGTTTAAATCCACTGTGGCATCTCCCTTACTCATGATGATAATGGTTTTATCATTTCCGGCACAGGCGATTAATAAACTGCTTACAACAAAAAAGGCAAATAGGTTTTTCATACAACTATATTTAAAAAAAATCACGCTGCAGAAACCTACAGCGTGATGTGAAAATACAAGATTTTATTTACTTGGCTGCTGCAAAACGCTCAGCAACTTTGCTCCAGTTTACTACATTCCAGAAAGCAGCTAAATAATCTGCTCTGCGGTTCTGGTATTTAAGGTAGTAAGCATGTTCCCACACATCTGCACCTAAGATGGGAGTTCCATTTACTTCAGCAACATCCATCAAAGGGTTATCCTGGTTAGGAGTAGAGCTTACTTCTAACTTACCGTCTTTTACAATTAACCAAGCCCAACCACTGCCAAAACGAGTCATACCTGCGTTTGCGAATTTCTCTTTGAACGCGTCAAATGAACCAAATGCCGCATTGATTGCTTCTGCTAGTTCACCAGTAGGCGCTCCACCTGCATTGGCTGCAAGGCTTTCCCAGAAGAAAGTATGGTTCCAGTGACCACCGCCATTGTTGCGAACAGCAGGGCTAATGCTGCCTGCAGCTTTTACCAATTCTTCCAAAGACTTCCCTTCGTTGGGTGTACCAGCAATGGCTTTGTTTAAATTGTCAACATAAGCCTGGTGGTGCTTACCATGGTGAATTTGCATGGTAGTGGTATCAATATGTGGTTCAAGCGCATCGTGCGCATACGGTAAAGGTGCTAAAGTAAATGACATAGTATTTATATTTAAAAGGTATAATAATGAATTACAAATTTACGTGGCATTGGTTTAATTAGGTGTTAAAGAGCCGATTTGTTTCGGAATTCGACATTGAT
>VFQM010000616.1_pt1 | contig 37940 bp, 41 predicted proteins | sample 3512391 | NCBI WGS metagenome assembly VFQM01 (sample SAMN10412369, study PRJNA504923) | tailings metagenome | isolation source: Replicate 1 from Balatoc abandoned mine | place: Philippines
CGTGAGGTTTGACGGAACAACGGCATAGCCGATCCGACCTGCATAGGATCTATTACGACACCGAACTCGCGTTCGGGTCAGAGGATCCGGCCAATCCAGCGATGACTCGGCGCGTCGTCACGCTGATGCGGCCAGCGGACTACTGATCATTGTGAGGGACAGGCATATCGCCGCGTTACCCGGCAGCCGTCCAAACCTGATGGGGAGGTAAAAAGCGCAAGAGCAGACACAAAGTACCGCTTCGTGACGGGATCGCGGCGGCAAGCGCTTATGTCGGGTGGGACCGCCCGTTGCAGACCTATTTTGCGCAGGTTTTGAGCGCCCCTGACGGGGACGGCGAGGAGACCGAAATCGTTTGGGTTGGCACTGCCTTCGGTGAGCTGCCCCGCGCGGTTGACGCAATCCGTGTGCTGGAGCCCTACTGCCAGATCGAGGCAAGTCTTGCCGCACAGCTCGAGATCGACAGGATGGCATGCCTCGCCACGCGCGACGGACCCAATCAGATCGAAGCCAAGGCCTTTATGGCGCGTGTCAGCCAGATCAAGGACAGGCCCGAGCCCGAAGCTTAGCTCGTTACGGACCGCGCATGGCTCGCAGCAGGGCCGGTTCATCTCCAAACCACGCATCGAGGCTCCTCAGCCCTCCGGGCTGGACAAGATGACGCGCGCCTGCGGTGGCTGGCGCACGGGCCGGGCCACGGGCCCGGAGGAGAGGGGGGATGGGAGAAGGTGTTCCGGACAAGGGGTTCGGACAGCATCAGGAGAATGTGACATGAACATCGGCACCCTCAAGGCCAACGCAGAAGGCGTTCACATCGGCCGCATCACCACCCTGACCTTCAGTGCGACCGTCGCTCTGCGGGCCTTCGAATCCACCAACGAGCGGGCACCCAAGTTCGACCTCATGGCGCTCTCGGCGGACCGCCGCAGCTGGGTCAAGATCGGCGCGCTCTGGGAATACTCGTCGAACGAGACCGGCGAGTGCTTCCTGTCGGGCCAGATCGACGATCCCAGCCTCTCGGCGCCGATCCCGGTCGCCATGTTCCAGCAGAACGACGGCAGCTACAACGTCGCCTGGCGGCGTTCGAAGCCCAAGGCCTCGCTCGACGGCTTCGGCAGCGAGAGCGAAGGCGCCCTGCCGCCGCTCACCGCCACCGGCGACGAACCGGCCAGCGACCGCAGCGTTGACAGCGCCGCTGCCACCGGCGACGGTCTGGGCGAAAGCACCGCTCCGGCACCCAAGGGCAAGACGCGCGCGAGCGTCGACGCCTGACCGGGACAAGCCCCCCGTGACCGGTGCCGCGACCCGCGCCGGTCACATCGGGAAGGCCCGTCCGCGCATTTGTCGCGGGCGGGCCTTTTCTTTTGCCCGCTGCTGTCGGGCTCCACAGAGCCTCTGAAGGAACTCGGCCAACGAGAGGGAAGGGGGATGTGCCGTTCGAGCAAAGGAGGCTTGAATGGCAAAAACAATCTGGACCCTCGATCTTGAAGGCGCGCCCACAAACGAAGACTGCGCGCAGATCGGCCACACCCCGAATTTCGACCTCGTGAATACCGCAGAGGCCATGCTCTATAGGGCTGCGCTGATCGCGGTAGCTGGCTTGCCGCCTGCCGGCATCTCCTTGCGGATCAAGGCTAACCCCCATGATTTCGGGACCTACCGGACAGTCGAGGCGAGCATCGACAATGAGCATGACGATGGCAGCCATGCCAGCTATCTCGAGACCCTCGAAACCGGCATCGCCTTCTGGCATCAGGCCGGGTTTGCACCGCCTAACTTCGGCAAGCTGACGGCCAGCGATCAGCTTGCGGGTTTCGTCGTGGATGCCGTCGCAAGCGCGCTGCGGATTACACGGCCGAGCAGCACCGGCGCATTCTTTCCGGCGTCCTCCGGGCGGCTCCACCGAAACCTCACCGCAGCCTTTCCAGAAGCGGCGCGGCGCGCCTTTTCCGAAGGGGCCCTGCCATGCTGACCGATAGCGAGCGCTTCGCCTTCAGCGCCTGGCGGATCCATGCGTTCGCCTCGACGGGCAATGCCTACGACGCCGTGCAGACCGACGAGAGCATCGCAGCCGGTGACACCCTGCTTGTTCTCGATGATCGGGTTGTCGGTGTCGCTATGACCTGGCCCTTTGCTATCACCGCAGAGCCGGGCAAGCTTCACGCGGTCTGTGAGCCATGCGCTGGCGAAACCCTTGGGCACATTGAAACGGCGCTCGATGTTCCAGACGGGTCAATCGCTCGAGCCTGCCGCCTCGCAAGGACTCTGGGCTTTGCGATTGATGCGGGCCTCGTCCCATTGGTGCCGGAGCTGCTGGCGGCAGAGGTGGACGGCTAGCGCTGCAAGCGTCGCCACAGAAATCTTGCTATTTTGGCAATAATTGCTATTTTGGTGCCAAGAGGAGATACCACAATGCCAGCGGCTGCGAATGAGCACCCCAGGGTTCCCCTGACCCGGTTTCACAACAACACCGGCGAGTTCCTCGACCTTGCGACCAAGCAGCCGGTCGTCCTGACCAGCCATGGCCGCGAGCGGCATGTGATCGCAGATAGCGAGTATTTCCGCCATCTCGAAGAGGCGGCGCGCGGCGTGATCGCGGGCCACATGAATATCGAAGCTGTCGCCTCGTCCGACATGACCGAAGCCGACCGCAAGGCTTTTGCCAATGCTCGGCCTTCGGACAGCGAACTCGCCAATGACCGCTGGGAAGACTGACCGCCCCGCCGCAGGCCATATCCTCCGATACGTCTATCTCTTCGAGGAAGAGCAGAGACGGGGCCGCGACGAAGGTGTCAAGGAACGCTTCGTCGTCGTCGTGGGTGTGGAAGGATCACGCTATCTGGTCGCCGCGATCACGACCAAGGGCGAGGGGCGCAAAAACGCCATCGTAATCCCCGATGAAATCGCACGCACAGCCGGGCTCGTTCCGGGTAGCGCCATTGTCGTATCGGAATTCAACCGGTTCACCTGGCCTGGGTTCGACATCAGGCCGCTGATGAAGCAGCCTGGGTACATTGCCGGACGGCTTCCACCGCGGTTCACAGCAAAGATCATCGATGCCATCACAGCCTCGGGCGCCGCTGCCGTCGATCGGGATTGACCGGCGCAACTTGGAGGCAGGCAGGCCCCTTGGGGCCTTGTCTAATCATGCAACAACGCCAGGCCAGTGACGCCGACCTTCTCGATCGGCGCATCCAATAGCCAAGGTCGGGTATTCCGGACGACTGCCGCTGGGGGACCTCTCGCTCACCGAAATCGGCGAGGGCGAGTAATCGATCCTGCGGCCATCACGGTCGACGGCGAGCTCCTGCAATCCGAGACGCCACGAGGTTGATGTTCAGGCGCGCCATGAGCTCCTGTGCCAACAGCACGTCCGCCGCCCAGTGCCCCTGCCTCTCTGATCGAGCTTAGGGCCAACCTGCAGAAATGCGAGCCGTGTTGCCCGGCAAGCCGGGCTGCCCGCACCACCTCGATTTCTGAGGTTTCCCGCGCGCGAGGGCGCGCGGTGTCCCAGCTCTCCCGCCGAGGCTCGATAAGGGCACCGGCGGACGAGCCGTCGGCACCAAGGAGGCTCTTGCAATGAACATCGTCAACCTCGTCGGCCGTCTCGCCAAGGATCCCGTTGCCCGCGATCGCAGCGACACCCGCATCACCGAACTCATCCTCGTGACCGAACGTCCCGTTATCCGCGATGGGAAGGTTCAGAAGGACCCCGAGACCGGCTACCCGGTCAAGGATGCCGAATTCCACAAAATCACCGTCTTCAACGGCCTCGGACTCCCGCTGCGCCAGCACAAGGCCAAAGGCGACCAGCTCGCCGTGACGGGCCGTATCCACTACTCGCGCTGGCAGGACGCCGAAGGCAATGACCGCTACGGCTGCGAGATCATCGCCGAGAACGTCGAGTTTCTGTGATTTGCAGGAGGGCGGCGCTTCGGTGCCGCCCTTCGCCTCGTGATTAATGGTGTCAGCCCGATTGCGGAGCGCGGGTCGGCTAATTGCCGGTAGGATCAATCCTGGCACCGCGGTGACCGCAGCTGCAGCGCAAGTGCCGGGCGACCATGTCCAGCTTTAGAGTGATCGACCTGCTGAAACATTGATCGCGAAGCCGGGCTGCCGACATGATCACCACTCGCCTGCAGCGGCCGCACTCGATCTGAGCATTGAGGCCATGACGAATGAGGTCAGCAAGAGAATCGAGGCGTTTGGTTCCCATACTCCAACGAGAACATAAAAAGAACATTAGCGTCAAGGGATGCAGAGGCAAGGATGGGCGCCTGCCGGCCTGTGGCCGGCATCGCGCTCTATTCCGCCGGGCTGTCGCCAACACTCAGGTGTCGCAGGTTTCCTGAGTCTGCCTTTATAACCGGCTAAAGGACATAGTGCGGGTACGCCGGAAAACCGGGACGGGTCGATTCAAGACATGCGAATTAAGCGAGGAGAGTGAAGTTGCACACACGCAGAAATCACGCTCGAACGCGCGCCACCACCGAGCCGTCTCGAACGCCGCGTGCTACGCGATCGCTTCAAGACCAGTGGCTGAAACGCGGCCGTCTTGCCGCTCCTTCAAGGTGAACGACCACCGTTGGCCCTTCACAATCTCATCGAACCCCGCAGCCTGCACCTCGGAGATATGCACAAACACCTTGGGCTGCTTGTCGTCGCGTGAGATGAACCCCCACCCGCCGTCAGGGCCAACATATTTGACGGTGCCTGTGGTCATTTTGGGATCAGCCTTCATTGGCGCAGGTGATGCAAGTTGTGACCGATGGGCTGTTCTCCAGGCGAGCCGGAGCAATGTCTTCGCCGCATTTGAGGCAATAGCCGTATTCGCCATCTTCGATGCGTTGGAGAGCGGTATCGATGGCGCCGCGTTCGGATTTGCGGCGGCGTGCTTGCGCCAATGCCATTTCCTGAAGCTGCATGGCGTCGATCCGTGATAGCCTGCCAACGCTGTCCTGATCCAGCGTTACCGGCGCGCGGCCTTCGGAAGACAGGCGATCTTCCGCAAGCAACTCCTCGCGTCGGGCGAGGAGCTTTGCACGCATGGCCTCAAGATCGAGTGCCATTCTAACGCACCAGCAGCACCGGGGCCTTGACGGTGCGGATCATGGCGGTGGTGGTGGAGCCGATGATCATCCGGCGAAAGGGCGAATGGCCGTAGGCGCCCATCAGCAGCATTGCGTTGGGGGTGCCGGCCACCACCTGCGGGATCACTTGTTCAGCGCGTCCTGCATCCATCAGTGTCGTCACCTGATGATCGGACGCGAATTCGGCCTCGGCCTCGTCGAGCAATGTGCGCTTCGCTGCACCTTCGCTTTCGGCCATGACAATGGTGACCGGCAGGCCCGCAAACAGCGGGGAATGGGCAAGCCGTTCCAGCGCGCGCTTGGCTGCCGGGCTGGCATCATAGGCGAACACGATCTGCTGCGGCTCGACGAAAGCGCGGGTCACCACCAGCACGGGCTTGGCGCTGGCGCGCACTACCCGCTCGATGATCGAACCAAGCTCGCCAGGGCTGAATTCGTGATCGGTGCCGCGCTTGCCAATCACCACCAGACGCGCATTCTCTTCGCGCTCGACGATGGTTTCCACCACGCCGCCGTGACGGTGCAGCGTGGTGACATCGGCTACGCCCGCATCGCGTAGAAGCTGCTCGCCCGCCTTGAGGATAACGCGGCCCTTTTCGATTTCGGCGCGGCTGCTGGTCTCTGACAGGCGGACGAGCTCTTCCATCAGGTCGCTCTTTACGCCCAGCCCGATGGCGCCCGACAGATCGCGCCGCGCCGTTACCGGGTCCTGCTGCTGCACGACGTGGAGCAGCTCAACCGGAAGGCACAGGCGCTTGGCGGCCCATCCGGCATAGGCGCAAACGCTGGTGGCATAGGCCGAGGCATCAATCGCCGCGAGCACGGTTTCCATGGCTTTATCTCCCATTAGTGCGCTCCCAGCTGCGCGTCGGCGCCGGGCTTGTCATGCGTGGCGTAGCGTTCGATGAGCGCGGCGCTGGTTTCGTTGAGGCCGATGACCTCGACCGCCGTGCCTTCACGCCGGAACTTGAGGATCGCCTTGTCGAGCGTTCCGACCGCCGAGATGTCCCAGAACTGCGCGTTGCTCACATCAATCACCACGCGGTCGAGCACCTCCTTGAAGTCGAAGGCCTCCACGAAGCTGTCCGAGGAAGCGAAGAACACCTGACCACCGATCCGATAGGTGCGCATCGTGCCATCGGCCGAAAGCTCGCTATCGACGGTGAACAGCCGCTTGACCTTGCTGGCGAAGAACAGGCCCGACAGGATCACGCCCGACAGCACGCCTTGCGCAAGATCGTGAGTCCATACCGTGACGACAACGGTCACGACCATCACCACAGACGACTGCCAAGGGTTGAAGCGCAAATCCTTGATCGACTTCCACGAGAAGGTGCCGATCGAGACCATGATCATCACCGCGACCAGCGCCGCCATCGGGATGATCGCCACGAGCTCGCCTAGCACCAGCAGCAGGAACAAGAGGAAGGTGCCCGACACGAAGGTCGACAGGCGCGTCAGGCCGCCCGATTTCACGTTGATGACCGACTGCCCGATCATTGCGCAGCCGCCCATACCGCCGAGGAAGCCAGTGAAGAAGTTGGCGATGCCCTGCCCCTTCATCTCGCGCTGCTTGTCGGACGGGGTATCGGTGAGGTCATCCACGATCTGCGCGGTCATCATCGATTCAAGCAGACCAACAGCCGCCATCGTCACCGAATAGGGCAGGATGATCTGGAGCGTTTCCAGCGTGAACGGCACGTCGGGGATCAGCCACATCGGCAGCGATGTCGGTAGCTCGCCCATATCACCGACGCTGCGAACATCGAAGCCGGTGTAATAGACCAGCACGGTCAGCACTATGATTGCGACCAGCGGCGATGGCACGGCTTTGGTGAGGTAAGGGAACAAGTAGATGATCGCGAGCCCGCCGGCGACCAGCGCATAGGTGAGCATCGGGACGCCCGTCAGCTCCGGCAGCTGGGCCATGAAGATCAGGATGGCCAGTGCATTCACGAACCCGGTTATCACCGAGCGCGAGACATATTGCATCAGCAGGTTGAGGCGCAGGAACCCGGCGATCAGCTGGATCACGCCCATCAGGATGGTGGCGGCAAACAGGTATTCGACGCCGTGATCGCGCACCAGCGGCAGGATCAGCACAGCAATCGCTGCGGTCGCGGCTGAGATCATCCCAGGTCGTCCTCCGACCAGCGAGATAATCACCGCGATCGAGAACGAGGCATAGAGCCCGACCCGCGGATCGACCCCGGCGATGATGGAGAAGCCGATGGCTTCCGGAATGAGGGCGAGAGCAACAACGATCCCGGCGAGAATGTCGCCGCGCGGGTTGGACAGCCACTCGCGCTTGATGGTTTCAATTTGTGTCATGTGTGACCTTGGTTCGGGTCCAACGCACCGCACGTTCCATCACGCAGGCTTTTGAGAGCCACGTTGGAGACAGTGCATCGGAGGAAAGGAAGAAGGTTATCCCGGGGATAGGCGCCGGGCCGAGCCACCCCGCATACGCGGGGTCCGGCGAAGATGGGGGTCGCATAGGCCAAGTAGGGCATTGCTGCAAGTGCGAAGGCGGCAGCAGCTTACGCGACGTTTACTCTTGCTCCCTAAGCTTGCGCCATGACCGCGTTTCTCCACGAGGGCGGGCTCAAGCTCCGCCAGAAAGTCCGCGCCGTTGTCGTCAACGACCACGGCGAGTTTCTGCTGGTTCGTCCGCACGGATACCGCGAGGGGGAATGGACCCTTGCAGGCGGCGGCGTCGAGGATGGCGAAACCGTGCATCAGGCGATGCGCAGGGAGATTGCCGAAGAACTTGGGCTGATGCTGGAAGAAGATCTGGAACGCCTGCCGGTTGGCAGCCGCTTCATCTACAGCGCTGAACACAAGGCGAAAAGGGCGCTCGACCATGATGGTCAGGAGGCCACGATGTTCGTGGTCCGCTTGCCGCATGACGCAAAGCTCGCCCTCCAGGCCGAAGAAATAGCCGAGGCGCGCTGGTTCACCGCAGATGAAGCGTTGGCGTCATTTCCAGTGGCGAAGCAGAGGGAGGTTTTCGAGGCTTGCCTGGAGGCGCTTACCGCGCAACCGAAAGTTCGCACCAACTGAGCTGAAAAGGTAATCGCGCCACGTCCCTTTCGGGGTCGCTTTGCGAATTTCCGCTTTCGGCGGCAAGTTGAACGAAGCTGCCGGTCTGCTTCAAGTACGCCTCCTGCTCGCCATTGAATGTGGCCTGCTACTGGCAAAGACCCCTATCCGTCCTCCCGATCCAGACGGGCCGCCTTTTCGATAAAGCCCTGTGGGTCTTGCACGAAATGCGCGGCGTCAGATTGGAGAACCGTCCTGACGACAGCTTCCCGGCTTGGCTGAATGATCGCACCCTCCGGCGTTGCAAAGACGCAGTCGAAATGGCGCGCGACGTCGCAGACCCCGCCGATCAATGGCAGAGAGATATCTGCCGCGTCGAAGCGGACCTGGATTTCTTCGATGAATTCGTCATCGAAGCTAACCTGAATGTCGTCGCTTGGCTCGTCACCCCACACCCGGAGACCGGTGTAGGAACGCGGTTTCTCAGGTAGCAACATGTCGAGTTTCGCGAACAGCACATCCGCCTCTGTGATGGGGAGAGCCAGAACAACTTCATCGAGCTGGGCGCGGCTCATCCGTGCCGCGTGGACCCCTGCGATACGGGCCGCAGAGGCAGGGATGAGGTTGATGACGAACTGCCAGACGGCCATCACCCGAACATAGCGCCAATGCAGGGTCCGACAATGGGCTCATTCGCTGAGCGCCGGACTTGCTCTGGCCACTTCCGGAGCTGCCGCCCATGCGGGCAGGGCAGCGCCCCTTACCCGCGAACGCGCCTTTCCTTGCAAGCAAGGCGTTCGCGGTCGGAGCTTTCCGGCCATGATGCGCGCGGCGGCGCGCAAGGCTGCGCATTCGGCATCCTCCGTCCGGTCAAGGATCGGCTCAGGCTGTCGCTGCGCTTGCCTTCACCGCCCGCGTGGCGGTGATGCCCGCTTTGCGGCATCATCCCTGACAGTCCGTCGTCTTCCGACCAGCCCCGCCAAACGGCCTCTCAAGATGGGGGGAGTTCCCGCTGTAACCCCTTCGCAGGGCCGAAGGGGCGCTCCGGTGTGGCGCTGAAGCGCCTGACCGGCCCTGCCTTCGTCTCACCTGCTCGAGGGCGGGAACGTCTCTTCCACACACACAGGAACACCTGCCGAAACCTATCGGCGGCCGCCCCTTAGTCAAGGATCGCGGTCCCCCCAATTTTCAGCAATCGCGGCTGTCTCGCTGCGCTCGAGCCACGCTTGGCAGAAAATCGGTTCCCCCACGCCCGCCATGGCGGCGGCGAGACGAGCTCGCCGTCCCTGACACGGTTCGTCCGGCCCGATGGGTTTTTGGCTGTTCCCAATGTGGGGACGATTTCAAAAATCGGAGGCTTTTATGACTGTTTTCAACTCGTTCGCAGATCTGGCTCAGGCACGGATCAATCTCGCCGATGCTCGTGAAGGGATCACGGAATCCTATGACGGAGCGTTTCTTGAACACAGCGATCTGGCAAAGCTCAACATCATCGAGGCTCCAATCGCCGCAGAGATGCCGGATCCCGACATGGCGCGCCGCGCCGTGGAGATGGCAATCGGAACGATCTTCGATGTCCTCAAGGACACGCGCATGGAGGAATTCGCACAGCAACTCGCCTGGGGCATGGTCAACTCCTTCCACATGACCGCACGTCTTGCTGAAGGTCGCGAGGACGATGCTGCAAAGAAGCTGGGCGAAATGGCCCGCCACTTCGATCCTTCGGAAATCTACGCCGTCGAGCTCGAGGAAACACAACAGCTCTGCCAGACACTGCAAGGGTGCCGCGAAGCGCTCGAGGCGATGCGCGATCATGCAGCGGACGTCTACCGGGTCGAAACCGGTCGACCCTTCACGGCCGCACGGGGATCGCAAGTCAGCAAGAACGGGGTTACCGCAAGCCAGGTGCAGGCACGCGATTTCCTCGCAGCACGCGCCAAGGATCGCAGGGCGCAATTCCAGCCCGATGGCCCGCTGGTGATCGTGTCAGGTGGCCAGAAGGATTGGCACGATTTCGCGATGATCTGGGCAATCCTCGACGACATCAAGTCCCGGATCCCCAACATGGTCCTGGGCACGACCGGCATGCGCAAGGGCGTCGACGCCATGGCGGGTGCATGGGCGCAGCAGAACGGGGTCAACACGATCCTATTCGTTCCCGACCAGCGCCACGGTAACCGCGCTCCGTTCCTGCGCAACGAGAGTATCGTCAAGCTGAACCCCGTCGAAGCGATCATCGGGGAAGGATCGGGCATCCAGTCCAACCTTGCACAGCGCCTCCGTCAGGCAGGCGTGCCGCTGCACATCCGCCGGATCAGTGATCAGGCGCAGGTTCGGTCGCGCAACTTTGCGTGAGCGCTCTTCGGAAGGCTCCGGCTTATGCCGGGGCCTTCCGCTCTTCTTTTGCGCAAGGGGCGGGCTCTGGGGGCATCGAACCCCCTTCGCCCGCTGACGCGAGCATCGCGATCCCCTGAGTTTATCAGCCGCGCTTGTGCCTTGGCTCGGCGCGCCTTGCCCATGCTCGATGCTTTGCATCTTGCGGGCATCGCTGCCGCGCCAACTGCTACACCCGGACAATGGGTCGACCGGCCATCCTTGGGGTGAACCAGAACAATCTGCCGGCATTCAGCCACAAGCTCGGGGAATCAGAAAGGAAAGGGGGATGGAGGGGACGAGCAGCGACAGGAGGCAAAGATGCTCGTCACATTCCGCGTCAAGGATATCGAGACAAGGCTCCATTCGAAACCGGCTCAGATACGCCCGCCAGAGCTCGCAGCGCTGATGCGCAGACTGCACACCAGCAACAGCACGATCGACGCAAATCCAGGCGAATTCCTGGCCGCGCCCCTGAACTTCGAGATCAATGCCAACGCGCTTGCGATCGCCGAGTTCGCATCATGCTTCGACCATTGTCCGGAGATGATCGGACTCGTCGAGGAAGCGCAGTTTCTTGGGCGAATGCTGCGGATCGAGCACCAGCAATGCGATGCGCCGATCACGATGCGCGTGAGTGAACACATCGCTTTGGTAGATGACACCACCATGAGCAGCGACCTTGCGGCTAAGGTGCTCACCTCTCTTGGCCGCCATGCATATGAATCTGGCCAATTGTCCCTGCAGAAGCTTGGGACAGCGCTCGAGGATCACCGGACTTACGCGGCTTTCGTCAAGGCAGGAATCACTCCGCTCTTCGAAAGCCTCGCGTTCATCGCCGCCACCGATTGTGGAGAGCAACATCCGCTGCTCGAATGGACCTTATGACTATCCGGACAGCAGTTCACGAGCAGCGACGAACCGGCTGAACTCGTCGCCATGTTTAACGCTCGATCTGCAACCAGCCTCCTGCAGGATCGAGGTGGAAAAGGGTGCCCGGCACGTTGCCGCGGCGCCCTTTTTTCATGCCGCCTGGGTCACGCCACTGCCGAACAGCCACCTTCCGGTACATAGCTTTCGCGATGTCGCTGTAAACGCATGCCTCCTGCCGCAGGCACGTCCACCACCATCGCCATGAGCACCCCGCCAGCATACTGGTCAACCACTAATTTCCCGACCGAGAAGCCGTGCTGCGCCGGCTTCCGCACCATCGAAAAATTAGCGGTCAAGCCTCCGCTTCGCTCCGGTGACCAGCACACTGACGGGGCGCTGTTTCATGGCATGGCGGACGAGCCGCCGAGCGCCAGGAGGCAAGGTCATGTGCTACACAACAGAAAGCTACGAAGACGACGTTTCAGTGCTTCGCCAGATCAATCCCAACATCATCGCCCTTGATGAAAAAACGCTCGAAGCTGAGCGGCGCTCCTACCACACATTCTTCGACGTCCATGTCGTCGAGACCCGGGATGGTTACATCCTCATCGAGGAGGGAGACTATGGCGAGCTGCCGATGCACCTGATCGACCAGATCGTCTACACCGCGACCGGCAAGATGGCCGATGAATTCTGACGAGACAGGGCGGTGGTCATCGCCGCCCAACTCGACAAAAATTAGACCTTACCGCCAAGCTTCTCGAGGGCAGAAATTGCCACCTTTGGCTTAACTTTGACGGCCAGCTCCAGAAGGGCAATCGCCGTATCCTGACCAACCTTTTTGATCAGCCGATTCAGCTCTCGTTCTGCCTCTTCACGCTCAAGCTCTGCAAGCTTTTGGCGGCGCTCTTCCAGGTCCTTTTCCGCTGCTGCGAGGGCAGACCGCTCGCGTTCAAGTTTCGACACCATTGCGCATTCCTCCAAGCCTTGAAAGACCATGCGAAGATGCACCAATCGCAGGGACTGTTCGAGGCATTTTTTTGCTTGCTGCTCTCGCGCTACTTCGTCTCGAGGCAGGCTCTGGTTGGACGTCCACCATGGTTGAACGTGATGCCAATGCCGTCCTACAGCGCTCCCTGAAGGCAGGCAGAACGTCTGTGCTCAGCTCGCGAGTCCGGCTCGCCACCACACTCCCACTGGAAGACCAGCTGGGCCAGTGATCCCCCTATGGCACTGAACCTAGCACAGGGCCTAAGTCCCTAATTTTATGCACACCGTACACCGCTGCGCGGTAGGCTGATGCAGCGTAATTCTGCATATTTCACAATTGGTTAGCTGAAATCTTGCTCAGAATTCGGGCGGTGCAGTCGGCTGCAGGATGCTCAGGACATCAATAAAGTATCGGAAAACCAATAACATAGCGATGCACCGGGCTGCATCTTCTAGTCTCTTGGCAAGCGCGATGCAGCGCTATATACTCGAACCCGCGATAGACGAACCACGCCTGAAAGGGTGTGGAAGTGGAAAAGAAGCAGTTTCAGAGCGTCGGTGTAACGCTCAGCCCAAGGATGATCGACATCGTCGATCAACTAGCGGCAAGCCGCGGTGTATCCCGGTCAGAAGCCATCCGCGTTGCTCTGGAAGTAGGCATTCCCCTCCTGAAGGCGGGATTGTCGCTCAACGCAGAGCGCGCTGTCACCATCCTCGAGCATACCCAGCTCGCGCTCTCGCTCATCGTCCAGGAGCAATATCCGGCTGATGCTGAACACCTGATCGCTCAAGCGCTCTCCAACGTGCGAGAGCATCATGGCTGAAGACATCCGGTTCAGCAAAAAAGCTGCCACTCTCACCCACGCTTCCGCGCGCGGAAAAGTGAAGCGGAACGCAGGCAATTTCACGCGCGGATCGCAGCTGTTCCACCATGAAATCCTGATGACCTGGGCGGGCATCAGAATGCCCCTCTACGTTTGGGTCGGAACCGCCATTCTTCTGCTGTGCGTTCTCGTCAGTTTAACCTTCAAGAACCACGAGGTGCAGCTCGTGCTGATGAAGCTCTATGCCGAGGCTTGGGGATGGGTTCAGCTCAATCCCAACAAGCCTGTAAACCTGACGCTTCCATCGGGTCAGATGGTTCAGGGCACGATGTCCATGGTGCCCTATCATCCTGCAGTCGAAAGGGCTTGGGCCAAGGCTGTGCAAGTAAGCATTTCGGCAGGTCTCGGTGCAGCCTTTATCTGCGTACCTTTGACCGTCTGGTTCGTCGACTTTTCGAAACGGCGCGGCACCGACATTCTGACCGAGCGCCATGAGCGCGGCGCCGTCCTTGTGACGCACAGCGAACTGGCCCAAGCCGTCACCAACCATAACTGGAAAGCGCATGTCAGCGAGTGCCGCAAGCGCACGCCAGCAGTGGACCCCGACAAGATCCTCGCAGAGCCCTTGAAGGACCGTGTCCGGGCGGGTCTGCATGCGCCTTACCGTCTGGCAGGTGTGCCGGTTCCTTGGCGACTTGAGCAAAGCCATGCGATGTTCATCGGTACCACCGGTGCTGGCAAGACGACCGAGCTGAAGAAGATCGTCACGCAGGCGCGTGAACGCGGGCATCGCTGCGTCATTTTCGATCTGACGGGCACCTTCGTCGAAAGCTTCTATGATGCCGAAACGGACATCATCCTCAACCCGATGGATCGCCGCTGCGTGCCATGGTCGATCTTCAACGACTGCGACAATTACGCCGAATTCATGAGCGCTGCGACGGCGCTGGTTCCGAGCGGTCACAGCGCGGAAGATGACTTCTGGCAGAAATCGGCGCGCACCCTGTTCGTCGAGATGTGCGTCAAGATGATCAAGATGGGCGTGCGCTCAAATGGCGCGCTTTCCTACTTCCTGATGCAATCGGATTTGAAGACGATCCATGCTCAACTTGAAGGCACGATCGCAGGGCCGATGATGTCACCCGCCGCTGCCAAAATGGCAGAGTCGATCCGGACCACCTTCATCGCCAATGCGAATGTTTTTCGCTTCCTGCCCGAACCACCTCCGGGCGAAAGCGGTTTCTCAATCAAGAACTGGATGACGACCGAGGTCAAGGAAGGGTCGATCCTTTTCATCACCTCCACGCATCCGGACCTTGTCCTCAATCGCCCGCTTTTGACGCTGTGGATGGACCTGGCCGTCAATGCGCTGTTCCACATGGGACGGAGCCGTGATCTGCGCACGTGGTTTCTCATCGACGAGGTCCATGCGCTGCATCGTCTCCCGGCGATCGATCATGGCCTCCAGACCGCCCGCGCGTTTGGCGGAGCCTTCGTGCTTGGCATGCATTCCTTCGACAAGCTTGAAGAAACCTATGGCGAGAACGGGGCTACCAATCTGGCCTCGCTGGCGGGCACCAAACTGATCCTCAAAACGGCCGATCCCGAGACGTCGCGGCGATGCTCCGAGTTCATCGGCAACCGTCAGGTCCGGATCATGGATGAAGCCTATTCCTACGGCTATAATGACAACCGCGACGCATCGACGATCACGCCTCGGACCAACGTTGAAGAACTCGTCATGCCGGTCGACATCAGCGACCTGCCCAGCATGCACGGGTTCGTGAAATTCCCCGACGGTTTCCCCGCTGCCCGGATCAGGCTGACGTGGAAAGATTACGAACCCCGCGCAAAGGGCTTCGAGCGTGTCACCGACATGCGCGCCGCCGAATACACACCACCGTCCGGGGATGGCGCGGAATTGGGGGGTGGGGATAGGGAAGGCGCACAACCTGACATCGCGCCTAAGGAGCGGAAGGATCGCGAAGAGGTCGCGCTGAGTGAGGCTGAGCGGGCGGCGCAGCAGCTGAGGGAGGCGATCGAAGGGCCATTGAACCCTGAGCGCGAGCTGATCGAAGAGGAGGTGGCGCGCAAGATCGAGGACGAAGAGGAGCGGGCAGAGTTTGAGCGCAGGCCAGCGCAAGGGGAACTGTATGGCTATACCCGCCCGGGCAAGAGGGACCAACGCGAGCGGCAGAACCAAGCCATGCGCGACAGCGAAGAGCGCGGCGCGCAAGCGAAGATCGAAGGGCCGAAGGGGCGAGCGCAGTACAGCAGGGCAGATGCGCAGGAGAGCGAGCTTTCCAAAGAGAACATGCGCGGCATCGGCAACGAAAGGCAGAGCCGTCAGGACCCTTCCATCGACGATGACCAGGAGCTTGGGCGATGAGCGCGGCCGCGCAAACTGGCCATGTGTCCCCGTCAATGTGCCCGCATTGTGCCGGTACGATCGGGCGGCGGATAAGGACCGTCCGAGCGGCTCTGGGAATCTCCCAGCACGTGATGGCATTCCAGCTCGGGATCGCGGACAAGACCATCAAGAACTATGAAGGTGGGCACAGGGATTCGCCCTCCAGCCTGATCGCTGCCATCTGCGAACAGTTCCGCATCGATGCCGCCTGGCTTCTGCTGGGCGATCCTTCGCGGCCGATGTTCCAGCATGAGCAGGCAAGGGTGGACTGAGATGCTGTCGGTCGCATCGGTCGCATCAGCAGGCGGTGCCGCAAACTATTTTGCCAAGGACGACTATTATGTCGGGGATGGCCCTGCCGAGCTCAGCGAATGGGGCGGCAAGGGCGCCGAAGCGCTCGGGCTTGCTGGTCCCGTTGCCAAGGACGATTTTGAAAAGGTCCTTGATGGCAAACTGCCCGATGACACGGTTGTAAATGGCAATGCAAACCGCCGCTCGGGAATAGACCTCACATTCTCCATGCCGAAGTCAGCCAGCCTGCTGGCGCAGTTGGGCGGCGACAAGCGGATCCTCGATGCACAGCTGTCCGCGGTCAAGGCGACCATGGCCTATCTCGAGAAGCACTACGCGCAGGCCCGCGATCGATCACGCAATGCCAACGGCGAGGGCGTGGTCACAGGCAAGCTCCTCTATGCCCTGTTCCAGCACGACACGAGCCGGGCGCTGGACCCGCAGAACCATACCCATGCTGTCATTGCGGCGATGACCCAAGACAAGGATGGCAACTGGAAGGCGCTGTGGAACGGAGAGATCTGGAAGAACAACACAGTCCTTGGCTCCATCTACAACGCCGCGCTGCGGACGAACCTCGAGAAGCTCGGCTACGAAACCCAGATCACGGGCAAGCACGGCCAGTTCGAGATCAAGGGCGTGGCGCGCGATGTGATCGAAGCCTTCAGCCAGCGTCGCCTGACCATTCTGGCAACGGCCGAGAAACTCGGGAAGAGCGCAAACGACACAGAAGCCTTGCGTGAAATCACCAAGCGCACCCGCGATCCCAAGCTGAATCCGGACGACAAGCTGGCGCTCCGGCAAGAATGGGCCAAGCGCGCTGCCGGGCTGGGGTTCGATGCCAAGGCGCTGGTCGAACAGGCGCGCGAACGCGGCTCCGAGGGGCGCGAGAGCCCATTGGGATCGCCTCAGCGGGTGCAGGAGACGCTGAGCGCGCTCCGCGACAGCGTGAAGCTCTACACCCGGCCAGCGGACACACTGACAACCAGTGGCCTGCAACGGATCACCCTGACGCCCACGCAGCTGCGCAATGAGATGGCAACCGCTTCTGCGATCAGGATCATAGGCGAACGTGAAACCTCCTGGACCCGGGGCGAGCTGGTCAAGACCGCGCTCGACCTTGGGGTGAAGGGTGTGACCGCTGATGGGGTTGAAGCGAGGATTGGCGTGTTGGTGGCCGACGGGAGGGTGCTCGAGGGCAAGAGCGACAGGCTCGATGGCAGGCCTGAGAGATTCACCACGCCCGAGCATGTCGCAATCGAGCGGGCAACCCTTGCCAATGTCGCCGCCGGAAAGGGCGCAGGCCAGGCCATCATTGAAGCTGCCGAGGCACCCGGGCGCTTGCGGCAAGTAGCGGGCACCCACGAGCTCAATGCCGAGCAGATTGCCGCGGGAACTCTGGCGCTGGCCAGCAAGGACCGCACGATCGTGATCCAGGGTGTCGCGGGCGCAGGCAAGACGACAATCATTTCGGCCATCGCAAGCGTAGCTCATCAGGAGGGAAGGGAGGTGATCGGGCTCGCCTTTGCCAACAAGATGGTGAGCGATCTTCGCAGCGATACAGCGATCCGGGGGCCGGACGGTGAGGTTGTCAGGCAGGGTATCACAGCAAGAACCGTCTCATCCTTCGTGAATGAGCATTTGCGGCCCGCGCTTGAGGGCTCAGGTCCGAAGTTCGAGGCATCACGAGAGGCCTTGCGCGGCAAAGTGCTGGTGTTGGACGAGGCTTCGCTCGTTGCGAACAAGCCGATGAATGACTTGCTCACGATCGCCAACCGGCTTGGGGTTGAAAAGCTGGTCATGTTCGGAGACCGGGCCCAGCTGCAGCCGATCGAGGCGGGCAAAAGCTTTTCGCTGATCCAGTCCGATAACCCCGCCATAGCCCGGATCGATACCAGCCTTCGGCAGCGCACCGAGCATATGAAGGAAGCCGCTGGCCTCGCGCGCGCCGGCATGTTCAAGGAAAGCTTTGCCTCGCTTGGCGAGCGTGTGGTCGAAGCTGGCGCAGACCACCTCAAGGTCACCGCGCAGAAATGGCTGGAGCTATCGCCAGAAGACCGCGAGCGTACCGCGATCTACTCATCGGGTCGTGCAGCGCGCGGCGAACTCAACCGGATGGTCCAGCAGGGCCTAAAGGCAGAAGGGGCGATCCAGGGGGAAGGGCTGAGGCTGACCACGCTCCTCCCGGCCCATGCGACGCGCGAGGAACTGCGCTACGCCTCGACCTACAGCAAGGGCCAGATGCTCGAAGTGACGCGCCAGAACGCCCCCGGAGGGCTTGTTCGGGGGCGGTACGATGTCGAAAGCATAGACGCGAAGGGCCGGGTCATGCTGCGCGATGAAAGCGGCAAGCTGATCAAATTCGATCCGGCGGCGATCGATCCCTCGGACAAGCGCGATGCCTTGAGGCTCTCCGAAAAGCACAAGGAGACAATCTACGAGGGCGACAAGATCCGCTGGACCGAAAAGGATGATGCCAGGGGGCTGATGAAGTCCGAGGAGGCGAGGATCCTCGGGATCAGGGATGGGATCGTCACGCTCGAGAACAAGGCAGGCGAGACCGTAGAACTCAAGCAGAATGACCGCATGCTCGAGCGCATGGGGCTGGCCTATGCGATCAACATGCATCAGGCGCAGGGCGACACCCGCGACATGGCGATCGGTGAGATGCACTCATCAGCCCGGCACTTGTCGAACCAGCGTCTGGCGCTCGTCATGATGACCCGGGTGCGTGACGACATCACAATCGTCACCAACGACCGCGATCGGCTTTTGGCGCAGATCGCCCGCAACCCGGGCGACAAGACCAGCGCGCTCGAAACCCTCGGCGAAAAGCAGGTCGAGGCGAAGCGCAATGGCCGCGAGGCTGGCGAGTTTCGGCCCACCATCCCTGACCATCTGAGGGCGCCTGAGGACAGGCAAGCATCTGCCTCGCGGATCGATCCGGCGAGCCTTCGGGCAACGCCGCAATTGGACGTGCCCGAACGCAACATCGAACGCAGCCGATAGGAGGAAGATCGTGACACAGATGGGCCATGCCAAAGCGGGCACGCCGCCTTCAGACACTTTCGAGATTCACCTCACGCAGCAGCTGACCCTGACCAATCTGGTGAACGAGGCAGGACTCTCGGAGATTGCGCGTGCCGCTGGCGGGGACAGCTTCGTGGTCTGCGATCTCAATACGCACGGGGTTCAGGGATGCGCCGATCTGCGGGCCGCCCTCGATAACCAGAAAATGGCCGCCGAGTTGGTGGCGATAGGTCTGATGATCCTTGTCGCTGTTCTGGTGGGCACGATCGCGGCCACCTTCGTGAGGCTGCTGGCGAAGCGGGCAGATCTTCTCCGCGAACAGTGCGCAGATGCCTCACTCACGCTGCCTAAGGGGCGGGAAAAGCCCCTGGAAGGGGCCGTAAACATCATCGTCAGGAAGGAGAAAAGTCATGGCATTTGACTACGAAGACGCAGGGACCTTCGGGAGCGAGCGCGAGGCGAAGGACTGGGCGCAGCGCAACAAGGTCGATCTGCGCGATCTCCACATCCGCAACGTCGGGGGCCAGCGCGTCGAAGTGGGTATCCGCAAGAGCGCCTACGACACCCGCGAAAACTACGACAACCAGCACGGCCAAAGGCGCGACGGCTTCTGGCGGTGAACCCACCCCCCAACACTGAAGGATTCATTGAAAATCTGCCTCGAAAGGAAAGGACATGCTCAAGACCTGGAACGACCAAAGCACAGATTTCCGCAGCGTCGATCATCCTCGTGATCAACATTGTGAGCAGGTCACCTCTGCGAGACGAGCGCGGGACTATCAGATCAATCTCGTCGACAGCCTGGAAGAGATCCTCGCCAGAAGCGACTATGCCTATCTGGAAGCCCCGACCGGGACTGGGAAGACGGTCGTGATGGCGATGCTGGCACGGTCGCTCGGAATTGGGGAGGTCTACTATCTCGCCCACACGATTGACCTGTTGATGCAAGCCCGGGCCAGCCTCGCCGAACTCATCGAGGAGGGTCTCGCCGACCCCGCGCAGCAATGGCATTTTCTCACTTGGCGGAAATATGTGTCATCCTGCATCAAGGGGCTGATCGACAAGGACACCCCTCACATCGCCCTCGTTGACGAATGTCATATGGGAGGTGCGTTCCAATCGGCCAACCAACAGAAGCGGTGCTTCCCCGTCATTCGGTCGACGGCGCACAAGACGGTCTGGATCTCGGCAACACCGTGGATGCTGAACGAGAGCACCATGGGCCAGAGGCAGAACCACACCGCCTTCTATGGATATCAGTCGGCATTTGACAGCGGCCACCTCAACAGCGTCGATCTGGTGCGCGTCGATTGCTCGCTGAAGCTCGAGCTCAAATTGTCGGACGAATTCCGCGACCTGACGAGGGCCTTCCAACATGAAAAGAGCAACATCGTGATCGACGAGGATTGTGCCGACAGTACGTTCGAGAAGCTGACCCGGCAGGTTCAGGAACTCGCTGGGCGGGGTCTGCGGCCGCGAGACGTTCCTGCACTGGTGGAACACAGATATCGGCTTATGGCGAACCTGTACCAGGCTAATCACAGCGGCTCGAAAGCGATTTTCTGGCTACCCAACAAGGCGCATGCGCGGGCTTGCGCGCAATATATAAACACGATTTTCGGCACACCCGACTATGCAGCCGCCATTCTGGGCGAGGGCAGATCGGGGCAAGGCGCCGATGAAATCGACCAAGAGCTCCAGGCTTGGCGCGATCCGCAAGGCCACACCAAAATTGCCTGCGTTGTCTATCGGCTTCGCGAAGGTTTCGATTACCCTGAGCTTCATCTTGGCTTCGACTGCGCCTGGAACCCCTACAATTACCGCAATGCAATCCAAAAGATCGGGCGCCTGATCAGAAAGGCGGAACGAAAGCCGGGCAGCACATACTATTATGCGGTCGACGCGCTGAGCGTCGCGGTCTCTCGTTCGCGGCAATACTACCGGTCATTTTTGGACCCCATGCGGGAGGTTTACGCGGCGGAGGACGAGCTGACATTCTCGCTCGATACCCTTGCGGACGTGGCCATGCTGAAGACCAACATTAGTCCCGACGGCCAGTTCAGCACCACCGCTCCGACGCGCACGGCTATCAGACTGGGGGGCATCGATATTCCTGCAGAGCGAGTGCCCTTGTTCGATGTTGAATTTGCAGCTGGCTCAATCCAGCATTCGCGCATCGAACTTTCGAGCTTCAGCAAAGGGAATTCGACGCTCCAGGCTGAAGCGCTTGTTGAAGACATCATCCAGGGTCGCGCAAAACTGCGGCAAAATGGAGACCTCAGCCAAGCCGAAGATCGGCTGAAGAATCTTCTGTCACCCAGCTTTCCTGGACACCGCCCTGATTTGCGCGCCCGCCTGATCGCGTCCGGCCATTTGCAGCCACGCGCAGCCCGTTATGAGGCCGCAACAGCAAAACTGGAGGCAATATTATGCGGGATTGAAAGCGGACAAGTGCGCTGGAATAGCAAGCATCCGGACTGGAAGTGGTTGGAAAAGTATTACAATCCAACCTGCAACTGCTTTCGGCCGGAAGTGCGCGAGCGGCTGATCAAGTGCGGCGCATTGAAGCCCGCTGGACCACGGCTTGAGGCAAGTGCACGGCTTCGGCGGGTAATGGAACAGGCGCTCGCCAGCCAGAAGTTGCCACCGCATGGATCGGGAGATCGCGCTTTTCTCAACCAGTATCTCGCACGTGGAAGCCGCAAATTCGATGCCCTGGTCCGTCAGAAAGTCGAGCATCTCATCCAAAGGCGGGCCCCTGCTATGTCCCAAACCTCTGTGCTCCCAGCATAATCCAATATCTTGATGTGATTTCGATCCAGCAAGATTGTCCAGTGTCGCGCCACCAATCTACTCGACGGTTCAGCCGAAGCGCTGCAAGGTCAAACTAAGGCAAAGGAGAAGGTTTTCAGAATGAGTTTGCTGACGGTAGCCGCCAGTGCAGCGTTCCTCTGCACGCCAGTTGCTGTGTGGGATGGAGATGGCCCGATCTGGTGCGCGGAAGGGCCGAAGATCCGACTGGGCAACATTGCTGCGCGCGAATTGGACGGTAGTTGCCGGGCAGGCCACCCTTGCCCGCGGTCCTCAGGGATCGAGGCTCGTGATGCTCTGGTCGCTCTTCTGGGTGGGGCCAAGGGGAGGCTTTCTTCTGGGCACGTCAAGGTTTCTGCGCCACAAATGCGCTGCAGGGCTTCGCACCAAAGCTACGGTCGCGTTGTTGCGTCTTGCAGGTTGAGCGATGGCCGCGATCTCGGCGCTGCAATGCTGCGCACGGGCACCGTTGTGCGCTGGCGCTGAGCCAGACATCTGGGGGCATGGTGGCAGAGGATATCGCCTGTTTCACTTGCCATCGCATTTCGGGATTGCTGGTATCGATTGCGGCCATCCTTTTCGCTGTTGCGCTTCCCGGTGGCATAAGGGCTGCAGTTTTCATGGTAGCCGCAGCGCTGCTGGCATTCGGCGCTGCCGATATCATACAAGAGACTTTCGCGATGCGAGCCCGGCGGCGGCGAAGCTAAGCGATCATCGGCAGGCCCAAAGCCCAAAGGTGGAGGGCAGTCTTGCGACTGGCAGCTGCCTCACGCTCAGCTTCGTGGGGTTCATGATCTGGGCAAGCGTCACAACCGAAATGTGAGAACCCAACCGAGCCAACGCCATGCGACCAATTCCGCAATCATTGCCAGGATGAGCGGTCTTTGGGCAGGCGATTATCGTCATCGACGACGGTGACCTTGTGCGGCTTGTCTCGCGTCCAACGCCACAGGACCAGATTGATATCCCTCTCGCCAGCCCGCGCCGCAAAAGACGGGACAATGATTCCAGCGCATCCGGCTTCGATCAGACGGTCAGCGAGCTCCCAGGTGGGCACTGGCTTGCGATCGGCGGCCAGCACTTCCCAGGCGCATGCGAGTTCGGCCCGCGTGACCAGAGCTGCTGCAAGACCCTCATCTGTGGTCAGATCGAGGATGTCACTGCAATCGATCCGGTAGCTGCACAGAGTCATTGGCTGCGATTTGAAAGCGAAGCCCTGTTGTGCCTCGAGCCACGCGGTCTCAAGGCGCAGCGATGTGTAAAAGCTTGCGGTGCTTGGCCTGTTGAACCGGCCGCCATGCATTCGGGCACCCTCGCCGGATTCGGGATCGAACGCCCAACCTGGGTGATGCGCGCGATATACCAGCCCTTCGAACCGGGTAACCGGCAGCGTCAAGCAAACCCGCCCTGTGCGATACGGGCGAGGTAGCTGCGGACGAGCTCGGCGCGTCCTTGACGAACCAATTCCTCGGCAGTTGCATCGCCCAGAGAGGGCAGGGGCTGCGAACGATACCACGCATAGGCCGCAAGCTCACTTCCGGTCCATGGGATCACGCGATTGATGATCTCGCTCATCTCGCGCAGCCGTGTCTGGGTGGGTACACTGCCATACCGTGAGCTCTTGGAGACAGCATCGCGAGACAGGCCGGCCGCCGCGGCCAGTTCGGACTTGGTTATCCGCAACGCTCCGGACAGACGGTCAGGCGATACGCCATCCTTTCCTGTGATCTCGCTAAGAAATGCAGCCGTCGCCATAATGCCTCACCAATTGCACCATATGCGTTCAATGTGTGCGGCACCCTTCGGGATGTCAAGGCTGATCCCAAAGAAGGCGCGAACATTGTGGGAGCTTGTCGCGGCCACGGACTACGGGATGCTGACACCGTTGGCTGGCGCACATGCTTTGCAGCGATGCCCGGAAAAGTATTCGCGCATCCGCAGTCCGATCGCCTTGTATTTCGTACATGCCGATGGCATTCTCATGCGGCGACAGCAGGGTGCGAAGATCCGATTTCTGCGACGCGATTGGGAAATTCCGGGCGCAACCCATTCAATACAAACAGAAATTCGTGTCTCTGCAATTTAGACAAGACACTATTTCCGCTAGATAGAGATGTCACTGCCTGATGCAGCGGGGGCTGCGCGGAACCCCTCCATTTCGTGCAGCGTAGCCCCCGCTGGTGCGCCGCCCTGGCGATCGAAGAACCCCGGACCCGCTGCGAAGGCAGCGGGCCCCCTCACATGCTCTCCAACTGGCGGCGCACCGCGTCGATCGGTGTGAGCCGGGGAAGGGGAGGCCGACCGCGCTTGCGCTTGATCAGTTCTCCTGCGGGCGGCTGCGGATCAGAGAACATGTGCGCGCCTTGCGATCGGCGGCTTGGCTCGTTGAGATTACGTCTCTTCGGCGGCAACTGCTCCTGGATCAGCTTCGCCATCGCCAAGGCCGCATCGAGGTGCTTGTTCTCGACGATGGCCGCCTGGTTCACCTGCCGGATCTTGTCGAACACCCGATAGGGAAGAACGTCTTCGCCGTGCCGGATCTCCAGCCTACCGTCAGGGTACTCGCATACATCCACCCGCTTGCCCACCAGAGGCCGGCTGACCTCAGTGGGATCAAGGATGATCAGCATCTTGTTGTAATGCAGCGTCAAAGCCCGGGTCACAGTGCGCTGCTCGCGCCAGACCATCGCCGCCTTGAGATCCTCATGCAGGGCGAGAGGGCGATGCACATCGCGCGGATCAAACGGCGCCTTGGCAAAGCGCTGATTATAGCGCGCCATATAGCCCGGCAGGAACGCGTTGGCCTCGGCGATGGTCGCAATACCCTCAAGCCGCATCGCCTTGACCAGACGATCCTGCAACGTCCCGTTGGCGCGTTCAACCCGTCCCTTGGCCTGCGGCGAGTGGGCGCAGATGATCTCGATGTTGAGCTTCTCCAGCGCCCGCCCAAAATGGGTCATGCCATCGCCATTGGCCGAAGCCGTGTTGTTGCGGAACACGGTATGCTTGTCGGAATAGAGCGCCACCGGCTTGCCATGCGCCTCGATATAGGCGGTCATCGCATCCATGTAGGCAAAGGTGCTCTCGCTCTCGACCATCCGCAGGTGCATCAGCTCGCTGGTCGCATCGTCGATGAACACCAGCAGGGTGCATTGCAGCCCGCGATCCTCGAACCACCAGTGCTGCGAACCATCGACCTGGATCAGCTCGCCGCGGCAGTCCCGCCGGTAGCGCGGCTGATAGGGCCGCGGCCTGCGCGCATCACGATCCTTCCAAAGGCCAGCCTGAATCATCAGCTGGCGAAGCGTCTCGCATGAGACCGTTATCCCATGGCGTTCAATCAAATACTCGCGCGCCAAGGTGGGACCGAAGTCGTGGTAATGCTCGCGCACGAGTCCGATGATCTGTTCTCGGAACGCATCGCTATGGCGCCGGTTGCTGGGCCTGCCGCGCTTGCGAGAGATCAAACCTGCAGCACCATCGTTCCGAAGCCGGTCAAGCAGTCGGAAGACCTGGCGACGCTTCAGCCCGAGCAACGCAGCCGCATCCTCAACCCGAAGTTCGCCGCGCTCGACCCGCATCAACGTATCAAAGCGTGAAAGCTCGCCATCGCTCATTGCCAGCACCGTCATAGAAGCGTTCTCCCATCCGCCGAGAGAACCATGCCACCGTTGCTCCGCTGGTAGACGCCCGAGGGTGTCATCTCTATCTAGCAGAGGGGTGTCATTTCTATTTAGCGCTTACACCCCCACGCAAAGATCACCGATCCCCCGGATGGTGAATGTCGAAGCTGTGAAGTTACCCTTGGCGAAAGACACATTGGGCAAAGTCAGTTGAAGGTCTGCGGCATTTTCGATCTGCTGGCTGTCAAGCGCCTTGGCATCGAATGCAGAAACCGCGATCGGAACTTCCTGCAAACTCTGGGCCTGGCGCTGTGCCGTAACGATAATCACGTTGCCACTGCCGCCTTGCTCTTCGGTGTCCGCTTCTTGAGCGTTCGAAATCTGCGGCAACGCCAAAAAAGCTGCACCGGTTAGCCAGCATGCTTTCTTAGTGATTCCCATATCACCCTCCCCCTTTGGTTTTGTTATCGGCCGGAGCCACCGCCTGGCGCACGTCCCAGATCAAAACGAGGCAGCTGTGTCAGCTGTCTCTCGTCTGTACGGGGGCTTGTGTCAGATTGCCTCTCGGGCTTTTGGTACTTCAACCTTCCTTCGTTCGTAAAGCACTTTATTAAAATTCCCTGCGGAAGGGGGCCAGCCAGATCATTGAGAATAATTCGGTAAGCTTAGTTTTCGCCGTGCTGGACCGGCGAGGATCTCTTTGCCGGCACTGCTCTTTCTGCGATTCGCATTCTTTGGGATCAAATCTTCTCATTGATGCAGACGGTCAGATGGTCGACGACTAACCGCGTGAGTGCCTGGCGCTGGGGGCTGATACGTCGCTCTATCGGGCTGGGGTAGCGTGGGAGTTGACCAGCCTGGTGGGCACACGCCACGGGTCGCATACCGCCGTTAACGACAATGACACCCAACAAACCTCGTCGGCCATCCTGCGCAAGTCGCATGAGCGATCGGAAGGGGGCACTACATCGCGCGGGGAATGCCGATCCAGAACGGTCTCGTGGAGAGGTTAGTTGGGGCGTCCTTTTGGTCAACAGCCGCCTGGGGGACGAATGCGTTGATGTGAACCTGTTCAACTCGCTGGACCATGCCCGGTTATTGCTGACTGCTTGGCCGCATGACCACGACACGGCCAGTTGCACTTAAAACTGAGTAAGACGACCCCCGACGAAATCGTCGGGCAAATTGACTGAGCCGTGTCCCCAAACAAGTTCTAACTCGATCAAACATCAATCATTCGGAGCGACACTCTAACGCAGACCGCTAACTATAGAGAGGCACATCAGACACATAGTCTTTTTCAGAGATCTTAGATCAATTATCAATCAAGTGCGCTAGGTATCTTCGATAGGTTTTTAGATAACCGAATAAGCAACATTCTTAAGACAGCCTTCTCATCCGTTTCGAAGCCTACCCACAGGGCTTCATGCAAAGTGTCTGCAGACGTTCTCAATTGTGGCAGAAGAGTTTCAATGTCGTCCGTAAATCTGATTTGCCATACCCTCCCGTCCGAGGGGGCTTTTTCTCTCTTAGTAACACCGCGCTTACATAGAGCGATCACCGCTTGGCCAATCGTAGCCGATTCAAGTTCAAGCCGTTTTGCTATTTCTGCTTGGGTCAAGTCAGGTTCCTGCAGCAGCAAACCGATTATTCTCCATTGTGTCCGATTCAACCCTAGGCAGGGGATCGATAGGTCGTAGGACCGCCTAGCGCGTCGACTGATCTCGTCCATCAAATACAATATCCGGTCGTCGTCACTGATGGCCGAGCGAAGGTCTGTTGGTTCCCTTGTTTTGAGTTCTGAATTGGCCATGGAGTTCCAATTAAGCAAACCAGCACGCAAGGCTAGTTAATTATCGTAAAGTCCTTTAAGATCCACGTCTTGAGGCCCAGCATGGATTGGCAGTTGAGCTGCTATTCAACCTTTGCGACCATGGGTAGGGTCGACCACTTTATTGTTCTGCCACCCGAAAACTGCCGCCTGCGCACCGGACGGACAGAGATTACCGCGACTATTGCGGCAAGGACGTAGCGCCCCTCATGTTCGTGTGGCGGGCTCGTGCTCTTGGTTTCACCATGGCGCAGGTGCGCGAGTTGCTCGCGCTGTCCGATCACGCGGACAAGCCATGCGAAAGTGTCGACCAGCTGGTGCGTCGTCAGCTTGCCGAAGTCGAAAGCAAAATCACCGATCTCGCGGCACTCGCCCGAAATTTCGAGGAAATGCTGCAGTCCTGCGAAGGTGAACGAATTGGCGACTGCAGGATCGTCGAGAGCCTGTGCCGGCGCGGTTGAGGCTGTTCAGGTGGGGCGCGGCCCCCACAAGATAACCGAGGCGCCGAGCAGACAAATACCGGCACCGATTACGTCCCAACGGTCTGGCCTGACCCCTTCCGCAATCCACAGCCAGCCCAGCGCCGAGAGAATGTAAATGCCGCCATAGGCTGCATAGGCGCGTCCTGCGTGTTCCGCATCGACCAGCGTAAGCAACCATGCAAAGACGCACAGAGAGGCTATGCCGGGCAAAAGCCACAAAGGCGACCGATCAAGTCGCAACCATGCCCAGAAGGCAAAGCAACCGGCGATCTCGGCTGCGGCTGCAGCAAGGTAGATCAGATAGATCATGGCTGCGTTGCTTGGCACGATCCTGAGGATGCGGCAAACAGCATTGGGGACGAGTGATAACGGTTGGTTCGGCGCATAGTGAAGGCACAGAAGCATGACTTACCTGCTGCTGAAAGCAGCCATTTCTGGCCTCATCATCGCTCTTGTCAGCGAGATTGCCCGCCGATCACCAGGTGTGGGCGCAATGGTCGCCTCGCTTCCGCTGATCTCGGTGCTGGGGATGATCTGGCTGTGGCGCGACACGCATGACGTCGCCCGGATGGCTGATCACGCACAGGCGACCTTCTGGTTCGTCCTGCCCAGCCTGCCGATGTTTCTGGTGATCCCGGCGCTGCTTCACCGCGGGATCGGCTTCTGGCCCGCGCTTGCCATCGGCTGCGCTATGACGGTCGCGCTCTATCTGATGATGGTCGCCATTCTGCGGCAGTTTGGGGTTGAGCTTTAGCGACCCTTCAAGATGTGATGCCGAATAGCTGAATGATTGATGCAGGATTCAAACGGCTTTGCAAGCTGGTCCAACAAAGATCCTCCCCGCCCGGTCATTAACATCAGCCACTTCCACTCCAAGGACTGCCGTTTCCGCAACAGAGACGACCGACAGAGAGCATGTGTCCCGAATCATGCACAAAGACCGTCAATCGCCACGATGCCCTTCCAAACTCAAAGCTGATCCTACGGCTCCGGTCGCGACCTTTTATTGTCCGGCGATGGAAACGCGGTGGGCCGAACAGCTTATATTTGTAAGGCTCTTTACAACCACTGAAGATGGAATAAACTTGCACGAAGGGAGAGAGCGGCTTCCCTAGCTCTCCCCTTTCTCCACAAACTTTCAGGGGGCCTGATGGCCTCCTTTTTTTGCCCATTGCTAAAAATTTAGATGATCCAGCTCGTCGGAATTGCGGAGCGTATGGTCAAACGCCAACATGTCGCCGAGTTAGTTGATCAAGCCCTCTGATCTCTGGGCGGAGTTCCGCCTCAGGCGTAGAGCTCTTTCCAGCCCTTTTTACGTCATTCAAGGGGGCTCGATGATGATCGAGATCTGCCCAGGCCACCGAGCAATCCCCGAGCCAGTCTGCCAAAGCGGGCCACAGCGCCTCTCAGGTCAGCGGTCGTAGAATATGCAGCCGGCACGACAAGCAACGTCAGGAAGGTCGAAGTGGTCAAACCGCCGATAATGATGAAGCCCATTGAGTTGCGCCATTCAGCTGCATCTGATTGAGCAAGCGCGACCGGAAACATCCCGAAAACAGCGGCCAATGCTGTCATGAGAACCGGTCGAAGGCGCTCCGGCGCCGCCTTACGCATTGCCGAGGCAGGATCCATGCCTGCGCCACGATACTGGTTGGCAAGATCAACCAGAAGGATGCCGTTCTTCATCACGATCCCCATGAGCGCGATCATGCCAATCTGGGCGAACAGGCTCATCTCCTGCCCTCCCACCCACATGAGAAAATACGCCCCTGAAAAGGAAAGTGGCGCAGTGAGCATGATGATGATCGGCTGCCCGAAGCTGTTGAACTGGCTTGCCAGCACAATGTAGAGGGCCACGATCGCGAGGGCGAAGGCGAAGATAATTGCTTCACCCGTTTCGGCCAGTCTTCGCGCTGTGCCCTCAGTCCGGATCGAAAGTCCCTGCGGCGGCGGGTTGGACGCAAGGAGGTTCTCGACCTTCGTGACCGCGACGCTCAGCGCTACGCCGGGGGCTGTATTCGCCTGCACTGAAATTTGCCGTGACCGGTCAATGCGGTCGATTTCGGCAGCACTTAAAGCCACTTCGACATCGGCGATGGCTGCCAGATCAACAAGAGCGCCTGTTCCGGTTCTGAGCGGCAGCGCCTTGATGTCCGACAAGTTCTGCCGTTTGTCCTCGTCGAGGCGAACGCGGACATCATAGCGGCGCCCGTCGGACTGAAAGGTTCCTGCCTCGCTACCTCCGACCAGCGTGCGTGACGCAGCAGCAAGGCTGCGCGCAGATATGCCAAGGTCCGCTGCACGATCACGATCAAGTGCGATCTGCAATTCAGGCCTGCCGCCTTCATAGCTGGAGCGCACGTCGACGAAATCAGGACGGGCGGCGAGTTCCCCTTGAAGCCATTGGGCATAAAGGTTGATTGCCGCAGTATCACTGCCTGTAATGATAAGCTCAATGGCGGCTTGCCCGACCCCGCCGCCGGAAACCCACGGAACCTCCGCGACCGTCACCTCGCGCGCTCCGGTCACCCCTTCACTCAACGCGGTGCGTGCGAACGTCATCAGATCATTTTGCGTCAGATCGCGGGTCCGCTTGGGGGTAAGCCCAACATAAATGTCAATCTCGTTGACCTTGGGATTTGTGCCGCTGCCCGCGCTCGCAAACACCAGTTCGACCTCGGGGTTCTTGCGAAGTGCGAGATCGGCTTGCTCTGCTGCTTCGCGCGCTCCGGCAATGCCTGTGCTCAAGGGAAGCTTGACCGTTGCGAGAAATTCGGAGCGGTCGGTCGTGGACATGAAAGTGCTGGGAACAAGACTGGCAAAAAATCCGCCAACAAGAACGCTCATGAGAGCGCCCCCAAGGACGAGATATCGTCTCCGTGTGGCCCAACCCACAAGCCGTTCGTAGCGAAGGCGCATCCCGACGTGAAATCGCTCGATACGTCCAAGCCAGCCATCTTCGGGATGTTCGGGGCGGAGCAATCGGGCCGACAAGGCTGGCGTCAAAGTGAAGGCAACCAGCATCGAAACGCTCACAGAAAACACGATCGCCAATCCATATTGGAAGAAAAACCGACCGACGATCCCCTCCATGAAGGCTATCGGAACGAACACTGCCAGCGTTGCGAACGTGCCCGCCAGAACTGCGAGCGCCACACGCTTGGTTGCAGCATGCGCTGCCGCGGTTGCATCAGCGCCTTCATCAACATCGTTCTGGATTGCCTCGACCACCACGATGGCGTCGTCCACCAACAGGCCAATTGCCACTGTGAGCGCCAGCAGGGTGATCATGTTGATGGTGAAATCGAACGCTGCAAAAGCCAGGAATGTCGAGACGATCGAAGTCGGGATTGCGAGAAGCACGATGATGGTGGCGCGCCAACTGAGCAGGAACAGAAATGTCACCGCTACAACGAGCACTATGGCGATAACGAGATCGAACAGGACATCGCCTATTGCTTGTTCGATGAAGCGCGACGTATCGCGCGCGATAACCAGATCAACTCCCTCTGGCGCGGTCGCCTTGATTTCACCGATTGCGGCGCGGATTTGCTCTGCGACTGCAACGGTGTTCTCGCCGCTCTGCTTGCGCACCTCAAGAACGACGCCGGGTTTGCCGTCAAGCTGGGCATAGCTGGTCTCGTCTTCGACCGAATCTTCGACGCGGCCGACATCGCCGATACGGACAGTTTGACCATTGGGCCGGAAAGCAACGGGTATCCGGGCAAACTCTGCCGCGCTCGCCGCTTCGGCCAAGGTGCGAATCCCGAATTGCCGCGTCCGGCCCTCCGTGACCAACCGGCCGCCTGGTAGCTCTGCGTTTTCACGCTGTATGGCCGACAGCACGTCGTCTGCCGTAATCTCGCGCGCGCGCATGGCCGCCGCATCCAGCCAAATGCGCATCTCGCGCTCGCGCCCTCCCACAAGTTCAACCGATCCGACGCCCGGAACCCGCTGTAAGCGCTCCTTCACCTCCTGGTCAGCGAAGGTTGTCAGATCACGGATCGGCATGTCGCCGGACAAAAGGACCGAAAGGATTGGTGCTGCGTCCGGATCGACTTTCTCGATTACGGGCGGCTCTGCGTCAGCGGGCAGGTCAGCGCCAAGCCGCGACATCTTGTCCCGGACCTCCTGCGCCATAAGATCTGCGTCTTGCTCGAGCTCGAATTCGAGATTGACGATGCTGACGCCTTCCGCACTGACGGAACGCATCTGGCGCAAGCCTGCGATGGTGTTGAGTTGCTCCTCGACGATGTCCGTGACTTCAGTCTCGATCGTGCCTGGAGATGCGCCCGGCAGCGCGGTGGTCACCGAAACATAAGGAAATTCGACTTCGGGAAAGAGATCAACACCGAGGCGACCGAAGGAGACCAGACCGAGGACCACAAGCGAAACGATCAGCATCGTCGCGAAGACCGGACGGCGGATCGAAACATCAGCCAGCCACATATCAGGTCTCGCGCTGCGCGCGACGCGGTTTGACAGCCTCGCCATCACGCAATGTCGCCGGAGGATTGAGGATCACTTCCTCGCCTGCCTTCAAGCCTGAGCGAACGCGCACTTTGTCGAGGTCGATGCTGTCGAACCTTATTTCACGGCGCACGGCTTTGCCATTCACCAAAACAAAGACATAGGCTGCTGAACTGTCACCCAGAATTGTTGTTCGGGGCAGAACGATAGCGGGTTCAGGCGGTATCTGGATCTCGGCGCGCGCTGCAAGGCCGGAGCTTATCCGGTAGTTCGGATTGGCAATTGGCAATCGCAATTCAACCTTCCGGCTTTCGGGATCGACGCGGTCGTTGATGATGTAGACAACGCTTTCGAAAGGCTCGTCGAAGCCTTCGATATAGACGCGTGCCGGCATGCCGCGCACCAGCACATCGACATATTCCTGCGGGGCATTGACGATCGCGGCAACGGTTCCGAGTTCTTGCAACTGGAGCGCGGCAGACTGATTGCCGCCAGCAAAGCGATTGTTGAGAAACACCCCTTCATCAACCAGGCGCGCGGTTACGACGCCATCAAAGGGCGCACGCGTAATTGTATCTTTGAGAGCCTGCTGCGCCGTTCCCAGGGCGGCAAGCGCCTGCGCCTTCTGCGCCCGCGCCACGGCAAGCTGCGTCTCGACTGTATCAACCTGCGCTTTTGACACGAATCCCTTCGGCGCAAGCGCGATGACTCGTTCATGCCGCCGCTCGGCTTCGATGGCTTGAGCCGTCGCAAGATCGACGGCGGCCTGCGCCTCTGCCACGTTCCGCTCATAGTCCGCTTGCCTGATGCGAAAGAGCGGTTGTCCCTGCGTTACATGGTCACCAACATTCACATAGATCCGTTCGACCGGCCCCTCTGCAAACGCACCGATTGCGCTGGTTTGCTTGGCGGCGATCGTTCCGAAAGCCTTCACCGGTTCGCTAAGCATTGCGGTCTGGACGACCAATGTTTGAAGCTCACGCGGGCCAGATTGGGTGGCTTGAGGGGTCTCCGCCTCATCAGAACCGCCTGAACATCCGCCCAGCGCCAGTGCGCAAGCCAACAATCCTGAAAGGGCGCCCCGTGTTAGCATATGTAAGCGCCCCTTCCGCTCGCAATGAGCTTACCATCCGGCCCGGCAACGCGCGCTTCGGCAACGCAAATCTGTTTTCCGATTTTCACCACCTGACCGGTTGCCACGAGCGGCCCTGATGTTGCAGGGCGATGGTAATCGACCCTCAAATCCGCAGTCGCCTTGGCAGCCGCGCCCTGCGACAACAGCGTGTAGAGCCCGGTCAGATCGATCAGAGACGCGATCACACCGCCGTGCGCCGAACCAATCATGGGGTTCGAGACGATCTCGTCGCGCCAAGGCATTTCCAGTTGAAGCTGCTCGCTCGAACAGGACCTTATCGTCAGGCCCAGCCACCGGTGAAACGGCGCTATTTGCAGGATCTGCTCAAGGCTTTCGCGTTCGGCATGGGTCAGATCGTCGCTCATGCGACCACGCCGTGCGACAGGTGATGTCGGATCAGGAACTGGATGATCGCTGCCGAAAAGGCGTCATTGGCGTCACCCACGACCATATGCGTCGCGCCTGCGATGTCAGTATATTCAGTATGAGGGGCGACTTGCATGAGATGGGCGACGGCCTCTTCAGAGACAAGGTCGCTGGCTCCGCCGCGAATGAGGTGGAGCGGAAGGGTGAGACTGGCCGCCGCGTCGCTGAGAGTCTGGAACTGATGCTCCTGATTTTCAGGACTGCTGCGCTTGGCCGCCATGATGTTTCGGATAAAGGCAGGATCCCAATGCCAGTAGAAACGGCCATCATCCTTTCGCCGGAGGTAGTGACGCAGGCCAGAGCCCGTGCCGCGCCTGCCACGATGCGGCATATAGCCTGCGATCACCTCCGCCGCTTCTTCCGGCGAAGCAAAGCCGGTTTCGACGTGCTGCTCCATGAAGCCCACGACCCGCATCACGCCATCAGGCTCCATGCGCGGCGCGATATCGACCAACGTTAGCGATGCGAAGCTGCCTTGGGAAAGCACGCCTTCAGCAAGCAAGCCTGCCAACCCGCCGAGCGATGCGCCGACCACAGCGGGCTTGCGGCCCATCTTCGCAGCGATCGCGACCAGATCGGTCGCAAAATCAAGCATTTCATATGCACCCGCCTCCGACCATGCGCTATCGCCATGGCCGCGCATGTCAAAAGCGATGGCGCAGAAACCGGCATTGGCAAGGTCGTTCGTAACGCGCTTCCATGCTCTGCGCGTCTGCCCACCACCATGGGCGAGCAGGACCGGCATTGCCTCAGGATTTCCAATGATTTCGGCGGCGAGGGTTATGCCGCCGCTACCCATCACGCTGGTTGTTGCTGTCGTCATCGCTTGGGACTACACTGTAAGGCACTTTACAGTAAATATGTTTATTCCTGCCTTGAAAGAACTATGCTCGCAGCATGATGATGCAATCGGATCAGACGGCCGCCGGACCTGCGGCAAAATTTCTGACCGAGACGGATCAGCTGGTTTTCGTGATGGAAGAGGTGACGCGGCGATTGCGGCGCATCTTCGATACCTCGGTCGAACAATTCGGGCTGACCCGCACCCAGTGGCGGGCCCTTGCATACCTCTATCGAACGCCGGGCATGACGCAAACCGAACTGGCGCGGGAGCTGGAATTGGAGCGAGCGAGTGTAGGTCAGGCTATCGACCGGCTTGAAGAGCTTTCGCTGGTTGAGCGACGCAGCGCGCTAAACGACCGGCGAGTATGGCAGATCCACCTGATGCCGGCCGCAGTCGAACTTTTACCCAAACTTAGGGCCGAGGCGGACGCGGTCTACGCACGCCTGCTTGCCGAAACGGACAAGCTTGAGCTGGAACAATTGCGCGAGACATTGACCAGAATGCAGGCCAATCTGGATCGCATATAGTCGGAGCCATTTCCAGCAACCTACGCATGGTTCCCGAACTGAAATTCAGAATTCCCCCAAAGACGGTCATGGAACGATCTGACGCTTGCCCTCGAAAGGGGGCGTGACAGCTTTAGTCGCAAACTGACGTTCAGTTTAACGGCCACGGACGACCTTTTTGGGTCGGGAGCCGACACTGATCAGCTTAGGCTGCAAATGGCGGGATTGCCGCACTTCTGGAAAATTCTTCCCTGTCAGCTATCGCCCCCTGTGCGAACGGCTATCCGGTGGCAAGGGAATTTCTGCACTGCGCTAGATGCTGTGGTTCCATGTGTCCGGCGAGTTTGCGCGGTTTTTTATCGCCGCTGGCCCTTACGCCTTTCGCGCGGTTCCGGTCCCTGTCACAAACACGCACTCGAGATGCTTGGGGTGGAACTGGTTCTACTGCTCCGGCGGTTTCAACCGGCTTGTTGCGTCATTTCAGTCTGTCCGTTCCAACTGGTGTAGCGCCTTGGGGCGCGATCTCTCAGGCTGCCGCCAACTCTTCCAGCCGGAAAGCTCGCCTGTTCCCAATAAGGCCCCGATGATCCGTGCGTTCTTGTTTACCAGCGCGACGGCGGTCACCTCGAGCTTCTTGCGCTAGAGCAGCTGCGTCACCCATCGCCACTTGGTACTGCCCTGCTTCGCTCGCCGCACCACCGCCATGGCGTAGACGACGAGTAACTCGCGCAGGCAGCTGTTGCCAGCCATGGTGATGCTGCCGAGCCGCTCTTTGCCCACGCTCGAGTTCTGGCGCGGGGTCAGTCCGTCCGACCCATGCCGCAGAACTCGCCCGTCGGAGAAGGTTGTGTGATCAGGAACACAGGCCACGATCGTGCTGGCCAGCAGCGGACCAATGCAAGGTATATTCATCAGTCTGCAACCCGCCCCGGTCCTGCGGGCATCTGCCAGTGTGCGCCGGTCATTATCGAGGATCTGCTCCTTCACCATCTTCCAGTTGGCTGCAACGCACGGAAATCCAGCTGCGTACCTCGTCCTGTGCGTTGATACCTTGAGCTTAGATAACCGTCTTTCCCAGACCCAACCTAACAAACGATACTTGATCGACCGTCACTCTCCTCTCCGACTAATCCGCAGGAAACATTCAGGGGATGGGGAGCCGTCCACGACATCAATTTTGGTCATTCCAAAGTGGTTCCCACGTGTTATCGTCTGGGTATGAGTGATCTCATTGAGACGGGCGGACAAATGCTAAAGCTTCGGCAGGTTGGGGGGTCTTTCTTCCGATCCGTTCTCGTTGATCGGGCAAAAGATGTCATGGCTCCGCCGCGCCCCGGAAGCGCAGGGCGTCATCATCGCCCGGGGCAAGCAACCTTGTACATGAGCCCAAAGCTCGAATGGGCCATGATTGCAGCCTCTGGCTACATGCGAAAAGATGGGCGACCTCGTGTCGTCATTCCCTTGATGGTTAGCGTTGCCCACGTTCTCGATCAACAAGACGAAGAAGCTTGCCGGGCCATAGGCGTTGAACGCGAGATGTCGGACGCGCCTTGGCGGGCCGCGCTTGCAGCTGGCGAAGAACCACGTTCCTGGCGCATTGCCGATGCGGCGCGAGCGAGTGGAGCAGATGGCATCATAGACCACTCACGGATGATCCCGGGTGGATGGCACGTAAATCTGTTCCATTGGAATGACCTTGGCGGACCGTCTGTAGAAGTCTGCGGCGAACCAGTTGCAATCACGCTGTTGAGGGATGGTCCGAAGTGGGGGCTGTAGCCCTTCATGATCGAATGAAGGCGGAATTCCGCCGTCCGTCTTTCCCTCTTTGGACCTCGGGTAATCGCGGCACCGAGTCGGATGCTGCCATCTGTCCGGCCTCACATGATGATTCTCCCGTCAATGGTTTTCGCATTCATGAACCGAGGTGAGCTCTCTTCCTGCAGGGCCTGCCTGCTAACCTCACATCCGGCGGGATTATGATCCCAACCACGGTCCCGCATTCGGGACTGGAGAGCTTCAAAGGAACGGCACCACTCTGTGAAGACGGCGGCAAGCGCCACGCCGGACAACGGCGACGTTCCCTCGGGTCACCGGGCTGCAATGCCGTCGCAGTACCGCCCGATCTCGATAATTACACGGCAGGCTTCATTGTCGCTCCTTCGGGCACGACGCCATGAACAGCGAACCGCCACAGAGCGATCAACAGCTTACGCGCGAGGGCAACGACCATCACCTTGCGAACCCGCCGACCGGTAGAGCCCGTGCGCTCACGGAACCACGTAACCTGGGCGGAGCTAGGCTGGTAGCGTTGCCATAGCCAGGCTAGCTCCACCATTACCGTTCGAAGCCTTCGGTTTTCGGCTTTCCCGATCCCTTGTTCACGCTCGACCCCGCCGCTGCTGTAGGGGGTCGCGGTCAGGCCCGCGTATGATCCGAGCGCTTTGCCATTGGCGAAGCGACGGACGAAGGCCTCACGCACTAGAACGGTGGCACTCTGCACCCCGATACCGCGGAGAGTGCAAAGCTGCTGGATCATCCGACTGGCATCGTCCGAGGCGGCGCCCTCGACCACGGCATCGCGGTCGCGCTCCAGCGCGGCGATCTGATCGAGAACAAGCTCCAGTCGGCTCAGTAACCGTTCGATCTTGGCGAGGGCGTGAGGTGGGATCGGCTCACCGAGCGCGGTGCGAAGGTCGGCTAGCTGCCGCCGACGACTCTTCAGCAGCGGGTTGTAATCCCCGATGCCAAGCGTTGCGAGGACAGCACCGATCCGGTTGGTAAGTCCGACCCGCTCGGACACCAGCTCGGTCCGTTCGCGGACGCATCGCCGCGCAGGCTCTGTTGCAAAGATTGGCGGCAGTCAGAGGTAGGCTGTCGCTCTGCGCCGAT
>VFQM010000617.1_pt1 | contig 37896 bp, 34 predicted proteins | sample 3512391 | NCBI WGS metagenome assembly VFQM01 (sample SAMN10412369, study PRJNA504923) | tailings metagenome | isolation source: Replicate 1 from Balatoc abandoned mine | place: Philippines
GGGCAATCAATGAGGTCCCGGCGGGCGCTTAGCAACTCCTTAACGGAACGGCTAGCACATCCTGCGGCCCCTTTTTTTATTTCACCATGACTCCAGCACCGAACTTCGCTGGACTACGCCACAGCCCGTTGTTGCAGGTTTATCAATAACTTACGTGAGTTCATCCTATGCCGGTGCTTTCCGAAACTTGACCCGGCTTCCGTCCGCTTGGCTCCCAAGAGGCTCCTGGAATCGGGTCTCTCCAAGGAGTCAGCTATGGCCAAGATCAAACTCACCAAGTCCGCAGTCGATGCGGCGCAACCCTCGGCGCAACCCATCGAGCTGCGCGACACCCTTGTTCCCGGCTTCCTGTGCAAGATCACGCCTGCCGGTCGCAAGGTCTTCATGCTCCAGTACCGCACGAATGCTGGCGAGCGCCGCAAGCCCGCGCTGGGCCAGTACGGGGAACTGACCGTCGAGCAGGCCCGCTCGCTGGCCCAGGAATGGCTGGCCCAAGTGCGCCGGGGCGGCGATCCAGCAGCGGACAAGGCCGAGGCGCGCACGGCACCGACGGTCAAAGAGCTGTGCGCGAAGTTCATGGAGGACTACTCCAAGCAGCGCAACAAGCCCAGCACGCAGAAAGGCTACCAGAGCGTCATCGACCGCAACATCATCCCGATGATTGGCCGGCTGAAAGTCCGAGACGTGAAGCGCCCGGACATCGCCGGGATGATGAAAAAGATGGCCCACAAGCCCGCCGACGCGAACCGCACGTTCGGCGTTATGCGCCGGATGTTCAACCTGGCCGAAGTGTGGGGCTACCGTTCCGACGGCACGAACCCATGCCGCCATGTCCCGATGTACCCCAACGGCAAAGCCACCCACCTCATCAGCGACGAGGACATGGGGCGGATCTTCCGCCACCTCGACAAGCTGGAGGCGGAGGGGCTGGAGAACTACGTGATTCCCCTGGCGATCCGCTTGCAGTTCGAGTTCGCTGGCCGCCGCTCCGAAATCGTCGGCCTGCAATGGGATTGGGTCGATCTGGAGAACCGGCGGGTAGTCTGGCCGGACAGCAAGACCGGCGGCATGTCGAAGCCCTTAAGCGAGGAAGCCCACCGGCTGCTCTCGACGGCACCACGGCGGGAAGACTGCCCCCACGTCCTGCCGTCGCCAAGCCATCCAGGGCAGCACCTGACCACGGGCGAGTATTACAACGGCTGGAGCCGCGTGCTCAAGGCGGCGGGTGCAACGCATGTAGGAACGCACGGCATCCGCCACCGCTCGGCCACCGACATTGCCAACTCGGGCATCCCGGTGAAGGTCGGCATGGCGCTGACCGCGCACAAGACCGTGGCGATGTTCATGCGCTACGTCCACACCGAGGATGACCCGGTGCGCCAGGCGGCGGAACTGGTGGCGAACCGGCGCAAGACGATCACGGGTGCGCGGCGTGCCGAGGGGGCAGCAGCATGAGCAAGAAGACGCTTCCGGCGGCGGGGAAAAAACCCGCCGTCTTGCCGGCCGGCTACGCCGGCATCCACAGCGGCATCGTGGAACTGCTGGATGCGACGCGCCAAGCTGCGGCACGCAGTGTCAATGCGTTGATGACGGCCAGCTATTGGGAGATTGGCCGCCGAATCGTCGAAGCCGAGCAGAAAGGCAGGCGGCGGGCTGGTTACGGCGAGCAGTTGATGGCGCGCTTGTCCGCCGATTTGACGGCCCGATTCGGGCGCGGGTTCGGTGTCAACAACCTGGAGAGTATGCGGCGTTTTTTCCTCGCATACTCCCAGCCCCAGATTTCCCAGACAGTGTCTGGGAAATTGGGAAATGAGTCGCCAGCCGAGAAATCCCAGACAGTGTCTCGGAAATTCGATCTCTTCGAACTGGCTCAGACCTTCACGTTGCCGTGGTCGGCCTATGTCCGGCTGCTGTCGGTCAAAGATGACCATGCTCGCCAGTTCTACGAGGCCGAGGCGTTGCGCGGCGGTTGGAGCGTGCGCCAGCTCGACCGGCAGATTGGAAGCCAGTTCTACGAGCGCACGGCCTTGTCAAAGGATAAGGCGGCGATGCTGGTCAAGGGTTCGGTGGCCAGACCCGAGGACGCCGTCACGCCCAATGACGCGATCAAAGACCCGTATGTGCTGGAGTTCCTCGACCTCAAGGACGAGTATTCGGAATCCGACCTGGAGGCGGCATTGATCCAGCGTCTGGAAGACTTCCTGCTGGAACTGGGAGAAGGCTTCACCTTCGTCGGGCGGCAGCGGCGCTTGCGCATCGACCAGACTTGGTATCGGGTGGATCTGCTGTTCTTCCATCGCAAGCTACGCTGCCTGGTCATCATTGACTTGAAGCTGGGCAGCCTGACCCATGCCGATGTGGGGCAGATGCATATGTACTGCAACTATGCCAAGGCGCATTGGGCTTACCCGGACGAGAACCCGCCGGTGGGCCTGATCCTGTGCGCGGACAAGGGCCATGCCCTAGCACGGTATGCGTTGGATGGCTTGCCGACCAAGGTAATGGCGGCCAACTACCGGACAGTACTGCCGGATGCCGAATTGCTGCAAAAAGAGCTGGAGAACACGCGGCGTCTGCTCGAATCTCGCAGAATACCATCCCCCAAACGAGATCGGTCGTAATTCATATTACGAGGCGACCGATTACTCTTTGGGGTGATGTGCAGAAAAGTTTTTGAACCAAAAATTGATAGCTTGCATTAGAGCATCAGGGCTATAGGCGCCAACGCTTTTTGCAATAGCACATTAAAGATCAGGCTTTCTTTCTGAGACGTCAAGGAGCTTCTGTTTTAGGCGTTGGATAGTTTCACCAGGGTAATTCTGAAGACTGGTTTCTAGCACTCTATATGCCTCTGGGAGATCCCCTTTTGCAGCCAAATAGTACGCTTTGTTTTTAAATATTGTGTTCTGTGAAATTGTTCGCTTTTGTGCCACCCTTTGAAGCTCAGATAGGGTGGACTCCATAACTGGCAAATCGAAATGCCTCAAAGAGATGTCAAACCTTGCCAGCAATGGGTAAGTTGAATCTTGATCCAATCCTAGTGCATCATCAATATAATTGTATGCGGGCGTTTTCTTGTGCTCAATCTTTGATGAATATTGCGCTTTGGCTATAAAAGTCATCTCAATGGATTGTTGGGATTTTATTTCATCCAGCTCACCAATTAACCGAGATATCAAATCTTTATTGGAAATGCAGTTTTCATTGTTGAGCAAGCAATTAAGGTAGGACTGAATAAAGAACTGATTGCCTTTGTTGAGTTCATAGTTGTCCTTTGCCATGCCCAGTGCTTTCTCATATTCTTCAATGTAGAGATAAACCTGAACCAACTCTCGTTTGGCGCGAGAAGATATGTAGGGTGTATCTACAAGTTTGGATAGGCGTTCAATGGCATCTGTGTGTCGGCCGCAAAGCCGATAATAGTATCCAAGAACAAAATCATGTTCAGCCCCGTCTATTTTCTGAACCTCTTTAAGAAGGCGCTTATCTTTTTGCCGGGCTAAGCTGAGGCAAAGATAGTATCTGGCGTCGTTGCTCACTCGAGGGTCAAGCGAGCCTTCTTTGCCTAGGAGCATGTCGGCCAATTCAATAACTCGCTTGAGATTTTCTCTTTTTTGATAAAGCTCTTTGATTGTTCTAAGAATATGAGAAGGGGCTAAGAATTTGTCGTCAATATGCTTCCCGCTAGCCAACGCTTCTTTTATTGAATAGAAAAAATCAGCAGCATCACGATCAAATTTTTCTGTGTCTCTTATGAAGCTTTGCACATGATCGCGAAGCTTATTCCGCAGATCCCCCCTTAAAGAAAGCCTATTTCTCTTAACAAAATCCCTGATAGCATCATTCAGCCTGACGTAATCTTTCTCACTACCTATGTAATCGCATATTAGGTGTGTAATCAGATCCTCTAAAATTGGCCCATACTGTTCCTCATCGACAATCTCATAAAGAAAGCTGACGCCAATAAATTCAAATTCTGATAGTAAATATATAAAATCAAGAACATCGCTATTTCCTTCGTACTTTCTAAGTAGCAACGATGCTCTTTCTTCATTAAATTCTGTGATTTGATGGGTTTCTTTTTTTGCCTGTGCTACGCCTAGATCTGTTATTAGGTCGGCGCAATAATATACTTCCTCAGGAAACCCTTTGAGTTGTTCTGAAAAATACTTAAAGTCATCCGGATCAAGATTAATTTCATATAGCTCCAAGATTCTTCTTAGAAGGCCGGATCGCTCTTTTGGATTAAGTTCAGGTACCTCAATGGTGTAAATTAATGGCCTGCCCCTCACTGCTCGTCGATCTACTCGATAACGAGCGGAAATGCAAACGGCTGGCGATCCAATGTTTCCAAGCATCTCCAAAGAGTTCATCAGCCATGAAATTGGTTGGCGGGTGTAATCAACTAAGCAACCATTATCTTCTATAAACAACACCTCGCGCGCATCATGTATTTGTCGCAGCAATTCAGCAAGGATTTTTTCTTTTTCAGAGACTGGTTTTTCTAGCAAATCGGCTGCAAGATTCCTGTCATTGCAAGTCAGACCCGTGTCAATGATTTTAATTATCAAATCTTCAATGCTATCCACCCGATCTAATATTATCTTGGCGGGGGAAAAATTATCGGCCACGATGTTCGACTTTGCGAGCGCTCTAGCCACTAATTTTGATCGACCTATTTTTGAGATTCCTGAAGCAATGACGCACGCAGGCTTTGGAAAATCAATGTCATCCATTCGATTCTCAAAATCTGAGAGAATTTCATTTCTACCTACAAAAATAGTTTGCCTTTTTTTATGCTCTGGGCTTTTCTGCCAGTAAAGCTCGCGAAGTTTTGACTTAATGCGTCTGGCAGCGACAGTTGGGCGAGTAATTAGCTTTAGGTTGTAATGTTCCTTTAGAAAAATTGGAATTCTAGGATCATCATACTTAATCGACTGGTCAATTATTATTGGATATATTTTTTTAAGCTGCTCAGAGTTTAGCCTAATTTCCGCCCGATCAATCTCAGACTTCACCCATTTTGAATCCAAAGCGGTGTTGGATATAAAAAAAGCGAACATCTCACTTTCATCTATGCCCTTGATTATTTCATCCTTGGTTATTTCCCCATCTTCAAATGTTCGTTCGTCAAGAACATAGTTTCCGTTTCCTATTTTGTCTGCGACCAGCCGAACATAGGACTCTTTGTCTTTGCTGCTGTGTGAGAGAAAAACTTTCATTATCGAACCATTTTCTGAGAAATATTTTTATACCGGAAGCTTCATTTTTGCGTGTATGTTGAACACACGCTGTTGCTCAGTGGCAGATTGCCTATACAGATGAAATAATAAGTCAAGTGCCTCCTTGCGTCTCCGCTTCGCGGACCACGCTGCTCCAGGTTCGCTGTTCGCTCATCCCTGACAGGACTGGCATTCGCCAGCCTTCCACATCCCTGACGCCTGCGGCCCGGCTTCCAGCTTCGGGCCTGCGCGCTTCGCTTGCGTGCGGTTTGCACATCGCGGCGGCCGTTGCCATGTCCAGCCGTCTCTCCTGACTCCATCACCTTGCTCGCGACTGTAGCCCGTGGCCGCGTGCCATCAAGGCGCGTCAGGCCGTGTCCTCGGCTGCGCCTGCGGGCCGCACCTACCTGCCGCTTTTCTCCTTGACGGCCCACGTCCGTGGGCTCCTGACCGTCGCGGGCGATGAACTCAGGAAAGACGGTGGCAACAGGGCCAACCGGGTTCCTCGTGCCAACCGCACCGAACAGCCGAAAGGCTGGGCTCCGAATCTAGGAATCCGGTGTGCGGTTTGAACAGCAAACCCTTTTCGTCAGGAGAAAGACCATGCTTGCATCCCGTTTCGCTTCCCGTTCCCCGGTACTGCGCAGCGACTCCCCGCTGTCCGATGACCAGATTCACCGCGTGGCCCCGTCCATCTTTGCGGAAGCGCCACACGAAAGCCGTTCCCAGCGTTACGCCTATATCCCCACCGCCACGGTGCTGACCGAACTGCGCAAGGAAGGGTTTCAGCCCTTCATGGTGACGCAGACCCGCACCCGCCACGAAGACCGCCGCGACTACACCAAGCACATGATCCGGCTGCGCCATGCCAGCCAGATCAACGCCCGAGGCGAAGCCAACGAAATCATCCTGCTGAACTCGCACGATGGCACCAGTAGCTACCAGATGCTGGCCGGCATGTTCCGTTTCGTGTGCAGCAATGGCCTTGTTTGCGGCGATACCGTGGCCGATGTGCGCGTGCCGCATAAGGGCGACGTGGCCGGACAAGTAATCGAAGGTGCCTATCAGGTGCTGCACGGCTTCGACCGTGCGCTGGAGTCCCGTGAATCCATGCAGGCCATCACGCTGGACGAAGGCGAGGCCGAAGTATTCGCCCGCGCCGCGCTGTCGCTCAAGTACGACGACCCGGACAAGCCAGCCCCCATCACCGAATCGCAAATCCTGATGCCGCGCCGGTTCGACGACCGCCGCCCGGACTTGTGGATGACCTTCAACCGCATACAGGAAAACCTGACCAAAGGCGGATTGTCTGGACGCAGCGCCAACGGACGCCGCCAGCAGACCCGCCCGGTGCAGGGCATTGATTCCGATGTGCGCCTCAATCGCGCCCTGTGGCTGCTGGCCGACGGCCTGCGCCAGTTGAAAGCCTGATTTCCCTGCGCGGCAGGGGCAGGCAGCAACCCTTGCCGCGTCATTCGCTGCTGCATTCCATCATCGCAAGGAGTTTTCACCATGAACGCCATCAACCACACCGAAGCCCAAGCCATCCACGCCACGGCCAGCGCCGCGCCTGCCGTGCTGCTGGAAGCCGCCGACCCGAGCAAGAATCTGATTCTTGTGCCGCTGTCGCGGCTGGTATCGCGCCCTACGGGCCGCAACGTGCGCAAGACCCCGCGCATGTCGATTCCCGAACTCGCCGCCAGCATCCAGCGTGTCGGCCTGCTGCAAAACCTGATCGTGACCGCGACCGCTGACGGCGAGCGTTACGAAGTCGTGGCCGGAGGCCGTCGCCTTGCCGCCCTCAAGCTGCTGGCGAAAAAGCACCGCATCAGCAAGGAATGGGAGGTGCCTTGCCTGTTGGTGGCCGATGGCACCGCCCGCACCGCCAGCCTGACCGAGAACGTGCAACGCGAAGCCATGCACCCCGCCGACCAGTTCGAGGCATTTGCCGCGCTGGTGGCCGAAGGCCGCCCCATCGAGGACATTGCCGCAGATTTCAGCGTCACGCCGCTGGTGGTACAGCGCCGCTTGAAGCTGGCTAACGTCTCGCCCCGGCTGCTGGCCGACTACCGGGCCGAAGCCGTGAGCCTTGACCAGTTGATGGCCCTTGCCATCACCGACGACCACGCCGCACAGGAAGCCGCGTTCTACGATGCGCCGACATGGCAGCGCAGCCCGCATAACCTGCGCAACCGCCTGACAGAGCGCGAGATTGACGCCTACCGGCATCCGCTGGTGCGCTTCGTTGGGCTGGATGCTTACGAGGCCGCAGGCGGTGGCACCCGCCGCGATCTGTTCGCGGAAGCCAATAGCGGCGTGTATCTGACCGATGCCACGCTGCTGGAACGGCTGGCGCAGGACAAGCTGGCCAGCCTTGCCGCCGAGGTGAAGGCCGAAGGCTGGGCATGGGTGGATGCCACCCCCGGCACGACCCATGCCGACCTGCAAGCCTTCCAGCGCGCCCCGAGGCAGCGCCGCAGCCCGAACAAGCGCGAAGCCCAACGCATCGAGAAGCTGCAAACCAAGATGCAGGCGCTGGCCGAGGCCGTGGATGCCGCCCTGGACGCCGACGATGAAGAAAAGGCCGACGCTTTGCAGGAGGAAGGCGAACACCTGGGCGAACAGTTGCAGGCGCTGGAGGATGGCTTGCAGGACTACGGGGATGCCGTCAAAGCTGCCGCCGGTGCCATCGTCACCATCGACCGCAACGGCGAGGCCGTGATTCATCGTGGCCTGCTGCGCGAAGCCGAGGCCAAGGCACTGCGCACGCTGGAACGCTTGCGGCAGGGCTTCGGCCGCGAGGGCGAAGCTGGGAACGACGACACCGGCGAGGAAGCCGACGACGCCCCCAAGACCGCCGCCGTGTCCGACCGACTGGCACAGCGGTTGAGTGCCCACCGTACCGCCGCGCTGCAAATCGAAGTCGCACGGCATCCGCAGGTGGCGCTGGCCGCGCTGGTGCATGGCATGGTGCAGACTGTCTTGCAAGGCAGCCACTACGGCCACGATCTGCCGCTGGGTGTGAAGCTGATCCAGCAAGATCGGCTGGAAGGCATAGCCCCGGACTGGCCGGAATCGCCCGCCGCCGTGGTACTGCGCGAACTGCAACAGGTAGCGGGTGAAGTCTTGTCGGAGGACAGCGCCGAACTGTTCGTCGCACTGCTGGCGAAGCCGCAGGATGAACTGGTGCGCCTGCTGGCCGTATGCGTGGCATCCACGGTCGATGTGGTGACGCCCCGCGCCACGCAGCACCAGCCTGGTGCCGAACTGGCGCAGGCGGTGGCGCTGGACATGGTGGCATGGTGGCAACCCACCGCAGACGGCTATTTTCAGCATTTGCCGAAGGCCGCGATTCTGGAAGCCGTGGGCGAATTCGCACCGGGGCACGTCACCCGGCTGGCGAAGTTGAAAAAAGGCGACATTGCCAGCGAAGCCGAACGGCTGGCCGATGGCACCGGCTGGATGCCTGCCATCTTCCGTGCCGAAGCCACGCAGCAGACCGTGCAGGAGGTGGTAACGAACGAGGCAGCCGAAGCACCGGAGGAATTCGCCGCCGTGGCGGATGAGCAGACGCAGGCCGAGGCACTGGCCGCTTGACCTTGCACCACAGATAGCGCCCCGGTTCCGGCCGGGGCGCTTCATGCCGAGGATTCCCCCATGAGCCACAACACCACGAACCGCCCACGCATGGCCGCGATCTACGCCCCCGGCACGGTGCGCGCCCGCCGCTGGCATGGCGATGGCGACGTGCGCGGCTACCGCCCGCCTCGGGGCTGGATAGCCCGCGCCGACCTGACCGACCTACACCCCATCACGGGCCGCGCCTTGCCGCGTGCAGTGTGGTGGATCATCGAAAGCAAAGAATAGGGAGCAGCCCCGCGCCCAAGCCGTTCCGTCTTGGGCGCGGGAAATGCCAAAACTCCGCGCGAGGCAGTGGCCGCACCCGGTTTCAAGGCTCAAAGCCAAAACGCCCCTTTGCCGCCTTCGGTCAGGCGGCAAAGGGGCCGCGCACAAGTCGTCTTGTGCGCAAAAGCCATTGAAGCCATGCAAGTGCAGCGGCGCACGCGCCGCCGACATCCCGACAGCACCTCGCCGCAATGGGCGGCGCTTGTGGGGCTACGCCCCGGCTTGCTGCGGCAGGTTGCACGAAAGCGTGCCGTGCTCGACGCTGGCGCGTTCGTTGCCTGTACGTCACGAAGGACGGTTCACCGACACACCACCTGGCCTCGATGTGGAGCTTCCACGCCACGCATCAAGCATGTGGCCGCAAGTTGTGGCAGGAGCGCTCGTACCTTGTTGCTGGGGCATTGACCTGGCCGCGTAAGGGAACAAGCCGGTGAAGTTGTCATGCGAGGATGCCGAGTCGGCCATGTTTCCATTCGGGAGCGGGCGGCCCGTGCGTCCTTGTCTTGTTGCGAATCCTGGCGGTGGCGCGGCTGCGCCTTTGGCTTTATGACCGCAACCTGGAGGCGAAAACAATTTCCCCTGCGCTGCGCGCATTCCTCGCGGGACAAATTCTTTTCGCCTCCAGGTTCTCCACGTTGTTGCGACCGCTCCGCGGTGCGGCCAACCCATCCCCCGCCGGGCGGATCACAACAAGGACGCACTGGCGCGACCTTGTTCAACCCGAAAGGAGAAATCATCATGGCTAACATCGGCACCTTCACCGCAGAGAAAGACGGCTTCACCGGCACGCTTCGCACCCTGACGCTCAACGTCAAGGTCAAGCTGGTTCCCAATGACAAGGGTGACAACGAAAGCGCACCCGACTACCGCCTGCAAGCGGCTGGCCACGACATCGGCGCAGCGTGGAAAAAGACCAGCGAGGCAGGACGCCCCTATGTGTCCGTGACCCTGGACGATCCTTCGTTCCCTGCAACGGTCTATGCCCGCCTGATCGAAAACGAGGATGGCACGCATGACCTGATCTGGTCACGCAGCAAGCCCAAGGCGGCGTAACCACATCAGCGCCTCGCCCACTATGGCGAGGCGCTTGGCTTACCTGCTCACTTCATTGGGGTGAGCGGATTCACTAAACACCTGCAAGACAGGGGCCAGCACCAACTGCCCCACGGCATAAAGGCCTGGGCCTCTGCCCATGAGTTCCGCAATGCGTTCCTCGTGGAGTACGCCTGCTGCGCAGTCTTGCTCCATCTGTGCAACTAATGCGGCTTTGGCCAGGGCTAACGTGGCCTCGGCCTGCTGCGATAGACCGCTTGCTGATTGAGCGTCATACGCAATCAGGTTATCGAGCACTGGGGCAATGTTTTCCATGCCGCCTTTGACCATTTCCGCCCGTAAGCCTTCAACGACAGCAGTGACCAAACGCCAAATTTGCTGTGGTTGTTGGTCAAGTTCCTTTTCGATCAGTGTTCGTGCTTCAAATAGCGACAACGTGGAACATGGCGCGAGCGCCGTACTCATGGTGCGCGCCAGCTTGAGGAGTTGATGTTCTTCCAAGCGTTCCAGCAGGTTTGCGAACGCACGCTGTTGCGTGCCGTCGGCGAGCGCATTCGCAAGCCCTTCGGTAGCGTGTTCCGGCACTTGAACGCGGCCTGGCGCTGAGAGCACCTGATGTTTGTCGATATCGTGTGGCGGATGCTCCGCGAGAGGATCAATGTCCACGGTCACTTCTCGCGTGGCGGAACCCTGCGGTGCCGTGCCCAGGTGTACGGCAAAGGTTAAAGTGGAGAACAGCGCGACACGGCCGTAGATTTGGCCGTCAAAGCCATCAATACCAACCGTCACTCGATGCCCAAATTCAAACTTGTTGGCGCGCGCTCCGGCGGGCGGGCTGAAATCCCACCAGATCGGTGCCGTGCCTCCAAAGGGCTCCAGCGCAACCGTCACCGCCGCGCGTGCCTCGATCAATTCCTCGCGCTCTTCCGGCTGCTGTTCGCAGCCGCCCAGCGCTGCGACCTTGGCGATGGCTTGCGTGTAGTTGATGAAGTTGGAAAGCGTCCCTGATCGCGCGAGCTCTGGGAATTCCTGCGCGAAGAATGTCTGCGTCATGTACGCGATGGCGCCCAGACCACAGGCACCGCCAAATTTGCGCTTATGGTGAATGGAACCGGTGATATACGGCCGAGCGGAGGGCTTCGACAAGGGTGTCCACTCGTGTCCATCGTCCTCCATCTTTTTTGCGAACTGTTTGACGGACTGATGGTTGGGAAATGCCAGATGCAACTCTTCACCTTCGCCAACTGCGGTGCGGGATATGACGCGGGGCTTCGTGAATTTGATCTCCTTGGCAGAGATCGAAACGGTCTCTCCCGTCAGCGTGTGCTCGCCATAGGCAGTTTTGGGGTGCTTGGAGTGATCCGGCCGAACGCCCAAGTATGCATTGAGGAAGTCGAGCTGCTCGGCAATCTCATTGACGAGACCCGAATAGCTGTTGTCGTGCTTGGGGCAATAGATGCCGGAGTTGACCCGCCGGCCTCCAAGAGACGCCGGAAAAACGTGCTCCCCAGAGCCTGCGGCCTGTCCGCACACGATGCATGTCTTCGCCATTGAGTTCCTTTCCAAAGTTGCACCACGCCAAGCGAAGCTATGCGATGCAGAGTCAATTAGCCATTTCGCCCAGGACTTCTTCAGCGGCCCCCATCAAGTGGGCGACGCTGAGCCCCAGCGCACGCGCGATCTTGAAAATAATCGCCAGCGTGGGCATGTGTTCGCCGCGCTCAATCTTGCCCATGTGAGAACGCTCGATACCGGCTTGATGTGCCAAGGTCTCCTGCGCCACGCCTTGCTCGACCCGCAGTGCGCGCACCGCCGCGCCGAAGGCCTGGGCCAGCTCGGCGTCGAAGGTGGTGGAGCCGGCCGGTCGGCCGCGCTGGACGGTTCGCTTCTGCATAGACAGAAGCGTCGATTCGCAGCACAATTAAAACCACGTTATATTTAACTCATTCATCCAATCTCACCTGTTTTTGTGCCTTTACTGAAATCCGCATCGGCGGCTTTCTTCAAAAGCGGAGAGCCTGATCCGTGTCTTTCCTGACATACGTGCATGTGCCTTCGTGCCTCTACGTCTCTGCGGATACGTGGGATTGCACATTGGTGCTTTCGTTGGAATGCGTGAAAGCGCCTCTGCTGCTCCGCAAGTCCGTGGACGTACAGCCATGACCACGCTCATCACCACCGACGAGCGCATGTGCCTGCTGGCCAACGGCCACGCCCGCGCCGCCGGGCAGGACACCGATCCGATGCCTGTGGTGCGCCTGTTTACGCCAGATGCGCATGCCACTTGGCTGCTGGCTTCGCTCGACCCCGCCGATTGCGATACTGCCCACGGCTTGATCGACTTGGGGATTGGCATGCCTGCACTGGGAACGGTGAAGCTGTCCGACCTGGCCGCCATCGTCGGGCCGCGCCAGCAGCCCGTGATGCGGGATCGCTACTTCCAGCCGCTGCGGCGGTTGTCGGAATACCTGCGACTGGCCGAAGACAACGGCTCGATCACCGATTGAGCGCCACCGCCAAGCGGGGCGCATTGTGTCTATTTCGGTCTGGTCTGTGACCCGTTCGGTCTGAATCGGCAGTGTTGCACCGAAGCGGTGCGTGCCAGATCGAAACGGTCATGATGCCTGGCGCGGGCTGCGGCAAGCTGACCGACGCGGCATGCCATTGGAGAGCGTTGCCGCCGTCGCACTCGGACGATTTCAGCAACGCATCGGAGTTCATCGGTCTTGACACTGCCAGTTTACGCTTCACCCATGACGTTTTGACGATGGCCTCGTAGCACGCCGTTTCGCCGTGGCGACGCATCCCCAGCACAGGGAGGTTGCCGTATGGCTGATCGCAGTGCCGAGCCGTGGTATGCCACGGCGGCCTATCTCTACGTTCTGCACCTGGATGGCCCGGCGCTGGCCTGGGAGTACCTTCGCCGTCATCCAGACTATCGGCACGACTGGTTGCGCCGTCGTCGCCAACCGGATGCCGCCGGGCATTGGGGGCTGCGCCTGCTGGAAGATCCCGCCCTGGATGCGCGGGACGCGCACCCGGCCTGGTTCCCCGATCACGATGCCGTGGTGCAGCTCTACCCGGATGCCGATCCACCGCCCGATGCCCTGTGCTTTGAGTTCTGGAAGCTGCCGGGCCACAAACACCTGATCCATGACGGCAAGCGCCTGGTGCTGGTGGCGCGCTGGCCCGGTTGCTGCCTGCGCTTCGTGCTCGCGCCAGGCTTGGCCGATGGCATGGCTTACGCCTATGCCATCCGGGCCTGCGCCGCGCCTTGCGAACGCTATGCGGCCCTGGCGAGCGAATTGAACAAAATCGCCGTAGCCGCCGGTGCCGTACCTGCGGCGACCGTCCGGCCACGTCCGCCGCTGTCCGAATTGCTGGAACTGCACACGCTTCAGGCGCTGGACGCGACCCTGGCGGGTGCGTCCCTGCGGGAGGTGGCCGAAGGGCTGTTTGGTGTGGATGCCGTTACCGCCGACTGGCACGCCGACAGCGCTCTGCGCGCGCGCGTGCGACGGCTGGTGCGCCGGGGCGATGGGCTGATGCGCGGCGGTTATCGCCGTCTGGCACAGCTTCCGGTTGTCACTTCGCATGAGGGGGGACGTTTCGCAACCCCTGCAGAACGTCCCTGAGCAAGAGCCCCAAGTTTCTTGAGACTGCCTCCATCCGGCTGCGCTGTGTGGCCGGGCTTGATGGAGGTACATCCCATGCGACCCGCTCCCTTGCGGCCTGCCGCCGCTCCCGTTGCCACACCTGCACAACCCCAACGCTATCTCACCAACGATGAGGCTGCCGACTACCTGCGCCTGTCACCGCGCACGCTGGAGAAACAGCGCGTCATCGGTGGTGGCCCGAAGTTTCGCAAGTTCGGTCGCCGCGTCATGTACGCCGTGGCCGACCTCGATGCCTGGGCGGAAACGCGCAGCTTCGAGACCACGTCCGACCCCGAATATGCCGAGCACCACTTGGCTGACAGCCGTGCGCGCTGATCGGCGCATCGCCGGTGGCCATCGCCATGTCCCGCCCACCAGGGCACGCCTTGCAGCAGCGCGAACAGCTCGACCTGTTCCGCGCACTGCCGGGCGAGGACATGGCACCGCGCGATGCCCAGGACTTGATGGCCTATCCGTTTTTCTCGCTGGCGAAGTCGCGGCGCACCGCGCCGATCGACTTCCGCAGCGGCAACATCACCATTCGCGTGGAAGGCACGCAGGAGCATGGCATCGCCACCATCTGGGATGCCGACATCCTGATCTGGGCGGCCAGCCAGATCGTCGAAGCCAAGGATGCCGGTCTGCGCCCCTCGCGGCTGATGCGCGCCACGCCCTACGAGATCCTGCGCTTCATCGGGCGCGGCAAGTCGCTGCGCGACTACCAGCGCCTCAAGGCCGCGCTGGATCGCCTGCAATCGACCACGGTGGCCACGTCCATCCGCGAGACGACCGGGCGGCGCCTGCACCGCTTCTCGTGGATCAACGAATGGAAGGAACTGGCCGATGCCAGCGGCACGCCGCTGGGCATCGAACTGATCCTGCCGGACTGGTTCTATGCGGGCGTGCTGGACGCCGCCCTGGTGCTGACCATCGACCCGACGTACTTCCGACTCACGGGCGGCATCGAGCGCTGGCTGTACCGCCTGGTGCGCAAGCATGGCGGCCGGCAGGAATACGGCTGGCAGTTCGACTTCCGGCATCTGCACCGCAAGTCGGGCAGCAGCACGCGGTTTTCGGATTTCGCCTACGACCTGCGGGCGCTGGTCGCCCGGCAATCACTGCCGGGATACGAGCTGGGCATCGTGCGGATTCCCGAGGACGACATGGAATTGCTGACCTTCCGGCCCGTGCCGCAGACGGCACGGGGATAACAGCGGGACAAGCTGTGGATGGGGTCGTGCTATCAGGAGTAAGAGGTGTCGTGCTATCAGGAGTACGCCTATCGTGCTATCAGGAGTACGAAAACGCCGGAAAGCCAGTAACGGCGCGGGTTTGCGATCCCTCTAACATTACTAACTTAAATTCTCTAACTATTAGTAGAGAAGCAGCATCGCGGTGGACAACTGCCGCAGGCAGAAAAAACAGCCAGCAAGAACTGCAAAAAACACCCCGTTCGACGCGGCAAAAACAGTCCGGTCTTCCAAGCTGGAGGGCCGCGCCATGATCGTCGCCTTGCTCAACCAGAAAGGCGGTGTCGGCAAGACCACGCTCGCCACGCACATCGCTGGCGAACTGGCGCTGCGCGGCCTGCACGTCGTCCTGCTGGATGCCGACCCGCAGGGTTCCTCGCTCGACTGGACGCAGCGCAGAAGCCAGCAAGGCTTGCCACGGCTGTTCAGCGCCGTGGGCCTGGCACGCGAGACACTGCACCAGGAAGCCCCAGAACTCGCCAGGCGGGCCGATCACGTCATCATCGACGGGCCACCCCGGATCGCCGCCTTGGCGCGCTCTGCGCTGCTGGCGGCCGAACGGGTGCTGATTCCGGTACAGCCCAGCCCCTATGACCTGTGGGCCAGCGCCGAGATGGTGGCGCTGATCCGTGAGGCCCAGGTGTTCCGGCCGCAGCTAGCGGCGGCTTTTGTCATCAACCGGCGCGTCAGCACCACGGTGATCGGGCGCGAAGCACGGCAAGCCTTGGCCGAACAGCCGTTGCCAGCGCTGCGCTGCGAGGTGCGCCAGCGCATCGTCTTTGCCGACAGCGTGGCTGCGGGTCGATTGGCGCGGGAGACAGCCCCCGATAGCGCAGCGGCGCAGGAAATCACCGCGCTGGTCGATGAGCTGCTGCGGTGGCCGTCATGAGCGACAACAGCAACCCACCCAACAGCAAACGCCCGGCCAAGCGGGTCGGCATCGGCGCGCGTCCGCCCGCCAATCCACACGCTGAGGCGTGGATTCGCCAGGGCGACGCGGATGCGCTCAACAAAGGCGACCTCTACACCGCACGCCTGACCCTCGACATCACGCCCGCCATGCGGGCGCGCATCAAGGTGTCGGCCTTCACGCAAGGCGTGACCGTGGCCGACTTGCTGCGCGGTTTGCTGGAGCGCGAGTTTCCAGAACACCGCAGGGAGAACACGCCATGACCACATCCGCATTGTCTGCTGCCGTGCCTGCCGCCATCGCGGCCATGACTGCGCGCACATCACCTTCCAGCCAACCCGCCAGCGCGCCGCTGACGCGCGTATCGCTCGCCTACATCGAACCGCGCTTCAAGCTCTACTTGCGCTTCGGCGAACCAGCGCGCACGCTCCAGCTCGATCGCTGGCGGCGCTGCGCCATGTTCATGCCGGGTGCAATGCTCTGCCGCGTTCGCTGGCAGGCCAACGACTACGGCACGATCCGCTGGCAGCTCATGGTGATGCAGGCTGCTACACCGCTTGATGCCACGCAGCGCATCCCCGGCGTGCAGCCAGGCGCGTGCCTGCTGCTGCATGCAGAAGGTGACGCCAATGTGCGCGCCGTGCTGGAACGCATCGACAGCATCGAGGCGCTGGGCATCGCTGCCATTGACGTGTCGCCCGCCTACTGGCGCACGCTCGCCAACCGGCTCGCCGCGCATTTGCCGCTGCCCGGATACACCGCCGACCGGCACGCCGCCTGGCTGGCCGGGAGGGCGCTGCCATGACGGCCCATCCCACCGCCGCACGCACACCCAAAGCCGCGCCGCTTCCTCGCTCGCGCCTGCGCGCTCGCCTCGTGCTGGCGGGCTTCGCCGCCGTCGGCCTCGCTGCGCTAGCCTGGGCAGCTTTCGTACAGCCGTTGCCGCGCCTGATCTACAACCCGTCTGACAGCGTTCCGGTCGGCTGGTATCGCGTCGATCCGCAGCGCCATGGCGCCGACTCGCTGCCACGTCCCTTGTCCGTGGGCAGCATCGTCCTGACCCGATTGCCTGCCGACGCTGCCGCGCTCGCTGCGCAGCGCGGCTACCTGCCGGCACACGTCCCACTGCTCAAGCGCGTGGGTGCAGTCGCGCCGCAACACGTCTGCATCGTTGCCGGTCAGGTTCGCATCGACGGCGTGCCGGTGGCTGCCGCGCTGCCTGCCGACCGGCTGGGCCACCCGCTGCCATCCTGGCAGCATTGCCGGCCGCTGGCCGACGGCGAGCTGTTCCTGTTGAGCGTGACGAATCCGGCGTCGTTCGACAGCCGCTATTTCGGCCCGGTCAGCGCATCCGCCGTGATCGGCGTCGCGCATCCGGTCTGGCTGGAGTCCCGCCCATGAAGGCCGCCGATTCGCTGCACGTCGCCGTGCCTCTTGTCGTGCTATCAGGCGCGTCGTTCTGCAGGTCTTCGCCGTGTCGTCGCGCGTGCAGTGCGGGTGCCAATCCTACGCATTGGGCACCGCACTTCGCGCCGCCTTCGGCGCAGCCGTCCAGCGTGCAGGCGTCTTGCCTCGAACGCGCTCGGCCTGCGGCCATTGGTGCGTTTGCCGGCGGGCTGGCTGCGGGTGCAGCAACGCCGCCGGGCCGACGATGCCCGGAGCGACAGCGAAGGGCAAAGGCGGAAGGCAAGATTGAAGGGCGCGGCACCACGGCGCGCGCAAAGCCAGTCTGCACGTGGGTTGGGGGCGGCACTCGCCACAAGGTGGCTTCGTGCCGCCAGCAGCCCCAAGGCCTTGCGGGCATTGGGAATACCGTGTGCCGCATGCGCTCGGGCGCGATGGGCTTGGTGGGGACTGCATCATGAGCCAGCGCGGAAATCCCGGTGACGATGACCGTTTTCGCGTGCGGCCCAGCAAGCCCAGGCAGCGCGGCGACACCTTCATTGCCCAGGTGCTGCGCCAGACGAGCAAGGCCGCTGGCGTCTCTGGCCGGGGGCGCAAGACCACCGGCAAGCCCCCCGGTTCGCGCCTGGGGCGCGGTCATGTCGCAGCCCGCTTCACGGGCCAGTCGTTGACGGCGCTTTCTCGCCGGGCCACGGTCAAGGTGCGGCTGGTGTATTTGCAGCAGGCCAGCGGCCGCTCCACCGTGCAGCACCTGCGCTACATCGAGCGCGAAGGCGTGGACCGCCAGGGTGGACAGGGCCGTGCCTATGGCGCCATCACCGACGAGGCGGACACGGCCGCCTTCGAGGAGCGTGGCAAGGGCGACCGCCACCAGTTCCGCTTCATCGTCTCGCCCGAGGATGCGGAGCAGCTCGAAGACCTGCGCACCTACACCCGGCACCTGATGCAGCGCATGGAGGCCGACCTGGGCACCCGCCTGGATTGGGTGGCGGTCGATCACTGGAATACCGACAACCCGCACACCCATGTCGTGCTGTGCGGCAAGGACGACACTGGCAAGGATCTCATCATTTCGCAGGAGTACATCACCCGCGGCATGCGCGAGCGGGCGATGGAACTGGCCACCGAATGGCTGGGGCCGCGCACCGAGCTGGAGATCCAGCGCACCCTAGCCCGCGAAGTGGAACAGGAGCGGTGGACGAGCCTGGATCGCACCCTCCAGCGCGAGGCGGTGGACGGCCTGGTGAAGGTCGAGCGCTTCAACGAACCCAAACTGCAACGCCAGCGTCTGCTGCTGGTCGGGCGCTTGCAGCGGCTTCAACGCATGGGGCTTGCCACGCAGACCCAGCCCGGCACTTGGGCCGTGCATGCCGATGCCGAGAAAACCTTGCGGGCCATGGGAGAACGTGGCGACATCATCCGCACCATGCAGCGCGCGATGGGCGGCAAGCAGCGTGACCTGGCCGTGTTCCAACCGGGCGAGGATGGACACTCCATCATCGGCCGCGTGGCGGGCAAAGGACTGGCCGACGAACTGTACGACCGGGGCTATCTGGTGGTCGATGGCATCGACGGCAAGGCCCACTATGTGGCGCTGCCGCCCAGGACGGAACTGGAGCAGTACCCCATGAGCGCAGTGGTCGAGGTGAAAGGCTCCGCCGAGGTGCGCGCAGCGGACAAGACCATCACCGCGCTGGCGACCAATGGGCTGTACCGCACCGACCATCACTTGGCCATTGCACAAGGCCAGGCCAAGGATGGCCGCGACCCGCATGAAGTGGTTGCGGCCCATGTCCGCCGCCTTGAAGCCCTGCGCCGAGCGGGCATCGTGGAGCGCGTCGCTGAGGGACTATGGAAGGTGCCCGGTGACTTGCCTGAGCGTGGCCGCCAGTACGACGCGCAGCGCCTGGGCGGCGTGGCCGTGGAGCTGAAATCGCACCTGCCCATCGAGCGGCAGGCCCGCGTGATCGGTGCCACCTGGCTGGATCAGCAGTTGATCGGCGGCGGCTCCGGTCTGGGTGACCTGGGCTTTGGCGGCGAGGCCAAGCAGGCGCTACAGCAGCGCGCCGATTTCCTGGCCGAACAGGGACTGGCCGAGCGGCGCGGCCAGCGCGTGATCCTGGCGCGCAATCTGCTGGGCGCGTTGCGCAATCGGGAAGTGGCGCAGGCCGCGAAGGACATTGCCGCTGATACGGGCTTGGAGCATCGTCCGGTAGCTGAGGGGCAGCGCGTGGCGGGTATCTACCGCCGCAGCCTCATGCTGGCCAGCGGGCGCTACGCGATGCTGGATGACGGTATGGGGTTCAGCCTGGTGCCGTGGAAGCCGGTCATCGAACAACGACTCGGCATGCTGATTTCTGCACAGATACATGGTGGCACTGTATCCTGGCAAATCCGACGCCAGTTGGGTTTATCCATTACCTGACGCCAACGGCAATTGAACTCCACCAACTGGATGCGTCTACAACCGATCAGCGTCCGGTAAACTGAGGCACTCGCTTTGCGACGAACGCGTGGACCGCTTCCAGCGAATCCGTGGTTTTCGAGGCCCGATTCATTTCGGCCGCCTCTAACCTCAATGAGGTCACCAGACCGCTCTCGAAGGCAGCAAGTTGCAGGCGCTTGGCGCCCGCATAACCATGCGTAGGACCGGTCGAGAATTGCACCGTCATGCGCTGCGCTTCGTCCAGCAGGCTCTCGCCCGGAACTACTTTCTCGACCAATCCCCAGGCCAAGGCTTCATCCGAACCGACCACGCGGTTGGTCAGGATCATGTCGCGTGCGCGTCGTCCGCCCACTGCGCGCGGCAGGAGCCAGCTGATGCCGAAATCCCCCGCGTATCCAAGGCCGGTGTGGGCCGCCACGAATTTCGTCCCACTTGCGGCAATCAGGTAGTCAGAGGCCAATGCTAGTCCGAGGCCGCCTCCAGCGACCGCGCCTTGTACGGCGCAGACCACCGGGAATGGCAGGCTGGCGAATTGAGGAATCATGCGTTCGACCACCCTCAATTCGTCATCGACCAAGGTAGACAACGCTTCGCCTGCTGCCGCCATTTCGTCGATGTCGCCGCCGCAACTGAACATCCGGCCCTCGCCGCGCAGCAGCAAAGCGCGAATCGAGCCGTCACGTTCGACGTCTGCAATGACGCCAGCTAGCACGTTGACGACAGACGTGCTCAGCGCATTCTTTTTCTGAGGCGCATTGAGTGTGATGGTCGCAACAGCACCATGCTTTTCGAGAATGACAGAATTTTCGGACATGACGCTTCCTGATGGGCCAAGATTTCAGGCGTCAGCGCGGCGCCATGCGAATAGCGCCATCCACCCGAATGGACTCGGCGTTCATGTAGCCGCAGGTGACGAGAAACTCGACGGCCTGCGCGAATTCATCGGGATCGCCCAAACGCTTGGGAAAGGGCACGCTGGCCGCCAGCGCCTGCTTGACGTTGTCCGGCAGGCCCAGCAGCAATGGTGTTCCGAAGATCCCCGGCATGATGGTGTTGACCCGGATCCCTTCGTCCATCATGTCGCGCGCAATCGGCAAGGCCATGCCCACGATGGCAGCCTTACTGGCAGCATAGCTGGCCTGGCCAACCTGGCCATCCTGTGCGGCGGCCGACGCAGTGTTGACGATGGCGCCGCGGTCGCCATCGGCCAGCGGCGCGAGCGTCAACATGCCCGCGGCTGACTTGGCGATGCAGCGGAAGGTGCCCACTAGGTTGATCTGAATGATGCGATTGAAACGATCTGTTGGGCATGGGCGGATTTCGCCGGTTTTCTTGTCGCGGCTGACCGTCTTGACGGCATCGGCAGTACCGGCGCAGTTGACCAGAATGCGTTCCTGTCCAATGGCCGCGCGGGCCTTGGCGAAGGCGGCGTCCACTTGCTCCTCGGACGTCACGTCCACGTTGCAGTAAACACCGTCAAGTTCGCTGGCCAACGCCTGGCCGATGGCTTCGTTCATGTCAAAGATGGCGACTTTGACACCATGGCTGGCCAAGCGCCTGGCCGTGGCAGCTCCTAGGCCGGAAGCGCCCCCGGTGATGACGGCGGAGATGTCGGAATTGAGTTGCATGATTTTTGCTCGATGGATGAGAGACAGGCGCTATTGGCCCGTGAAGTGGGGGAGGCGCTTGCCGAGGAATGCGGCTTGCCCCTCCAGGTTGTCGGCCGAATGCAAAGCGACGAGGAAATTACGCTTCTCATGCTCCAGGCCTTGCGCGAGCGGAGTTTCAAAGCTGGCCAGTGCCGCATCTTTCGCCAGTGCCACGGCCAGCGGCGAATTGGATGCAATCCGGTTGGCCATCGCCAACGCCGTCGGCAGGGCCTGGCCGTCAGCCGTCACCTCGGCGACCATGCCCGCATCGCAGGCTTTGCGGGCGTCGATGAAATCGCCGGTCAGCAGCAGGGCCATAGCCTTGGACTTGCCGATGGCATGGATCAGACGCTGGGTGCCCCCGGCCCCGGGAATGGCGCCCAGCTTGACTTCAGGCACGCCGAACTTGGTGGACTCGCCAGCGATAGCAATGTCACAGGCCAACGCCAGTTCCGTGCCGCCGCCCAGCGCGAGCTTTTCCACGGCTGCGATGACGGGCTTAGGGAAGCGCTCCAGTTCCGCCCAGAAGTGGCCACCTGCCGCCGCACGGTCGCCCAGCAGCGGTTCGGCGCGCAGAGAGTCGAAGGCCGTGATGTCGGCCCCTGCACAAAACACGCCCTCGGCGCCGGTGATGATGACCGCGCGTACGGCATCGTCGTCGCGCAGTTGCACGAGCTGTGCACGCAGGCCATCGAATACTGCGCGGTTCAAGCTGTTCTTCGCGCGCGGGCGGTTGATGATCAAGGTGACGATGGCGCCTTCGCGGCTGACGAGCACTTCGCTGGCTTCGCTCATGGTGGCCTCGTTCATGCCAGGCGCTCGATGATGGTGGTGTTGGCCGTGCCCGAAGCCTCGCAGATGGTCTGCAAGCCATAGCGGCCGCCTCGGCGCTCCAGCTCGCACAGCAGGTCGGTGAGCATGCGCGCGCCAGTGGAGCCCAGCGGATGGCCGATGGCCACCGAGCCGCCATTGACGTTGAGGCGGTCGTCCGGAATGCCGAATTCCTGCTGGAACATCAGCGGCACGCCGCCGAATGCCTCATTGACTTCAAACAGGTCGATGTCGGCCGGGGTCAGCCCCGATTCCTTCAACGCCTTGCGGGTGGCATCGAGCACAGCAGTGAACTGGATGACAGGGTCGGCTGCCGCCACTGCGGTGCTGACGAAGCGCGCACGCGGCTTCAGGCCGTGCTGCTGGGCGTAGGCGCGGCTGGCGATCAGCAGCGCGGCGGCGCCGTCGCTGATCTGCGAGGAGTTAGCAGCCGTTGTAGCGCCGTCTGCGGCAAACACGGGCTTAAGCGTAGCCATCTTCTCGGGGTTGGGGTCGGCGCGCATGCCCTCGTCGGCGGTGACGAGCGGGCTGTCTGGGTCGGTCGGATCCTCATGCAGCCGCACGAGTTGGTCTTGGACACGACCAGCCCGCGAAGCCTCAATGGCGCGCCGATGGCTGCGCACGGCGAAGGCGTCCAGCGCCTCGCGCGTGAGGCCGAAGCGCTTGTTCATCAACTCCGACGAAGCGCCTTGCGGTATCAGCGGGTTGCCCTGGTAGCGCGCCAGCTCACGCGGGCTGTATTGCGCGCCGAGCGGCGCGCCGGGCTTGAATGACGGCGGCATGGGCGCCTGCGACATCGACTCTACCCCGGCGCCGATGGCCAGTTGGTAGGCGCCCGCTTGAATACCGTGCACGACAAAGCTCACCGCCTGCTGGCCGGAGCCGCATTGCCGGTCGACCGTCACCGCCGGGACGGATTCTGGCAGCCCCGCCGCCAGCACGGCATGCCGGCCCAGATTGCCGTGCTGCTGGTCCCACTGCAGCACGCAACCGACGATCACATCGTCCAGATCGGCGGGGTTGATGCCGGAGCGCTCGACCAGCTGACGCAGCGTCTCACCCAGCAGATCAACGGGGTGCCATTTCTGCAAGCGCCCGCCGCGCTTGCCCACGGGGGTGCGCAGCGCACCGACGATGACGGGTTCATGGTCATTCATGTTGTTTTCCTGTAGCAAAAGGTTGGCTCACTCGGCGTAGCGGTCCGCATGCTCAACGCGTATGCGCTTCTTGTCGAGCTTGCCGACGCTGGTCTTGGGGATGGCTTCGACGAACAGAACCTGGTCCGGCAACTGCCACTTGGCGAACGCGCTGCTCAGGTGTTCCTGCAGTTGTTCCTGGGTCGCCTGCTGACCGGGCTTCAGCACCACCAGGGCCAGCGGCCGTTCCTGCCACTTAGCATGCGGAATGCCGACCACTGCGGCGTCACGCACAGCCGGATGGCCCATGAGCAGGTTCTCCATGTCAATGGATGAGATCCATTCACCGCCGCTCTTGATCACGTCCTTGATGCGGTCGGTAACCTTGAGGTAGCCGTTCTCGTCCACCGTGCCGACATCGCCCGAGCGCCACCAGCCGCCCTCCAGGAAGCGGTCGCCTGAATCCGGCATGTCGTGATAGCTGGTCGTGATCCAGGGGCCGCGCAGGCAGATCTCGCCAGCCGACTGTCCGTCGTGCGGGAGGTCCTGGTCGTCTGCATCGAGAATGCGGATGTCCACCCCGGTAAGGATCAGGCCCTGCTTGCGCTTGAGGTTCCACTGCTCGTCCTGGGTCAGGCGCTTCTTGAGCGTGGACTTGAGGCGGTTGACCGCCACCAGCGTCGTGGCTTCGGTGGCGCCGTAGCCGTGCACCACCTCGGCACCCGTCAGTTCGTAAAAGCCGATCATCATCGACAGAGGTGGCTCGGTGGCGCCGGACAGCATGCGCATGCGGCTGAAGTCCGGCTTGACCGGCAACGTCTCGATGTACTGCAGCATAGGCTGGAAGATGGCCGGTGCGCCGTTGGTGATGGTCACGCCCTCGGCGATCATGGTGTCGACCAATGGCTTGGTGTCCTCGGCGGCGTAGCGGCCCGGCAGCACGATCTTGTCGCCCAGCAGCGTGGCCGCCTGCGGCAGGCCCCAGCACTGCCCGTGGAACATGGGCGTGATGAGCATGACGCAGTCGTCCAGCGTCATGCCCATGTTGGTGGCCATGCCCGTGGAATGCAGGTAGATGCCGCGGTGCGAGTAGTACACGCCCTTGGGCTTGCCCGTGGTGCCGGTGGTGTAGCAGGCGCTGTAAGCCGAGGTTTCGTCGATCTCGGGCCAGTCGATCTTGGCGTCGGCGGCGGCCAGCAGGTCTTCGTAGTGCAGCAGCGGCGCCAGCGTGGTCTTGACCTGGTCCAGCGGCTTTTCGGTCATAACGATCCAGCCCTTGATCTGGGGCGAGTTCGCTGCGACGGATTCGGCAATAGGCAGCAATGATTCGTCCACGCAAACGTAGGACACGTCGCTATGGCCGACAACGTAGCCCAGGTCCTCGGGGCCCAGGCGCAGGTTCATCTGCAGCATGACCGCGCCCAGGCCGGGGATGGACCAGTACAGCTCGAAGTGGCGCCGGCTGTTCCAGTCCAGGACGCCGACCCGGTCGCCCGGCTCGACGCCGAGCGCGCGCAGCGCATTGGCGCTGCGGCAGACGCGTGCGTAGCAGTCGGCATAGGTGTAGCGGTCCCAGCCGCCGCCGGGTGTGCGATACACGATCTCCTGATCCCCATGGGTGCGTGCAGCGTGGCGGATCAGCGTCGTGGTGTTCAGTTGGCGCTCGTTGCCCGTGGTGGACGGGCAGCCGCGGACAGGCTTGGTGGGCTGGACGGTTTCGGTCATGTGCTTGTCTCCTAGGTAGTTGTGTCGAGTGCCTGGAACCGTGGGGCCGGGGCCGCTTCGATGGCGCCGGAGGGGGTGATCTGGTAGATGCCCCGTGCCGCGTTATGCGGATGCTGCACCGACTCGGCGAGGCTGAGCACGGGTGCAAAGCAAGCGTCGCTGCCTTCGAGCAGCGCGCACCAGTGCGCTCGGGGCTGGCTGCGGATGAGGGCTGCGATGCGCTCTTTCAGCGCCGGCCACGTTGCCGTGTCGTACTGGTCGGCAGGCTCCACGTCCGCCAGGCCCAGCTTCGACAGCAGCAAGGCGTAGAAAGGCGGCTCGATCGCGCCGAGGCTGATGAAGCCGCCGTCGGCGCAGGCGTACACGTCATAAAACGGCGAATCGTGAAACGGACTCGGCTGCGCGCCATCGATCTGCCCATTGGCGCGAATCCAGTGCACCAGGGTGCCCAGCATTGCCACGATGTCAACGATGGCGGCGTCCACGACCCGGCCGCGGCCGGTGGCGCGCGCATCGACCAGCGCGCAGGCGACGCCGAAAGCCATGCCCAGCGCCCCGGCCGCGTCCCCGAGTACCGTGGGCGGAACGATGGGCGCTTGCCCTTTGTGTGCCGACAGCGACAGCAGGCCGGTCAGCGCGACGTAGTTCATGTCGTGTCCGGCGGCCTGGGCGAGCGGGCCGTCCTGGCCCCAGCCCGTCATGCGGCCGTAGACCAGCCTGGGGTTGCGCGCCGCACACTCGGCGGGGCCGAAGCCCAACCGTTCCATCACACCGGGGCGAAAGCCTTCGATCAAGGCGTCTGCCTGAGCGATCAGGTCCAGGGCACGCGCCTTGCCTTCGGGCGACTTCAGGTCGATGACCTCGACCGTCTTGCCGCGGCGCAGCGGGTTCTCCACCGCCCCGCCCAGCCGCCGCGCCGCAGCGGCCTGCTCGGCGCGTGTCAGCGTAATCACCTCGGCGCCCATGTCAGCTAGCATCCTGGCGGCCAGCGGGCCTGGCCCTATGCCCTCGAACTCCACCACGCGGACGCCGTGCAGCGGCATCTGCAGCGTATGCAACGTGTGCGACATGTTCACAGCTTCCTCGAAACCAGGTCTTTCAGGACCTCGTTGGCGCCGCCATAGATCTTCTGCACTCGCGAAGCGGCATACATCCGCGCGATCGGGTACTCGGCCATGTAGCCGTAGCCGCCGAACAATTGGAGGCATTCGTCCACCACGCGGCACTGCTGCTCGGTGCACCACCACTTGGCCATATAGGCGGCCTCGTTATCCAGCGTGCCGTCCAACAGGCGCTGGGTGCAGTCGTTGACGAAGCTGCGCACCACATGCGCGGTAGTGGCCACCTCAGCCAGTTTCTGGCGCGTGAGCTGCATATCGAAGAGGGGCGCACCGAAGGCCTTGCGCTGCTTCGTGTACTCCACCGTGACGGCCAGTGCCTGCTCGATAGTGGCGGCCGCCGGCACGGCAATGAGCATGCGCTCGTAGGGCAACGCGCCCATCAACTGCCCGAAGCCCTTGCCTTCGACCTCGCCCAGCAGTTGGTCGGCTGGCACGCGCACGCCGTCGAAGAACAACTCCGCCGTGTCCGATGCCTGCATGCCGATCTTCTCCAGTAGTCGGCCAACGCGAAAGCCGGGCAGATTCTCGGTTTCCAGCACAAACAGCGACACCCCCTTGCTGCCCGCGCCGCTGGTGCGCGCCGCGACGATCAGCAGGTTGCCAGTGAAGCCGTTGGTGATGAAGGTTTTGGCGCCGTCGATCACGTAGTGGTCTCCGTCACGGCGGGCCCGGGTGGAAATGGCCTTTAGATCCGAGCCGCAACCCGGCTCGGTCATCGCGATGGCGGCCAGCATCTCGCCGTTCGTCACCTTGGGCAGCCAGCGCTGCTTTTGCGCTTCCGTGCCGAAGTCCAGGATGTAGTGCGAAGCGATGGTGTGCACCGCGATATTGACTGGCATCTCGGCCTTGGCTAGCTCGTCCTGCACCACCAACTGGTAGGCAAGGCTGGCGCCGGCGCCTCCATAGGTCTCGGGCATCTCGGGCAGCAGAAAGCTCATCTCGCCGAATGGACGCCAGACCTCGCGCGGGATGTAGCCCTGACGGCGCCATTCATCGAGCCGGGGCGTGAATTCGGCGGCAACGTAGCGGCGCACCTGCTCGCGAAATGCGTCGATCTCGCCGTCCATCCAGGCGTGGCGATAAAGCTGTGGCAACATGAGAGCGTCTCCTTATATGTTGGCTTCTGTCCCCGCATCGGACGTTCCGCGCAGTGCCACTGCCGAAATGTTTTGGGGATGACACAATCGTAGTAATTGGCCCCTGCAAGGGCGATGGCGGATTACCTCAATCAACTGACAATTAACTTCTTTCGGCCTATGCGACCGGCGTTGGCCCCTTAGAATCACACGCCATGCTGGAACCCGTCTTAACCGCTCCCATCTTTGCCGTGCATGGCCTGCTGGACGGTGCGCGCGGCAAGGGGCTGGCCACGCCAGAATGGCTGGTAGGTGTGCTGGGGCGCGCGGGCATCAGTGAATCGCTGCTGGAGTTGGAGGAGTCGCGCGTGACCGTGGAGCAGTTCAACGCGCTGTTCATCGCCGTCAAGGACAGCCTGAACGACGAGTGCCTGGGCTACCTGCATGGGCGGCCGATGCGCCCGGGCAGCTTCGCACTGATGGTGCGCAGTGCGTTCACTGCCCACTCATTGTCGTTCGCCCTGCGCCGCCTGGGTGAATCCTTTGCTTTGCTGCAGGACGATGTGGCGCTAGTCCCCGTGACTGAGGGCAGGCTGACGGGTGTCGCGCTCGATATGCGTGGCGGCCCGGGCGCGCATGCCGACTTCCTGCACGCACATCTGCTGCGCGTGTTCTGGCGACTGCTGGTATGGCTGCACGGCGGCCGACTGGTGCCGCAGCGCTTCGACTTCAACTTTGCGCCGCCACCTCACGCGCAGAACTACCAACGCATCTTTTCCGGCACGTTGTGCTTTGGGCAGCCGCGCACGGCCGCCTGGTTCGACGCCGATGCCTTCAAACAGCCGGTGCGGCGCGATCGGGACGCGCTGCAGTCCTTCCTGCGCGCCACGCCAGGCAACGTGGTGGGGCCGTACCTGAACGAGCGCAGCGCCAGCGCGCGGGTCCGCATGGTGCTGCAGCGGGCCAGTCCCGAATGGCCTGATCTGGCCATCACTGCGCAGCGCCTGCACATGTCGGTGAGTGCGTTGCAGAGGCACTTGGCCTCCGAGGGCACTTCTTTCCAGGCGCTAAAGGACCAACTGCGGCGCGACATGGCGATCGTACGCCTGACCAGCAGCGAAGCCTCGCTCGCCGCCATCGCCGCTGACCTGGGCTTCACCGACAGCACCGCCTTCCAACGCGCCTTCAAGGTCTGGACCGGCAGCGCGCCGGGAGCCTACCGTGCCCGCTCGCGCACCAAGCAGTACCTTACATAGAGGTATCCGACCAATTTCAGCTTGGCCGCCGAGGAGATCGGCGCCTTCATGGCTACCGGGGCCGTGGCCTGCTTCGGGCGAGGCTCTTGTGCGCTCAAGAGACTGTTGACCGCCGTTGGGGGTTGCACCGACGGCAGCGCAGTGACTGGCTGCGCCAGGACGCAGACGTTTTCCGTCAGCCTATCGAGGTCATTCGTCATTGTCACTTGTCAGTGCTGACCTTAAGCTAAAAATGAACTCGCACAGCATAAGAGTGATGGCTGTGCACCATTGAAGCGGCATTGCCAGAATGTAAACCAAGCATCATGACCGACGCAGCCCCGGCACTCTCGTATCCGTTCTCTCATCTCCCGCTGCCTGGTCAAGCCATTGAAATCAAGCCAGGTGTGCTGTGGCTACGCATGCCGCTGCCGTTTTCCCTGGATCACATCAACCTCTGGGTATTGAGCGATGGTTCTGGTTGGGCGGTCGTGGACACCGGAATTCGTAGCGTGGACGTAATGAACGCATGGTTCGCCTTGTTCGCTCCTCAGGGGCCGCTAGCAGGCCGTCCTGTCTCCCGTGTAATGGCGACGCACATGCACCCGGATCACGTGGGCATGGCGGGATGGTTGACACGTCGCTTCGAATGCGCGCTGTGGATGACACGAGACGAGTATTTAAGCTGTCGGGTGATGCTTGCCGATTCAGGGCGGGAAGCGCCAGTCGATGGTGTTCGCTTCTACCGGAGAGCCGGATGGAGCGACACCGAGGTCGATGAGTATCGCACTCGGTTTGGTGACTTCGGCAAAATGATTCATCCTTTGCCTGACAGCTTTGTACGGCTCACGGATGGTCAGATGTTGCGGATCGGGAATCAGGAATGGGAGGTCATTGTTGGCACAGGACATTCTCCCGAGCACGCGTGCTTTTACTCGCGCGAACTGGATTTGCTGATATCGGGAGATCAGGTTCTTCCCAGGATCAGTTCCAATACCTCCGTGTACGCCACCGAGCCGCATGCTAATCCTTTGCAGGGCTGGCTCGACTCCATCGACCGATTGCTGCAACGCGTACCTGGGAGCGTCTTGGTTCTGCCTGCCCACAACGAACCTTTCTATGGCCTGCACCTACGGTTGGAGCAACTACGTGCGAGCGCCGTGAAAGGCACAGACCGTGTCAGGCAACAACTTGCGCAGCCTTTAAGGGTCATCGACCTAGTTCGCGTCTTGTACCGTTCGTCCACTGTTGCGGAGCAAATGCACCTCAACCTCGCGACCGGAGAGACACTCGCCCACCTGAACTATCTCGACCAGCGTGGGGAAATCGTGTCTGCAGAGGATGAAGACGGCGCCATGCGCTATCGGCTCGCCTGATGCGCTAATTTGCCCTCAAGGATGTAGAAGCAACCCAATCAAGCCCAGTCATTGACTGGGTTCTTTGTGGGGGGGTGTTTCGAGAGCAATGGGTATTTGCACCAGCGCGCCGTGTATGGCCTTCGGTCCTTTGAACACCTTGTTTGCGAAGCCGGTGTGATTCAAACTGGTCTTGAAGTGGCACCTTTCACAGATGCTCGACAGGGTTCATCTCAATTTTGCTTGACGCTTGACCTCTTGGCGCACTTGACGGGGCCCTCAGAAAGGGGCCGTTTGTCATTCGATCGGGGCGCTTCGTCATCGCGGATTGCTGCACCGGCACCTACGATTCCTTGCGTGCGCTGGACGATATGTAGCGGTGCGGCGATGACCGCCGTCCCCACGATCCGGAGCCAAGTTCAAAGGAGACAAACACGTGTGCCAAATCGACATGCAGAAGCTCGCCGACGACGCTCGCTTCAACCGCTTTCATGCCAAGGTGCTTCTATGGTGCCTGTTGATTCTCATCATTGACGGCTATGACATCGCCGTGGTGGGCATCGCCCTGCCGTCCATCATGCAGCAGATGGGCGTGAACGCATCGACTGCCGGTTTCATGGCCAGTTCGGCGCTGTTTGGCATGATGTTCGGTGCTATGGTTCTGGGCACGCTGTCCGACCGGATTGGTCGTCGCTGGGCCCTCTCCATTGGTGTCATGCTGTTCAGTGTGTTCACTGCGGCCGCCGGATTCACCAAGGACCCCATCAGCTTCAGCGTGGTGCGCTTCATTGCTGGCTTGGGGATTGGTGGCGTGCTCCCGGTCATCGTGGCACAGATGGTCGAGTATTCGCCCAAGAAGATCCGCAGCCTGATGACGGCACTGATGACTTCGGGCTACGCACTGGGCGGCATCCTGGCTGCGGTGCTGGGCAAGCAACTGATCGGCGAGTATGGCTGGCAGGCCGTGTTCATCGCGGCGGGGGTGCCCGTGCTGCTAGTTCCGTTCATCCTGAAGTTGGTGCCGGAGTCCATGACCTACCTGATCGCTCAGCGTCGCAATGGTGAGCTAGCCGAAGTGGCACGCCATCTCCAGCCGGGCGGCAAGCACCCGGCGGACGCCCAGTTCTTCGTGCCGGCAGCTGACCGCATGGCAGGTGCACCGGTTACCCGCCTTTTCCAGGACGGGCGGGGCCTGAGCACGGCGCTGTTCTGGGTCGCCTTCTTCTCGGGTCTGTTCATGGTCTATGCGCTCAGTAGCTGGCTGACCAAGCTGATGGCGATGGCTGGCTACAGCCTGGGGTCTGCCCTCAGCTTCGTGATCGCGCTGAATGTTGGCGCGATCATCGGTGCCGTGTGCGGCGGGTGGCTCGCCGACAAGTTCAACATCAAGTGGGTGCTGGTGGCGATGTATGCGCTGGGCGGCGTGCTGCTGTACCTGATGACGTTCCAGACCTTGACCGAGGTGCGCTATCTGATCATTGGCGCGGTCGGCGCCTGCACCACTGGTGCGCAACTGGTGGCCTATGCCTTCTGCGGGCAGTTCTACCCGATGTCCATCCGCTCGACCGGTATCGGCATGGCCTCCGGCGTAGGGCGCCTGGGTGCTATTGCGGCGCCTCTGCTGATCGGCCAGATCGTCGCACTGGAACTACCGCTGGAACAGAACTTCCTGGTGATCGGCGGTTTCGGAGTCCTCGGCGCAATCGCCCTGGCGTTTATCAAGTACGGCGGCCCGACGTCGGCGACTCCGCAAGAGGCCGTGCCAGAACTGCGCCCGTTGCAGCCGACACCGCAAAACGCTTGATCGCTACCATCAAAGGAGTCCGCCATGTCTGTCTATACCGCGCCCTTGCGCGACATGCTGTTCACGATGAAGGAAGTCGGAGGCCTGGAAGCGATCTGCGCCCAGCCCGGCCATGAAGAGACCACACCCGACCTGGTCGAGGCCATCCTGCAGGAGGCAGCCCACTATGCCGCCGGCGTGCTGGATTCACTCAACCGTACGGGCGATGTGCAGGGCGCGCGCTGGCACGATGGCGAGGTCACGCCCGCCGATGGCTTTCGCGAGGCCTGGTCCAGCTTCTGCGAGAACGGCTGGATTGGAATGCCGGCCTCCACAGAGTGGGGCGGTCAAGGACTGCCCACGCTGGTGTCCACCGCCGTGCTGGAGATGTGGAAATCGTCCAACCTGGCCTTCAGCCTGTGCCAGATGCTCACGCTCGGTGCCGTGGAGGCGATTGCCCACCACGGCAGCGAGGCGCTCAAGCAGCGCTTTCTGGAGCCCATGGTCGCCGGCCGCTGGACCGGCACCATGAATCTCACCGAGCCGCAGGCCGGATCCGATCTGGCCGCGCTGCGCAGCCGCGCCGTGCCCGAGGGGGATCACTACCGCATCAGCGGCAACAAGATCTTCATCACCTGGGGCGAGCACGACATGACCGAGAACATCGTGCACTTGGTGCTTGCCCGGCTGCCCGATGCGCCGCCGGGCGTGAAAGGCATCTCGCTGTTTCTGTGCCCGAAGTTCCTGGTCAATGACGACGGCTCCCTGGGCGAACGCAACGACCTGGCCTGCACCTCGATCGAGCACAAGCTGGGCATCCACGGCAGCCCCACGGCCTCTATGACTTTCGGCGACAACGGGGGCGCGATCGGTTATCTCGTCGGCGAGCCGCACCAGGGGCTGGCGTGCATGTTCACCATGATGAACCACGCACGGCTGAACGTCGGGCTGGAGGGCGTGGGCGTTTCCGAGCGTGCCTACCAGCATGCCCGGGCCTATGCGCTCGAGCGCGTGCAGGGCAAGCCGGCGCTGGCCGGCAGCAGCACCATCGCTGGCCACCCCGACGTGCGGCGCATGCTGATGGACATGAAGGCGCGCACCGAGGCCATGCGCGCGCTGGCCTATTTCTGTGCCGGCCAGATGGACCGCGTCGCCGGACACCCCGATGCGCAGGAGCGCGCGCAGGCACAGGCCCTGGTTGGCCTGCTGACGCCTGTGGTCAAAGGCTGGTGCACCGACAGCGCACAGGGCATCACCTCCGATGGCCTGCAGATTCATGGCGGCATGGGCTATATCGAGGAAACCGGGGCCGCGCAGTACTTCCGCGATGCCCGCATCACGACGATCTATGAAGGTACCACCGGCATCCAGGCCAACGACCTGATCGGCCGCAAGCTGGCACGCGAGGGGGGACGCACGCTGAAGGGCTTGTTGACACGTATCGACAGCGATGCGCGCCAGTTGATGGATGCGCGCGACCCGGAGCTCTCGTCCATCGGCGACGCGTTGATGAGAGCAGTTCGGGCTCTGGAGGACGGGGCTGACTGGCAGCTGGCCCACAGTGACGCGCAGCCGCAGGACTGCGCCGCGGGGGCGGTGCCTTTCCTGCGATTGGCGGGCACCGTGATCGGTGGCTGGCTGTCGGCGCGCATGGCCGAAGCCGCCACGGCGCAGTTGGCGGCGGATTCCAGCGATGCGGGCTTTCTGCGGGCCAAGCGCATCACGGCCAGCCACTATGCGACGCACATCCTGGTGGAGGCCTCCGCGCTGCGCGACATCGTGGTCCATGGCGCGGCCAGCACGTTGGCATTGTCGGACGACCAGCTCTGAGAGATATAGACGATGAACGACCTGAATGGCTACGACGTCGAGGATCTGCAGCCGGGCATGAACGCCTGCTTCTCGAAGACCATTACCGAAGCGGACATCGTGATGTTTGCTGGCGTCTCCGGCGATACCAATGCGGTACATCTCAACGAAGAGTTCGCGGCCACGACGCGATTTGGCGCACGCATCGCGCACGGCTTTCTGACGGCCAGCGTGATTTCTGCAGCGGTCGCAAACCGGCTGCCGGGGCCAGGTACGGTCTATCTGGGGCAGCAATTGCGCTTCAAGGTGCCTGTCAAACCGGGCGACACCGTTCATGCCGCGGTCACCGTACTGTCGGTGGAGGTGGCCAAGGCACGGGCAGTGCTGTCCACGGTCTGCCGAGTCAAGGACACCGTAGTCATCGAGGGCGAGGCAACGGTGATGATCACTTCGCGTGCGCAGCGCGCAGCAAGCGAGCTCCAGGCCATGCCCTCGGTGGCCTGAACCTCAATAGGAAATCCTCTCATGAAAATTCTCGTATCCGTAAAACGCGTGGTGGACTACAACGTCAAGGTGCGTGTGAAGTCCGACGGCAGCGGCGTGGACATCGCCAACGTCAAGATGAGCATGAACCCCTTCGACGAGATTGCTGTTGAGGAAGCCGTGCGCCTGAAAGAAAAAGGCGTGGTCACCGAAGTGATCGCCGTCTCCTGCGGCGTGGCCCAGTGCCAGGAAACGCTGCGCACTGCCATGGCCATCGGCGCCGACCGCGGCATCCTGGTCGAGACCAATGAAGAACTGCAGCCGCTGGCCGTGGCCAAGCTGCTCAAGGCTCTGATCGAAAAGGAACAGCCCGGCCTCGTGATCCTGGGCAAGCAGGCCATCGACGACGACTGCAACCAGACGGGTCAGATGCTGGCGGCGCTGGCCGACCTGCCGCAAGCCACCTTCGCCTCCAAGGTCGAGATCGCTGGCGACAAGGTGAACGTGACCCGCGAAGTGGACGGCGGCCTCGAAACCCTGGCGCTGAACATACCTGCGGTCATCACCACCGACCTGCGCCTGAACGAGCCGCGCTACGTCACGCTGCCCAACATCATGAAGGCCAAGAAGAAACAGCTGGACACCTTCAAGCCCGAGGAACTGGGCGTGGACGTGGCACCCCGCATCAAGACGCTGAAGGTCAGCGAGCCGCCCAAGCGCGGCGCCGGAGTCAAGGTGCCCGACGCGGCCACCCTCATTGACAAGCTCAAGAACGAAGCCAAGGTCATCTAAGGCTCATCACAACAACATCGAAAGGACACCAGCCATGACCGCACTCGTTATTGCAGATCACGACAACGCAAGCATCAAGAGCGCCACCCTCAACACCGTCACGGCCGCCAAGGCCTGCGTCGGTGACGTGCACGTGCTCGTCGCCGGCGAGAACGCCGCCGCCGCCGCTGCCGCCGCCGCCCAGATCGCTGGCGTCGCCAAGGTCATCCACGCCGACGGCGCGAGCCTGAAGCACGGCCTGGCCGAGAACATCGCCGCCCAGGTGCTGGCCATCGCGGGCAACTACAGCCACATCCTGTTCCCAGCCACCGCCGGCGGCAAGAACGTGGCCCCCCGCGTGGCCGCCAAGCTCGACGTGGCGCAGATCAGCGACATCACCAAGGTCGACGGCCCCGACACCTTCGAGCGCCCCATCTACGCCGGCAACGCCATCGCCACCGTGCAATCGGGCGACGCCACCAAGGTCATCACCGTGCGCGGCACTGGCTTCGACGCCGCGTCCGCCACCGGTGGCGCAGCAGCGGTCGAGACCGTCGCCGCCGTCGCCGACTCCGGCAAGAGCAGTTTCGTGGGTTCCGAGATCGTCAAGAGCGACCGTCCCGAGCTGACGGCCGCCAAGATCATCGTCTCGGGTGGCCGGGCGCTGGGCAGCGAAGAGAAGTTCAAGGAAGTCATCACCCCGCTGGCCGACAAGCTGGGCGCCGCCATCGGTGCCAGCCGCGCCGCGGTGGACGCGGGCTACGCCCCCAACGACCTGCAGGTCGGCCAGACCGGCAAGATCGTGGCGCCGCAGCTGTACATCGCCTGCGGCATCTCGGGCGCCATCCAGCACCTGGCGGGCATGAAGGACTCCAAGGTGATCGTGGCGATCAACAAGGACCCGGAGGCACCGATCTTCTCGGTGGCCGACTACGGGCTGGAGGCGGACCTGTTTGCCGCCGTGCCGGAGATGACAGCAATTATCTAAATAGGAGCATGACTATGGCCTTGCTGCGCCAGTATTTGTTCGAACTGCGAGCGGCCCTTGAGGCAGGCGCGGCAAGTTGCGATAGCCAAGAAGTGCCGAGTATATTGAATCCCTGTTTTACCGAAATTGCTGCTATCGATCCATCAACCATGGCGGAATCAAATGTGCTATTCAGACCATCTTCGATTGTCAACAAGGTACCACTAGTTCAATGAAGCGGGTCTTGTAGTAATCGCACTCAGTCGCTAACTCGCCGACAACGACTTACAGGCTCGATATATTGGTACATCGGCATTACGACCGGTATTCTCCGCCTTCAAAGTCCCAAGAATCCGGGGGGGGCTTGCGTGTCGCAGGAATGGAAAATTTTCCAATGGAGCTTAGACATTTACGCTACTTTCTCACGGTCGCCGAGGAGCTTCACTTTGCTCGGGCTGCAGAAAAACTGCATATGGATCAGTCACCTCTATCCCGTGCCATCAAAGATCTGGAAGACGAACTAGGAGCAAAGCTATTCACCCGTACCACACGCAACATTCGACTGACTCATGCCGGCAAAGTATTTCTGGAGCGGGTTCCACGTATCTTTGAGGCACTGGAACAAGCGCGCGATGGTGCGAAATCGGCCGCCAGTGGGTTTCATGGCCAGTTGCGCATTGCCCTGTCCGACGGTATCACGCCATCGCGGCTGCCTGCCTTGCTGGCCCGTAGCCGCGAGGAAGAGCCCGAAGTAGAAATCCGCCTGTTCGAGGTACCACTGGATCAGCAGATCAGAGGCTTGCAAGAAGACCTGTACGACGCGGGCTTGTCTATGGCGGACGAGGTAGGCGACGGCATCGTGACGACTCCCGCGTGGGATGACGAATTGATGGTGGCGCTGTCTTTGCGCCACCCCTTGCTGGAGCACCGGCGCATTCCGCTGGAGATGGTGTTGCAGCAACGGTTGGTGCTCGGCGACCCGGCCGCATGCCAGGGGCATACTCGCCAGATAGACCGCATCCTGCAGAAGCGGGACGAGGAGTTGCAGATCCTCCAGCGCGTTGCCACCTTCGACGTGATGATGGCCCTGGTATCCGCAGGACTGGCGGTTGGTCTGGCAGGTGCAGCGCATATCGCATCCAGTAAAGAGCCTGGAGTCAAGGCCCGTCAGTTGGCGGGAACGCCACCCATGCTGACAACTTATCTGCTGCGTCGAGATACTGAACCGTCACCGATGCTGACCCGGTTCATTCAACGTGTCGTCACCATGGATTCGGCTGGTGCCGATAACGTGACCGATTCGTGAATCCGAAATCCAAAGGACGCTCGCCATGAACAAAATCGTGATGTCCGTGATTGCCGTTGTGATGACGGCCTGTGGTCCTGCCAATCCTACAGAGACAGTGGATGAGCTGGTGGCGAACCCCGCACGCATCAAGGAAATCCAGCGCCAATGCAAGGAAGATCGCGCGAAGATCGGCGATGAACTTTGCATGCGCGCAGCCGCAGCCGCCGAACGGCGCTTCTTCGGCGACAGGCCGGAGCAGAAGAAAGCCCCGTAGCCCACGCAAGGCGCACCGGCGTCGCGCTTCTGCGACAGCTTGCGCACTGTTACCTCGATACGCCGCAGCGCCTTTGTGCCTGCGGCATTTTTATTGTCTTCGCCACAGCAAGAACTATGGCTTTTTAAGCCTTAATCCCGGCGATTTCAGTCTTTGACCGGTACTCCCTATGGCATTGATCCTGATAGGGGCGGCACGTTGTTGTGCCGTTCTCGGAGGCAGGATCATGCAAGGGACGAACGTGCTGTTCGGTCAGATTGCCGTCGTATTCGGCATCGTGATCGCCGGAGTGTGGAGCGCCACGCAATGGACGGCAGCGGCTCTGGGGTACCAGCTACGCCTGGGATCGCCGTGGTTCGATTTCCTCGGCACGCCGGTCTATCACCCGTGGCGCCTGTTCGAGTGGTGGTTCTTCTTCGATGCCTACGCGCCGCATGTCTTCGACGTGGGCGGGGTCATTGCAGCGGGCAGTGGCCTGTTCGCGGTGCTGGTCGCCATCGGCATGTCGATCTGGCGCTCGCGCCAGTCCAAGCTGGTCACGACCTA
>VFQM010000618.1_pt1 | contig 37865 bp, 33 predicted proteins | sample 3512391 | NCBI WGS metagenome assembly VFQM01 (sample SAMN10412369, study PRJNA504923) | tailings metagenome | isolation source: Replicate 1 from Balatoc abandoned mine | place: Philippines
GCGGCCATATTGCGCCCAGGTCAGGCTGTGGCGCGGTTCGCGGTCGTTGGCATAGACGACATGGCACGACGCGCAGCCTGACGAGCGATAGTCGCCCGGCTGGTCGTTGGTGCCCATAAACCACATGAAGGGATCGTTGAGCCGTGTCTTGTGGATATTGAGCACAGGTATGGCGACGCGGATGCCGGTGCCGGGGCCACGGTTCGACTGTTTAAGGTCGGGTCGCCCCGGCTCCTCGAGCCGCTGGATGCTGCCGGTGGGGTTGGGGAGACCGATTTCGGGGAATTGGGTGATGATGTTGCGCCCGCCGCGTTCGAACACACGAAACACGTCGCCCGGCGGGATGACCGTCCAGTTGGGCAGCGGATACATTTTCGCAAGCGCACCGCGCGCGCGTTCCTTGTCGGTCAGAATCTTGTCAAAGGGGAAGGAAGGGTCGCACGCCTTGGCATATTCTTCTTTGCTCAGCGTCGTCGTCGGCGACAGCAGGCAGGCGGGCTTGCCATCGCGCGTATAGGCCTCCCCCATGATGTAATTTTTCTGTTTGAGGATGCCGTTGTTATAGGCCGCCCCGCCCCACAGCATCGCGCCGGTCGCCATAATCGAGCGCTCGGCAGCCTCGATCACCTCGAGGTGGCACGACCCGCACGCCTCGCGCGCGACGCGATAGTCGCTGGGGTTGACGAAGCGGATGAACTCGGGCGCCTCGCGGTTGAGCAGGGTGTAGCTACGCTGCGGGTTGGCCGACGTGCCGTGCCAGCTGTCGGGCCAGGTCGGCTGGACATGCGCCAGTTTTTCCGCCGCTTTGTTGTCGGGATGGCCATAGCCCAGTTCGGGCCGCCCGCGCACGCTGGCGTCTCCGCCGTGGCAGTCGGTGCAGCCCAGCCGCACCGCCGGGGTCTTGTGCATCGTCGGCTGGTCGGTCTGGACGTGGCAGCTGTAACAGCCGTCCGACTTTTCGGCCATTTGCGCCAAGCTTTGCTCGCGCGGCGCGGGCGGGGTGAAGCGGTAGACGACCTTGACCGGCTTTTCCTTCTCCGCCGCCTGCACCGCCACGGGTGCGGCAATAAGCGCAAGCAGGGCAAGGGCAAGGCGGGCAAGCAGGTGCATCGTCAATAACTCAGGATGACATTGGCGAGGATGGAATAATAGGCATCGGTTTTGGGCTTGGAATCGAACAAATCCTTGAACCCGCTGCCGGGGATGAAGGCCGCTGCCGACAGCCGCCCGACGACATTCTGAATGGCCTTGGGCCGCCAGATCGCCGCGACCGACACATCCCAGCCAATATCCTTGGGGATCGAGCCTTCGGTGCGCAGTGCCTGCAGCACCGCGGTATCTTCGAACCACAGATGGTTGAGGTTGAAGCTGACGCGCGTCTGCGGCGAAAAGTCCAGATCCGCGCCCGCGCCAACGAACAAGGTGCCCGGGTTGTTGAAATTCGACTGCCCCTGTTCCTTGGACGAGCGCAAGCTGTTCAAAATACCGTTACGGCCGTTGACGCCAATCACACGCCCGCCGCCCGCAAAGGGGATGGTCTGGCGGATCCAGTAGCTGGTATCGGCCCCGCCAAAAATGGGGTTTTCGAAGATGGCGTCGAAGCCGCCCTCGGTGTTGTTATAGGGGTCGCTGTCGCCGGTGGCATAAAGCCCCGACAGGCGGAAACGCAGCCAGTCGGTGTCGTAGCTGATTTCAGCGGCGGCGAACCCCGCGCGGATCTTGGCGGCGCGGCTGGTGAAGAAGCTGTTCCGGTCCTCCCCCAGCACGCCATAGACGCTGGCGGTGACATTGATCCGCCCGACCCGGCCATCGGCGTTGTAACCGATATAATAGGCGTCATAGTTGCGTCCGCGCAGATCGCCGAGCAGCGCGGGCCGCACCGGAAAGCCGTTGGTGTCAATTTCGACATCGCCCGCTTCACGGTTGAGGTTGGCGACGGCGGTGATCTGGCTGGTCAGCCCGACGAAGGGAAAATCCTGACGATAGACATTGGCGATGAAGACATAATCCTCGCGCGGCGTCTGCACGATCGAGTTCAGCCCCGAATTCGTGTCCTTTTCCAGCCGCCAGAAGGCCGCGAGATTATATTGAAAGCGGTTGTTGTCGCGGTTGCCGAACAGGCGCACACCAAGCTGGCTGTCGTTGAACAGAAAGCCGCGAAAATCCGACTGGAACGGCTGGATGCCCAGCCGGATCGAGTGGAAATCATAACGGTCGCTGTCGTCGCGCAAATGTTTGTCGATGAAGAGTTCCTGCACGCCCAGAAAATGGTCGAGGCGGTCGGATTTCTTGGAAGGCTCGACAAACAGCACGCGCCGTTCGGGCACATCGACATAGTTGATGTTATAGGCAAGCGTCAGGCGATATTCGACGTCGGGCGGCTTGAACGCGGTCATGCCCTTGATGAGCGCGATGCCGCCAATGAAGGTTTGCGACAAAACCAGGCTGGGGTTGCGCCCGAACACATCGAGGCTGCCCGGCCGTTCGGTCGTCTGCACGCCCACGGGAATGGGGAAAGTGCGCGGCTCGACCACCGTGTCGGACACACCGCTCAAAACGAAAAACCAGTCGGGACTTTCAAGGCCCAGAAATTTGGGCGTCGCGCATTTGGGGATGCCGGCCGCCTTGCGCTGCGCCTGTTCCGCGTCGGTCGGAATGCAGATGGGCCGATCACCCTTCAACAAATTCTGGTTATAGGGGTCAAACCAGCGTTCCTTAACCAGACCCAGCGATTCGATGAGCCGCCAGCGTTCCGGGACGGGCAACTGGTTCTCAATCAGCGGAAACGCCGAGGGCGGCGGCGGGCGTAGGGCGGCGGGGTTATCCTGCGTCACCCGGTCGGGCAGATCGGGGCGATAGCCGGGGCGGCGGCGGCCTTCGATAATCTGGGTCACCAGATCGCCCGACAGTTGGTCTTGCCAATTGACCGGCGGCGGCGGCGGGGTGAGTTCCTCTGTTTCCGGCTCCGCCACCCTCTCCGGATCGTCGGGCGCGATATGCGCGGGTGGGGCGTCGCCGGGCTCGGCTGCCGGTTCCCCCCCGCCGCTCTGAAAGGCGGCGGCAAGGCGCGGCATTTCCAGCTGGACGGGGGGCAGATGGGCAAAGTGTTGCGGAAGCGCAGCACGCGCACGCGCGGGCTCGGCCAGGAAATCTTCCATCGCGCGCACATCTTCGGCGAGCGGAAACACGCTCGCCCCGTTCAGCAGCGACGCCGTGAGCGGCGCAATGGCAACCGCGACGCTCACAGCCCGTCGCAGACATTCTGCGCCGCCGTATCGAGGAAGGGCGCAAAGGGGCAGCTGACGTAGCGCAGCCGAACGGTGCGATTGTCAGCCAGCGTCACGACGATGCGGTCGGCGCGGATGGCGAGCGGGGCGTTGCCGATTCCGCCCACGCGCGCCCCAGCATTGTGCGTGCCCAGAAAGCTGATCATGTCATCCTGATCAATGCCGTCGCCCGACACGCCGATGGCGCCGACCAGCCGGTTGCCACGATAGACCGGGACCGATCCGGGAAAAATCTGGATGCCATTGTGTAGCCGGTTCTGGGATGGCGCGACGTCAGGCAATGTCGTGCAGCGCTGCGGCGTATCGGGCCCCAGCCCCAGCACAAAGCCCAGATGCTGGCCGATATTGCCAATGATCAGCGCCGATTGGAGGCCGGTCGAGAAGGGATTGAACTGCGCGATGGGGCGCGACAGCGGACCATTGGGGCGGCCCACTTCACCATCGGGGAAATAGGGCCGGGCGATATTCCCGACCGAGCGATTGCCATAGGCGAAGGTGCCGGTCAGCGCCGACTGATCGTTCAGAAACGCCCGCGTTGCCGTCACCATGGCTGCAACATCGGCGCTTCCGCTCGCGGCGAGTTCAGTGCCAGCATTGGGGTGCGCAAAGAAATTCGCGGTGCGCGCCTTCTGCAAGGACACGTCGATCCCGAAAATCGGCGCGTCGGGTGACCGTACCTGTCCCAGCACCGCGCCGTGCGTATCGACCAGGCTGATCGTTACCTGCGCGCGGCTGTCGAGCGGGCGGCGGATTTGCGCGCGCGCGCGGCTCATGACGATGAAGGCTTCTTCGAGGATGGCGCGCGATTCGGCGAGCGTCAGCGGCGCCGGGTTGCTCGCGGCGTCGGTCCCGGCGCGCAAGGGAAAGCGCGCATTGCCGCTGCCGTCGGAAAGGAGGAAGGCGTCGCGGTTGGAAAACTCCGCCGCCGTCGCGGCGCGGATGCCCGACGCCTCGCTGCCATAGGCCGTGCCCGCGATGATGCTGGCATTGGCATAGCCGGTGACCGCCACTAACGACCCGGCAACGCCGTTCAGCGCTGCAAAGGCCGGGGCGCTGGTGGTGCGCAGGCCTGCCAAAGTGGCGTCGGAGAAGCGCAACGATGTCCCGTCCACCGTGATCCGGTCGGCGCGAATATCGGTTGGCGCATCAAAGCCGCGCGTGCCCGCCAGCGCGATAAATTCTTCGGCATCGTCATCAACGTCGAGGATGTTGGGGTCCGAGCCGTAAACTCCGTCGGCCATTACCCCGACCCCGCCGACCAGCACGCCGTTCTTGTAGAGCGGCAGCCCGCCGGGGTCCGCCGCGAGGCCCAAGGGCGAACGCTTCGGCCCCGTCAGCGCCGCCGCGCCTACCGCGCCGAAACGCTGGTTCAAATCTGAGCAGGGCAGCTGGCTGAACTGCACCCCGAACAGCGGCCCGCTTTCCAGCCCTACCGTCGTCGGCGCAGGCGGGAAATGTTCCTGCACAATCTGGCTCGCCGTGCGCGTGGAAAAGGCATTGCCGCCGCTCGAGAGATAGGCGCCGGTGACGGCCTTGGCGATCGCGCCCGCCTCGGCGGGAAAGGTAACGTTCTGCGCGTCGATATTCGCGCCATTTGCCGCGGCCGACGACGTGGCGTTCGCGCGCGCACCGGTCATGCGGAAAATGGCGAGCACATTGCCGACGCGGTCGGTAACGGCGATCACCGCGGGCAAGCTGCGCGCCTGCGCCTCGCCGATGGTCTGCGCGAGCACGCGTTCGACATCGGCAACCGAAAGTGCCTCGGCGGCGGGGACGGAGAAAAGATTGCCTGCGGGCGGCGGGGTCGGCGCCGGGGCCGGCACCGGCGTCGGCGTGCTGCCGCCACCGCCGCCGCACGACGTCAGCAGCAGCGCCGTGATGGCCGTGGCGGTGGTCAAGGGTCGCCGTTGCTGCATGCCGTCAACCGATCAGCGCAGCGCGCGGATGGCGCGCACGGCGCTGCCCAGCGAGGATTGGAAATCGGCGGGACGATAGGCGTTGGGATCCTTCACCGCGCCATAGGCCCGGTCGATATCGCTGCGGATCCCCGCCGCCGCGCCAATGGTGACGCGGCCCGAGGCGACCATCGCATTGAGCAACGTGTCAATGCCCATCACCGCCTGCACCGACCCCGCATAATCGGTGAAGCGCGGCGTGATGGCGCTGCCGGCGATGGCATCGACCAGCCGAAAGCCGTCCTCGGTCGAGAAATTGCGCGCGGCGAAGGCGGTTTCCAGCTTCGCGCTGGTTTCGGCAAGCGCGGCGGCGGCCTTGACCGCGTTGGCGCGCCCATCAGCCATTGCCGCATGAAAAGCCTTGCCGCGGGCGTCGAGTTCGGCAGCAAGGCCGGGATCGGCCAGCCGCGCAGCGGCGGCGAGCATGATCATATTTTCATCGTTGAACGGCGGCATCCCTTCGGGCAGCCCAGCACGGCCCGGATTGTTCACGCCGGTGCGCACCGCTTTGGCCGAATCAAAGATGCGACGGTGGCAGCTGTGGCAATCGTAGAAGTAAAATTCGGGGAACACGCCTTCGGTCCCGCGCTTCGACTGGAACAGCGCGAGCGAGCGCGACAGCGCGGCAGCCTGTCCCACCGCCCACATCTGCATATGATCGGGCGCGCCCTTGCGCACCATATAGTCGCGGTCCTCGGCATGATGCTGTTGCAGGGTCGAGAAGAGGTCCATTTCAAAGGCAATGCGCGGATGTCCCGCCGCCATGATGCGGTGGGTAACAAACTGGCCCTCACCCGCCGCGCCATAATGGCAATCGAGGCACACGCGCGCACGCACCTTGGGGTCTTCGAGCTTGACGAGCCCCGCACCCAGATTGGCAAGATGCTTGGCGCGCATTTCGGCGTCAGGATCGGCGCTGGCGCCCACCCCCGCATAGTGGCTCGCCAGCCAGCCGCCCGATGGGCCGTGGCACGATTCGCACCCTACCCCGTCGCTGCGATAGGCGCCGCCGCCGACCGCGTCGCTGCTGTGGCAGCCGAGGCACATCGGCGCGCTGCTCGCGTCGCCAATGCCCAGATTGCGCGCGATGAATTGGCTGCGGCCGTTCGACAAAACCGCGAAAGCGCGGCTGTGCGCGCCGCCGGGGGTCGATGGTTCCTGCCAGCGCATCAGCTCATCCTGGCGCACGACGGTGCCATCGCCCTCCATCCGGCCGTGACAGGTCGACCCGGCGCAGGAGGCCACGCCGGTAAAGCGCGGACCGGCTTCGGCCTGCGCCTGCGTCGCGGGTGCGCGGACGATGCCGAGCGTCACCAGGGCGCAGGCGAGCAACATGGCAACGAGACCGAAGCGTCCGCTCCGCCCCGTGATCCAGCTGCGCAGTTCCATCCCCTGCATGGCCGTCACCCCCCCTTTGACCCCCCGGTCGAATCTCCGCCCCTATACCACGCCAAAGGCCAGCATGGCATCCGCAACTTTCTTGAATCCGGCGATATTCGCGCCCTTCACATAATCGATATAGCCGCCGCCCTGATCGCCATAGGCGAGACAACGTTCGTGGATGCCGTCCATGATGTCTTTGAGCATCTGCTGCAGTTCAGCTTCCTTCCAGCTGCGCCGCTCGCTGTTCTGGCTCATTTCGAGGCCCGACACCGCGACCCCGCCTGCATTGGCGGCCTTGCCCGGCGCGAACATGATCTTCGCATCCTTGAACACATGCACGCCGTCAAGATTGGTGGGCATGTTCGCGCCTTCGCTGACCGCGACGCAACCGTTGGCGACCAGCGTCTTGGCATCCTCGCCGAGCAGTTCATTCTGCGTGGCGCAGGGCAGCGCGACATCGCACGGCACGCCCCAGGGCGTTTTGCCCGCCGTAAAGCTCGCCGACTTAAACTCGGCGCAATAATCCTCGATGCGCCCGCGCCGGTGCGTCTTGTGCGCTTTCACCCAGTCGATCTTGTCCTGCGTGATGCCGTCAGGATCGTGGATGAAGCCGCCCGAATCGGATAGCGTCAGCACCTTGCCGCCCAGCTGGACGATTTTTTCGGCGGCGTGCGTCGCGACATTGCCGGATCCGGAAATGACGGCGGTCTTGCCGGTCAGATCCTGCCCCTTGGCCGCGAGCATATTGGCGAGGAAATAGACCGCACCATAGCCCGTCGCCTCGGTGCGGATCAGACTGCCGCCCCACTCCAGCCCCTTGCCGGTCAGCACGCCGGTAAATTCGTTGGTGATGCGTTTATACTGACCGAACATGAAGCCGATCTCGCGCCCGCCGACGCCGATGTCGCCGGCGGGGACGTCAACATCCGCGCCGATGTGGCGGTAAAGTTCGGTCATGAACGACTGGCAGAAGCGCATAATTTCACGCACGCTTTTGCCCTTGGGGTTGAAGTTCGACCCGCCTTTGCCACCACCCATCGGCAGGCCGGTCAGCGCATTTTTGAACGTCTGTTCAAAAGCCAGGAATTTGAGGACCGATTCGTTGACCGAGGGGTGGAAGCGGATGCCGCCCTTATAGGGGCCGATGGCGTTGTTGTTCTGCACCCGCCAGCCGCGCTGAACGCGGATATTGCCATTGTCATCCTCCCAGCAGACGCGGAAAGAAACGACTCGGTCGGGTTCAGCGATGCGGCGCAGGATTTGTTGCGCGTGATATTCTTCCTTGTCGGCCATGAAGTCGAAAATATCTTCGGCGACTTCCTGCACCGCCTGAATAAACTCGGTCTGGCCGGGATTGCGCTTCTTCACGCCCTCCATGAAGGTTGGAAAATCGACATGATCCGAAACTGCCATTGCACCCCTCCCCGCGTGAAAGCTGGTTTATCGGTGCGACCCTTGAGATCGTGTTTTTTCTTGACCGACCTTCGGGCAGGAACGCTACACAATTGCAATTCAAAGGCAAGTGCGCGGGAGCACAGCGGCGCAAGAATGTGGCTGCTGTCCAGTAGGATCGATGGTTAATGGCAGAAAGTGGCGGAATTTCGCGGATAAATCTGGCAATGCTGGCGGTTGCCGCCGCCGCGTTGGCCGGGGCCATCGCCTATAGCCAGTGGGGCAAGGACGGCGACACGCCGAATCCTGCGTCAACAGCCGCCACCGCGAATCCGGCCGACTCGCTCGCCGCGCTCGAAGCTGCCGCGCGCGCCAACCCCCAAAGCGTCGATGCCTGGCAGGCGCTCGGCGCGGCGCTGTTCGATACGGGGCGCTTTGCCGATGCGGCGCAGGCGTTTGAAAAGGCCGTCGCGATTGCGCCGCAAACCGCGGTGCTGTGGTCGGCGCTCGGCGAAGCAAGGGTGATGGCGAGCGAGCGCGACCCGATGCCGCCGCCCGCGCTGGAGGCATTCCGCAAGGCCGCCGCAATCGACCCCAAAGACCCGCGCACGCGCTATTTCCTGGCCGTGAAGCGCGACATTGACGGCGACCATCAGGGCGCGATCAACGACTGGCTGGCGCTGTTGGCCGACACGCCTGCGGGAGCGCCGTGGGAAGCCGACCTCAAGCGCACCATCGAACAGGTCGGGCAAATCCACAAAATCGACGTCGCAAGCCGTCTCGCCGCAACCAAGCCGCGCGCGCTGACGCCCGAAGATCTGCCCGTCGCGGCGCGCGCCATCCCCGGCCCCAGCCGCGCCGACATGGAAGCCGCGAGCCAGCTGCCCAAGGGCCAGCAGGATGCGATGATCAATTCGATGGTCGAGGGGTTGGAGGCCAAACTCAAAACCAACCCCGCCAATGTCGACGGCTGGATCATGCTGATGCGCAGCCGGATGACGCTGGGCGAGACCGCGAAGGCCAGCGCGGCGCTGAAAAATGCGATCGCGGCGAACCCCGCCGCCGAACGCCGCTTGCGCGCGCAGGCCGAGCTGCTGGGCGTGCCGGGGGCCTAAATGAATGAAGGAACGATTTATGCAATTATTCCGGACAAGCGCAGCGGTGATGCTGATCTCCTGTTTGATGTCATCCCCAGCAAGGGCCGCCGATTTTCAGTTCATCGTAGGTGAACAGTTACTGACAATGCCATTGCCGACGGGATATTGTTTGCCCGCCAACCGCGATAAGCAAATCGCGAACCTTGTTGCTGCTGGCGACACCGCAAACGTCACGCACACGATGTTCATTCGATGCGAGCGGGCAGGGAACAACAAAGGACCCGGCAATGACTATATCATTATTAAGACGCCCTTATCAGCTATCAACGCCGTGGTAGGGCGTGATGAACTGTTGGCTGAACTAGCCACGGAGTTCGGGAAAGCCGAATGGCAAAATGGGGATGTGGCCAAGGAAATAGATGAAGAGAGCGAGGCAGGGCTCTCCCGTGTCTTGGGCACCTCGATAGCGATTGAGGGTGAATTTGGACCACGCGGGGCCGACGCTGAGTGCGCCTATCTTGGCGGATCGGTGAACGTCAGCGGCGCAGGCGTAAGCTATCCGGTCATCACGGGAAGCTGCATTACGTCAGCGGCTGGCAAGGTCGTGGTAGTCCACACTTATGACGACCCAGGCAAAGATGGAGGGGTCGAGGGCAAGATGCGCTTTGCAAAGTCCATCGCCCTGACAATCAGCAAAGCGCCCTAACCCGCCATCAGCGCCGCGTTGCCTCCTGCCGCCGTCACGTCCGTCGAAATCACCTTCTCCTCGGCAAAGCGGAACAAGTAATGCGGTCCGCCCGCTTTGGGGCCTGTGCCCGACAGCCCGCGCCCGCCAAAGGGCTGCGAGCCGACGATGGCGCCGATCTGGTTGCGGTTGACATAAACATTGCCGACCTGCGCGCGTGCGGCGATGTGCGCGGCGACGCTATCGATGCGCGTGTGCACCCCCAGCGTCAGGCCATAGCCCGAGGCGTTGATGGCATCGATGAGCGCATCAAGCTCGCCCGCCTTCCAGGTGGCGACGTGCAACACCGGTCCGAAAATCTCGCGCTTGAGGTCGGTCACTTTATCCAGCCGCACCATGACCGGCGGCACGAAATGCCCATCGCCGGGCAGCACCAGCCGGTCGGCTTCGGCGAGCACCCGCCCCTCGGCGCGCGCGGCGGCAACATAGGCGGCGATGTTCGCCTGCGCCTCGGCGTCGATGATCGGGCCAACGTCGGTCGCGGGATCCGCGGGGTCGCCGACATTCAGCTCGGCCATTGCGCCAGCAATCATCTCGACCATTGCATCCGCCACGTCTTCCTGCACGCACAGCAAACGCAGCGCCGAGCAACGCTGACCCGCCGACTGGAAGGCCGAGGCAACGGCATCGCGCGCCACCTGTTCGGGCAAGGCCGACGAATCCACGATCATCGCATTGGCCCCGCCGGTCTCCGCAATCAGCGTCGCGATGGGGCCGTCGCGGCTCGCCAGCGTGCGGTTGATCGCCCGCGCCACCTCGGTCGAACCGGTGAAGGCAACGCCCGAAATCCGCGGATGGCTGGTGAGCGCCGCGCCCACGCTTTCGCCGCGCCCGGGGAGCAGGTGCAGCACGTCGGTGGGAATGCCCGCGGCGTGGAGCAGCTCGACCGCCGCCGCCGCGATCAGCGGCGTCTGTTCGGCGGGCTTGGCGAGCACCGCATTGCCCGCCGCCAGCGCCGCCGCGACCTGGCCAGTGAAGATGGCGAGCGGGAAGTTCCACGGGCTGATGCACACAAACACCCCGCGCCCTTCGAGCAGCAGCTCGTTACGTTCCCCGGTCGGGCCGGGCAGCATCACCGGCCGTTCAAAATGCCCGCGCGCCTCGGCGGCATAATAGCGCAGGAAATCGACCGCTTCGCGCAGTTCGGCGACGGCATCGGCCAGTGTCTTGCCCGCCTCGTCCATCGCCAGCGCCAGGAGGCGGGCTTCATCTTCTTCAAACAGATCGGCGGCGCGCTCCAGCCGTGCCGCGCGAAAGGCTCCGCCCGCCAAACTCCAGTCGTCTTGCGCCGCGCGTGCAGCAGCAAAGGCCTGGTCGATGGCGGCGGTTTCCGCCTCGACGACATGGCCGACGACCGCCCCCGTCGCGGGGTCGCGCACGGCCATACGCGGGCCGTCACGCCGGTCGCCGTTGATGACGGGCAGCGCGAGCGCCGCCTCGCCCCGCGCCGCCGCCATGCGCGCGAGCAGCGCTTCGGGTACGCCGGGTTGTCCCAGATCATGCCCGCGCGAATTGCGGCGCACGGGATCGAACAGCTGCGCACCCGTCACCTGCGCCGGGGTTGGCCCTGAAGCCAGCTCGCGCGGGTCGATGGCCAGCTGTTCGGCTGTGACATCGGGGTCGGAGAATTGATGCACAAAGCTGCTGTTCGCGCCGTTTTCGAGCAGGCGCCGCACCAGATAGGCGAGCAGATCGCGGTGCGTGCCCACCGGCGCATACACCCGCACCGGGCGCGGCGGCGGGTCGAGCGCCACCAACGCATCATGCGCGCCTTCACCCATGCCGTGCAGCCGCTGCAGCTCATAATCCGCGCCGGCGAAGGCGCGCCCGACATAGGCGAGCGTCATCGCATTATGGCTGGCAAAGGCCGGATAAATTGCATCCTGCATCCCCCGCAGCCGCAGCGCACAGGCAAGGTAATTGAGGTCGGTATGCTCTTTCGCCGTGAACACCGGGAAATCGGCGAGGCCCATCAGCTGGGCGCGCTTGATCTCGGTGTCCCAATAGGCCCCCTTGACCAGCCGCAGGGCCAATTTCGCACCGCGCGCGCGGGCGAGCGCGGCCACCCAGTCGATCACCGCGGGCGCACGCTTCTGATAGGCCTGTACGACAATCCCAAGGCCTGGCCAGCCATCGGCAACGCCCGCTTCGACCAGCCCGGCAAAAATATCGAGGTGCGGTTCCAACCGGTCGCTTTCCTCAGCATCGATCATCAGCGGGATGTTGACAGCGCGCGCGGCGCGCGCGAGCTCGATAACGCGCGGGAGCAATTCACCCCGCACGCGCGCGGCTTGCAAATATTCATAGCGCGGATGGAGCGCCGACAGTTTGATCGAAATGCCGTGGTTGGCGTGCGGATCGCCCGGCCGGGCGTCGCGCCCGATGCGCGCGATGGCATCGGCATAGCTTTGCCAGTAGCGCGCGGCGTCGCCTGCGGTGCGCGCCGCCTCGCCCAGCATATCGAAGCTGGCGAGCTCGTGATCATCCTTGTCGGCGCGCTTGACCGCCGCATCAATGGTTTCGCCCATCACAAATTGCTGGCCCAGCAATTTCATCGCCGCGAGCGCGGCCTGGCGGATCACGGGTTCGCCCGAGCGGCGGATCATGCGTTTCAGGATGGTGAAAGGGTTGGCCTGGCTGCCAATCTGGTCGAGCAGCAGCGTCGCCGACCCCAGCGACAGCCCGCGCGCCGACAATTCGACGATCAGCGGGCTGGCATCGGCATCCTCGCCGCCGGTCCAGTGGCGCCCGGCAATTTTGTCGCGAATCAGCGCATTGGCGGTCGCCGAATCGGGGATGCGCAGGAGCGCCTCAGCGAGGCACATCAGCACCACGCCCTCCTCGGTTGACAGGCGATAGCGGTTCATCAGCTGCGCGACGAGCGTCTCGCGCTCGCCCTCATCCTTCGCGCGGCGGATGAGCGACAGGCCATGCGCCTTGACCGAGGCAACATCGGGGCCGCCCGCCGCCAGCGCCGCGCGCAGGCTGGCCACGCAGTCGGCTTCGTTGGCGATCGCAAGCTGGCGGATCGCGCTGCGATCGAGGGGGATGGCGGTCATGGCGTGCTCCAGCGGCGGGGGTCACCGCCGCCTTAGCCGAGCCTGCCATGCCGTGCCAATGTGCGCTTTGACCAATCAGCCGCGCCGCACCGTCGCCGCGAAGCAGCCGCGCTTGGCAAAATGGACATGCAGATAAGCGGTTTCCGGAAGCGCCAGCAGCTTCTTGATCAGCGCCTCGGCGTCCCTGCCCTCGACCAAATCGGCATCGATGATCATGTCGTCGCTGTCAAAGGCGCGGATCGACAGCGTGCGTGTCTGTAGGATCGGGGGAATCACCCCCCGATAGGCCCCCTTGGTCTGCGAACCTGCAGTAACATAAATGGCGTGCGCCGCGCGATAGGGCGAAGCGGCCGGTTGGTGGATATGGTTGAGCAGTAACAACCGGTCACCCGGTTCCGCTTCGGCGAGGCTGATGCGGCACGGATAACCCGCATCCTCGGCTGTCACGGCGACAATGTTGCGCTGCGCGAGTGCGGCGTCGTCGCATGCGAACAAAGCTGCGAACGGGGCGGGGTCGAGTCCCTCAATTACATAGGTCATGACAGTCTCCTGCCCGCCTCCCTGCCGCCGACGCGCGCGAACAGCGTTCCGTTTCTTGCGGCCAAAAGAAAAAACTTTGGCCGCAAGAGACGGAACGGAGCTTGGCCGCGGCGCGTGAGAACTGGGCCAACAGACCAACAAAGGGACGATCAATGTCACAGACGCGCGCCGGAATCTTGCTGCTGTTGGCCTTTGTTGGTGCGCAAGCCTTTCGTGATGTCCATCTGGGACATTTGTTCGGCCAGCTGGGGCTGTTCGAGGTCGCTTTGCTGGCGTTCGGATCGGCGGCATTGTTGTTCGGGGCCTTGCTGCTGCTGTTTGACCGCGTGCAGCTGCGCTTGCTGACCCTCCACTGGCGGCTGGTCCTCGCCGTCAATGTGACCACCATGGCGGCCTGGACCAGCTATTTCGGCGCGCTGCGGCTGGTTGAGCCGGCCGCGGCCAATCTCGCCTTTTCAGGTGTCGCCCCCATGGCGGTCGTGTGGCTGGGTGCAGCAGGACTGGCCAGCGGTACGCGGCAAGCGCGGCGCCCGGGCGAGCGCTGGTTGCATCGCGGGTTGCTCTTTACCGTCATTCTAGTGGCCATCATCGTCAGCACCGGTCTGTCGGGGTTCGCCAGCCTTGATCCGCGCGCTGGGTTTGCGGGTGTCGCACTCGCCGCTTTTGCCGGCATCGCCATCACTGCCGAGACAATTTTTGCCAAGCAAATGAACCTGCATGGCATCAGCGCGCTCGCCATTGTCGGTGTGCGGTTCTTGCTGGTGACCGCGCTGGCGGCGGCGATGGTCGCGCCGATGCCGGCGCCCTATGCGGGCGTGTCGCAAGCCGCCTTGGCTTGGCAGGCGCTCGTCTTTTTGCTGATTCTGATTGGACCCATTTATCTGGCGCAGGCTGGCCTCGCTCTGACCGCGCCGCTCCTGTCCGGGGTGATATTGTCGGTCGGACCCGTCGCAACGCTGGCGCTGCAGTCTCTGGTCGGGGGCATCGCCCTGTCACCAGCGATGGCCGGCGTTACCGCCCTCTATGCGGTTGTGGCGGTTGCCGCAGCGCTGCTTGCAGCACAGTCGTCCGGCGCTGATGGCGGCGCGCGGCACAGCGGAGCCGGTTGACGATAGGGCGCTGCTGTGCAAATGGCCCGCCCGGCGCGCGGGTGTAGCTCAATGGTAGAGCAGAAGCTTCCCAAGCTTACGACGAGGGTTCGATTCCCTTCACCCGCTCCAGCCCCATCGTCCCATAGTTCCCGCCAAAATGGTGCTGCTTCGGTGACAGTTGCGCTTAGGTATTTGCCGCAGGCGCGTCATAACCATGTTCATGCAGCCTAGCGAAACCATCTTGTTGCTAATGCCCGACGCCGGCCGCCGCGCGGCCTGTTTTGCCGCATTGGCCGACCGCCCGCAACGCATTGTCCGCGCCTTTGGCGAAAGCGATGATGTCACCGAAGTCATTGGCGGGATTGAACAGGCCTGCTTGGTGATCGACAAAGCGGCGATCCGTCAGTCAGGCTTTCGCGCGCTAACCGCTTCGCTGGAGCGTCGCCCTGCCATATTTTCGCTCGCGTTAGCCCCCGGGCTCGATGTCGATGACGCCATGACGCTGCTGACTTGCCCGCGCTGCGAGATTTTGCGCAGCGATGACGTCGCGGCGGCAGCGGACCGCGCTGAGGCGTTGTTGCCGGCCATTGCCGCCGTTGGCGAACGCTGGCGCGCGGAACAGGCGGCGCGGCTGGCGCTGGCGCGGCTCAGCCCGCGCGAAGCCACGGTGCTGGCAGGGCTGGCAGGCGGGCAAACCAGCAAGGATATTGCGCGCGTGCTGGGCGTCAGCCCGCGCACCATCGAAGTCCACCGCGCCAGCATCATGCGCCGCACCGGATCGGATACGTTGGCCGGGCTGCTGCGGCTCTATTTCCTGGCTGAATTGCCCGTGGCGCCGCTGCTGGCGCGCGCAGCATAAGTGGCTTCACGGCATTTTCCTATTCCTCGTCATCCCGGACTTGGTCCGGGATAACACGCCCCTGTCGCTTGTTATCCCGGATCAAGTCCGGGATGACGAAATCTGGGCTTTTTTCCGCGCCGCTTCAGAGGTCGAACGTTACCCCCTGCGCCAGCGGCAGGTCGCGGCCGTAATTGATGCTGTTGGTGGCGCGGCGCATATAGGCGCGCCAGGCATCCGACCCGCTTTCGCGGCCCCCGCCGGTTTCCTTTTCGCCGCCAAACGCCCCGCCGATTTCAGCCCCCGAAGTGCCGAGATTGACGTTGGCGATGCCGCAATCGCTGCCCGCGGCTGACAAAAAGCGCTCCGCCTCGCGCATGTCGGTGGTAAAAATGGCCGACGACAGCCCCTGCGCGACAGCATTTTGCGCCAAAATGGCGTCATCGAGGGTCTGGTAGCGCATCACATACAGGATCGGCGCAAAGGTTTCTTCGAGCACCGGCCCGGTCTGCGCCGCCATTTCGACCAGCGCCGGACGGACATAGACGCCGTCGCCGGCCACAGGCACCCGTTCGCCGCCGTGGATAATGCCGCCGGGCGCGCGCGCCGCGGCCAGCGCCCGGTCCATTGCCGCCCCCGCGGCTGCGTCGATCAGCGGGCCCACCAGCACGCCAGGCGTGCGCGGATCCCCCACCGCGACACTGGCATAGGCCGCGCGCAGCCGCGCGGTGAAGTCAGGGTAAATGGCGTCATGCACGAACAGGCGGCGCAGCGTCGTGCAGCGCTGTCCCGCCGTCCCCATGGCGGCAAAAGCGACGCCGCACAGGGCCAGGTCGAGGTCGGCCGACGGCGCGATAATCGCGGCATTATTGCCGCCGAGTTCGAGCAGACTTCGGCCAAAACGCGCCGCCACGCGCGGGCCGACGGTGCGGCCCATCGCGGTCGATCCGGTCGCCGACACCAGCGCAACGCGCGGGTCGTCGGCCAAGGCCGCACCGACATCGCGCCCGCCGATGACGAGCTGCGCCAGCCCATCCGGCGCCGCATGTCCAGCGGCACGGTAGCGGGCGATGGCGTGGTCCATGATTGCCTGCACCGCGAGCGCCGTCAGCGGGGTCTTCTCTGACGGTTTCCACACCACCGGGTCACCGCACACCAGCGCCAGCGCGGCATTCCAGGCCCAGACCGCGACGGGAAAATTGAACGCGGTGATGATGCCGACGACGCCCAGCGGGTGCCATTGCTCCATCATCCGATGGTCGGGCCGCTCGGTCGCGATGGTGAGGCCGTGGAGCTGGCGCGACAGGCCGACGGCGAAGTCGGCGATGTCGATCATCTCCTGCACCTCGCCCTGCCCTTCGCTCGTCACCTTGCCAGCCTCGATGGTCACCAGCAGCGCGAGCGCATCTTTGTGCGCGCGCAGTTCCTCACCGAGCAACCGGACGAGCTCGCCGCGTTTGGGGGCGGGAACGCTGCGCCATTGCACAAAGGCGGTGGCGGCGCGTGCCAGCACCGTATCAAGGTCGTCACTGCTATGCACCGCGCCAATCACACTGCCGTCGATCGGCGAATGGGCGAAGAGGTCGCCGCCGGTGAAGGCAGCGTCGGCAACCCCCAGCTGGCGCAGCAGCGCGGCGGTTTCGGCGGCGATGGTCATGTGACGATTTCCCTTTGGCCATCGCGGCCCATGCTGATGAGCAGTGGATCGCTGACCTGGCGCGCAATAAAGTCCGCTTTGGAAAACAGCCCGCGCCAGCCAATGGCGATCAGTGCCTGCGCAATCGCCCCGCCCAGCGTCTCGCCGGGGCCGAGCAGGATGATGCGGTCGGGCGCATATTCCTTGACCGCGACCTGCACCGCCGTCGTGAAGTCATAGGCGGCGAGGATTTGGTGACCGAAGCTATAGTCCCACATCGCGGGCCCAGCATGGCCAAAACGCCGCCACACATGGCCGCGTCCGTCGATAAGCGGGACGGCGGGGTTCGCAAACATATCCACGCCAAGCTGCGCTTTTGCACGCGCCGAGCTTTCGTGCATCAAGGGCGTATGGAACGGCCCATGCCCCGCGAGCGGCAATGGGGCGCGGCCGGGGGTGTCAGGCAGCTCGGCGGCGAGGGCCTTCATCCCGGCATCATTGCCAGCAAGCACCAGCATCCCGCCTAGGTCGATCGAGAGTGCGGCAACATGGCCATCGCGCGCACTGATCGCCGCACACAGCGCGAGCACCGCATCGCGCAGACCGGCTATGTCGCGCCAATCCTCGTCGACGATGGTCACGACAATCTGCCCGCCGGGGCCGTGCGCCTGGCTGTTGACCCCCATCGCGTCGGCGATGGCAAAGCCGTCGTCGCCGCTGACCGCACCCGCGCAGGCGAGCGCGGTGTACCAGCCCATCGAATTGCCGGTGACCGCCGCAATATCGAACCGGGCGCGGTCGACGGCGAGATAGTCGAGATAGCTCGCCGCGTAGATGAGCGGCGCCGCGACGTCTCCGCGCAGGTGGAGGCTGTTCGAGAAACGCTCGGCGCCATCGAGTTCGGTCAGCGTCGGCTCGCCGCGCGCCGCGCGCATGGCATCAAAGCGCGCGATGATGTCGCGCCGCGCGCCATGGTGCCGCGCCAGATAGCCAAGCTCGCCCTTGGCATAAGTGCCGCGCCCGGGGGCGATGACGAGGGCGCTTTGCTTGGCGGTCATGCCAGCAACGCCTTTGCCGCCGCGACGATATCATCCTTCGACGGCAACGGAATCGTCGCTGCTTTCCCGAGCGGAATGAAGCAATCATCCGCCGCCAGCCGCGCGACTTTCTTGCCCGGCATCTGCTCCATCACCAGCGCCATCAGCGCCTCGCTCTGCGATCCGGTGACGCGGCATTCGTCAACAATCAGCACGCGCGCCGCATCGCCCACCTCCGCCACAATCGCCGCCGGGTCGAGCTGGGCGAGCCAGCGCAGGTCGATGACGCGGGCCTTGACCCCGTCTTTCGCCAGCAGGGCTTCGGCCTGCCGCGAGAGGAAATAGCCATTGCCATAGGTGATGATGGCCAGGTCCTTGCCAGCACCATGCACGCCCAGCTGGCCCAGCCGGATATCGTCCCCTGCGCCCGGTGCTTCGTAAACGCTGGTCCACAGCCCGTCGCCCTCGGCGTGGAGATCGCGCGTCATATAGAGCGCAATCGGCTCGACAAACACCACCACGCGCTGCTCCTCACGCGCCAGTCGCACGCATTCACGCAGCATCGCCACCGCATCGCGTCCGTTCGACGGCACCGCCAGCACCACGCCGGGAATATCGCGGAAGACGCCCAAGCTGTTGTCGTTGTGGAAATGCCCACCAAAGCCTTTTTGATAGCCCAGCCCCGCGATGCGGATCACCATCGGGTTGCTATATTGGCCATCGGAAAAGAAACTCAGCGTCGCTGCCTCGCCGCGAATCTGATCCTCGGCATTGTGGACATAGGCGAGGAACTGGATTTCGGGCATCGGCACGAACCCATTATGCGCCATGCCGATGGCGAGGCCGAGGATGGCCTGTTCGTCAAGCAACGTATTGATCACCCGCCCTGAGCCAAAGCGCGCGTGCAGCTTGGCCGTGCAATTATAGACGCCGCCCTTCGGCCCCACATCCTCGCCCATCACGGCAATTTCGGGGTAGGCGAGCATCAGGTCGGCGAGCGCCCAGCTGATGAGGCGCGCCATGTGCTGCGGCTTGTCCATTTGCGCCGCATCGCTCGCGAACATCGCAGCGCGCGCCTCGGCGGGCGGCTGGTTGGTGGGGGCGACCTCGCGCGCCGGTGGGATCAGGCTGGCGCGCACGGCGGCGCGGCTGGTGAGCTTGGGGCGCTGGATTGCGTCCTCGGCCTGCCGTGCCAAAGTGCTCCCGATGTCCTGATACAGCTCGGCGATCTCACTGGGTTGCATCAGCCCAGCCTCCACCATGAGCGCCGCACCGAACGCCAGCGGATCGCGCTCCTCGTCAGCCTCGATCACCGCCTTGGGTAAATAGGTCAGCTGCACGTCGGACCCGGCATGGCCATAGAGCCGCACCGTTTCCATGTGCAGGAACACCGGCTTTTTGTTGCGCCGGGCATAGTCCGCCGCTTCGCGCGCGCCGCGCCACGCGTCGGCAATGTCGAGGCCCGAGGCGTGGACATAGTGCAGCCCCGCGCGCGCCTTGAATTGCGCCGCAATCCACCCCGTCGGCGTGCGCGTCGAAATGCCGATGCCATTGTCCTCGCAGCAAAAGACCAGCGGCAGCTGTGATCCTTGAAACGCGCTCCACCCCGCCGTGTTGAACGCCCCCTGCGCCGTCGAGTGATTGGCCGAGGCATCGCCGAAGGTCGCGACGACAATCGCATCGTCGGGCATCGCGGTGCCATCCAGCTTCAACCGCTTGGCGAGCGGAATGGAAAAGGCCGCGCCGACCGCCTTGGGCAAATGGCTGGCAATCGTGCTCGTCTGCGGCGGGATGAACAAAGGCTTCGACCCGATCACCTTGTGCCGCCCGCCCGAAATCGGGTCCTCCGCCGACGCCGCGAAGCTGAGCAGCATGTCCCACGTCGGCGTCGTCCCCGGCAATTGCCGCGCGCGCTGCAACTGGAACGCGTTCGAGCGATAATGCAGGAACGCCATGTCCGTGCGGCGCAGCGCCGCCGCAAGCGCGGCATTCCCCTCGTGCCCCGACGAGCCGATGGTATAAAACCCCTCGCCGCGCGCCTGCAGAGTGCGCGACAGCCGGTCCATCTGCCGGCTGGTCAGCTGGGTTTCGTAGATGTCGGCCAGCGTCGCCGCGTCGAGGCCCACGTCCGCCGGATCAGGCAGACCGTGCCGGTCGGGCAAGCGCCCGTCGGCCAGCCGCGCCAGAAATTTCTCATGTACGGCCTGCGCGGCGTCCATCAGCTTTGCCCCTCGCCCCCCAACGCCTCGAGCACATCCTCGAGCCGCGCCGGATCGCCCAGAGCCAGCACATGGCCCCCACCTTCTTCGGCGCTCGCCGCCGACAAAGGCTCGCCGTTCCAGTCGCACATCAGTCCGCCCGCGCCCTCGACCACCGGCACCAGCGCGGCGAAATCATGCAGCTTCAGCCCCGCCTCGCACACCAGATCGATATGGCCCGACGCGAGCAGGCCATAATTATAGCAATCGCCGCCATACAGGATGCGCCGCGATACGAGCTGGCCCGCGAGCGCCAGAAAATGCCCCGCCGCATGGTCGTCGAAGGCGTGCGGGCTGGTCGTCCCCAGCACCGCTTCGTGCAAGACGGGGCAGGCGCGCGTGCGAATGGGCGCGCCGTTGAACCACGCCCCGCCATCGACCGCATCGACCGCGCCAACCCAGCGTTCGCGCGCAATCGGCTGGTCGATCACCCCCAGCACCGGCCAGCCATCGACGAGCAAGGCGATGAGCGTACCGAACGTCGGTTTCCCCGCCATGAAGCTGGTCGTGCCGTCGATCGGATCAAGCACCCATTGCCGCGACGCACCGGGGCGTTCGGCGCCAAATTCCTCGCCAATAATCCCGTCGCGAGGGCTTTCAGCATTCAATATGCGCCGGATCGCTTCCTCCGCCGCGCGGTCCGCCTCGGTGACGGGCGAGGCGTCGGATTTGGTTTCGTGGGTGAAGGCAGCGCGGAAAAACGGCCGGATCGCCGCCCCCGCCGCATCGGCGAGCCGCTGGGCGAGGGCAAGGTCGGTTTGCAGGGTCATCAATCGAACAGCGACGAGACGCTCGATTCATCGGCAATCCGCTTGATCGCCTCCCCCAGCAGCGGGGCGACGGTGAGCACGCGGACGCGGTTGCTGTCGGTCACGGCGTCGGTCGGCTGGATCGAATCGGTGATGACCAGCTCGGTCAGCTCGCTCGCCTCGACCCGCGCGACCGCGCCGCCCGAGAGCACGCCGTGGCTGCAATAGGCGACGACGCCCTCGGCCCCGGCGGCCTTCAACGCGGCGGCAGCGTTGCACAGCGTGCCAGCCGAATCGACGATATCGTCGATCAGGATGCAAAAGCGCCCCTCCACCTCGCCGATGATGTTCATCACCTCGCTCTCGCCCGCTTTTTCGCGGCGTTTGTCGACGATGGCGAGCGGCGCGTTGTCGAGCCTTTTCGCCAGCGCGCGCGCGCGCACCACGCCGCCGACGTCGGGCGACACGACCATCAGATTGCGGTCGCCAAAGCGCGCCTGAATATCGGCGCTCATCACCGGCGCGGCATAAAGATTGTCGGTGGGGATATCGAAAAAGCCCTGGATCTGCCCGGCGTGCAGATCGATCGCCAGCACGCGGTCGGCCCCGGCGGTGGTGATGATGTTCGCCACCAGCTTGGCCGAAATCGGCGTGCGCGGCCCCGGTTTGCGGTCTTGCCGCGCATAGCCGAAATAGGGGACGACGGCGGTGATGCGCTTGGCCGACGCGCGGCGCAGCGCGTCGCAGATAATCAGCAATTCCATGAGGTTGTCGTTGGCCGGAAAATTGGTCGGCTGGATGATGAACACATCCTCGCCGCGCACATTTTCGTGGATTTCGACGAACACTTCCTCGTCGGCAAAGCGGCGCACGCTGGCATCGGTCAGCGGCGCATCAAGATAATCGGCCACCGCGCGCGCGAGCGGCAGATTGCTGTTGCCGGAGATAAGTTTCATCGCTGTTGGTCCCCACGCGGCGCAGATGCTGCGCGGGCCTTAGCCATCGCGGCTGGCGAGGGGAAGGCCAATTTGCTGTCCCGACGGTGCCATGCGGTGGGTGCCGAACAGATGGTCCCAGATGCTCAGCGCAAAGCCATAATTATGGTTATGGTCATCACCATGCGCGCTGTGATGAACGCGGTGCATCGCCGGGGTCACCCAGACGCGGCGGATGGAGGCATCGGCGCGCGCGGGCAGGCGCAAATTGGCATGCTCGATGATGCTGCCCACCGCCAACCACACCTCAAACGCCAACACCGCAACCAGCGGCAGCCCGAGGAACAGGGTGAGCGCGCTTTTGTACAGCATGGACACCAAAGCCTCGGCAGGGTTGAACCGCACCGCCGTCGACACATCCATCGCTCGGTCAGCATGGTGCAGCCGGTGCAGAAACCACCCCCAGCGCGTGGCGTGGAACAGCCGGTGCTGCCAATAAATGGCGAAGTCCATGGCGATGATGGCGATGATGATGACGAGCGGCAGGGGCAGGTCGACTTGGCGGAGCAGGCCATAGTTGAAGGTGTCGGCCAGCACCGCCACACCCGCCGGAGCAGCGACACTGGCGAGGCGGACGAGCAGCGCGTTCACTAGCCCCAGCCCGAAATTCACCGCCCACCGCCCCCGTGCCGCTGCACGGTCGGGGCGCGCCACCTCGGCCAGCGCAACCAACACCAGCATCGCGGCAATGACCATCACGGGCCAAAGCGCCTGCCCTTGAGCGCCGTTCGGAACAAAATCTGCGATCATCGGACAGGGGTTAGCGCAAACGCGCCGCAGATGTAACGCACCACCGCAGAAAACCCCGTCGCCCCGTGCTCGACACGGGGCTTGGCTTTTCTCGCGATTCAATGCCCCACAATCGGGCCAAAAAAGCCAAGCCCCGCATCAAGTGCGGGGCGACGGAGTGGGGCGGCATAAGGGCGATGTCGGGCTGCAACGCCATTGCAGCCTTTCCGGCCGGTGCTACCAAGCTCAAATGGTACGGATATTACTCGCCGCAACTTCATTATTCATGCTGGGCGCGTGTAGCGACCCATGTGCCAATAACGTTGTAAAACGATTGGCATCGCCCGATGGCCGATACGAAGCTGTTCTGTTTCAACGCGACTGCGGTGCTACCACCGGCTTTTCAACGCACATTTCCATTCTGCAGGCCGGAGAGATACTGTCGGGAGGCGGCAATGTCTTTCGAGCTGACGATGACCGTGGGGCAGCGAAAGTCGGTGCATGGGGTGGTTCATGGGCCGAGATGAAATGGCTAGCAGCGAACCGTCTGCATATTCGTTATGCATCAAAATCACGCCTGTTTGAGCAAGATGGGTCTGTTGCTGGTGTGACGGTTAGCTACGAAATAGTCGGTCGCTGAGCGGCATCTTGTCGGATCCACGGCCCCACTTTCCGCTTTCCTACACTCGCTGTCTATGTCTTAGCTTCCGCTATGTCCGGCCTAATTCGTCCTCCCCAGCCTCCCCGTTACGGTCCCGCCGCTAAAGATACAAAAGCAACATTTTTGCCGCGTCTGGCGGTATCCTTTGTATCCTTAGCATCGGCCCGGCACCGCCGCCTGCCCGCCCGAAAATCGGCAACTAAGGGGGGACGTGTCGTGAACTTCGTGAACTTTGCCGGTTGTGCGCGGCACCGGCGCGAGGCAGGACGAGGTGCATGACCGACGCGCTCACCATCGTCGTTGCCCAGTTGACGCAAGCTGTAGGCGACCTAACCGCCAATGCTGTGGCGATGCTGGCCGTGCGGGCGCGGCATCCGTCGGCCGACCTTATCCTCTATCCCGAGTTGCAGCTGATCGGCTATCCGCCCGAGGATCTGGTGCTCAAGCCCGCGCTCGCCGTGCGCGCCGCCGAGGAGCTGGCGCAGCTGGCGGCGGCCACCGGCGATGGCGGCCCCGCCATGCTGGTGGGCAGCGTCGAGCGCGATGCGGATGGCAAACTCTATAACATCGTCGCGCTGCTCGACGGCGGGCGTGTCCATGCGGTGCGGCGCAAGCACGACCTGCCCAATTACGGCACCTTCGACGAAAAGCGCGTCTTCGCCGCCGGGCCGATGCCCGATGTGGTGGAGTGGCGCGGGGTGAAGCTCGGCCTGCCGATCTGCGAGGATGGCTGGTATCCGCCGGTCTGCGCGCATCTCGCCGCGCAGGGGGCCGAACTGCTGATCTCGGTCAATGGCAGCCCCTATGAAATCGACAAGGACGAACGCCGCCTGACCGAAGTGTTCGCGGGCCGCGTCGCCGAAACCGGCCTGCCCCTCATCTTCCTGAACCGCGTCGGCGGGCAGGACGAACTGGTGTTCGATGGCGCCTCCTTCGTGCTGGGAGCCGACGGCACCATGCATCACCGCCTGCCCGACTGGGAAGAGGCCGAAGCGGTGACGCACTGGACGCGCGGGCCGGATGGCCGCTGGCAGTGCGACGATGGCGTCATCGCGCCATGGGACGACCACCCCGCCGATATCTATCACGCGATGATCATTAGCTTGCGCGACTATGTAAATCGCAACCGCTTCCCCGGCGTCGTGCTGGGGCTGTCGGGCGGGATCGACAGCGCGATTTGCGCCGCCATCGCCGCCGACGCGCTGGGGCCGGATCGCGTGTGGTGCGTGATGCTGCCGAGCCGTTTTACCAGCCAGTCGAGCCTCGATGACGCTGCCGCCTGCGCCGAGATGATCGGGGCGCGCCACGACGTCATCCCCATTATGCCCGCCGTCGAGGCGTTTGACGCTATGCTGGAGGGCAGCTTCGCCGACCGCGACTATGACACCACCGAGGAAAATGTGCAGTCGCGCATTCGCGGCGTGACGCTGATGGCGCTCAGCAACAAATTCGGCCCGATGCTGCTGACCACTGGCAACAAGAGCGAGATGAGCGTCGGCTATGCCACCATCTATGGCGATATGGCGGGCGGCTATAACCCGCTGAAGGACGCGTATAAAACGACCGTGTTTGCACTGGCGAAGTGGCGCAGCGCGAACGTCCCGCGCTTGTCGCTGAACCCGGTAGCGCCGGTGATGCCAGAGAGTATCATCACCAAACCGCCGAGCGCCGAGCTGCGCCCTGACCAGAAGGACGAGGACAGCCTGCCGCCTTACGCGGACCTCGACCGCATGCTGCATATGCTGGTGGAGGAAGAGGCGAGCGTCGATGACGTCGTGGCGCGCTACGGTTTTGACCGGGCGGCCGTGGCGCGGATCGAACGGCTGCTGGCGATTGCCGAATATAAACGCCGACAAGCCCCGCCGGGGGTGAAGCTCGGCACGCGCAATTTCGGCCGTGACCGGCGCTATCCCATCACCCACGGGTTTCGCACGGGTTAGGTGTGAGCGAGATCCTATGCCGTAGCCCTGAGCTTGTCGAAGGGCGTGGCTCGGTCCGGCGCAACGCCCTTCAACAAGCTCAGGGCTACGGTGAAAAACGGCTAGGCAGCGACGCGGTTGGTGCGGCGCGTCGTGCCCGTCTTGCGGTCACGGCTGTCTTTTGCGGCATAGAGTGTCGCGTCGGCGGCGGCGAACAGCTCGGTCAGGTTGCGACCGTCCTTGGGCGATACCGCCATCCCGGCGCTGGCACCCAGCGTGATCTGCGCGCTGCCGACATGAAAAGTGGGGACCAGCGCGGTCAGCATACGATTGATGCGCGCGGCGAGCGACGCGGCTTCGGGGCCGGCCACGAGGAGGGCAAATTCATCGCCGCCCAGCCGGGCGAGCATCGCGTCCGCGCCGACCACGCGCTGCATCCGCGCGGCAATCTGCACCAGCAGCGCATCGCCCGCCGCATGGCCGTGACGGTCGTTGACGGCTTTGAAACCGTCGAGATCAATGAGCGCAAGGCCGACCATCGCGTCGGGCGCGGCAAAGGCATCTTCGGCGAGTTCAACCAGCGCGCGGCGGTTGAACAACCCGGTCAGCGGATCGGTGTTAGCCTGTTCACGCAGCCGGTGTTTGAGCAGCATCAGGTCGAGCAGCTGGCGGTGCTGGTCGGCAATCATCCGGACCAAAAAGAGGGTGGCGATGGCAACAAAGGCCCCTGCCACGCGGTCCAGCTCGCTGCCGAACAGCATCAGCGCCGTTGCGATCGGCGTAATGCCGCCCGCAAGATTGGCATAGGACACCATGCGAATGGCTGCGACACTGAACGCCGTTGTCAGCGACCCCATGGCGATGAACATGGGGTAATAGCTTTGCTGCTCCGGCGCAGAATAGTGCCAGCTGGCGATGCACCACAGCGAGCACAGCGCACAGATAGCGCAGGACAGGACCGCCGTGCGCGCAATTTGCCGCCGCGCTGCATCGGCAGCGATGCATTTGCCGCGCTGCGTTAGCCACCACACAAGCCGCAGCCCCGCGCCGGCGATGACAAAGCTGGGGATGCCGATGCGCACGAGCCATGGCGCGGCAGCATCAGCCGCCAGCATTGCCGTAAAGACAACCAAGATGATCGTGAGATAGACGGTCGGCAGCCGCTGCTGCAGTTGCTCATAGCGAAGCAACGCCACTTCGTCGCGGATTTCCGCCGGAATCGGCGGCCAAATCTGGTTCCCGAGTGTTTGCAGCCCAACCATGCTGCCCGCATAGGCCGTTAAGGAAAACAAAGCGTAAAACCGAAGACCCGTTTGCTAACGGATTCGCATCGGAATGAAACATTGGCAGTCGCCCTCGCGCTGCCCGAAAAAGCCGCTATAGGCCCAGCCCATGACTGTCGTGACCCGTTTTGCTCCTTCGCCCACCGGCCATTTGCACGTCGGCAACGTCCGCACCGCGATTCACAACTGGCTGTGGGCCAGGAAGCACGGCGGCCGCTTTCTGCTGCGCATTGACGACACCGACGGCGAACGATCGCGCGAGGAATTTGTCGAAGGCATCCGCGCCGATCTGGCCTGGCTGGGCCTGACGACCGACGCCGAGGAACGGCAGTCGGCGCGTTTCGGCCTGTATGAGCAATCGTTCGAGCGGCTGAAGGCGACGGGGCGCGTCTATGCCTGCTATGAAACGCCCGAAGAGCTGGATATCCGCCGCAAGGTGCTGCTGTCACGCGGTCTCCCGCCCGTTTACGAGCGCAAGCCCGCCGATGCGCCCGTGCCAGAGGGCGTTGCGCCGCACTGGCGCTTCCGCCTCGACCATGATGCACCGATTGCGTGGGACGACCTGGTGCGCGGCCCCCAAAACTTCGACCCCAAATTGCTGTCCGACCCCGTCGTGCGCCGCGCCGACGGCAGCTGGCTCTATCTCCTCCCCAGCGTGATCGACGATATTGATATGGACGTAACCCACGTCGTGCGCGGTGAGGATCATGTGTCGAACACCGCCACGCAGGTGCAGATGTTCGCTGCGCTGGATGCCAAGCCGCCGGTATTTGGGCACGAAGCGCTGCTGGTCGGGACCGAGGGCAAGCTGTCAAAGCGGCTGGGCGCGCTGGGCATGGACCATTTCCGCGGCGCCGGGACTGAACCAATCGCGCTTGTCGCGCTCTTGGCGCGGCTTGGAACGAGCGATCCGGTCGAGCCGGTAACCGACGTAGTGCCGCTCATTGCCAGCATTGATTTTGCGCACTTCGGCCGGGCCCCGGCGCGCTTTGACGAGGAAGAACTGGCGTTGCTGAACGCCAAGATCATTCACCAGCTGCCTTACGACAGCGTGGCCCTCCGCCTGCCACCCGCCATCACGGCCGCGGCGTGGGAAGCGGTACGGCCCAATCTTACCACCGTCGCCGAGGCGTCCGAATGGGCGGCGGTGCTGGGCGCAGATTTTGCCCCGCCCGGTGCTGCAACCGATGACCGCGATTTGCTGGCTGCTGCTGCCGAGCGGGTTGGCACGATCGATTGGAACGCGGACCCCTGGCACGCACTGACCGCGGAACTGAAAGACAGCACCGGGCGCAAAGGTCGCGCGCTGTTCCTGCCGCTGCGCCTCGCGCTGACCGGGCGCGACCACGGGCCCGATATGGCAGCGCTGCTGCCGCTGATCGGGCAGGAGGAAGCCGCACGGCGGCTGCGCGCCGCAGCCATTTAGACCTGCACCGCCTTCCGCGAGCGTTAACTTTCCCTAGCGTTCAAGATGATATAATATCACTCTGTCAGTCCGCTTTCGGATTGGCTCTGGCAAGCTTTCGATCCGCGCAAGAGACTTGCGGGCGGCGGCGCGCCGGACCTTTGGCAAGGAGAGATGCCATGAGCCTGATACCCCTGTTGCTGGGCCGCGCGGCGGTCCGCGCGGTCCCTGAATCTGCCGGACCCGCGCGCTATAGTCCTGGCGGCGGTCATCGTCCGGTCGCGGGCGTGGTTGCCGTGGGCCTTCCGGTCGCGCTGGTTGTAGCGGTGGCGCTGTCGCCGTTTGAGTTGCCGGTCCTGCCAGGGCCGAAAACCTATCCACCCATATTGAGCTTGCCCAAGCCAAGCCCCCCGCCAGACCCGGAGCCGGTGGACCAGAAGCAGCAACCCGACACCAAGTTCACGGCGCCGGACACGCCCTTTCCACCAATAACGGAAACGCCCTTCGCCGACCCGCCGATCGAACATCCGCTGCCGCCCATCCCTGAGATTGGGAAGGATCCCCCGGTTGAGTTCAAGCCCACGCCACCGCCGCCACCGCCCTTCATCGAAGCCAAGCTCGACCCGCGCTACAAATCGACCTTTCAGCCCGAATATCCATCGTGGGAGCAGCGCAACGAGATTGAGGGCACGGCGCGCGTGCGCGTGCTCGTCGGGGCCGATGGCCGGGTGAAGGAGGTCGTCGAGCTGGCGAGCAGCAGCCCGGGCTTCTTCGCCGAGACCAAGCGCCGCGCGCTCGCCAAATGGCGGTTCAAACCGGCCACGCGCGGCGGCACGGCGGAGGACAGCTGGGTCACCATGACGGTTCGGTTTGAATTGGCCAGCTAGCCGAGGCGGGTGGGGCAGGACCATGCCCCGCCCCTTGACATTGGCAAGGGAATCGACCAATGGCGCGCGCTACCAGAGCGGCAGCGCGGGTGCGCGCCGCCCTTTTTCGTTTCAACCATCGGCGGCGCGGGGCAATGTCCCGCCCCGCAGCACTATTTAGGGATTAAGGGTCATGGCCAAGCCGACCACCGTCAAAATCCGGCTGGTAAGCACCGCCGACACGGGCTTTTTCTATGTCACGAAAAAGAACCCGCGCACCATGACCGACAAGATGGTGCAAAAGAAGTACGACCCCGTCGTGCGCAAGCATGTCGAGTTCAAGGAAGCGAAGATCAAGTGACGCATTTCCCCGCGCGTTGAAAGCGCGCGGCCTTGGAAATGCGTCACCCCGGACTTGATCCGGGTTCCAGCACCCAAAAGGGGCGGCCATGTTGCCGCCCTTTTTCGTTTGCTCACGCAAACGCCCCGACGCTCTCGATAAATTTGATCACCGAAATCGGCTTCGACACATAGGCCTCGGCCCCCGCCGCGCGGATGCGGTCCTCGTCGCCTTTGCCCGCATAGGCGGTGACCGCCATGATCGGGACGGCGGACAATTGGGCGTCGGCCTTTAACTGGACGATCAGGTCCATCCCGCTGACATGCGGCAATTGGATATCCATGATGATGAGGTCGGGAGAAACCTCACGCGCGCGCGCCAAGCAGTCGCGGCCGTCGCGCACCGCATGCGCGGTATAGCCGTGCGCGTTCAACAGGTCGCAGAACAGCCGCAGGTTCAGCTCGTTATCTTCGACCACTAATACGGCCTTGCCCATGATATTGCGGTGCTTTCGCGGCTTGTTTCGCGCAAGGGTTTAGGCGAAGCGGGGGCATGAAACAATCACCCCTGCCCGACCCCGATGATGATGCCGCGCTGGCACTGACCGCATTGGCTTGGATTTTGAACGACGAGGCTCGCGCAGAGCGGTTTCTGGGGCTGACCGGGCTGACGCCGGCCGCGCTGCGCGGAGCGCTCACCGAGCGCGCGACGCAAGCGGCGATCCTGAACTTTTTGACCGCGCACGAGAATGACCTTGTGTCCTGCGCCGCCGCCATCAATAGCGACCCCGGCGCGCTTGCCGCCGCTGCGCACCGACTCGATGGAAGCCAAATTTAATGTCCCGCCCGCTGATCATCACCGATTGCGACGAAGTGCTGATGCACATGGTCGTGCCATTCGCCGAGTGGGTCGATGCCGAACATGGCGTCGAATTCCGCATCGAGGATGCAAGCTTTGCCGGTGCCTTGAAGCGCAAAGAGTGCGGTACGCCGCTGGAAGCAATGGAGGTGTGGCCGCTGCTCGACGCCTTTTTCACCCACCAGATGCCAACGCAGACCCCGATTGCCGGGGCGCTGGAAGCATTGGCGGCGCTGGGCGAGATTGCCGATATCGTCATCCTCACCAATGTTGGCCCCGAACATCAGGCGCGCCGGGTGGAGCAACTGGCTACGCATGGCGTGCATTTTCCCGTGATCGGCAGCCGCGGCGGCAAGGGCGAGCCCGTCGCGACGCTGGTCGCCGAGCGCCAGCCGTCGGTCGCGCTGTTCATCGACGATCTGGCGCAACATCATGGCTCGGTTGCCGAACACGCGCCCGAAGTGTGGCGGCTGCACATGGTGGGCGAGTCCGCCATTGCCGACAAGATCAAACCCGCGCGCCATGCCCATGCCCGCATCGATAACTGGGCCGAGGCGCATGCTTGGATTGCCGCAACCCTTATGGCAGGCCAGCCCGCCCCTGCAATCGAAACCGTCTAAAAGGACCCGCACATGACCGATGTTGCCACCCGCTTTGCCGAACTGGGCCTGACCCTGCCCGCCCCTGCCGCGCCGGTGGCGGCCTATGTGCCGACGGTCGAGCATGGCGGCCTGCTCCACATTTCAGGACAGCTGCCCTTTCTGGACGATGGCAGCTTTATCACCGGTCGGCTGGGCGATGATGTCGATCTGGCGGGTGGGCAGCATGCCGCCAAGCGCTGCGGCGTGATGCTGATCGCGCAAATTGGCGCGGCGCTCGGCGGCGATTTTTCGCGCGTCGAACGCATCGTCAAGCTGGGCGTGTTCGTCAATTCGACCCCCGATTTCACGGACCAGCCGCAGGTCGCCAATGGCGCATCCGAGCTGATGGAGGCAGTGTTCGGCGCAAATGGCAAACACGCCCGCAGTGCGGTCGGCGTTGCGGTGCTGCCGCGCGGTGCGGCGGTGGAAATCGACGCCATCGTCGCGGTGCGCCCGGCGTAAGAGCGCATGGCCGAGGCCGACCGCCTCACTCTGAAAATCGGCAGCGGGGTTGGCGAAATTCCTGCCGCCGCATGGGATGCGCTGCACGATGGTGGCAATCCCTTTGTTAGCCATGCCTTTTTGGCGCTGCTCGAGCAATCAGACAGCGTTGGCCCCGGTACCGGCTGGCAGGCGGCACCCTTGCTGGTCGAGGATGCGGGGGGCAGGTTGCTCGCCGCCGCGCCTGCCTATGTGAAGGGGCATAGCCAGGGCGAATATGTTTTTGACCATAGCTGGGCCGATGCGTGGCACCGCGCCGGCGGCGATTATTATCCCAAGTTGCAGATCGCGGTGCCGTTCACGCCGGTGCCGGGACCGCGCCTGCTCGGCCGCGATGCCGACGCGCTGGCGCTGCTGGTACGCGGGGCCGAGGCGGTGGTACGCGGCAACAGCCTGTCATCGGCGCACGCGACCTTTGTGACGCCCGACCAAATGCCATTGTTCGAGCGCGCCGGGTGGTTGCCGCGCCGCGACATCCAGTTTCATTTCACCAACCCAGGCTACCGCGATTTTGAGGATTTCCTCTCCACCCTCACCTCGGCGCGGCGCAAACAACTCAGGAAAGAGCGGGCCAAGGCAGCTGAGGGGTTGCGACTGGAGAATCGCAGCGGCACCGAGCTGACCCAAGCAGACTGGGACGCGATGTGGTATTTCTATCAGGACACCGGCGCGCGCAAATGGGGGCAGCCCTATCTGACCCGCGCAGCGTTCGACCTGATGGCCGCGCGGATGGCGGACCAGATCATCATGTCGCTGGCCTATGAAGGCGAGCTGGCGGTCGCTGGGGCGCTGCATTTCGTCGGCGCGAACACATTATACGGCCGCTATTGGGGCGCGCGGGCCGACATCCCCTATCTGCATTTCGAGCTATGCTATTATCAGGCGATCGACATTGCGATCGCGCGCGGCCTGAAAACCGTCGAGGCGGGAGCGCAGGGCGGGCATAAGCTGGCGCGTGGCTATGCCCCTGTTGCCACCTGGTCGGCGCATTATATCGCCGATCCTGGGTTTCGCCGCGCGGTGGCCGAATTTCTGGAGCGTGAGCGCGCCGCCGAGGAAGTCGAGGCCGACTGGCTGGCGCGGCATCTGCCCTATCGCAAGGTTTAAGCGGCGTAGCGGCGTGCTTGTTCCGCCGGGCGGCGGGCAGTTTCGTCCAGCCAGGCGCGCGCCTGACGTTGCGCTTCGGCGATTTCCTCGCGGCTCATTTCGGCCGAGACATCGGCGCGGCACTGCTGGCCTTCACGGTTGCCAGCCAGCGCGGCCAAGTTGAACCATTTGTGTGCTTGGATGAGGTCGACATCGACCCCGCCGCTGCCGGTGGAGAAAGCGATGCCGAGGTCGAAATAGGCCGCCGCATCGCCGCGTGCGGCCCCCGCCAGGCTACCTTCGACCAGATACTGCGCGCTCTTCATGCTGTTGGCCATGTGCCGTCCCCCCAAGCCCGAACACACCGGGCTGACAGAGGGAAATTTGCCGAGCGTGGTCAACAAAAGGTTAACGCAGTTAGCAGAAATTTCGATTTCGGCATTATCCGTATGAAAAAACGTAGTTTAATCTGTTAACCAACCGGCCAATTGTCGATCAATCGGGTGCGCCCGAGGCGTGCCGCAGCCAGCAGGCGCGCCGGTTCACGCCAAGTTTCGAGCCGTTCGAGCGTGACCGCATCGGCGAGCGCAACATAGTCGATGCTTTCAAAGCCGCCCGCCAAAATGGCAGCTTCGGCGCCCGCCAATGCTTCCGCGACAGGGGTTCCCGCCGCAATTGCGGCCGCGGCTTCCTTAAGCGCGCACGGAAAGGCCGCTGCCGCAGCGCGCTGCTCTGCCGAAAGATAGGCATTGCGCGACGAACGGGCGAGCCCGTCGGCCTCGCGCACGATGGCGACGCCGTGCACCGCAACCGGCAGGTCGAGGTCGGCGGTCATCCGGCGGATGATGGCGAGTTGCTGCCAATCCTTTTCACCGAATAGCGCGACATCAGGCTGAACCTGGTTGAACAGTTTGGCGACCACGGTAGCCACCCCGTCGAAATGGCCGGGGCGCGCTGCGCCGCAAAAATCATCACCCAATCCCGCGACTTCTACATGGGTGGCATGACCCGCCGGATACATGGCGGCGACGTCGGGTGCCCACAACAGACTGGCCCCGGCGTCGACCAGCAGGGCCGCATCGCGCGGTTCGTCGCGCGGATAGGCTGCAAAATCTTCATTCGGTCCAAACTGGGTCGGATTGACGAAAATCGACACCACCACATGGTCTGCCTTGCGCCGCGCCTCGGCAACCAGCGCCAGATGCCCAGCATGCAGCGCGCCCATCGTCGGCACCAGCGCCAGTGTCGCCCCGTCCGCGCGCAAATGTCGCACCGCGCTGCGCAGCGCGCTCACTTCACGGATGATTTGCACCGCTTCGCCCGCTCCTCTAACACCATGCCCGTTCAACCCGCGCGGGCTTTTACGCCCGCAAGTTACAAAGCCGCAATGCCCATGAACCCTGCCAGCCCGCATGTCATCCTGTTCGCCAATGAGAAAGGCGGGACAGGCAAATCGACCTGCGCAGTGCATTTTGCTGTGGCCTTGTCCGCCATGGGGTGGCGCGTGTCGGGCATCGACCTTGATTCGCGCCAGCGCACCTTCCACCGCTATCTGGAAAACCGCCAGCGCACAGCGGCGCGGCGCGACATCGATTTGCCTAGTCCGCGCTTTGACGTGTTCAATGGCGACTCGATTGCAACGCTGGACAATCAGATCAATGCACTGGCGACCGACTGCGACTATCTGGTCATCGACACGCCGGGTCGCGATGACAAATTCACCCGTTATCTGGCCACGCGCGCCGATACTTTGGTTACTCCTATCAACGACAGCTTTATCGATTTCGACCTGATCGGCGAAGTGGACCCGGAGGATTTTCGCGTCATCCGCCCCAGTTTCTATTCCGAGCTGATCTGGGACACGCGCAAGGCGCGTGCCAAGGCGGATGGACGCACCATCGATTGGGTCATCCTGCGCAACCGCTTGCAGCATGTCGAAGCGCGCAACATGCGCCGCGTCGGCGATGCACTGGACCAGCTGGCGCGCCGGGTTGGCTTTCGCGTGATCCCCGGGTTGGGCGAGCGGGTGATTTACCGCGAACTGTTTCCGACCGGGCTGACTTTGCTCGACAAGGCGCATCTGGGCGGCCTTGCCATTGCGCATGTGGTCGCGCGGCAGGAATTGCGCGAGGCGCTGGCGGGGCTGAACCTGCCGCAACGCGAACGCCTGCACCCCGATGGCGATTTGTTCGCGCCGCCAGTCGCCGCGGACTAGGCAAAGGTCGCCAGCAGCATCCCGGTTTGTAAGTGCAGGATCAGCAAGGCTTCTGCGCGCGGGAGATAGTCGGCGCGGCCGGTGTCATGCATGCGCGCGAACATGACGCCCTCAGCGCGGCGTGTCGCAGCCAAGCCCGCCCAATCCGGTACCGTTTTGGCAGACCAAGCAAAAATCCTGCCAGATTGACCTTGGCCGCGCCGCTGGGGTAACGCAGCACCAATCCCTTTCAGGCAGCAAGCAGGTTCATGGCCGACAGCGAAATCACCACTTCCGCGTCCAGCAGCACGCATGGCGTTGCCGAAAATGTCGCGCACGCGCACGAAGATGCCGTGCGCGGCAACGGCCTCGCCGTCATCAGCATCGCCAAAAGTTACGACAAGCGCGTTGTGCTGTCCGATGTTTCGCTATCGGTTGCAAAGGGCGAGGTTGTTGGCTTGCTCGGTCCCAATGGCGCGGGGAAGACAACCTGTTTCTATTCGATCATGGGGCTGGTCAAACCCGATGCCGGGCGCATCATGCTGGACGGCGCCGACATTACGCAATTGCCCATGTATCGCCGTGCGATTTTGGGGCTGGGCTATTTGCCCCAAGAAACGTCAATTTTTCGCGGGCTGACCGTTGAACAAAATATCGCCTCGGTGCTGGAGCTGAGCGAGCCTGACAAGGCGGCGCGATCCGAGAAGCTGGAGCGGCTGCTCGACGAGTTCGGTCTGACGCGGCTGCGCGAATCGCCTTCGATGGCGCTGTCAGGGGGCGAGCGCCGCCGCGCCGAAATTGCCCGCGCGCTGGCCGCTGCCCCGTCAATCATTTTGCTCGATGAACCCTTTGCCGGCATCGATCCGCTCTCGATCAGCGATATCCGCGATCTGGTGGCAGATTTGAAAACGCGCGGCATCGGCGTGCTGATCACCGACCATAATGTGCGCGAGACGCTGGAGCTCGTCGACCGCGCCTGCATCATTTATGACGGCAAGGTGCTGCTCGCAGGGTCACCCGCCGAGCTGGTGGCCGACGCCGATGTGCGGCGGCTGTATCTGGGCGAGAGTTTCTCGCTGTGAGCCGGTCCGGGCGCGGCAGCTGAAGGCGGCGTAGCCAAGGATGGCGCTCGGTCCCCGCCTTGACCTTCGCCAGAGCCAAGCGCTGGTGATGACGCCGCAGCTGCAGCAAGCAATCAAGCTGCTCGCGCTGTCCAACCTTGAGCTTGAAGATTATCTCAGCGACGCGCTCGCTGCCAACCCGTTGCTCGAGATGGATGGCGGCGGCGGCGAAGCCGACAACGACGCGAGTGACGGCGTTGAAGCCGAGGCACCGGTCATCGCCAATGACGGTGCGGCCGATACGATGCTGGGCGGTGATGCGCCGGTGGCCGACGATCTGGACGTCGATTTCGGCGCGGAAACCTTTCACCATGACAGCCTGAGTGACAGTGTGATGTCCGGCGGCGGTGATGGCGAGGGCGTCGATTTCGATGGCTTTGCCTGTCCTGAGGGCAGTTTGTGCGACCATTTGCTGGCGCAGGCCGGCCAGCGGTTTTCGGGGCTGGACCTGCTGATTGCCGAGCAGATTATCGGACTGATCGACGAGACTGGCTATTTGCGCGCCGACATTGCCGAACTGGCTGACCGGTTGGGCGTGGCGCGCGCGGACGTCGAGGCGGTGCTCGCCGAGGTGCAGCGCTTCGACCCGAGTGGGGTGGGCGCGCGCGACCTTGCTGAATGCATTGCCATTCAGGCGCGCGAGGCCGACCGCTATGACCCCGCCATGGCGACGCTGATCGCGCATCTCGATCTGCTGGCCAAGGGCGCGCTGCCGCAGTTGAAGCGCATCTGCGGTGTCGATGACGAGGATATGGCGGACATGATCCGCGAATTGCGCGGTTATGACCCGCGGCCAGGGCTGCGCTTTGGCAGCGAGGCGCCCGAGCCGGTGGTGCCCGATGTGTTTGTTCGGCCAGTCAAGGCGGGCTGGGCGATCGAGATCAACGGCGCGACCCTGCCGCGGCTGTTGGTCAACCGGCGCTACTATACGGAACTGGTGAAGGGCGCGGCGGCGAAAAGCCGGGCGTGGTTGTCCGAACAATTGGCCGACGCGAACTGGCTGGTGCGTGCGCTCGATCAGCGCCAGCGCACCATCGTCAAGGTCGCTAGTGAAATTGTGAAGCAACAGGATGGCTTTTTTCGCAGCGGGGTGAGCGCGATGCGCCCGCTGACGCTGCGGCAGGTGGCTGAGGCCATCGGCATGCACGAATCGACCGTCAGCCGCGTCACCAGCAACAAATATCTGTCTTGCCCGCGCGGGGTGTTCGAGCTCAAATATTTCTTCTCAAGCGGGATTGCCGCGACCGACGGCGAAGGGGCGGCATCGGCGGAGGCGATCAAGAGCCGTATCCGCGCCCTGATCGAGGGCGAGGATGGCAAGGCGATCTTGTCTGACGATGCTATTGCCGCGTTGCTGGGGAAGGAAGGGCATGACATTGCCCGCCGCACCGTGGTCAAATATCGCGAGGCGATGGGGATTGGCTCGTCGGTCCAGCGACGGCGGCAGAAGGCGCTGGCTGGGTGATTTTTTGTTCACGTCGAGGGCGCGAAGGAAGCAGCGACCGCAGAGAATATTTGGCGTTCGACCGATAGGACCTTTTGTTCGATGGGCCGTGTAAGCTGCAACAGCCAATTTGCGGGCCGCTGAGCGGCAAATGCTGCCCCTCAGCGCTCTCTGCTTCCTCCGTGCCCTCTGCGTGAACCCCAACAAAGCCGCGGTTCATGCCTTGGTTACGGTTGACAATCACCGCTTTGCCCCATAGGTGCGCCGCTTCGCGTGCAACGCCAGATATTCGGAACCAGTCATGAAGATTCGCAACAGCCTGAAATCGCTGAAGGACCGCCACCGGGACAACCGCGTGATTCGCCGCCGTGGCCGGACCTATGTAATCAACAAGACCAACCGCCGGTTCAAGGCGCGCCAGGGCTGATGTCGCTGGCCGGGGCGAATTTGCCCCGCCCGTTATTGTTGAAAAGCGTTACGCCGTCGGAGGATTCCGGCGGCGCTTTCGCGTGGGCGCGCGAATGATCCCCCGTAGCGTCATCTTCGACGTCGGCAAGGTGCTGTTCCAATGGGATTTGCGCCATTTGTTCGCCAAGCTGATTGCCGATCCGGCGGAACTGGACTGGTTTCTGGCGAATGTCGTCACGCCCGAATGGCATTTCCAGCACGATGCGGGGCGGCCACTGGCCGAAATGGTGCCCGAGTTGAAAGCACAGTTTCCCGCGCACGCCGCGCTGATCGACGCCTATGCCACG
>VFQM010000619.1_pt1 | contig 37830 bp, 36 predicted proteins | sample 3512391 | NCBI WGS metagenome assembly VFQM01 (sample SAMN10412369, study PRJNA504923) | tailings metagenome | isolation source: Replicate 1 from Balatoc abandoned mine | place: Philippines
GCAGACCGCACGGCGCTGGTCGCGCCTGCTCGCGAGCCATTATCGGGTGGCCCTCTTGCGCCAGTGGCCCGATGCCGCCATGACCGAGCGCCCCGCGGCCTTGATCGCGCTGCACGCTCGTCGCTCGGCGGCCTCCATCGCGGCCTGGGCTGCGGCCGATGGACATGCCCCGCTGGTGGTGGTGCTCACCGGCACCGACCTCTATCGCGATATCGCGATCGATGCCGACGCGCAGCGTTCGATCGGGCTGGCGCATCGCCTGGTGGTGCTGCAGGCGCGTGGTCCGCTGGCGCTGCCCGAGCACTTGCGGGCACGCTGCCGTGTGGTGTTCCAGTCCACACCCGCCCGCGCGGCTTTGCCGCGGCCAAGCGGCTTCCTGCGTGCGGTGATGGTGGGCCATCTGCGCGACGAGAAGGCCCCGCAGACCCTGTTCGAGGCCGCGCGCCTGATCGCGCCCCACGAGGGCATTCGAATCGACCACATCGGTGCCGCGCTCGACCCTGCGCTCGGCGAGGCCGCCAGCGCCACCGCTGCGGCCTGCCCACACTACCGCTGGCTCGGTGGCCTGCCGCACCCCGAGGTGCAGCGCCGGCTGCGGCGTGCGCACGTGCTGGTGCACACCAGTCGCATCGAAGGCGGCGCGCACGCGGTGCTGGAGGCGGTGCGCTGCGGCGTGCCGGTGCTGGCCTCGCACATCGACGGCAATGTGGGCATGCTTGGCGAGGCTTACGCGGGCTACTTTGCACCCGGCGATGCGCAGGCGCTGGCGATGCACCTGCGCGCCTGCCGTGCGGACATGGCGCAGGCCGATGGCAGCCTCGCGCGCCTGGCCGCACAATGCGCAGAGCGCGCGCCGCTGTTCGCCCCCGAGGCCGAGCAGCGCGCCCTGATCGATCTGTTGAACGAACTGCTGCACGGCGCCCGCGTCGACATGCCCCATGGCGCCTGAGCCGGAGACCACCCCCATGAACGCACCCACCCCACCCAGTGCCACGCAACCCCGATTGACCAGCCTCTCCCACGGTGGCGGCTGCGGCTGCAAGATCGCGCCCGGCGTGCTGAGCGAGATCCTCAAGGGCACCACGCAGATGCCGGTGCCCAAGGAGCTGCTGGTGGGCATCGAGACCGCCGACGACGCGGCGGTGTATCGCCTCAATGACGAGCAGGCGCTGATCGCCACCACCGACTTCTTCATGCCCATCGTCGACGACCCGTACGACTTCGGGCGCATCGCGGCCACCAACGCCATCAGCGATGTGTACGCCATGGGCGGCACGCCCATCATGGCGCTGGCGCTGGTGGGCATGCCGGTCAACGTGCTGTCCACCGACACCATCGGCCGCATCCTCAAGGGTGGGCAGGACGTGTGCCAGGCCGCGGGCATCCCGATCGCCGGTGGTCACACCATCGATTCGGTGGAACCCATCTACGGCCTGGTGGCACTGGGCCTGGTGCACCCGAAGTACGTGAAGCGCAATGCCGATGCGAAGGTGGGCGACCGCCTGGTGCTGGGCAAGCCGCTCGGTGTGGGCGTGCTGTCGGCCGCGCTCAAGAAAGACCAGCTTGCGCCCGAGGGCTACGCACAGATGATCGCCAACACCACCAAGCTCAACACGCCGGGGCCCGAGCTCGCAAAGCTCGCCGGCGTGCACGCGCTCACCGACATCACCGGCTTCGGTCTCGCGGGCCACGCGATGGAGATGGCGCGCGGCGCCGGCACCACGGTGCGCATCGATTGGGCGAAAGTGCCCTTGTTGCCTGGCGTGCGCGAACTCGCCGGCGCGGGTCTGGTGACCGGCGCGTCAGGCCGTAACTGGGCGGCCTACGGCCACGAGGTGCAGATGGGCGCGGCCTTGCAGGCGCCCGACCAGGCCTTGCTGAGCGACCCGCAGACCAGCGGCGGCCTGCTGGTCTCGTGCAGCGCCGACGCGGTGCCCGAGGTACTGGCCACCTTCCAGCGCCACGGCTTTGCGCAAGCGGCCGAGATCGGCGAGATCGTGCCGGCCATGGCTGGCGGTATTCGATTGACGGTGGGGTGACCTTGACCGCACCGATCTCCATCCTCGTCTTCGACATCTTCGGCACCGTGGTCGACTGGCACGGCAGCATCGTGCGCGAGGTGTCGTCGCTGTACCCGCAGGTCGATGCCGATGCCTTTGCGCTGGCATGGCGCGCTGGTTACCAGCCCGCGATGCAGCGCGTGCGCAGCGGCGAGATCGGCTTCGTCAAGCTCGACGCACTGCACCGCGGCATCCTCGATGGCATCCTTCCGCGCTTCGGCCTGGCGCATCTGGCCGAGGCCGAGCGCGCACACCTGAACCGTGTGTGGCACCGGCTCGATGCCTGGCCCGACAGCGTGGCCGGGCTCACGCGGCTCAAGACGCGCTTCACCATCGCCTCGCTGTCCAACGGCAACATCGGCTTGCTCACGAACATGGCCAAGCGCGCCGGACTGCCCTGGGACTGCGTGCTTTCGGCCGAGGTGTTCCGCGCCTACAAGCCCGACCCGCGCACCTACCTCGGCGTGGCCGAGGTGTTCGACGTCTCACCCGCGCAGGTGATGCTGGTGGCTGCGCACCAGGACGATCTGGACGCCGCGCGCGCCTGCGGTCTGGCCACGGCCTATATCGAGCGGCCGCTGGAGTTTGGTGCCAGGCGCGTGAAGGACGTGTCGCCCGATGCGGCCAACACCTGGCACGCGCGCGACCTGGTGCACCTGGCCGATCAGCTCGGCTGCTGAGCTCAGCGGACCTCGAGCTTCGCCGTCACCGGTTCGGCCATCGGCTTGCGGCCGTCGGCGTTGTCGAGCATGTCGAGCTTGAGCGTGTAGCGGCCCGCGGGCGGCGCGAGCCAGACCTCGGTTTCACCATCGACGAAATCCATCACCGCGGGCGCGGCATTGCTGCCTTCGCCGGTCACCGTGAGGCGAAAGTGCCCGGTGTTCGCGATCTTCTGCCCCATCTGCGCCACGTCGAGCATCGAGGCGTGGAACTGCACACGCACCGGCGCGCGCGCCGACGGCGCGTCCAGGCCGATCTCAATGCCCTTCTTCTGCAGCGACGCGGGCGGCGTGTCGTTCTTGCGCGTGACGGTGATCTTCGTCGGCTTGCTGTAGACGAAGTGCGGCAGGTGCTGCTGGTCGGCCAGCAGCATGCGCAGCGTGTACTCGCCCGGTGGCAGCGTGAGCACCGTCTCCATCTGGCCCTTGCCGAAGTGGATGTACTGGTCGTTGAACGGCAGCGCTTCCTTGAAGTTGAGCGGCAGGTCGCGATTGACCAGCAGGTGGTGGTGGCCGCTCTTGCCCTGGCCGGCCTGGGCAATGGGTGCCAGGCCCCAGCCGCCCGAGAGGCCGAACTTCACCAGGTAAGGCGTCTCGATGCGATCACCGTCCTTGAGGTTGGTGAAATAGGCCTCGGCCGACAGGCGCGGCCCGGGCACCTGCCAGGGGTGAAGGGCGCGTGTTTCGGTGGCGGGGGCCTGTGCCCGCAACGGCAGCGGCAGCAGCAGGGCAAGCACCACCAGCAGGCGGGCGGTGGCAGAACGATCGGGGTGAAGCATGACGAGCGATACGGGATAGGGGTATGGCGCAGTCTACGTCGCCACCCCCATTCCCCGTCTCACGGCGGGGTACCAACGTCCTTCGTTTGTGGTGACGCTGGGTGGGTGCGCGCGGGCACGTTCCGTTGATAAGACCCCACGAACCGTTGGTCGATGCGGTCCTTCCAGCGCCACACCCAGGCGCCCTCGGCGTGGAGCGGCCCCCAGCTCGCGATCGCGTGGCCCGGCCCGCACGACAGCAGGTTGAGGGTGCGCTGCGGCACACGGTGTGCCTTGAGTGGTTGTTGTTCGAGTGTGGCGAACAGGTTGTGCGCCAGCGGTGGGCCGGCGCGTACCGCGTACACGCCGCTGCGTGCGTGGGGCGCATCGTCGCGCGTGGCCACGTCGCCAGCGGCGAACACGTTGGGGTGGCTCACGCTTTGCTGATAGCGGTTCACCAGCACATGACCCTGCCCGCACAAGCCCAGGCCGCTGCCTTCGAGCCAGGCCGGTGCGTGCGTGCCGATGGCCAGCAGGGGCACGTCGCAACACAGCAGCGCGCCATTGCCCAGGCGCACGCCTTGCGCGTCGATGCCCACGCAGGGTTCGCGCAGCACCTGGATGCCTTCACGCCGCAGCCGTCGCAGCACGCGTTCGCGCACGCCGATGCCGTAGCCACTGCCCACCTCGGGCCCGCCGGTGATCAGCGTGAAGGTGGCGCCGGGCACACCTTCGCGTCGCAGGCAGGCCGCGGCGGCGAACACGGTCTCGATGCCGGCCGCACCGGCACCGATCACCGCCAGCGAGAGCGCGCGCTCGCGCGAGAGCGCCACCACGTCGGGCCACAGCGCAGCGAAGGTCTCGATCGGTCGCAAGGCCAGTGCGTGGCGGCGGGCGCCCGGCATCTCGGCGTCCATGCGCTCGGGTCGAAGCACGGCGCCGGTGTCGATGGAGAGCAGGTCGTAGTTGAACGTCTGCGCCACCGCATCGCCCTCGGCCTGCCAGGTCACGCGCGACGCCGCGGCGTCGATGCCCGTGCAACGGCCGGCCAGCCATCGCACGTGCCCGGCCTGCAGCAGCGGCGCCAGCGGGATCTGCACCTCGGCCTTGCTGTAGTGCCCAGCCACCAGGCCCGGCACCATGCCGCTGTAGGTCTGGGTGTCGAAGGGGGTGATGAGCGTCACCTGCAGATCGGCCGGGTGGTACTCGGCCAGGCGCGCCAGCACGTGCAGGTGCGCGTGGCCCGCGCCCAGTAGAAGGAGACGACGGATGCCGCTGTGCATGGGCGGCGATGGTACGTCGGACTTCAGCGCGCCCACTGCACGTCGGCGACCCAACCCTCGCTGCTGGAGGCGGTGTTGTCGGCGTCGGCACCGATCACGAGCTGCGTGAGCGCAGGCGCGGGCCGCCCGGCGGGATGTTCATCGCCGAACAGCCGCAGGAAATCACCGGCCAGGTCGCGCTGCTCGCTCACCCATCGGCCGGTGGCGTCGTCGCGGCCTCGCAGCACCACGAAACGCACGCGGCGGCTGTAGGGGTTGTCGCCCTCGGTGTCCGGCGCATGGCGTTGGTCCCACACGTAGCAGACGGTCGCGGCCGGCAACGCCTCGCCAGCGGCGTTGCGCGCCAGGCGCAGCACCTGCCGCTCGAAGAAGGGCACGCGCTCCATCGGATGATCGAACATCGCGCAGACCTTGAGTGCGGCGTCATCGCCCGCCTTCTGGAACAGATCGGGCGCGTCGGCGCCCAGCGCCAGCGGGCGCTCGAGCCGCCAGCGCCATTGCAGCGGTATCGGCGGCGTGGGCGGCGTGGGCGGCAGCGACAGGGCCAGCGTGCCGTACGAGCGATCGGCGATCACCTGCACACCGCGCATACCGTCGCGCGTGCCCGGTACGAACCGGGTGGGCGGGATCTGGCGGTGCGCCTTGGGGTACGCCAGCACACGCCATGGCGCAGCAAGTCCGCCCCCGGTGTCCAGCAGGGGCGGCAGTTCGGCCGGCAGTGGCTGTGCCTGCAAGCCGCCTGCGAGCAAGGCGCTGAGCAGCGCACAGCGCGGGCCATGGTTGCGCGTGTGCTTCATCGCTTCCAGTCGTGGTAGCGCTGCACCCAGCGCAGCAGGCCCTGCGGCGCATGGGCGCGTTTCCACGTGCCAGCCGCGTATTTGTTGGCTTCGGCCAGGGTGGGGTAGGTGTGGATCGTGCCGAGCACCTTGTTGAGCCCCAGCCCGTGCTTCATGGCCAGCACGTACTCGGCCAGCAGTTCACCGGCGTGCGCACCCACGATGGTCACGCCCAGGATGCGGTCCTTGCCCGGCTCGGTGAGCACCTTCACGAAGCCGCTCGCCTCGCTGTCGGCGATCGCGCGGTCAAGCTCGCCGATGTCGAAGCGCGTGATCTCGAACGCAAGCCCGTGCTCGCGCGCTTCCTGCTCGTTGAGTCCCACGCGCGCCACCTCGGGGTCGATGAAGGTTGTCCAGGGGATGACGCGGTAGTCCACCTTGAAGCGGCGCCACTCGCCGAACAGCGCGTTGACCGCGGCGTACCAGGCTTGGTGCGCTGCCACGTGGGTGAGCTGGTACGGTCCCGCTGCGTCACCCACCACGTAGATGTGCGGGTAGATCGTCTGCAGGTATTCGTTGGTCTCGATCACGCGCCCGGTGGGAATGCCCAGCTCGGCCAGGCCGAAGCCCTCCAGCCGCGCGACGCGTCCCACCGCGCAGATCAGGTGGTCGAAGGCAATGCGTTCCTCGCGGCCGGCGTTGTCGACCACGAGCCATTGCGTTGCATCGTCGCGTTCGCATCGCAGCGCCCGCTGCCCGGTACGCACCTGCACGCCGTCGGCCTGCAGCGCCTCGCGCGCAAACGCGCTCACGTCCTCGTCCTCGCGCAGCAGCAGTCGCGGCGCCATCTCCACCTGCGTGACCTGCGAGCCCAGGCGCGCAAAGGCCTGCGAGAGTTCACAACCAATGGGTCCACCACCCAGCACCACCAGGCGCGCCGGAGGTTGCTCCAGCGCGGCAAATCGATCCCACAACGTGTCGCTGGTGACGCAATTCACCTGCTCGATGCCGGGCAGCGGCGGCACGAAGGGCCGCGCACCGGTGGCCAGTACGATGCTGCGCGCCGTGAGCCGCTGTGTGCCGCCACCGTTGAGCGCGATCTCCACCGTCCATGGATCGACCAGACGAGCGTGACCCTGCAGCACCTCCACCCCGAGGCCGGTGTAGCGTTCCACGCTGTCGTGCGGTTCGATGTCGCGGATCACGTCGCGCACGCGTTGCATCACCGCGCGAAACGACAGCACCGGTTCCGTGTCGTGCAGCCCGTAGCGCGCGCCGTGGCGCATCTGGTGCGCCAGCTTCGCGCTGCGGATCAGCGCCTTGCTCGGCACGCAGCCGTAATTGAGGCAGTCGCCGCCCATCTTGTGCGCTTCCACCAGCGTTACGCGCGCCTTCACGGCGGCCGCGATGTAGGCCGTGACCAGCCCGCCCGCGCCGGCACCGATGACGATGAGGTTGCGATCGAAGTGGCGCGGGCGCACCCCGCGCCAGCGTGCGTAGACCTGCCGCCGCTGCCACGCGGCCACCGCGCGGCGCGCGATCATTGGAAACAGGCCGAGCAGCACGAACGAGCCGATCAGCGCCGGGCTCAGGATGCCCTGCAGCGAATCCAGCCGCGCCAGCTGCGTGCCCGCGTTCACATAGACCAGCGTGCCCGCGAGCATGCCGACCTGGCTCACTGCGTGGAAAGTCAGGGTCTTCATGCGCGTGAGGCCCATCAGCAGGTTGATGAGGAAGAAGGGCACCACCGGAATCAGCCGCAGCGTGAACAGGTAGAACGCGCCGTCGCGTTCGAGACCGCGGTCGATCTCGGCCAGGCGCCGGCCGAATCGCTCGCGCACCACATCGCGCAGCAGGAAGCGCGAGGCCAGGAACGCCAGCGTCGCCCCCACACTGGACGCGAAGGACACGATCACCGTGCCCCAGAGCAGGCCGAACAGCGCGCCACCGGCCAGCGTGAGCAGGACCGCCCCCGGCAGCGAGAGTGCCGTGGCCAGCACATAGATGCCGAAGTAGGCGCCCGCCACTTGCCACGGGTGGCGCTGGTAGAGCGCTGCAAGCCCGGCCTGACTGGCCTTGAGTTGCTCCAGGCTCAGGAAGCGGCCGAGATCGAAGGCCCAGAAGAGCGCGAGCGCGCTGGCCAGGGTCAGCAGCAGCAAGGTTTTGCGAAGGGTCACGACAGGGCTTCGGTGGGGATGCGGATGGGTCGCTTTGCCGTTGGAAATCTTGCAAACGCAGCGTGTGCCCGGCTCGTTCAGCGCAGACGCTGCCAGCCCCACACCAGGCGCGTGACGGTGGTGATCGCACACAGGCCGGCAAAGATACCCGCGATCACCGGGAACCACGCCGGGAACAGGCACATCAGCGCGAAGGCCGTGATCGTCTCGGTGGCCTCGGTCAGGCCGCCGAGGAAGTAGAAGCTCTTGCCGGGCAGGGCCGAGTCCTGCAGGCCGCGCTGCGCGGCCAGGGCCGCGAAAGCGAGGAAGCTGCTGCCGGTGCCGATGAAGCTCGCCAGCAGCACGGCCGCGGGCAGGGCGTTGGCGGCGGGGTCGGCGAACGCGAAGCCGAGCGGGATGGCGGCGTAGAACAAAAAGTCGAGCGTGATGTCGAGGAAGCCGCCGCGGTCGGTGGGTGTGGTGGCGCGCGCCACCGCACCGTCGAGCCCGTCCATCAGGCGTGAGGCGAGCAGCAGCGCGAGGCCAGCGTGGAACTGCGAGAAGGCGATGCAAACCGCGGCAGCGATGCCGAACGCGAAGCCGGTCCAGCTCAACGCGTCCGCGCCGATGCCCAGGCTCACCAGTTGCCGCGCGGCCCGCGTGAAGAGCGAACGCAGGCCTTGCTGGATGGCGCGGTCAAGCATGCTGGCCCAGATCGATCACACGCGCCGGGTCGGCGATGTCGTCGCGTTCGTGCGTGACCAGCAACACGGGAATGGCGCGCTGGCGCGCGTGTTCGAACACGAAGCCGCGCACCTGCTCGCGCAGCGCGGCATCCAGGCGCGAGAATGGTTCGTCCAGCAGCAGCGCGCGCGGGCGCGCCAGCAGCGCACGCATGAGCGCCACGCGCGCGCGCTGCCCGCCCGAGAGCGTGGCCGGGTCGCGCTCGCCCAGGCCCTGCAGGCCGGCTTCTGCCAGCGCCGCCTGGACCGCGGCATCGCGCGGCGCCCGTGGCCCCGCGGGCAACGCGAAGAGCAGGTTCTCGGCCACGCTCATGTGGGCGAACAGCAAGTCGTCCTGGAACAGCAGGCCCACGCCGCGTCGGTGCGTGGGCAACTGGTCGATCGGCTCGCCATCGAGATGCACCGAGCCGTCGAAACGAATGCCCTCGCCCAGGGTGCCGGCAATGGCAGCCAGCAGCGAACTCTTGCCGCAGCCGCTGGGCCCCATGAGCGTGAGGATCTCCCCCGGCTTGACCGACAGGTGCAGCGATTGCAGGAAAGAGCGCTCGGGCGTGCCCAGGCGTTCGAGGTGAACCGTCAGCGTCATGCCGCGATTCTGAAGCGGCGCGGCCGCCCCACCCAGGCCGCCAGCGCAAAGCCCAGCACCGGCAGTGTGAACTGCAGCACCGCGTAGGCCGCGGTGAGCGAGCGTTGACCGGCGGCCGCGAGGTTCACCGCCTCGGTGGTCACGGTGGCAAAGCGGCCCGCGCCCAGATACAGCGTGGGCAGGTACTGCGCCACGCTGACCGCGAATCCCACCGCCGCGCTGGCCGCGATCGAGCGCTTGAGCAGCGGCCATTTCACTTGCCACAGCAGGCGCCAGCGCCCATGGCCCAGGCTGGCGTTGAGTTGCGCGTAGCGCGGATCGAAGCCGAGGTAGGCCGGGCTCAGCGCGATCAGCACATAGGGCAGCACCATCGTCGTGTGCGCGAGCAGCAGCCCGGCGGCGCTGCCCTCCCAGCGCAGCCACAGCCCCACCCGGTACAGCCCCACCACCCACAGCACCGCGGGCAGCAGGATCGGCAGGTAGAGAAGCGCGCGCGCGGCGTTGTCCCAGCGGCGCGGCGCGCATTCAAGCCACGCCACGCTCCAGGCCAGCGCCAGGGCCGAACTCGCCAGCGCCAGCCACAGCGTGTGCCCCACCGTGGTGCTGCTGCGCGCGACCGAGGCCCACGCGTCCAGGCTCAGGCTTTGCGGCCAGAAGGCCGGGAAGGCCCACACACCGCTCACGCTGCCCACGAGCAAGGCGGCCATGACCACCGAGTACACCCCGACCAATGCGCGTCGCCCAGGCGCCAGACGCGAGACGGCGTGCTCGGGTCTGCCCGCCGTGCCGGGCGTGGCGCGCCAGCGCTGCGCGAAAGCGGCGGCAACGGCCCACAGCGCGGCGCACAGCAGCACCAGTGCGAGCAGCAGCAGCCCCGCGGTGGCTCCACGTGCGTGCGTGGCGGGCTCTACGTCACCCAGCCATTGCCAGGCCAGGACCGCCAGCGTGGGCGGCGCGGCCGGGCCGATCACCAGCGCCATGTCGACCACCGTGAGCCCATAGGCCAACACTGCGAGCAAGGGCCAGCGCAGGCGCGGTGCGAGCTGTGGCCAGACCACGCGCCAGAACGCCCGCCGCGGGCCGTGGCCCAGTGTCTGCGCCAGCGCGTGCTCGGCCTGCCAGCGCGCTGCCACATCGGCGCGCTGCAACTGCGTGGCCGCGGTCCACAGGAAGAACGGCACCTCCTTGAGCACCAGTGCGAGGATCAGACCCAGGCCCCACGGGTCCTGCGTGGTGGGCCAGGGCGGCGGAAGTTCGAAGCCGCTGAGCCCGGGCGAGACGGCGCGCATCAGCCAGCCGCTGGGCGAGAGCAGGAACACCAGGCCGATGGCCATCGCCGCGTGCGGCATGGCCAGCATGGCCGGCACGTGGCGCAGCAAGGCCTGCAGGCTGCACTGCACGAAGGCACGCGAGATGAGCGCAGCGGCCAACCACCACGACAGCGCTGTGGCGCACAGGCCGGTCCACAGCGTGTGGGCCACTGCCCGGCCGAGCGCGGGCTGCAGCAGCAGGTCTGCCCAGGCGGCGGGCTGCGCCGCGCTGGCCAGCGCGGCCAACGCCGCTGCGGCAACCGGCAGGCCGACCACCGCCAGCAGAGCCAGGGCCAGCAGGCGGTTCATCGCGTTTTCACGCGCCGTGGCGGCGCAGCCACTCGCGCTCGATCGGCTCCACCCAGGAGGCGTGCGGCTCGGGCAGCGTGGGCGCTGGTTCGGTGACCTGGCCAGGCCGCTGTCGCCCGGTGAACAGCGCCCGCTGATCGGCGGGCAGGCGTTCGATGTCCAGCACGGTCGGGTCGCCCCAGTGCGCGATGTCGGCCTTGCGGGCCTGCGCCTCGGCCGAGAGCAGCACGTTGGCCACCACCTGCGCTGCCGCGCTGGCGCGCGCGTTGTATGGGATGGCGACAAAGTGCGTGTTGCCGATCGTGCCGCGTGAGAACTGCCAGCTCACCACGCTGTCGGGCAAGCGCCGCGCAGCGATCTCGCCGGCCGCCTCGTTCGGGTTGAAGGTGATGGCCAGCAGCAATTCCCCATCGGCCATCATCTGGCGCACCGTGGCACCGCTGGCCGGGTACTGGCGGCCGCCACGCCACAGGTGCGGACGCAGCGCGTCGAGAAATCGCCACAGCGGCGCGGCCTGCTCGGCCAGTGCGGCCTCGCTCACTGGACGGGCCAGCGCGCCGGTGTCGGGGGCCAGCTCCACCAGCGCCTGTTTGACGAAGGCGGTGCCATGAAAGTCGGGCAGGCGCGGATAGGTGATGCGCCCGGGCTGCGCGCGCGCCAGCGCCAGCAATGCCTGCATGCTTTGCGGACGCGTGGCCAGCCGGCGGCTGTCCGCAAACAAGGTGAACTGCGCCATGCCCCAGGGTGACTCGAAACCGTCGGTGGGCACGGAGAAGTCGTTGCGCACCGTGGGCTTGCCCTCGACGTCGACCCACTGGAAGTTGGGCAGTTGCTCGGCAAAGGGACCGAACAGCAGGCCCTCGCGCTTCATGGCCGCGAAGTTCTCGCCGTTGATCCACACGAGGTCGACCGTGCCTTCACCCACACCGCGGCCTGCGGCTTTCTCGGCCCGCACGCGGCGCACCACGTCGGCGGTGTCAGCCACCTTCACGTGTTGCAGCCGGATGCCGTGGCGCGATTGCACCGACTGCGCCACCCACTGGATGTAGGCATTGGTCTGCTCGCTGCCGCCCCAGGCGTTCCAGTACACCGTCTGGCCGCGCGCGGCCCGCTCGATGGAAGGCCAGTCGGGCCTGGCGCCCTGCGCCTGCAGTGCTGGTGCTGCGAGCCAGGCGCCCGTCGCCAGCAGCAGGTGTCGTCGCCGCATCGGCGTGTCTTCAATCATGCGTGCCTCGGGTGGTGGACGCGGATCGACCGCGCCCCGTCATCGAACTTGTGCTGGCGCAAACACGCCGGCAGTGCCTGGGGCGAGATTGTGAGGACGCGGGGATGGCCCCGCGCTCGACTTGGAATGCGACCCATTGAAAGGATGCAACGTGAACCGATACACCCTCACCACCGCGCTGCTGGCGGCCCTGAACGGCGCAGGTGCGCTGGCGCAGGATCAGACCCGCGACCAGACACAGGACCGCACCCGCGAGACCTTGCGGGACCAGGACATGTACGGCTACCAGATGATGACGCCGGCCGAACGCAACGAGTACCGCGAACGCATGCGCGCCGCGCGTACGAACGAAGAGCGGGAGCGCATCCGCGCGGAACATCATGAGCGCATGGTGCAGCGCGCCCGGGAGCGCGGCATCACGCTGCCCGAAGCGCCGCCGCCCGGCCGCGGGCCGGGGGTGTTTCCGGCGCCGGACCCCGGCGGTGGTCCGGGAGGCGGTGGTCCCGGTCGCGGCAACTGAGCGCAACATCCCGTCACAGCGACCGGGCGCGGCATCGGGTCGCTGGATCGAACGGGTGTCGGTGCGACATCCCGCGTCAGTACACTGCCGCCCCATGACGCCCACGCCATTCGAAAAGGAAGTCGCCGATCTGCGGCCCTACCTGCTGAAGTTCGCGCGGCTGCAATTGCGCAACGAGACGTGGGCAGAGGACGCGGTGTCCGAGACCGTGCTGGCGGCGATCGCGAAGCCGCAGGCGTTCGAGCGACGCTCGCAGCTCAAGACCTGGCTGGTGGGCATCCTCAAGCACAAGGTGGTGGACCTGCTGCGCGTGCAGGGGCGCGAAGTGGCGCTCGGTCAGGGCGAGGACGACGAGGCCGACCCGCTGGAGCACATGGCTTTCCACGCCGATGGCCACTTCATGGAAGCGCCTGCTGACTGGGGCAACCCCGAGCAGGACCTGCGCACGCGCCAGTTCCTGGCGGTGCTCGAAGCCTGCACCGACCAACTGCCGCCCGCGCAGGGGCGTTTGTTCCTGATGCGCGAGTGGCTGGAGTTGTCCAGCGAGGAGATCTGTAAGACCCTCTCGCTGACGCCGACCAATTTGTATGTTCAGTTGCACCGGGCGCGCTTGCGCTTGCGCGAATGCCTGGAGCTCAACTGGTTTGCCCGCCCCCGAACGCCATGAAGCCGCTGTACCCGTTTCGCCGCACCTGCAAGGAAGTGTCCGCGCTGCTGATCGCACGCGAGGACCGTGCCCTGCCGTGGACGGATCGCGTCGGGCTGCGGTTGCACCTGGCGATCTGCGAGGCCTGCCCGCGCTTCGAGCGGCAGGTGCTGGCCATGCGCGAAGCCATGGGCCACTGGCGCCACTACGCGGACGATTCGCTCGACTGAGCGAAGGGCCGTGTTCAGCTCAGCAGTGCCTGCGCGAACTCGCGCGCGTCAAAGGTCTCCAGGTCCTCGAGCTTTTCGCCGACGCCGATGAAATAGACCGGCACCGGCCGCTCGCGCGCAATGGCGCACAGCACACCGCCCTTGGCCGTGCCGTCCAGCTTGGTGATCACCAGGCCGGTGAGCTTGAGCGCATCGTCGAAGGCGCGCACCTGCGCGAGCGCGTTCTGGCCCGTGTTGCCGTCGATGACCAGCAGCACTTCATGGGGCGCCGTGGGTTCGGCCTTGGCCACCACGCGCTGGATCTTGCGCAACTCTTCCATCAGGTGCAGCTGCGTGGGCAGGCGCCCCGCGGTGTCGACCAGCACCACGTCCTTGCCGCGCGCCTTGCCGGCGCTCACCGCGTCGAAGCACACGGCGGCCGGGTCACCGCCTTGTTGCGTGACGATCTCCACCGTGTTGCGGTCGGCCCAGACCGCGAGTTGCTCGCGCGCTGCGGCGCGGAAGGTGTCGGCTGCGGCCAGCAGCACGCTGGCGCCCTCGTCGGCCAGGTGGCGTGTCAGCTTGCCGATCGAGGTCGTCTTGCCCGCGCCGTTGACGCCCGCGACCATGATCACCGTCGGCTTGTGCTCGCCGATCACCAGGGGCTTTTGCAGCGGCGCGAGCAGGTCGGCGATGGCGTCGGCCAGCAAGGCCTTCACGGCGGCGGGTTCGGTGGCTTTGGCGTCCTTCACGCGGCGGCGCAGGTCGGCCAGCAGGTGCTGGGTGGCGTTGACGCCGCTGTCGGCCATCAGCAGGGCGGATTCGAGCTCCTCGTAGAGGTCTTCATCGATGCGCGTGCCGGTGAAGACGGTGGCGATGCTGCCGCCGGTCTTGCGCAGGCCGGCGCGCAGCTTGTCGAGCCAGCCCTGGCGTGCGGGCGCGGGAGCGACGTCGGTGGCAGGCGCCTGGGCAGGCACCTGGCCAGGAACTTGGCCGGGGGCTTGCTCGGGCGCCGGTGCGGGGCTTTTCTTGCGAAAGAACGAGAACATTTTTGAACCAGGAGAATCTGGTCCATTCTATGAAACGACTTCTGATCGCCTTTTCCCTCCTGGCCGCGCTGGTGGCACCGGCGCCCGCACAGACGCCGCCCGCCACGCCGGCCGCGCAGCAATTCACCCTCTCCAACGGCATGACGCTGATCGTGCGGCCCGACCGGCGCGCGCCCACCGCGGTGCACATGCTGTGGGTGCGCGTGGGTTCCATGGACGAGGTGGACGGCACCAGCGGCGTGGCGCACGTGCTCGAACACATGATGTTCAAGGGCAGCGAACTGCTCAAACCGGGCGAGTTCTCGCAGCGCGTGTCCGCGCTTGGCGGCCGGCTCAACGCGTTCACCAGCCGTGACGCCACGGCGTATCACGAGCAGGTACCGGCCGATCGCCTGGAAGAAGTGATGCGCCTGGGCGCCGATCGCTTCGCCACCAACCGCTGGAGCGACGAGGAGTTCGCTCGCGAGATCGCCGTGGTGAAGGAGGAGCGGCGTCAGCGCACCGAGGAGTCGCCACGCGCGCGCATGTTCGAGGCCTTCAACGCCATGGTGTGGCAGGCGAGTCCCTACCGCCGGCCCGTCATCGGCTGGATGAGCGACATCGAAGCGATGACGCCGCAGGACGCGCGCGACTTCCACCGCCGCTGGTACGTGCCCGCCAACGCGGCGGTGGTGATCACCGGCGACGTCGACGTGCAGCGCGTGCGCGAGATGGCCGAGCGCCATTACGGGCGCATTCCCGCGGGTGCCGTGCCAGCGCGCAAGCCCCGTACCGAGCCCGCGCAGCAGGGGCCCAGGCGCCTGGTGTACCGCGGCGTGACCGATCAGCCGATGGTGGTGATGGTCTGGCATGCACCGCGATACAGCGGACAGGACGACGAGGCCAGCCGCGACGCCCTGGCGCTGGCGGCGCTGGCGGGCGTGCTCGACGGCTACAGCGGTGCCCGGCTGGACCGCGCGCTGGTGCAGGGCCAGGGCAATGCGGGCAAGCGCGTGGCCGACAGCGCCAGTGCCGGCTATGGCCTGCTCGGGCGCGGCCCGCAGGTGTTCACGCTGTCGGCCGTTCCGGCGCGCGGTGTCACCCCCGAGATGGCCGCAGCCGCGCTCAAGCTGGAGATCGAACGCATCGCGCGCGAGGGCGTGAGCGACGTGGAATTGCAGCGCGTGAAGACGCAGTGGACCGCGAGCGAGGTCTACAAGCTCGACTCGATCATGGGACAGGCGCAGGAGCTGGGCAGCTACTGGATCAACGGGCTGCCGCTGGACGCTGGCGAGCAGCTGATTGCACGGCTGCGCGAGGTCACGTCGGCACAGGTGCAGGCGGTGGCGCAACGCTATTTCACGGAGCGCACGCTCAACACAGGCCTGCTGTTGCCCGAAGCCGCAGAGGGCATCGTCAAGGAGGGCGCGAAATGAGCCGCATTGCACGCCACCTGCTGGCGCTGGGAGCGTTTGCGTGGTCCACCTGGGCGCAGGCCGTCATCCCCATCGAACACTGGACGCACGCCAGCGGTGCACGCATCTATCTCGTCAGCAGCCCGGGCATCCCGATGGTTGACGTGCAGATCGACGTCGATGGGGGCAGCCGGCGTGAGCCCGCGGGCAAGACCGGTCTGGCCGGCACCACCGCGAGCCTGCTGAGCGCAGGCGTACGCGCCCACGCGGGCCAGCCCGCACGCGACGAGAACGCGCTCTCGGCCGCCTGGGTGGACCTGGGCGCACAGTTCGGCATCAGTGCCGGCAGCGATCGCTTCTCGGCGCAGTTGCGCAGCCTCACGGACCCCGCCATCCTGCCGCGCGCAGTGGCGCTGGCGGCACAGCAACTGGCGGCGCCCGCCTGGCCCGAGGCAGTGTGGCAGCGCGACCGCGAGCGCGCCGTGGCCGCGCTGCGCGAGGCGCAGAACCGCCCCGCCACCGTGGCCGGGCAGGCGTTTGCGCGTGCGGTGTACGGCGATCATCCCTACGGCCGCTACAGCACGCCCGAGAGCCTGCAAGCCATTGCGGTGAGCGACATGCAGGCGTTTTACCGGCAGCACATGGTTGCGTGCCGCGCGCAGGTGGTGGTGGTCGGTGCGGTCGATCGCGCCGCCACGCAAGCCATCGTCGAGCCGCTGCTGAGCGCGATCGCGCCCCACGGTTGCCCGTCGTTGACCACGGTGCCCGAGGTCGCACCGCTGGCGCAGGCGGCCGAGCAGCGCCTGCCGTTCAAGGCCGCGCAGGCGCAGATCCTCATCGGCCAGCCGGGCATCGCCCGTGATCACCCCGATTTCTTCGCGCTGCTGGTGGGCAACCACATCCTGGGCGGTAGCGGCTTCACCGCGCGCCTCACGCTCGAGGTGCGCGAAAAGCGCGGGCTGACCTACGGTGTCTACAGTGGCTTTTCGCCCGGCCGCCACGCGGGCGCGTTCCAGATCGGCATGACAACGCGCCCCGATCAGGCCGACGAGGCGGTGCGAGTGGTGCGCGAAACGCTGACGCGCTTCCTGGCCGAAGGCCCCACCGACGACGAACTGCGGGCCGCCAAGGACAACCTGATCAACGGTTTTGCGCTGCGCATCGACAGCAACCGCAAGCTGCTCGACAACGTGGCCAACATCGCCTGGAACGGCCTGCCGCTGGACTACCTCGACACCTGGACGGCGCAGATCGAGCGACTCACGCGCGAGCAGGTGCACCGGGCGATGCAGCGGGTTCTGCGCGCCGATCGCATGGTCACGGTGGTGGTGGGTGCCAGCGAGGCCGCAGCCGCGCGTTAAGCTCGGCCCATGAAACACAAGGCCGGTGGGCCGCCGCAGGAGGTGCGCCTCCTGGGCGGCCAGTGGAAACGCAGCAAGCTGCCCGTGGCCGATCGCCCGGGCCTGCGGCCCACGCCGTCGCGCGTGCGCGAAACGCTCTTCAACTGGCTCGGGCAGGATTTGACGGGCTGGCGTGTGCTCGATGCCTTCGCCGGCAGCGGCGCGCTCGGCTTCGAGGCCGCGTCACGCGGCGCGCGCGAGGTGCTGCTGGTGGAGCAGGATCCGGCGCTGGTGGCCGCCCTGCAGGCCGCACGCACCCGGCTGAAGGCCGAAACCCTGCGCGTGCAACGTGGCGACGGTCTGGCCGCGCTGCGTGCCGCGGCAGGGCAGGGGCTGGATCTGGTGTTCCTCGATCCGCCGTTCGACGCCGCTGCCCTGTTCGAGCCCGCGCTGCGCGCGGCGCGCGAGGCGATCGGTGCGGATGGATTCGTCTACCTGGAGGCGCCGCGCCCCTGGGCCGAAGACGAGCTGGCCGCGCTGGGCCTGGCCCTGCACCGCCACGGCCGCGCCGGCGCCGTGGCCTTTCACCTGCTGCGCCCGACGGCCCCTTGAGCGGCGCGGGATAATCCGACCATGTCCGCACCCCCCCGCATCGCCGTCTACAGCGGCACGTTCGATCCCCTCACGCTCGGCCACGAGGACGTGGTGCGGCGCGCCGCCGGCCTGTTCGACGAGGTGATCGTCGCGGTGGCGGCGGCGCACCACAAGCGCACGCTGTTCACCCTCGCCGAGCGCCTGGACATGGTGAGCGAGGCCGCGCAGCGCATGCCCGGGCGCGTGCGTGCGCTGCGCTTCGACGGGCTGATCATGGATTTCTGCCGCGAGCAGGGTGCCCAGGCCGTGGTGCGCGGCATCCGCAACATCACCGACTTCGATTACGAAGCGCAGATGGCGGCCATGAACCGCAAGCTGCACCCCGGGGTGGAGACCGTGTTCCTGCTGCCGCAGGCGGAGCTGCAATGCATCAGCAGCACGCTGGTGCGCGAGATCGCCAAGCTCGGTGGCGATGTGTCGGCCATGGTGAACCCTTCCGTGGCGGTACGCCTCAACCCGCCGCCTTTGCAGGCCTGAGGACGTCGCCATGGCCTTGCTCATCACCGACGAGTGCATCAACTGCGACGTCTGCGAGCCCGAGTGCCCGAACCAGGCGATCTCCATGGGTGAGGAGATCTATCAGATCGATCCGGCGCGCTGCACCGAGTGCGTGGGGCACTTCGACGAGCCGCAGTGCGTGCAGGTGTGCCCGGTCGCGTGCATTCCGGTCGACCCCGCGCATGTGGAGTCGCGCGAGACGCTGTGGCAGAAGTACCAGCGCCTGCAGAAGGCCGGTCAGGGCTTGTCGGCCGCTGGCGAGGCGCCTCCGGCCTGAGGCGGCACCGGCCCTGGTGGTTTGGGCCGCGGCGGCTTGCTGGTGTGGATCAGCGCGGTGGCCTTGTCCATCTCGCCCGCGATCAGCTGCGGCAGCGCCTTCAGGCTGCGCTCGAGCGCTTGTTCGATGGCAATGCGGTCGTCGGGTGACGGCTTCTTGAGCACCCAGTTGGCGACGTCGTTCTTGTTGCCCGGGTGGCCGATGCCGATGCGCAGGCGCCAGTAGTCGGCGCCGATCTGTGCGTGGATGTCGCGCAGGCCGTTGTGCCCCGCGTGGCCGCCGCCCTTCTTGAGCTTGGCCTCGCCGGGCGGAAGGTCGAGCTCGTCGTGCACCACCAGCACCTCCTCGGGTGCGATCTTGTAGAAGCGCGCGAGCGAGCCCACCGACTTGCCCGACAGGTTCATGAAGGTCTGCGGCTCGACCAGCCAGACCGACTGGCCACCCACGTTGGCACGCGCCACGAGGCCGAAGTGCGAGCGCTCCATCTGCAGCGACACCTTGAGCAGTCGCGCGGCCTCATCCACCCACCAGAAGCCGGCGTTGTGGCGCGTGTGTTCGTATTCGGGGCCCGGGTTGCCCAGGCCGGCGATCAGTTTGATCATGGCTGGCGATTGTCCCAAAAGAAAAGGCCCGCGCAGGGCGGGCCTTGTTCGTGCCGGGACAGAAGCTTACTTCTTGCCCTTGGCCTTCTTCTTGTCGTCGGCGGGCGCTGCAGCCACCGGAGCGGCCACGACTTCCTCGACCGGCTCCACCACGGTGGCGATCGTGATGTCCTTGCGGCCGTGGGTGACGATCTTCACGCCCTTGGGCAGCTTGATGTCGCCGCCGTGCACGGTGGCGCCCTTGGTGACCTGGCTCAGGTCAACCGTGATGAACTCGGGCAGGGCGGTGGCCAGGCACTCGATCTCGATGTCGTTGGCCACGTGGTTCACGAGGCACTTGTCGAGCTTGACGGCGGGCGACTCTTCGGCGCCGGTGAAGTGCAGCGGCACCTTCTTGCGCAGGCGGGTCTTGTCGTCCACGCGCTGGAAGTCCACGTGCAGCACGAGCGGCTTGTAGGGGTGGTACTGCACATCGCGCAGCAGCACTTTCTCGACCTTGCCGTTGAGCTCCATGTCGAGGATGGAAGCGTGGAAGGCTTCCTTCTTCAGCGCGTGCCACAGGGCGTTGTGATCGAGTTCGATCGTGGCGGGGGCGGTGTTGCCACCGAAAACGATACCGGGCGCGCGACCGGTGATGCGCAGGCGGCGGCTCGCACCCGTGCCCTGCTTGGCGCGCTCGAAAGCGACAAATTGCATGACTGACTCCAGTTGAGGGGCTCCGCGACCAGAACGCCTCTGTTTCAACGATGGCCGCCCGAAGGCAGCCGGCTACTTGCTGCTCTTCAGAACAGGTTGTCCTGATCGGCGAACAAACTCATGACCGACTCGCCCGAGGCGATGCGCGCGATGGTTTCTGCCATCAGCTGCGCCACGGAGAGCTGGCGGATCTTGCCGCAGGCCTGTGCGGCCTGCGACAGGGGAATGGTGTTGGTCACGACCACTTCGTCAAGCGCGCTGCCCTTGGCAATGCGGTCGATGGCCGGGCCCGAGAAGATCGGGTGGGTACAGTAGGCGTAGACGTTGCGGGCGCCGCGCTCCTTGAGCACCTCGGCCGCCTTCACCAGCGTGCCGGCGGTGTCGATCATGTCGTCCATGATCACGCAGTTGCGGCCTTCGATGTCGCCGATGACGTGCATCACTTCCGACACGTTGGCCTTCGGGCGGCGCTTGTCGATGATGGCCATGTCGCAGTTGAGCTGCTTGGCCAGCGCCCGCGCGCGCACCACACCGCCCACATCGGGCGAGACCACCAGCAGGTCTTCGTAGTTCTTGGTGCGCAGGTCGCCCAGCAGCACCGGCGAGGCGTAGATGTTGTCGACCGGGATGTCGAAGAAACCTTGGATCTGGTCGGCGTGCAGGTCCATGGTGAGCACGCGGTTCACGCCCACCGTCTGCAGCATGTTGGCCACCACCTTGGCGCTGATGGGCACGCGGCTCGAGCGGGGCCGGCGGTCCTGGCGGGCGTAGCCGAAGTAGGGGATGACCGCGGAGATGCGCTCGGCCGAGGCGCGCTTGAGCGCGTCGACCATGATGAGCAGCTCCATCAGGTTCTCGTTCGTGGGCGCGCAGGTGGACTGCACCACGAACACATGGCGGGCACGCACGTTCTGGGTGATCTCGACCGTGACCTCGCCGTCGGAGAAGCGGCCCACGTTGGCCGAACCGAGCTGCGTGCCCAGGTGCTGGGCGATCTCCGCCGCCAGCACCGGGTTGGCATTGCCGGTGAAGATCATGAAATCCGGAGGCTGAACTTGCATGGCGATCCCGGCGGTCAGAGCGGCCACCGGCGCGGCCGCGATCAAAAAACAACGGCCATCGGGGATGGCCAGTGTGAGTGATGTGAACAAAAACGGTGGCAGGGGAGGAAGGACTCGAACCCTCGCATGCCGGAATCAAAATCCGGTGCCTTAACCAACTTGGCGACTCCCCTACGCAGGAGGCCCGTACCACAAGTGCACGAACCCCCGAATTGTCGCAGGTTGTGCAACCACCGGATCGGCTGTCTTGTGTCGCGGCGTCAATCCGCGCACCAGTCGGCCAGTGGATGCACATCCATGTTGCTGCAGACCCGCACCTGCCAACCGTTCGGTGCTTCATCAAGGGCCGTCATGGATTCCGGCAGGGCGGCGAAGACCGCGGTACCAGAGCCGCTCATGCGGGCAGACAGACCTTGCGAAGCCAGCCAGTCGATGCATTCGCCCACCTCGGGGCAGAGCGCTTGCGCGACCGGTTGCAGATCGTTTCGACCGAAGGCCATGCAGGCCTCAAGGTTTGACGAGCTGTTTGCAGCAAAGCCTTGGATTGTAGCAGTTTCTGAATCGCGTTTGAGCGCGGGCGAACCGAAGATGTCCGGGGTGGACGCACCGCCGGGGGGTTTGACCACCACCAGCCGTCCGGCGGGCAGGCTCAGCGGGGTGATGTGCTCACCGATGCCTTCCACCCACGCATTGCGCCCACCGATGAAGAACGGCACGTCGGCGCCCAGCGCCAGCCCGATGCGGGCCAGCTCGGCCCGCGGCAGGTTCAACCCCCAGAGGCGGTTGAGGGCCAGCAGGGCGGTGGCCGCGTCCGATGAACCACCCCCGAGCCCGGCTTGCGCGGGCAGGTGCTTGTCGAGCGTGATCCGCGCGCCCAGGGTGCAGCCCGTGGCCTGCTGCAGGGCGCGGGCGGCGCGCACACACAGATCGTCGGCGGGCAGGTTGCCCGGCCGGATGTCTTCGCGCTCGATGCGACCGTCGCCGCGACGTTCGACGTGCAGGCGATCACACCAGTCGATGAGCATGAACACTGACTGCAGCAGGTGGTAGCCGTCGGCCCGGCGGCCAACCACGTGCAGGAACAGGTTGACCTTCGCCGGTGCGGGCAGGTCGTACAGGCGCAACAGGCTCATCGCACCACCAGCCGCAGTTCGGCCGCTGGAGCGGGTTGTTCACGCCGGGCGACCAGGCGGCCCTGCGACTGGGCTGAAAGGTCGGCCTGCCAGCCGCTGGCCTCGCTGGTGCGGCCGGCGAGCCAGTCGAACAGCGCCGCCACCGGCAGCGCCGCGCCGGTGAGCTCGCGCGTGAGTTCGTCCAGGCTGCCGCGGCGCTGCAGATCATTCCCGCGCTGCAGTTCGGCGCCCGCGGGCGACCAGCGCACCGTCGCCAGCGTCTGCCCGAGGACCGAGGTGAGTTGCAGTTCACCCGCCTCGGCGGTGCCGTGCAGGTCGAACAGCGCAGAAAAGGCCTGGGGCGGCTGGCTGTCCACCCGCAGAGCGAGGCGCCCGCTCCAGCCACCGGCAGGCAGTGGCGGCCGCGTGGCGCAAGCCCCCAGCAAGGACACCAGGGCCAGCGCGGCGGCCCGCCGGCTGAGCGCGGCGGCAGCCATCACGGCTTCACGTTCAGGCGCCGCAGCGTCTGTTGCAGGGTTTCGTTGTCGTTGGCCAGCAGCAGGCCTTCGCGCCAGACCTTGAGCGCCTCGTCGCGTTGACCTTTCACCCAGAGCACCTCGCCGAGGTGGGCGGCGATTTCCGCGTCCGGGCGCTTGCCGTAGGCCTCGCGCAGGATCGAGAGCGCGCGCTCGGTGTTGCCCAGGCGGAATTCGACCCAGCCCAGGCTGTCCTGGATGTAGGGGTCGTTGGGAGCGAGGCTGACGGCTTTCTCGATGAGCTGCTTGGCCTCGGGCAGGCGCTCGTTGCGATCGGCCAGGGAGTAGCCCAGCGCGTTGTAGGCATGGTGGTGCTCGGGCCGCGCCTGGATGAGCTGGCGCAGCAGACGCTCCATCTCCACGGGCAGCCCGGCGCGCTCGGCCATCAGCGCCTGGTCGTACAGCAGGTCCGGATCGTCCGGGAAGCGCTTTGCGGCCTCGGTGTAGACCTCGTAAGCCTCGCGCCAGGCCTTGAAGTCGCGCAACAGCTGGGCTTCAGCCAGGAGTTTGAGGCGCGCATCCTCGGGCCGCCGCTCGGGTTGTTCGCGCAGCAACTGGCGGGCCTCGGCGAGTCGCCCCTGGCGCGCCAGCACCGAGGCGCGACGCTGCTGTGCCGCGATGATGTCCTGGGGGTTGTCGATGCGGTCGATCCAGGCGTTGGCGGCGACGAAATCCTGCTGTTTCTCGGCGATCTCGGCCATCAGCAGGTAGGCCTGCGTGAGACCGCGGCGCACGCGCTCGTCCGGGGCGTCGCGCACCAGCCCGATGTAGGTCTGCAGCGACAGGTTGGCCGCGTCGTAGGCGCGGTCCTGGAGCTGCAGCGAGCCCAGCAGCAACCAGGGCTCGGGCTGGTCGGCGGCACGCGTGGTCAACCGCTCCAGTTGCACGCGCGCATCGCGCAGCCGCTGCAGATCGAGCAACGCGCGTGCGTAGCTGATCGCCACACCCAGATCGCGAGGCCCGTTGCTGCGGGCGGCGTCGATCTGCTGGCGGATCAAGGGCTCTGCCTCGCTCTCACCGCGCTCCAGCAGTTCGACGGCGAGCAGTGCGGGGTAGGGGGATGCCGGGTCGATGGCATGGCCGCGGCGGGCTGCATCCACGGCGGCCGCGGGCCGGTCGTTGAGGAGCTCCATGCGGCCCAGGGTGGTCCAGGCGGACGCGCCATGGGCAGGCTGGTTCATGAAGGGCGTCAGCCCGTCGCGCACCGCAGCCAGTGCCAGGGCCTTGTCGCTGGCGCGCGCAAAGGTCTGCGGGATCGCATTGATGGCGTCGTTGCGGCTGGCGGCCGGGGTGGACTGGAGCAGCTCGCGCAGCACGGGGCCGGTCTCGCCCGCGCGGTTGAGCGCGAGCAGGATCTGCAGCACGAAGCGATCCGCCTCGTTGTCGCCCGGCAAGGCCTGCGACCAGGCGCGGGCAGCGGCCAGCGCCGACTCACCGGAACGCCCCTGCAAGGCCACCTCGACGGCGCGTCGATACAAGGCCGGGTCTTTCTGGCGCCGGGCCGCGTCGAGGATGAGCGAGTAGCCAGCCCCCGGGTCGCCGCCGCGAACATTGAGTTCGCCGAGCAGCAGTTGATAGAACAGCATGGCGTCGAGCGAGGAGCTCGACGGGACTTCGGGCGGGGACGCCGGTGCAGGTGTCTGGGCCAGGGCGTGGGCGGCACCGCCCAGGCCGAATGCGATCGCCAGCGCCGCAGTGAGCCTGCGCGGGCGGGTGGTTCGCGGGCACGAGAGGGGGTTCATCGGGTCATGATAATGGCTGGGTCCGGAGTGCCCGTCCGGTGGATTCGATTTCCCCGACCCGCGTTCCCCCATCCCTTCGCCATCCCGGTTTCCCGGTCCCTCCCGTGCCTGAACTGCCCGAAGTCGAGGTCACTCGCCGCAGCTTTGCCGAGCGCATTGCCGGCGCGACGATCGAAGGTGTGCGCCTGGGCAAACCCTTGCGGTGGCCGTTGGGCTGCGAGCCGTCCGTCCTGCTCGGTCGGCGTGTGTCGAGCGTCCATCGGCGTGGCAAGTACCTGCTGGTGCATCTGGACCACGGCTGCCTCCTGCTGCACCTGGGCATGTCGGGCAGCCTTCAGTTCGCGCCCACCTTGCCTGCCCCGGGGGTGCACGATCACTTCGAGATGCAGACCGATCGCGGCGTGCTGCGCCTGCACGATCCGCGCCGGTTCGGTGCCGTGGTGCACGTGCCCTCGCTCGACGATGCGCGCGCGCGGAAGTTGCTCGATGGCCTGGGCGTCGAGCCGCTGGAGCCCGGGTTCGATCCGGTGGCGTTCCACCGGTCGCTCGCCAAGCGCCGTGCGTCGATCAAGCAGGTGCTGCTCGCGGGGGACATCGTGGTCGGCGTGGGCAACATCTACGCAAGCGAGGCGCTGTTCCTGGCCGGCATCCGCCCCACCGCACGGGCCGATCGCATCAGCCGCCCGCGGGCCGCGCGGCTGCATCGGGCCATCATCGACGTGCTGCAACGCGCATTGGCGCTGGGTGGCAGCACGCTGCGGGATTTCTCGAGTGCGCAGGGCGAAAGCGGCTATTTCCAGCTCGACGCCATGGTGTACGACCGTGCCGGTCAACCCTGCCGTGTCTGCGCCACGCCCGTGCGAGCCATCCGCCAGGGCCAGCGCTCGACCTTCTTCTGCCCGCTCTGCCAGCGGCCCTGACCTTGTGTCCGCCGGGCCACGGCCGGCGCCAATAGCGGGTGCTATATTGGTCGATCGTCGGGAACCCGCTGCATGAGTTTCATACAAGCCTTCGATCAGCACGGTGCGTGGCGCAAGCAGTTTGCCTTGCGCCTGAAGCTGCTTTCCGAGTGGCTCACCGACCACGAACTGATGGAGCCGGGCATTCGCGAGCGGCTCGATCAGCTCCATTCCCAAGTCAAGAACGACAAGATCACGGTGGCCTTCGTGGCCGAGTTCTCGCGCGGCAAGTCCGAGTTGATCAACGCCGTGTTCTTTGCCGGTTACGGGCGCCGCATCATGCCGGCCAGCGCCGGGCGCACCACCATGTGCCCCACCGAGCTCGCTTACGACGCCGACCTGCCGCCCTGCCTGCGCCTGCTCCCCATCGAGACCCGGTTGCAGCCGCAGTCGCTGCTCGATTGGCGCAATGCGCCGCACAAGTGGGAGCGCGTCGACCTCGACGTGAACGACCCGAAGCAACTCGCCAAGGCCATCCACAAGGTCGCCGAGGTGCGACGCGTGAGCATGGAGGAGGCCAGGGCGCTCGGCTTCTGGCACGACGAAGTGCCCGAGGACAACCCCTTGCCCGGGGCCGACGGCCTGATCGAGGTGCCGCGCTGGCGCCACGCGCTCATCAACATGGCCCACCCGCTCCTCAAGCAGGGGCTGGTGATTCTCGACACGCCGGGGCTCAACGCCATCGGCGCCGAGCCCGAACTCACCGTGAGCCTGCTGCCACAGGCCCACGCGGTGGTGTTCATCCTGGCGGCCGACGCTGGCGTCACCAAATCCGACCTGAGCATCTGGCGCCAGCACCTTTCTGCCGTGGGCGATGGTCAGGCCTCGCGCCTGGTGGTGCTCAACAAGATCGACACCATGTGGGACGCGCTGAGCTCGCCCGAGCAGGTGCAGTTGCAGATCGCGGCCCAGCGGGCCGATTCCGCCGAGATTCTGGGCGTGCCGCTGCCGCAGGTGCTGGCCGTCTCGGCGCAGAAGGGCCTGCTGGCCAAAGTCAATCGCGATGACGACCTGCTCAAGGCCAGCCAGTTGCTCGACCTGGAGCGTGCGCTCAGCGACGGATTGCTCGGCCAGCGCCGACGCATCCTCGGCGCTGCCGTGGCCGCAGGTGTCGATTCGCTGCGCGCCGAGACTGGCCGCATGGTGCACGCCCGTGCCCGCGACCTGGTCGAACAGATCCAGGAACTCGAAGGCCTGCGTGGCAAGAACGCCGGCGTGATCAAGCAGATGCGCCTGCGCATCGAGCAGGAGCAGGCCGATTTCGATGCCAGTGGCGCCAAGATCCAGGCCGTGCGCTCGGTGCACCTGCGCCTGCTCAAGGACCTGTTTGCCTTGCTCAGCCCGTCGCACCTCAAGGCCGAGGTGTCGTCCCTGGCCAAGCAGCTCAAGAGCCCGGGCATCAAGCTGGGCGTGCGCCGCGCCTACGACCAGACCTTCGACCGCCTGCGCGAGGACCTGGCCAAGGCCGACCGCATGGCCAACGAGATCCAGTCGATGCTCGAAGGCAGCTTCAAGAATCTCAACGCGGAATACGGGTTCTCTCTGCAGGCACCCAGCGGCCCGCAACTGGGCAGCTACCGCAAGGACCTTGATCTCATCGAGAAGAGCCATCTGCAGTACCTGAGCCTGGGCAACGCGCTGCGCCTGGCCCAGCCCGAGTTCGCCGAGCGGCTGGCGCGCGCACTCATGAGCCGCCTGCGTGTGGTCTACGACACAGCGGTCAACGAAGTCGAGTTGTGGAACAAATCCGCAGCGGCCCAGCTCGACGCGCAGCTGCGCGAGCGGCGGCGCAACTTCACCCGCCGCATCGAGGCGGTGTCTCGCATCCAGCAGGCCGCCAGCGGCCTGGACGAGCGCATCCGCGAGCTGCAGTCGCAGCAGTCGGCGCTGAACCTGCTCGAAGCCAAGTTCGGTGAACTCACCGAGCACCTGCTGACGGCCTCCGAAGAAGAACCCGCCGAAGCCCTGGCCGCATGACGGCGCTGGCGCGCGAGTTCGCCCCTCGCCTGATCGACTGGCAGCGGCGCGCCGGCCGGCATGGTTTGCCCTGGCAAGGCACGCGCGATCCGTACCGCGTGTGGCTTTCCGAGGTGATGCTCCAGCAGACGCAAGTGACCACGGTGCTGGCCTACTACGCGCGTTTCCTCGATCGTTTCCCCGATGTTGCGGCGCTGGCCGCCGCGCCCGCCGACGAGGTGATGGCGTTGTGGAGCGGCTTGGGCTACTACAGCCGCGCGCGCAACCTGCACCGCTGCGCGCAGGTGGTGGTGAGCCAGCATGGGGGGCAGTTTCCGCGCAGTGCGGCCGCGTTGCAGGCGCTGCCCGGCATCGGCGCTTCGACGGCGGCCGCGATCGCGGCGTTCTGCTTCGGTGAGCGCGTGTCCATCCTCGACGGCAATGTGCGCCGCGTGCTGGCCCGGGTGCTGGCGATCGAGGGCGACGTCGCCGACACCGCCACGCAACGCGAACTGGCCGCGCACGCGCAGGCGCTGCTGCCGCCAACACCGTCGAGCGACGACATGTCGGCCTACACACAAGGGCTGATGGACCTGGGCGCCACCGTGTGCACGCGCAGCAAACCGCGCTGCGACGTTTGCCCCATGAACCACCTGTGTGAGGGCCTGCGCACCGGGGCGCCCGAGCGGTTTCCGGTGAAAGCGCGCAAGGGCGTGCGACGCTTCGAGCGCTGGTGGTTGTTGTTGATGGTGCAGGGTGATGCCGTCTGGTTGCAACGCAGGCCCGAGCGTGGCATCTGGGCGGGCCTGTACGCACCGCCGGTGTTCGACACGCAGGCCGCCCTGCACGAGGCGGTGGGGGACGGCGCGGCGGCACTGCAAGCCTGGGAACCGGTGGCGCACAGCCTCACGCACCGCGAGTTGCAGTTGCTGCCCCACCGGCTTGCCACCGAGCCGTCCCACACCCCGGAAATGCCGGGCCAGTGGGTTGCGTTGCCCGCCGCGTTGGCGCTGGGCCTGCCGGCGCCCGTGCGCACGCTGCTGCAGTCGCTGCAGCAGCCCTGAGGAGTCAGCCTTTGCCCCAGTGGTCCGCTTCGCGGTGACGCACGCGCGTCACCCAGCGCGTGCCGAAATGCCCCGCCAGGCGCTCGACGAGATAGACGGAGCGGTGCTGGCCGCCCGTGCACCCCAGGGCCACGGTCACGTAACTGCGATGGTCTCGCATCATCTGCGGCAGCCAGTGGGTGAGGAAGGTGCGGATCTGCTCCTCCATGGCCTGCACGTCGGCGCTGGCCGCCAGGAACGCCGCCACCGGCGCGTCGCGCCCGGTCATGGGTTTGAGTTCGGGTTCGTAGTGCGGGTTGGGCAGCATGCGCACGTCGAAGACGAAATCGGCGTCCATGGGAATGCCGCGCTTGAACGCGAACGACTCGAACACCAGCGTGAGCGGCGTCTGGGTGGCGCCGACGAGCTCCTTCACCTGGCTTCGCAACTGCGCCGGGCGCACCAGGCTGGTGTCGAGCACCAGTGCCTGCTCGCGCAACTCGGCCAGCAACTCGCGTTCGTGCTCGATCGCATCGATCAGCGCACGGTACTGATCGTGTGCGCCCTGCAGCGACAGCGGGTGCAGCCGCCGGGTTTCCGAGAAGCGCCGCACCAGCGTGTCGGTGGTCGAGTCGAGAAAGACGGTGGTGAGCTGCAGATCGTTGCCGCGCAGGGCGGCCAGGCGGCGCGGCAGTCCAGGCAGCGACGATGCACTGCGAACATCCATCGCGATCGCGACCTTCGGTGCGCGATGGTTGCGCTCGAGCTCGACGAAGGACTCCAGCAACTCCGGCGGCAGGTTGTCCACGCAGTAGAAGCCCACGTCCTCCAGCGCCGTCAGGGCCACGGTCTTGCCCGAGCCGGACATGCCGGTGATGACGACGAGTTCGGTGGCGGCGGTTTTCATCACGCGGTGAGCAGCTCGCGCGCGTGCGCAAGCGAGACGTCGGAGCGCTCGTTGCCGCCCAGCATGCGCGCGAGCTCGCGCACGCGGGCCTCATCGTCGATGCCCTGCACCATGCTTTGCGTGCGGCCTTCCTGAACGCGTTTGGCCACCAGCAGGTGGTGATCTGCCGCGGCGGCCACCTGTGCGAGGTGCGTGACGGCCAGCACCTGGCGGTCGCGCCCGAGCTGGCGCATGAGCTTGCCCACGGTATGGGCCACCGCGCCGCCGATGCCGGCGTCGACCTCGTCGAAGATCAGGGTGGGCGCCTGGCCCAGCCGGCTGGTGATGACCGAGATGGCGAGCGCAATGCGCGAGAGTTCACCGCCCGAAGCCACCTTGGCCACCGGCCGCGGCGTGCTGCCCGCGTGGCCGGCGACGCGGAATTCGACCTGTTCGCGGCCGTGGGACTGCGGTGTCTCCAGCGGCAGCAGCGCGACCTCGAAGCGCCCGCCTTCCATGCCCAGCGTCTGCATGGTTTCGGTGACCGCCTTGCTCAGGCGCGGCGCAGCTTTCTGGCGCAGCTGGCTCACGCCCTTGGCCGCCACATCGAAGGCGGCACGTGCCGCGCGCTCGCGGCCCTCCAGGGCTTGCAGGTCGCTGGCTTCGTCCAGCCGCTGCAGATCGGCCCGCCACTGCGCCAGCAAGGCCGGCAGTTCCTCGGCCGGCGTGCGGTAGCGCCGCGCCAGCGACAACCATTGCGACAGGCGCTGATCGAGATCGGCCAGGGCCTGCGGGTCGAGTTCCGCATGGCGTTGGTGCTGGTGCAGGTCGTGCACCGCGTCCTGCATCTGCGCGAGCGCACCTTGCAGCGCGTCCAGCGGTTGCGCGAACGCCGGCTCGATGTGCACCTGGGCTTGCAGGGCGGCGATGGCGCGGCTCAGCAGGCCGGTGGCGTTGTCGTCGGCTTCGTCCAGCGCGTGCAGGGCGGCTTGCGTGGCGTCGATCAATGCCTGGGCGTTGGCCAGGCGTGCGTGGCGCGTGTTGAGCTCTTCCCACTCACCGGCTCGCGGCGCCAGCTTGTCGAGCTCGCCGATCTGCCAGGCCAGGCGTTCGCTGTCCTGGCGCAGCGAGGCCTGGCGTTCGCGCGCAGCGGTCAGTGCGGTCTGGGCTTCCCGCCACGCGCCCCAGGCCTTCACGAGCGGCCCGGTGTCGATGCCGGCAAAGCCGTCGAGCAGATCGCGCACGGCATCGGCGCGTGTGAGGCTTTGCCAGGCGTGCTGGCCGTGGATGTCCACCAGCGAATCGGCAGCCTGGCGCAGTTGGGTGAGGGTGGCCGGGCTGCCGTTGATCCAGGCGCGGCTGCGACCGTCGGCGTCGATCACGCGGCGCAGCAGCAGGCTGTCGTCGTCGGCGAATCCCTGTTCCTCCAGCCAGCCGCGCAACGGGTCGGGGCGGTCGAACTCGGCTGCGATCTCGCAGCGCTGTGCGCCTTCACGCACCACGCCCGCGTCGGACCGTGCGCCGAGCGCAAGCTGCAAGGCGTCCACGAGGATGGATTTGCCGGCGCCGGTCTCGCCAGTGAGCACGCTGAAGCCGCTGGCCAGCTCGAGGTCCAGCGAGGGCACGATGACGAAGTCGCGCAGGGCGATGCGGCGAAGGCTCATGGCAGGGCGCAGGAAATGAAGCGCAATTGTCGCCGGCCGCTCAGGCCCCTTCGTTCCAATGGAGCTTTCGCCGCAACGTGTCGAAGTAGTTCCAGCCCACGGGGTGGAGCAGGCGCAGCGAATGCTCCGAGCGGCGCACGACGATGCGGTCCCCGTGCAGCAGGCTTGCGAAGGATTGCATGTCGAAGCTCGCGCTGGCGTCGCGCCCGGCGACGATCTCCATCGCGATCTCGCTGTGCGAGGGCAGCACCACCGGCCGGTTGGACAGCGTGTGCGGCGCGATCGGCACCATCACCCAGCCACCGATGTCGGGGTGCAGCAGCGGCCCGCCGGCAGACAGGGCGTAAGCGGTGGACCCCGTGGGTGACGCGATGATCAGGCCGTCGGCGCGCTGGTTGGCAACGAAGCGGCCGTCGATCTCCACCCGCAGCTCGATCATGCTGGCCACCGCACCGCGGTTGACCACCACGTCGTTGAGCGCGGTGGCTTCGAACACGCACCGGCCGTCGCGCCACACGCTGGCGGCCATGAGGCTGCGCGATTCTTCCTGGTACTCGCCGTGCAGGATGGGCCGCAGTGCGTCGCGGTATTCGTCGAACGGGATGTCGGTGATGAAGCCCAGGCGCCCCTGGTTCACGCCCACCAGCGGCACCCCGTGGCGCGCCATCTGGCGCCCGATGCCCAGCAGTGTGCCGTCGCCCCCCACCACCAGCGCGAGCTGAGCGCTGCAGGGAATGGCCGCGACATCGAGGCTGGGGTGGTCGGTCAGGCCGGTGTTCAGGGCGGTCTGGTGCTCCAGCGACACCTCGCAGCCCTCGGACAGCAGGAACTGCGCGATCTCCTCCACCACATGGCGCGCGCCCGGCGCCTGGTACTTGCCGACGATCACCACATGCGCGAAGCGCAGTGGGCGTTGGGCCACGGGCGCAGTGGCGCGGGGATCGAGCGGGGCATTCATGCGCAAATTACAACATAGGGCCACCGCCCGTGGCCCTGCTCGACCTTTGGTTTCTCACCCCGCATCGAAGCCCTTCCGTAGAATCGTTTGCATGCTGGACGATCGCTCGAAGCTGTTGCTCAAGGCGCTGGTGGAACGCTACATCGCCGACGGCCAACCCGTGGGCTCGCGCACACTGGCGCGCGCCGCCGGGCTGGACCTGTCGCCAGCGACCATCCGCAACGTGATGAGCGACCTCGAGGAGCTCGGCCTGATCGCCAGCCCGCACACCTCGGCCGGGCGCGTGCCCACGGCGCGTGGCTACCGCCTGTTCGTGGACACGATGCTGACCGTGCGGCGTGAAGAGCTGCCGCCCGTCTCGGCCATCGGGGCGCCGGGCATCGAATCGCCGCAGCGCGTGATCAGCCAGGCAGCGCACCTGCTCTCCAGCCTGTCCCAGTTCGTCGGGGTGGTCATGGCGCCGCGGCGTGCCTCGGTGTTCCGCCACATCGAGTTCCTGAGCCTGTCGGACCACCGTGTGCTGGTCATCATCGTCTCGCCCGACGGTGAGGTGCAGAACCGCATCATCCATACGCAGGCGAACTTCACACAGTCGCAACTGGTGGAGGCGGCCAACTTCCTCAATGCCCACTACGCCGGCCTCACCATCGAGGCTGTGCGCGAGCGCTTGAAGACCGAGCTCGAAGCCCTGCGCGGCGAGATCGCCGACCTGATGAAGCAGGCGGTGGACATCGGCGCACAGCCCGCCGAGCAGGACGAGGTGGTGGTGGCGGGTGAGCGAAACCTGCTGTCGGTCAGCGAATTCAGCAGCGACCTGGGCAACCTGCGCCGTCTCTTCGACCTGTTCGAGCAGAAGACGAAGTTGGTGCGCCTGCTCGACGTGTCCACCCAGGCCGATGGTGTGCGCATCTACATCGGCGGTGAAAGCCAGGTCGTGCCTTTCGAGGACCTGTCCGTCGTCACCGCCCCCTACGAGGTGGATGGCCAGGTGGTCGGCACGCTGGGCGTGATCGGCCCGCAACGCATGCCCTACGACCGCATGATCCAGATCGTGGACGTGACCGCCAAGCTCGTGAGCAACGCGCTGAGCCACACCAAATAGCGCGAGCGCTTCGCGCCCCCACCTACAATCCCGCCCGCGGGCCGTTAGCTCAGTTGGTCAGAGCAGAGGACTCATAATCCTTTGGTCGTTGGTTCAAGCCCAACACGGCCTACCAATTTTTCCTGCTATACTGCATGGCTTCGCGGCTGTAGCTCAGTTGGATAGAGTACTTGGCTACGAACCAAGGGGTCGTGGGTTCGAATCCTGCCAGCCGCGCCACAATGAAAAGCCTGCAGTGCCAACGCACTGCAGGCTTTTTTCTTTCACGTCGTGCGCACACCATGAGCAAGGCTTTCACCCGCGAGACCGACGCAGACGATGACGCCGAAGACGGCGTCGCGAGCGTCGTGCCCGGCGGCAAGAACTACATCACGCGTGCCGGCTATGAGCGTCTGCGCCGCGAGTTGATGGTGCTCATGGACGAGGAGCGCCCCAAGGTCGTGGAGGCGGTGCATTGGGCGGCCAAGAACGGCGACCGCTCCGAGAACGGCGACTACCTCTACGGCAAGAAGCGCCTGCGCGAGATTGATCGCCGCATCCGCTTTCTCACCAAGAGGCTGGAAATCGCCGAGGTGGTCGATCCGTCGCTGCACCACGGCGGCGACCAGGTCTTCTTCGGTGCCACCGTGACCTACGCCGACGAGTCCGGGCGCGAGACCACCATCACCATCCTGGGTACCGACGAAGCCGACAGCACGCAAGGGCAGGTGAGTTGGGTTGCGCCGGTGGCGCGCGCCTTGCTCAAGGCGCGCGTGGGCGACGTGGTGAAGCTGGCCGTGCCCGGCGGCACGCAGGAGCTGGAAGTGCTGGCGGTCAGCTACCCGGCGCCGGGCGCCTGATCAACCCGCCTTGGGTGTGCTCTTGAAGCGCTGTGCCTTGAGCACCGACGGCGTGCGCTTGAGGCTGCGCAGCACATCGGCCAGGTGCTGACGGTCGCGCACCGCGACCGAGAAGCGGATGTCGGTAGCGGTCTGTGCCGGCTCGTCGCCCATGTCGACATGGGTGATGTCGGCCTCCACCGCGGCAATGGCCGAGGCCACGCGCGCCAGCACGCCCTTGCCGTTGGTCACCGTCACCAGAACGGTGGTGTCGAAGGAGCGCACCGGCTCTTCGGCCCATTCCACTTCGATGAAGCGCTCGGCGTCGCGGCCGCGCAGGCGGCGCGCCGTCGGGCAGTCTTCGGCGTGCACTACCAGCGCCTCGCCACGGCCCAGGTAGCCGACGATGCGGTCACCGGGGATGGGCTTGCAGCACGGCGCGTACTGCACCGAGAGGCCTTCACTGCCATCGAGCGTGACGCTTTGCGACACGGTCTCTTCGCGCCCTGTGTCGTAGCGTTCGCGGCTGATGAGCAGGGCGTCGGGCTTGAGCCCGGTTTCGGCCAGCAGCACGGCGAGCTTCTTGCCCACCATGCTGGCGATGCGTTTGCCCATGCCGATGTCCGACAACAACTCGGCGCGGTTCTTGTTGCCGGTGAAGCGCAGCAGCTTGTCCCACACGCCGGCCCACTCGCCGGTTTCTTCCGGCAGTTGGGCGATGCCTTCGGAGCGCAGCGCCTGGCGCAGCATGCGCTCGCCCAGTTCCAGCGATTTCTCTTGTGCCGCGGCCTTGAGGTGGTGGCGGATCTTCGATCGCGCGCGCCCGGTCTTCACAAACGACAACCAGGCCGGGTTCGGTTCGGCCTTGTCGTCCGTGATCACCTCCACCACATCGCCATTGGCCAGCTCCGATCGCAACGGGCGTTGCTCGCCGTTGATGCGCCCGCCCACCGTGCGGTGGCCGACATCGCTGTGGATGGCGTAGGCGAAGTCCACCACCGTGGCGCCACGTGGCAACGCCAGGATCTTGCTCTTGGGTGTGAACACATAGACCGCGTCGGGGAAGAGGTCGATCTTGATGTGGTCCCAGAACTCGCTGGCGTCGTGCGTTTCCTGCTGGATGTCCAGCAACGACTGCAGCCATTGCGTGCCCAGGCGTTGCGAGGTCTCGCTGCCTGGCTCGTTGGCCTTGTAGAGCCAGTGCGCGGCCACGCCCGATTCGGCGACCACGTCCATGCTGTGCGTGCGCACCTGGAACTCGATGTTGGTGCCGAACGGGCCCACGAGCGTGGTGTGCAGCGACTGGTAGCCGTTGAGCTTGGGGATGGCGACGTAGTCGCGGAACTTGCCCGGCAAGGGCTTGTAGAGCTGGTGCAGCAGCCCGAGTGCGGTGTAGCAATCGGTTAGCTCGGGCACGACGATGCGAAAACCGTAGATGTCGGTGACCTGGGCGAACGACAGGTGCTTGCTGTCCATCTTGCGGTAGACGGAATACAGCGTCTTCTCGCGCCCCAGGATGCGCACGGACATGCCGTGGCGGCCGAACACGTCCTCCACCTCGCGCTGCACGCGTGCGATCAGGTCCCTGCGCCGGCCGCGGGCGCGATCCAGCGCCTTCGACAACACCTCATAGCGCCAGGGGTTCAGGAAGCGGAAGGCCAGGTCCTGCAGTTCGCGGTAGGTGAAGTTCAGGCCCAGGCGGTGCGCGATGGGGGCGTAGATCTCCAGGGTCTCGCTGCTGATGCGGTGCCACTTGCTGCGCGGCATGTCGCCCATGGTGCGCATGTTGTGGGTGCGGTCGGCCAGCTTGATGAGGATGACGCGCACATCCTTGGCCATGGCCAGCAGCATCTTGCGAAACGATTCCGCCTGGTTCTGCTCGCGCGAGGTGAATTCCAGCTTCTCCAGCTTGGTGAGGCCGTCGACCAGTTCGGCCACCGGCGCGCCGAAGCGCTCCACCAGCTCCTGCTTGGTCACGCCGCAGTCCTCGATCGCGTCGTGCATGAGCGCGGCCATCAGCGCCTGCGCGTCGAGCTTCCATTCCGCGCACTGGGCGGCAACCGCGATCGGGTGGGTGATGTAGGGGTCACCGTTTTTGCGCAGCTGGCCCAGGTGGGCCTCGTCGGCAAAGCGGTAGGCCTGGCGGATGTTCTCGATGTCACCGGCGCCGAGGTAATCGAGCTTGCCCAGCAGTGAGGCAAAGCTGGCCGCGGCGGCGCTCGCAGCAGCGCTGGCCGCGTCTTGCGCCGGGGTCGCCACGGGGCCTTCGGTGGTGGACATCATCGTGCAACTGTAGCGCGATGGGGTGCAAGCTGCCTTGAGCGGCCTGCCTAGGCCATGGGCAGGGCGCAGGAATGTGCTGACCAGAAAAGCACAAAGGCACCGCGGTGGGTGCCTTTGCAAGGGAGCGGGAAGCGCCTCAGATCGGCACTTTTTTGAGCATTTCGAGCCCGACCTTGCCCTCGGCGATCTCGCGCAACGCGGTCACGCCGGGCTTGTTCTTGCTCTCGATCTTGGGGGCGTGGCCCTGGCTGAGCATGCGCGCACGGTAGGTGGCAGCGAGCACGAGCTGGAAGCGGTTGGGAATCTTTTCCAGGCAGTCTTCGACGGTGATGCGTGCCATGTGGGCTCCAAACGATCAGGAAATGTTGAGTGCCCGGAAGGTGTCGCTGCGGGCATTGCGCTGGGCCACGTACTTCAGGCGTTGCGCGTGAACGATGGCCTTGAGGTCGAACAAGGCCCGTTCGAATAACTCGTTGATTATAACGAAGTCGAAATCCTTGGCGTGCGCCATCTCGGTGGCCGCGTTTTGTAGCCTCACCTCGATCACCTCCGCGCTGTCCTCGGCACGTCGCTCCAGGCGCGAGCGCAACTCCTCCCAGCTTGGCGGCAGGATGAAGACCAGCACCGCGTTCGGAAAGATGCGCTTGACCTGGATGGCACCCTGGTAGTCGATCTCCAGCACCACATCGGCGCCCTGCTTGATGCGCTGCTCCAGCGCCAGCTTGGAGGTGCCGTAGCGGTTGCCGTGCACCTGCGCCCACTCGACGAAGGCGCCCTGCAACACCATCTGGTCGAAGGTGTCCTGGCTCACGAAGTAGTACTCGCGGCCGTGCACCTCCTGGCCGCGGGGCGGGCGTGTGGTGTGCGAGATGGAGGGCTGAACGCGCGCGTCGAGCTCCATGAGTGCCTTCACGAGGCTGGATTTGCCAGCCCCGCTGGGGGCGGCGACGACGAACAGGTTGCCGGGGTAATCCATCAGCGGTTCATTCAAGGTTCTGTACTTGCTCGCGCATCTGCTCGATCAGCACTTTCATGTCGACCGAAATGCGGGTGAGCTCGAGGCTGGAGGACTTGGACCCCAGGGTGTTGGCTTCGCGATGCAGTTCCTGGATCAGGAAATCGAGCCGTTTGCCGACTTCGCCGCCGCGCGAGAGCAGGCGATCGATTTCGTCGAGGTGCGAGGCGAGCCGGGTCAGCTCCTCGGCAACGTCGATGCGGATGGCGAAGGCGGTCGCCTCGGCCAGGGCGCGGTCGCGTGCCATGTCGCTGCTGGCGAGTGCCGCGCCGCCCTCGGCGCCGAGCGCCTCGTTCCAGCGGTCCAGAAAGCGCTGGCGCTGCTGGGCGACCAGTTGCGGTATGAGTGGTGCGGCCGCGGCGGCCAGCGTGCGCAGTTGCGCGACGCGTTCGCTCAGCGTGGCCGCAAGGCGCGTGCCCTCGCGCGCACGTGCCTCCAGGAGCTGGCCGATGGCGTGCCGCGTGACATCGACCACGCGTTCCTGCATGTCCTCGGGCAAACGCGGCTGCCGCACCGTGAGTTCCATCACGTTCGCCACCGTCAACGGCTGCGCCTGGGGCAGCCACGTGTGGATCGCGTCCTGGGTGGCGATGAGACGCTGCAGTTCGGCGCTCGACGGCGCGCGCGATGCGGTGTCCTGGCGGTTCTCGAACCAGGCCCGCACCTCGACCTTGCCGCGCTTGAGCGCCTGCGTGAGCAACTCACGCAAGGCGGGTTCGGCAGATCGCAGCTCTTCGGGCAGCTTGAACGCCAGATCGAGAAAGCGGCTGTTGACGGCGCGGATTTCGACCCCGACGGACGGGCTGGAATCGCCCGCGGCCGGCGTGGCGGCACCGCCTTGCTGGGCGGTGGCGTATCCGGTCATGCTGTAAACTGCCATCGCTC
>VFQM010000620.1_pt1 | contig 37815 bp, 33 predicted proteins | sample 3512391 | NCBI WGS metagenome assembly VFQM01 (sample SAMN10412369, study PRJNA504923) | tailings metagenome | isolation source: Replicate 1 from Balatoc abandoned mine | place: Philippines
CGACCGGGTCCTGCTGGCCGACGCCGCGGATGAAGGCGGTGAGCGTGGTGTTGGTGCCGCGGCTCACCTCGAGCGTGACGTTGGGTACCTGCTGGGCAACGCCGACAATGTCCTGCACGCCCTGCTGGACGAGGTCCTCGCCCGAGATCGCGGTGACCGAGAGCGGCACGTCGAGCAGGCGCTCCTCGCGGCGGCGGGCGGTGACGTAGATCACGCCTTCCTCTGCGGCGGCATCGTCAGCAGCGGCGGCCATTGCCGCGGCAGCGTCATCGGCGGCGTCCTGCGCCATGGCGGGCGCAGCGAAGGTGGCGATACCGGCGCAGCCGGCGAGCAGCAGCGAGCGAGCACAAAGCGTCTTGATCATCGGAAGGTTCCTCTCCTGTCCCCTTTGGTGCCCTATCAATATTGAAATGTGAACCACCTTTCAAGTTTAGACTTGTGCCGGCCTCTTGCGCGTCCTACCGAAAGCGTGGAGGGAGGTGCGCATGGGCAACAGTCCGGTTTCAGCGACACGCGTCGACGACGCCAAGACGCCGCGCACCGAGCGCGGGCGGCGATCCTTGCGCAAGCTGCTCGATGCAGCGGCCGTGGAGTTCGGGGAGAAGGGCTTCCACGAGGCTTCGGTCAGCTCGATCACGCGCCGTGCGGGCATGGCGCTCGGCAGCTTCTACACCTATTTCGACAGCAAGGACGCGCTGTTCCGCGCGCTGGTCGTCGACATGAGCGAGCAGGTGAAGGCCAGCGCCCGCTCGGCGCTGCGCGGGGACATGGCCGGGCTCGAGATCGAACGCGCCGGCCTCCTGGCATTCCTGCGCTTCGCGGCCGAGCACAAGGAAGTCTACCGCATCATCGACGAGGCCGAGTTCGTCGATCCGGCGAGCTATCGCGAGCACTACGAAAGCATCGCGGCGCGCTTCGTCGAACGCCTGCAGGCCGGCGCGGCCAGGGGCGAGTTCCGCGACGGGCTGGGCGAGATCGAGGCCTGGGCGATGATGGGCATGAACGTGTTCGTGGGCCTGCGCTTTGCCGTCTGGGGGCTTTCCGACAGGTCGCCCGAGGAGGTGGCCGACGGGGTCAATCGCTTGCTGGCGGAAGGCCTGCTGCGCCGCTAAAGCCTCGGCGATGATCATCGCCGTCCATGCCATACCCGAGGCCGACCACCTCGCTGCCATCCATGACCGCATCGCTCTTTTGCAATGGCGCGACGGGCGCGAGACGGCGGGCGCGGTGGCGCGCGAGGTCAAGCGCAACGAGCAGGCGGCGATGGATTGCACCGCCGGGCGGTCATTGCAGGACGAGTTTTCGCATATCCTCTGGGACAACCCGGTGATCCGCGCTGCCGCCCAGCCGCGCCGATTGTCGCACCTGCTCATCAGCCGCACGGGCGAGGGCGGCGGCTACGGCGCGCATGTCGACAACGCCCTGATGGGGCGGGGCGAGCGGCGGGTGCGAACGGATCTGTCCTTCACGCTCTTTCTCACGCCACCTGAGGACTATGACGGCGGCGAGCTGGTGATCCATGCCGCCGGCGCCGAGCAATCGGTCAAGGGCGAGGCGGGGCATCTGGTGCTCTACCCCTCGGGCTCGATCCACGAGGTGCGGCCCGTCACGCGCGGACAGCGGATCGTCTGTGTCGGCTGGATCGAGAGCATGGTCGCCGATGCGGCGGCGCGCGAGATGCTGTTCGATCTGGAGAACCTGCGCGCCTCGCTGCGGGCGCGGCTGCCCGCCCAGTCGGCCGAGCTGCTGACGCTCGACAAGACCATCGCCAATCTATTGCGGATGTGGGCGCGGCCCTGAGGGTTTGGGCGCGGCGGCTTTCTTGCCCTGCACCGTGAACCAGAGGATCAGGCTCACCCCGATGACGCTCGGCCCTGCCCAGATCGCGGGGTTGAAGACGTGCTCGGGGACCATCCGGATTAGCCCGACCGAAAGGAAGGCGGTATAGGCCGAGATGCCCATGCCGATCAGCGCGCGGAAATGTTCGCCCGTGTGTGTGCCGCGCGGAAATTCCGCTCCGCGCCAGATATAGCGCTGCTGGATCAGCATGGCGACGATGCCGATGAAGGCGACCAGCATCATCAGCGGGTGGCCGACCTGCCAGCCGAAATAGCCGCACCACGCGCCCGAGACCACGACCGAGGCGATCACCGCCTGATAGCGCGCCGAGCGCAGCGCGCGCCGGTCGCGGCTGTGCTTCACCACGGCAAGGCCATAATCGACAAAGCCGATGGTGAGGATGCCGAGATAGAGCATCATCCACCCGAACAGGCCTTCATAGAGGCGGCGGTCGGTCACTTCGGGATGCCGATGCTCGGGGCCGTAGAGCGAGAGCAGCGCCATCGCGATGGCGAGCGCGCCCGCACCCAGAAAGCCATAGCACGCCGCGCGGCCCCACTTGCGGTGGTTGGCCGCGCCCTTTCTGGTGACGATCGGCCCCCAGAACGCCGTCAGCCCCACCGCTCCGGTGACGACATGGGCGACAACGAGGGCTTCGAACACCATGCCGGCGAACATGACACAATAAGTGTCAAGTTCCTAGATCAGTCTCCTACCGGCCTGCCCGCTCAGCGCACCCGCGAGGGCGCGACCAGCACGGCATTGGCGATCAGCAGGTCGAGCCCCTCGAGATAGGCGCGGGTCGAGGGATCGTGCGCGAAGCCGATCACCAGCCCGCGACCCTGCGGCTGGGCCATCAGGTAGGGCTTGTAGGCGAGTTGGCGGCGGTTCTCTTCCCACACATAGCCGCTGGCGATGAGGTTGCCGGGTGCGGCAAAGCGCATCACGTTCACACCCTTGTGGCGCCCCAGGGGAGTGAAGATCTGCGTCCCTGTCGCAAGCACCACCGCGCCACTGTCGTAGCCGGCGGAGAGGAAGTGGTCGGGCTCGCCCGCGACATTCAGAAGTGCGCCGGGCAGGGTGTCGGGCAGGGCGGCCTGATCCTTGATCGCCTCCCGATACTCGGCGTCGCTGGCGATGGCGATAGCCTCGGCGAGCGCGCCCTTGTCCTTGTCCTCCGCCGCTGCCGGATCGCGGCCCAGAGCGGCCTCGCGCTTCACCGCAAGGAGCGGATTGTCGCCGCTGCTGAAGGTCTCGAGGCTGTCGCCGATCGCCACCAGCACACCGCCGCGCTGGACGAAGCTGCGCAGATTGCGCTGTCCGCCCTCGCCGAGAACCGCGGAAGGATCGCCTTCGGGCACCAGCACCACGTCATATTCGCCGAGGTCGGCTCTTCCGAGCCGCGCGGTGCGGATCGGCGTCACCGGCAGGCCGATGCGCTGTTCGAGCACATAGCGCAGGCTCCCGGCGGAGAGCGGCGAGACGCCGTCATCCCACGCCACCGCGACCCGCGGCACGGTCAGCCGGACAAAGCGCTCGCTGCCGAGGTTGGGGCCGCTCTCCACCCAGCCGCTGTCGAGCGCGACAGTCTGTGCGCCGACTTCGCCGGCAAGCGCCATGAGCCGCGCCATCTTCTCCGGGGTGTTGGCCCCTGCGGGGAAGACCACAGTGCCGCGCGGGAACTCGCGTCCGCCGGCGGTGAAGGCGCGGTCGGTGACGCGGCCCTCGATTCCCTCGCGCAGCGCGAGCGTGACGAGGCGGGCCTGACCGCTATCGGTCCACGGCACAGCGACCGCGAAACTGCCGCTGCCTTCAGCCTTGGCGGCAATCGGCGTGTCGGCGGCCATCACATCGCCGCTCACCGCGGCATTGCAGAGCGCGACCTCGACCCCTGCCATCGGTCCCACCGACCAGGCAGTCACGTCGTAAAGCTCGTGCGGCAGATCGACCGAGCGCCGGCGCTCCTGCTCGGCGAGGAAATCGGGCGGCAGCGGCGTGTCGCGGTCGAGCAGGCTGCGGATCAGGCGTGCGGCGGGCTGGGCCTGCGGAACGGCGAGGTAGCCTGCCGGATAGGACTTGCCGCAGATGCTTGTCGCGTCCTCGCGCCGCAGCACGGTGATGCCCTGCGCTGCAAGGCGGCGGCCGAGCCGCTCGGCATTCCAGCGCCGCTTGCCGAGGTCGATCACATAGCTCCCCTTGCCCGCTGCGCCCCCGGCATTGGCGGCTCGGTAGGCGGCGAAATCGGCCAGGAACTTCTGCGGATTGTCGGCCACGGCAGCGGCTGTCGCGAGGCTTGCCGTGAAGTGGTTGGCGACTGTGTCGGCATAGGTCAGCTCGGTCCCGTCGCGGCGCTTCCACACCAGCCCGCGGGACGAGCCCTGTTCGTAGGTCGAGCCGATCGCGCCCTGATGCGCGTTCCAGGTGTCGCCGTAGCCGGGGTAGAACAGGTCATAGACCTCGCGGGTGAAATAGGGCTCGCCCCGCGCATCAAAGGCAGCGGCGTTGTAGCGGCCGATCAGTTCATAGGCGCGGATCTGGGCGGGCGTGAGGTTGGGGCTGAAGGGCTGGGCGGCGGGGCTGAAGAAATAGGTCTCGTCCCCGCCCATTTCGTGGAGGTCGACGACCACGACCGGGTTCCATTGCCGGATCGCGGCGACCTTGCCGCGGGTCTCGGGCTGCGACAGCGTGAACCAGTCGCGGTTGAGGTCGAACATGTAGTGGTTGACCCGCCCGCTCGGCCACGGCTCGTCGTGCTCGGCCGCCTGGCGGTCGGCGTCGGCGACGATCCCGGTCGAGGCGAGGAAGTTGTTCACGAAGCGCGCCCGCCCGTCGGGGTTCTGCATCGGGTCGATGACGAGGATGGTCTGCGCCATGATCTTCGCCGCCCGCGCGTCGTCCTTCGCGGCGAGGAGGTGATAGGCCGTCATCAGCGCCGCGTCGGTCGAGGAGATCTCGTTGCCGTGAACCCCGTAGGCAAGCCACGTGACCGGCAGCGCGGTGCCATTCCCCGCACGGCCGGCGGCGATGTCGGCCATGTCGGCCTTGATCGCGTCGAGCCGTGCGATGTTGGCCGGCGCCGAGAGCACCAGATAGTAAAGCGGCCGGCCCTCCCAGCTTGTCGCATATTGCACCAGCTTCGCGCGGTCGGGCGCGGCGGCGGCGAGTGCCTCGAGATAGGCATAGGCCTGGTCGGGCGAGGTGATGCGGCTGCCGGGCGCATGGCCCGCGGTAGCGGTCAGCGTCGGGATCGCGGGATCGAAGTCGCCCTGCGCGAAGGACTGGGCCTGCGCCGGCAGAGCCGCGCCTGCCAGAGCCGACAGAACGATGAGGCACCGGCCCCAGAACAATTTGCGCATGGAAAGACCTCGATTGACCGCCGGATGCCGGGAGAGCCCCAGCCTTGCCGCGAAGAGGCGGGCGCGGTCAAGCCGCGAGGGCGCTAGCGGGGCCGGGCGCCGGCGCGGAGGTGTGGCTTCCGGTCCGCACGGATGGCTTGCGCAAATACATCCTAAAGAAGTAGTCCACAAGTATATCCACCAAAAGAAGGTATACTCACTAGGTAAACGCGTTTTAACCTTTTGTTATGCGCAATTGCATAGAAGTCAGGTCTCCGGGTTGAACGGTGAAACGTTGAATAGATAGGAAGAGACCATGAAGACCATCAAAGTTATTCGCAATCTGGTCAACGATCAGACTGGCGCCACCGCAATTGAATACGGCCTGATCGCCGCGCTTATCGCCGTCGCCTGCATCACCGCGGTCCAGTCGGTGGGCCAGGGCGTCGCCGCCAGCTTCACCAAGACCTCGACCGCTCTGTCGGCCTGATTCCTGAAGTGCGTAGCGGGGCCTCGCGGCTCCGCTACGCTACTGCCGCTGCGCGGGTTCGCGCCAATTGCCGTCGGGCAACGGGAGGGAGGACCTGATCATGCGTACACCTCTTCGCGCTTTTCTTCGCAACCGGGACGGCAACGCTGTCATCGAGACGGCCATTGCCCTGCCCCTTCTGATCGTCATTCTGTCCGGCATCGTCGATTTCGGATACATGTTCTCGATCTCGAACAGCATGCAGTCCGTCTCGAGCGAGACGGCGCGGCTCGTGGCCATCAAGCGGATCACCTCCGCCGAAGCGCCGGCCTATGCGCGCAGCCGGCTGATGAGCGTCAGCGGAACCTACCAGGTCAACACGACCGTCACCGCGACCGATATCACGGTTGCGATTTCGCTCCCCCGCAGCAGCGCTGCCCTGATCGATGTCACCGGCATGTTCGCAGGCGGGAACCTGAGCGCGTCCAGCACGATGCGCGTCATATCCTGAACCAGGGGTTAGGCTGATGAAGCAGCTTGCCAGAAGCCTTGCGGGCGAGACGTCCGGTGTGACCTTGCCGATGGTCGCGATGATGATGACCGCCATCCTCGGGTTCACCGCGCTGACGGTCGATCTCGGCAACGGTTATCTTACCAGCCAGCGCCTTCAGTCCACCGCGGACGCCGCCGCCATGGCTGCGGCCGACCGGCTGGCGACGACGAATTCCGAAGGCGGCGTGGCCCTGAGCTATGCGCGCCTCAACATGCCTCAGGAAGAGCACGGGCAGGTCCTTGCCGCCAACGACGTGAGGGTCGGGCGCTGGGATCCGGACACCCGGACCTTTACCCAGACCGCCACCAGCCCCAATGCGGTGAGCGTCACCACGCGCCGGGCTGCGGCGAACGGAAACCCGCTCAGGACATTCCTCGCGGGGATCATCGGCATTGGCGAGATCGACATCTCGCGCACCGCGATCGCTGCGTTCCAGGGACAGTCGAACAATTGCATCATCGCGCTCCGGCCGTCGGGCAGCGGGATCGTGGTCGCCTCGGGCGGGGTGCTCACGGCGAACCGTTGCAGCATCCATGCAAACTCCTCGGCCAACAACAGCATGTCGATGGGTAGCAGCGGCCGGATGGTGGCGACCGAGGCGGAAATCTGCGCTGTGGGCGGCGTGACGGGCACCGGCTATTCCCCGGCCGCCCGCACGCGCTGCGCGAACGTCGCCGATCCGCTCGCAAGCCTGCCCGAGCCCACTGTGCCCGCCTGCACCTTTACCTCGACGGTGACGGTGAGCACCACCCTGACCCTGAACCCCGGCCGCTACTGCCGCGGCATCGAGTTGCGGCAGGGGGCCAACGTCTTCTTCAACCCCGGCGTCTACATCATCGAAGGCGGCGATCTGACCCTCAGCGCCGGTGCCTCGGCCAGCGGAACCGGGGTGACCCTGATCTTCCGCGACAAGAACGCGACGCTCTATGCCGCCAATGACAGCCGTCTGCGGCTGACGGCGCCGACCTCGGGTCCCTATGCCGGGGTCGCGATCTACGGCAGCCGGACGGTGACCGATCTAGTGACGCACCAGCTCAATGCCGATACCCAGAGCTTCATCAACGGAGCCGTCTATCTGCCCAGAGCGACCCTGTTCCTCAACAGCCGCGCGCAATTCTCGGCGGCCGGGAACTGCATGTCGGTCATCACCTGGGACCTCATGCTCGCCTCGAGCAGCTCGATGTTCGTGGACAGCAATTACGACGGATGCGGTGTGTCCCCGGTTGGCGGGTTCCGCAAGTCGGTGGCGCTGGTGAACTGAGGAGCCTTGCAGATGAACCCGCCTACTCCCCCGGCCGACCAGGATTCGAGCGTGCTCGGCCGGCGCAGCTCGCCGCGGTTGAGCCTGCGCATCCCCGCCAAGCTCATCAGCACGGTCGAGAGCCAGGATTGCGAACTGGTCGACGTGTCGCTCACCGGCGCGCTGCTGCGGCTGGCCCGCCCCCTGAATGTCGATGCCTGCGGCTACCTTCGCGCCGGCCCGCTGGAAGCCTTTGCCGTGACCGTGCGCGTCAACCAGCGGTTCGAGGCCGAAGCGCTCAGCGCCATGGAATTCGACCCTCCGCTGACCCGGGACCAGATCCTCGAGCTTCGCGCCTATGCGAGGCAGCACCAGATGATCGAGCGGCGGACGCACATCTCGGCAGCCCGGGATTGGGTACGCGGAGTCGGCCGCTAGCTGCGGGCTGGCAAATAAGCACCTGTTTAAGCGAGAAATTAAAATTTCTGGTTGCGGCACGGCTTCGTGACTATACCGGCAATTTCTAATTTACGTTATAAAAGTATCATATCATAATGAACACGTCCCAAAGGATGATTACTTGAGAGGCTATTCCTCGCTTATCACGTCGTGATGTCACGATTTCGCGAAAGTCCGGCGCGTGCCTGAAATTGAAGCTCAAGAAGGCCGCAATGCCTTACCGAACTTTACGGCTCCGCCAGGGGTCGGTTTGCGTGACGACCCCCTGCAGATGCAGGAGCAATTGTCGCACCTGATCGCCCAGACCACCACCGACGCCTTCGTTGCCATCGACCAGCAAAACCGGGTCATCTACTGGAACAGGGGGGCGGAGGAGGCCTTCGGCTGGTGCACCGACGAGATTGTCGGCAAGAGCCTTGATCTGATCGTCCCGCAAATCCACCGCGCGGCCCATGCCGCGGGGGTCAAGCGGCTGTCCGAGGGCGGCAAGCCCCGCCTGTCGGGCACGATGACGAATGTGACCGCCATCGCCAAGTGCGGGCGGGCGATCGCGATCGAGCTTGCGCTCACCCACTGGAAGGATCCTGTCACCGGCTTGCCGCGCGGATACGCTGCGATCATGCGCGATGTGAGCGAGCGCCGCCAGCTCGAGGCGCAGCGCGATGCCTACCAGCGCAAGCTCGAGGAGCAGTTCGCCGCGATCGAGGCGACCTCGGACGGCGTGGCGATGACCGACCCGCAGGGCTTTTTCGTTTATCTGAACCACGCCCATTGCGCCATGTTCGGCTATCCCGATCCCTCGGCGCTGATCGGACTGCACTGGTCGGTGCTGTATTCGGCCGAGGAAGCCAGGCGGATCGAAACCACTGTGGTTCCGCAGGTGTTCGAGGCCGGCAACTGGCTCGGCGAGGCTTTCGGCCTCCACCGCGAGGGGCATATCGTCGAGCAGGAAGTGGCGCTCGCCAAGAGCGCGAGCGGCGGGCTGGTCTGCACGACCCGCGACATGGGGGAACGGCGCCGGGCGATGCGGGAGCGCATCCGTGCGCGCGAACGCCTGCTGCTGGCCGAGCGCCAGGAACTGATCAGCCGTGCGGTTTCGGGCGTGGCCCATGATTTCGCCAATCTCGTGGCGGTGATCTCGGCCTCGGCCACCACCCTTGCCCAGAAGGTCGACACCCGCCTGCCCGAACTGGTGCGGATCGAGGATGCCGCAAAGCAGGCAAGCGCGATGCTGGAGCTGGTCCTCGCACCCAACCGCGCCGCCCGACAGGACCGCGCGCTCGACGCAAAGGCCGCGCTCGCCAATGTCGTCGAGCTCACCGCCGTCACGCTCAAGCCCAACCATTCCATCCAGCTCCGCGCCGCCGAGGACGGCCTTGCGCTCCAGGCCTCCGGAACCGAGTTCCAGCGGGTGATGATGAACCTGTGCAGCAATGCGCGCGATGCCCTGCCTGCCGACAGTGCCGGATCGATCGACATCACGATCGAGAAGCTCCACCCCAGCAGGCGGCTGGCCCAAAGGATGGTCGGCGGCCCGCCCGAAGGCCCCTGCGCCGTGATCACTGTAACCGATACCGGCTGCGGGATCGAGGAGGCCGATCTCGGGCGGATCTTCGAGCCTTTCCAGACGACCAAGAGCTATGGCACCGGCCTCGGGCTTGTCGTGGTCGCGGAAGTCGTCGCTGAGGTGGGCGGATCGCTCTACGTCCGCAGCAGCAGCCACGGCACCATGTTCCAGCTCGTCTGGCCGCTGGCCAAGAGCGATCTGGTCAAACCCCTGTCCGACGGCAAGGCCGCGATCCCCGACCTTGGCGATGCGCGCATCCTGATCGTCGACGACAATCCGTCGGTGCTCGATCTGATCGCGGCCGAGGTGGGCAAGACCGGGGCAAAGGTAACCACCGCCCCGAGGCCGCTGCAGGCGCTCGATATTCTCGATGGCGGCCCGTCGGGCTGGGATGCCGTCATCGTCGATTACGACATGCCCGAAATGAACGGCGCACAGCTTGCCGCCCGCATCCGCCAGCGGGTGCCGCATCTGCCGATCATCCTGTGCTCCGCGCTCAGCGAGCTCGAAGTGGACGTCGATGGCTCGCTCTTCGACGACCGTATCACCAAATCCGCCATCTCCCGCAGTCTCAATCATGCGCTGGAGCGGGTGCTCTCCGGTTCAAAGGTCAAGGTGCAGTAATGCGAATTCTTTTTGTCGACGACCACGACCTGCTCCGTGATGCGCTCAAGGCCTACCTTGAGGCAGACGGGGCATTCACGGTGCAACTCGCCTCGAACATAGGCGATGCGCTTGCCGCCATCGAGCAGGACGGCGCGTTCGATCTTGTCCTGCTCGATTTCCAGATTCCCGGCATGGACGGGCTTCTGGGCCTGCGCCAGATCGTGGCGGCCCAGGGGGCGAAACCGGTGATGCTGCTGACCGGCGTGGCGACCGAGGGCACGGCGACCGCGGCCCTTCGGTTCGGCGCCGTGGCGGTGCTCAGCAAGACGATGTCGATCGACAAGCTGAAGGCGGCCGCGGTCAGCGCCATCAACGGCACCTATGCCCCGGCCTATACGGGGAGCATGGGGCAGGCCAGCTCGTCCGATACGCCGACCCTGACGCCGCGGCAGGAGGAAGTCCTGCGCTGCATCTGCGGGGGCCTTTCGAACAAGCAGATCGCAAGGCAGCTCGAACTGACCGAGGCGACCATCAAGATGCATCTCAAGATGATCTACGCCAAATTGGGCGTGAACAGCAGGACGCAGGCGATCCTGATCTCGAAGAACTTCAATCTGGTCTGAGCCTGCACCCGGCGCGGCGCGGGTGGCAGGCGGGGGTGCAGGTTGCTCCCCGGGCCGCCCAGGCGGCAAGGCATTCCTGCCCGCCCGGCGCGGCGAGGGTAGTCGCCGCCGCGCAAGGTCGAGCTATCAGATTTCGACGGTGATCCGCACCGCCGACGGGGTAACGCCATAGGCGCGCGCGATCATTTCCCGGCCCGCGGCAAGCACGGCCGAGCGATCCTTGCCCTTGAAGGGCGTCAGCGAGAATGCCGCCTTGTTGAGCCCTTCGGCCTTGGCGGCAGAGGCGAGGATCTGCGGCGCGACGCCGAAGGTCTTGGCCAGCGCGTGCCACTTCTCGCGGGTGGGCTTGGCGCGTCCGTTTTCCCAGGCCCAGACGGAGGGCTTGGTCACGCCGACGGCGCAGGCGACCTGGTCGAGGGTCATGTCGGCCTCGGAGCGAAGCACGCGCAGCAGCGCGCCCAGCGTTTCCGGCAGATGCCCCGAAGCAAACGAGCCGTCCGCTTCGCTTTCCTCTGCATTGTCCGTGACGAGCGCCTCGTTCTGCGCCGTAGCGGCGAAGGACGAAGCAGGCTGGTCATAATCGTTCGCAACGCGGTGCGAAGTACCCCATCCGGCGTCAAGACTGTCCATTAGCTCGCACTCTCATTGTTCTATTGCTGAGTTAGTAGACATAATGAACCGGCGCGGTCCGGGACAATTCCCCTTAGGTATATGTATCTGTCTGGCGATAGGCCTGCCCGGGTGCGTTACTGCCCTTCCGCAACCATGCGGGAAGAGCGCAAAAGCAATTTATGTTGGCCTTTTGCGAAGGGTGGCTTAGCCCTCGTGCGTATTGCTATCGGAAGGGGGCGCGAATGTACCGACCGGTTGAAGACAGGGATGCAGCGGGGCAGGTCGAGGCCGGGGAGACCCGCGTGATGCCCGGGCCGGGGCGCGACGAGAGCGCGGCAGCCACCACACCGGATCACCGCCAGCCTTTGCCTGCGGCCGCTAAGGCCGCCGCCGCAAGTACCCTTGCGCTGGCGGTCGCGGCCTGCGGCGGGGGCGGGGGCGGCAGCGGCACGGGCGGCAGCGCCCCGCCGGTCGCCACGGTGCGCAAGCCCCAGACCGACGCCGAGGCGGCGCGCTTCCTGCTGCAAGCCTCGCTCTCCGTCTCGACCGGCGCGATCACCGAGCTGCGCAGCGAGGGCTACGAGCCGTGGCTCGACCGCCAGATCGGCGCCGCCAACAGCCAGACCGCCCGCGGCTATTTCACGGATCGCAACCTCGACCGGGTCGATGCCAACCGCTTCTACAACGCGGCGATCCTCGGCGACTACATGGTGTGGTCGCAACTGCTGTCGGGCGCGAACCCGGTCCGCAAGCGGATTGCCTTTGCCCTCTCGGAATTCTTCGTGGTCTCCGCGAGCGGGACCAATCTCACCTGGCGCAGCCAGGCGATGGGCGAATATTGGGACATCCTCAACCGCAACGCCTTCGGCAATTTCCGCGATCTGTTGCAGGACATCACTCTCAACCCGGCGATGGGGGTGTTCCTCAACACCCGCGGCAACCGCGCCGCCGACCCGCGCACGGGCCGCGTGCCGGACGAGAACTACGCGCGCGAGGTGATGCAGCTCTTCACCATCGGCCTGTTCGAGCTGAACCCCGACGGCACCAACAAGACCGCGAACGGCAACCCCATCGAGACCTATACGAGCGAGGACGTGAGCGGGCTGGCGCGGGTCTTTACCGGCTATGATTTCGACCTCGCCGGGCTCGCCTTCACCACCGAGGTGGGCGGCACCCGGCAGATCCCGGATGCCGAATATGTCCGCCGCCCGATGACCGCCGATCCGGCCCGCTGGGTCCCTGCGCGCACCACCGGCTTCCATTCGACCGAGGCCAAGACCTTCCTCGGCCTCACCATCCCGGCCGGCACCGGCGCGGCCGAGAGCCTGCGCCGCGCGCTCGACCACCTGTTCAACCACCCCAATGTCGGGCCGTTCTTTGCGAGGCAGATGATCCAGCGGCTGGTGACGAGCAATCCCTCGCCCGCCTATGTCGGCAGGGTCGCTGCGGTCTTTGCCAATAACGGGCAGGGACGGCGCGGCGATCTGGCGGCGGTGTTCAAGGCGATCCTGCTCGACAACGAGGCGCTCGATCCGGCGGGGTTGACCAACGCCAATTTCGGCAAGCTGCGCGAGCCGGTGCTGCGCTATGTGCAGCTCGCCCGGACCTTCGGTGCGCGCTCGAACAGCGGCAACTGGACGGTCGGCGATCTCAGCGATGCCGCCAGCGCTCTGGGGCAGAGCCCGCTGCGCTCGCCTTCGGTGTTCAACTTCTTCCGTCCGGGCTATTTCCCCGCCAACACGGAAATCGCCAATCGCGGCCTGCTCGCGCCCGAATTCCAGCTGGTCAACGAGACCTCGGTGGCAGGCTATGTCAATTTCCTCGAGCGCGCGATCACCGGGGGCCGAACGCCGGTCGCCGACATCACGCTCGATTTCGCCGCCGAGATCGCCATCGCGCAGGATGCGGCCGCGCTGCTCGACCGGCTCGATCTGCTGCTCACCGGGCGGCAGCTCAGCGCCGGCGTGCGCGACACCATTCGCACGGCGATGGAGGACGTGCCGCTGACCGCAAGTTCCACCAATGCCGAGCGGCTGCGGCGGGTGCAGATCGGCGTCATGCTGATCCTCGCCTCGACCGACTATCTGATCCAGAAATAGGCTGGGGGCGCGGACATGTTCATCGGCAAGAGCAGCGAGATCGAGCGGCGGGCGTTCCTCAGGCGCACCGGACAGCTTGCCATGATGGGGGCTGCCTCGTCCTATGCGCTCGACCTTGCGGGTCTGGCCGAGGCGGCGGCCTTCAGCAGCACCGGCGGCTACAAGGCGCTGGTCTGCGTGTTCCTCTATGGCGGTAACGACCACGGCAACACGCTGATCCCCTATGATGCGACGAACTATGCCCGCTACGCCGCGATCCGCGGGACGGCGGGATCGGAGGAGGCCTCGGGCATTGCGCTGGCCCGCAGCGCGCTCGCCAATACCGTGCTGGCGACCCCCAGCGACCAGCGCCTGACCGACGATATCACCTATGCGATCGCGCCGACCATGCCGCGCCTCAAGGGGCTGTTCGACAGCGGCGCGATGGCCCCGCTGCTCAATGTCGGCCCGCTGATCGCTCCGCTGACCCGCGCACAATATGACGCGGGCGTGGTGCCGCGCCCGGCCAAGCTGTTCTCGCACAACGACCAGCAATCGACCTGGCAAAGCTCGCAGCCCGAAGGCTCGCGCACCGGCTGGGGCGGACGGATGGGCGATCTGGCGCTGAGTTCGAACACCAATGCGATGTTCACCGCGATCAATGCCACCGGCAATGCCGTGTTCCTGAGCGGCCAGACCGCGGTGCCCTATCAGGTCTCGTCCGCGGGGGCGACGCTCTACAACCCGCTCCAGACCGGGCGGCTGTTCAACTCCGCCGCCGCCTCGCAGGCGCTCTCGACCCTGCTGCGCAGCGGCTCGGGTAATGTCATGGCGGCCGACTATGCGCGCTTCAACGACCGCTCGATCCAGTATGGCGCCTTCGTCAATGATGCGCTGCGGGGCGTGACGCTGAACACCAGCTTCGGCACCGGCAACCGCCTTGCTGACCAGCTCCGGGTGGTCGCCCAACTGATCGCGGCCCGCGGGTCGCTGGGCGTGACGCGGCAGGTGTTCCTCGTCTCGCTCGGCGGGTTCGACAATCATGACGGGCTGATCGGCACGCATGACGGCCTGCTCGGCCAGGTCGATGCCGCGATCGATGCCTTCTACCGCGCGACGGTGGAACTGGGCGTCGCAAGCAATGTCACGACCTTCACGGCCTCGGATTTCGGCCGCACACTGTCGTCCAACGGGGACGGGTCCGATCACGGCTGGGGCGCTCACCACTTCATCGTCGGCGGCGATGTGCGCGGCGGGCGGTTCTACGGGCGCGCGCCGCAGGTTTCGGTGACCAGCAATGATCAGGTCGGACAGGGCCGCCTGCTGCCGACCACCTCGGTCGACGAGCTGTCCGCGACGCTTGGCCTGTGGTTCGGGGTCGCGCCCTCGGAACTGCCGTCGGTCGCGCCCAATATCGGACGCTTCGCCTCGGCCAATATCGGCTTCATGAGGTCGGTCTAGAACGCTCCGGCACCGGGCGGCGGCGCAAGCCAGGCATCGAGCAGGTGCGCGACATAGGCCTTGTCGAGCATGTGGCCATTGCCGGGAACGACATGTACCGGGATGCCCGCAAGCCTCCCGAGGCGGCTCACCAGCGCGGGAGGCGATTGCCAGTCGAGCGCGCCGACATGGATCTCGCAGGCCCGCGGGACGGCGAGGTCCCCCGCGCCTGCACGGGTCAGGAGAAGATCGCCCATCGGCGGGGAGAGCCGGACGCCGTTCCCGGGCGAGGATACCGGGCCGACCACAGGCGAGAGCAGCAGCACGCGACCGGGAAAGGGCGCGAGCCGGGCCTGTGCGTGCAGGAACAGGTAGGCGCCATAGGAATTGGCGATGACCAGCGCATCCTCGCGCCAGTGCTCCGCGTGGAGATCGGCGGCGATGGCATCGATCTGCGCGGCGAAGGGGAGGCGGGCGAAGGCGCCGACCGTCTCGCGCCCGGCAAGTGCATGGCCTCTGCGCAGGAGTTCGAGGCCGAGGCCGGCATCGAGGCGGCCGCCCCGTCCCGGCAGGCAATAGATCGTCGGCAGGGAAGGCTGGCTCATGCCTTTTCCTCGGCCCGGTGCGGGGCGGGGTCAACTCCCGAAAGGCACGCCGCCGGGATCGCAGCGCGAGGGCGGCGGCGGCCGGGAGGATTGCATAGTGGCATCACCACTGCCAATATCGGGGTCAATCGGGGGGCATGATGATGAAGCGGATTGCTGTCGGGCTGCTGGTGGTGGTGGCGCTTGCCCTGGCGGCGGCATGGTTGTTCCAGAAGCCGGTCGGTGAGGCGATCTTCCGCCGCGCGGCGCAGGAGGTGCCGGGGAACGACATTCTCGCCGGCCTTGAAGACGGCCTCCACCTCGGCCTGTGCGGCACGGGCTCGCCGATGGCCAATCCCCACCGCGCCGGGCCGTGCAACGTCGTCATCGCCGGAGGTGAGGTGTTTGTCGTCGACATGGGCGAGAACGGCAATCGCAACCTCGCTCTGATGGGCATCAGCGCCGCCGATGTCGACGCGGTGCTGCTCACCCATTTCCATTCCGACCACATCGACGGCCTCGGCCCGATGATGCTGTATCACTGGGTGCGCGGGGCGAGCACGGCGCCGCTGCCGGTCTATGGCCCGCAAGGGGTCGAGGAGGTGGTGGCCGGGTTCGATGCCGCCTATGCGCGCGACAAGACCTACCGCACCGCGCATCACGGCGAGGTCGTGGCTCCTCCCAGCGGCGGCGGGGCGGCGGCGCGCCCCTTCGCGCTGGCGGGCGGGAGCGCGGTGGTTCTGCAAGGCGGCGGCCTGATGGTGAGGGCCTTCGCGGTCGATCACGATCCGGTCGCGCCAGCGGTCGGCTACCGCTTCGACTACAAGGGCCGCGCTGTCTGCATCAGCGGCGATACCGCCAAATCGGCGAACCTGATCGCGGCGTGCAAGGGGGCGGACGTGATCGTTCACGATGCCCTCCAGCCGCGCATGGTCGAGACCCTGGAGGCCGCCTTCGCCGCCCATGGCGCGACGAACACGGCCAAGATCTTCGCCGATATCCGCGATTACCACGCCTCGCCCGAGCAGGCGGCCGAGAGCGCGCAGGCGGCAGGGGCGCGGATGCTGGTGCTCTCCCACCTCGTCCCGCCGCTCCCGTCGGCCTATCTCTATCCTGCCTTCCTCGGCGATGCGCCCGGCAGGTTCGGCGGGCCGATCGTGGTGGGCGAGGACGGGATGCTGTTCTCGCTTCCCCCGCGCAGCGACAGGATCGAGCGCCGCCGGCTGCTTTAGACCCTCACGCGGGTGGGGAAGGGGCATCTATTGACACTCTAATTGCCACTAACTAGCAAAAGCACCTCGGGGCAGGGGAGAGCTTGGGATGAATGTCGGCCGGTCGGTAATCACAGGTCTTGTCGCCGTCATCGCCCTGCTGATGGCGGCCAACGCGGCGCTGTGGCTGCTGGCTCCGGCGCGTGCGGCAGAGGCGCTCGCCATGCCCTTGCTGAGCGGGCCTGCGCTGAGCAGCCAGATGGACATCGGTGCCTTCTTCCTTGCTGCCGCCTGCTTCATCGTGACCGCGCTGGTGACGCGCGAGCGCCCGTGGTTCCTGGCCGCCGCGGTGCCGCTGCTGGGCGCTGCCGCCTATCGCACCGCCGCCTTCCTGTTCCACGGCGCTCCCTTTCTTGCGGGCATGGTGGCGATCGAGGTGGTGATGGGCGTCACTCTGATCCTCGCCAGCCGCGTGCTCGGCCGCGCACCCGGGAGCAGCGCCTAGGCTATGCGCCGCCTGCGCGCCGCGCTGATGCTGCCGGTCCTCGCGCTGGCCGGACTGGCGGGCGCCGCCGCACCGGCTGCCCCCCGGGACCAGCGCCCCAACCTCGTCATCATCCTCGCCGACGATGTCGCCCTGATGGACTTCGGCGCCTATGGCGGGGAGGCGCGCACCCCCAATATCGACGCTCTGGCGGCACGCGGCGCGCTGTTCACCCAGTATCGCGCTTCGCCGCTATGCTCGCCCTCGCGCGCGATGCTGCTGACGGGGATGGACGCGCATCTGACCGGGGTCGCCACCATCCCCGAGGTTCTGCCGCGCGAGCAACGGGGCCGCCCCGGCTATACCATGGCGCTCGAGCCGGGGGTGCTGACCCTTGCCGACCGGCTGCGGGCGGCGGGCTATCGCACGCTCATGGCAGGCAAGTGGCACCTTGGCGAGGCGGCCGGACAAATGCCTCAGGCCCACGGCTTCGAGCGCAGCTTCGCGCTCGCCGCCTCGGGCGCGGACAATTGGGACGACCGCTCCTACATGCCCTATTACAGGGACGCGCCGTGGTTCGAGAATGGCCGCGAGGCGAGCCTGCCGGAGGATTTCTATTCCTCGCGCTTCATCGTCGACACGGCGCTTCGCTATCTGGCCGAGACCGATCAGGACAAGCCGTTCTTCGCCTATCTCCCGTTTCAGGCGATCCACATTCCGGTGCAGGCGCCGCGCGAGTTCGTCGAGCGCTACAAGGGCCGCTATGACGCGGGCTGGGAGGCGCTGCGGCGCGAGCGCCATGCCCGCGCGCAGGCCGAGGGGCTGATCCCGCAAGGCGCGCCGCTCGCGGCTCTGCCGCCCGAAATGCGGGCATGGAACAGCCTCTCGCCCGAGGACCGCTCGCTCTATGCGGCGCGCATGGAGGTGAACGCGGCGATGCTCGAGGCGATGGACTTCCACATCGGGCGCCTGATCGCGCACCTCAAAGCCAAGGGGCAGTTCGACAACACCATCTTCATCGTCTCCTCGGACAACGGCCCCGAACCCTCGCGCGGGGACGACAATGCCAGCCTTGCGCTGTTCCACCGCCTGACCGGCTATGACATCGCGCCTGCCAGGATGGGCGGCCCCGGGTCATGGGGCTTCATCGGCCCCGAATGGGCCGCCGCCGCCGCGGCGCCGGGGGCATGGTTCAAGTTCTATGCGACCGAAGGCGGCATCCGCGTGCCGCTGATCATGGCAGGACCGGGGATCGCGCCGCAGCGCGTGGCGAGCCCGGCGATGGTCACCGATGTCGCGCCTACCGTGCTGGACTGGCTGGGGGTCGACCCTCAAGCGATGCAGGGCAAGCCGATGACCGGGCGGAGCCTGATGCCGGTGCTCGGCGGCAAGGTGGCGAGCGCCTATGGCCCCGAGGAGGCCCGCGCTGTCGAAGTGTCGGGCAATTCGGCGCTCTATCTGGGCGACTACAAGATCACCCGCAGCGTGCCCCCTGTCGGGGACGGCCAGTGGCGGCTCTACGACCTCGCACGCGACCCCGGCGAGACGACCGATCTGAGCTCCAGCGAGCCTGCGATCAAGGCGCGGCTGCTCGCCGAATACGCGGCCTACGCCAAGCGGGTGGGCGTGCTGCCCATGCCCGAGGGCTATGATTCGGCACAGCAGGTGGCCCGCAACATCGCCGCCCGGCTGCTCGCCAATTACCCCTGGCTCTACGGCGTGCTCGGCGCCGCGCTGCTGCTGATCGCGGGCCCGGTCTGGCTGCTGCTGCGCCGTCTGGCGGGTCGCCACACGGCTGCATCGGCATGACATCCAACCGGCGCAAGAAAGGACAATGCCATGACCGAGACCGTTGATGTGTTCTGGTCGTTCCGCAGCCCCTATTCGCGGCTGGTGACGGCGGACCTGCTGCAACTGCGCGAGGATTACGCGGTCGATGTGCAATTGCGCGTGGTCCTGCCGCTGGCGGTCCGCAATCCGCAGGCCCTGTTCGACCCTGCCAACCGCAAGCCGCCCATGTATATCGCGCGTGACAGCATCCGGCGCGGGGAGATGCTGGGGCGGCCGGTGGTGCTGCCCGCCGATCCCGATCCGATCGTGCAGGACTTCCGCACCATGCAGGTCGCCAGCGAGCAGCCCTATATCTACCGCCTCTCCAGGCTCGGGGTCGAGGCCAACCGTCGGGGGCTGGGCGTGGAGCTGGCCGACAGGGTCGCCGCGCTGATTTTCGGCGGCACGCGGGGCTGGGACAAGGGCAACTTGCTCAAGGATGCGGTGGCCGATGCGGGGCTCGATCTAGCCGCGCTCGAGGCGGCGATTGCCGGGGGCGGTCACCTCGAGGAGATCGAGCGCAACCAGCAGGCGCTCGAGGCCGCCGGGCACTGGGGCGTGCCGACGATGGTGTTCCGCGGCGAGCCCTTCTTCGGGCAGGACCGGATCGACACGCTGCGCTGGCGGCTCGACCGCGAAGGACTCGCCCGCGCAGCGCGCTGACAGGTTAAGCCCGCGCCAGAACGGACGGGGGCGATGTGCGGGTGAGGGAGGGGGCAGGGGCAGGCCGGCGGCTAAGGAAAGCCGTAACCATCGCTTCCGCACTTCGGGAAGGATGGTGGGCGCGACAGGGATTGAACCTGTGACCCCACCCGTGTGAAGGGTGTGCTCTACCGCTGAGCTACGCGCCCGTCCTTTCGGCCTTGCGGCCGGGACAGGGGCGCGCCTTTAACGGGGGGCAGGGCGCTTGGCAAGCGCCTGTGCGCAAGGGCGCTGCGATTTAGCTTCCGGCCAGCCAGGCGAGCATCGCCAGCAGCCCTTCGGGGCGCTTGTCCCCTGCGCTGGCGGGCGGGGTCATTGCCGCGGTGGCCGGACAGGCGAGGCAGTAGGCCTGCACGCCGCGGGTGCCCAGCAGGCGCTCGGCGTCGCGGAGGATGCGGGTGCCGAGGTGCTGCGAGCGCGTCGCGGTCAGGGCAAAGATGTCGCCGCCGGCTGCGGGCTGGCCCTGTTCGGCATCGCCCGTGACGATCTGGCGGATCAGCGAATCGTAATTCTCCTCGCTCTCGCCGAGGAAGACGGGGTGCCATTCGCCCTTCTTGGCGCCGGCCTTGGCGGCGGCCCATTCGAGCGCATCCTCGAGGCCGCCGAACTGGTCGACGAGGCCGTTCTGCCGCGCCGTGCCGCCATCCCATACCTGCCCCTGCGCGACCGCATCGACCCGCTCGACCGGCATCCGCCTTGCGGCCGAGACCAGCTTGAGGAAGTCCTTGTAGGTCCCGCCGATCGAGGTCTGCAGCAGCGTGTCCATCGCCGGCGAGAAGCCGCCGAGGAAATCGGGCTGGCCCGAGAGCTCGGTGCTCCGGTAGCCGTCCGCCGTCACGCCGAGCTTGGCCGCGGTGTTCTCGAAGGTCGGGATCACCGCGAAGACGCCGATCGAGCCGGTGATCGTCTCGGGCTCGGCGAAGATGCGCTCGCCCGCGGTGCCGACCCAGTAGCCGCCGCTCGCGGCGACGTTGGCGAAGGAGACCGCAACCGGAATGCCGCGGTCGCGGTAGCGCTGCACGGCGCGGCGGATTTCCTCCGATCCGGTGACCGAACCGCCGGGCGAATCCACCCGCACCACCAGCGCGGCCAGATCATCGTCGAGCGCCTCGTCGAGCAGGTCGGCGATCCGCGTGCTGCCGGCAACGCCGGGGCCGGCCTCGCCATCGACGATCTCGCCGGCGACAGTGACCACCCCGATCGCCTTGCCCGAGCGCAGCTTGCCGAGGTCTGCGAGATAGGCGGGCAGATCGCTCGAGGCGAAGCTGCCGGGCAGGTCGCTCCACGGGTCCTTGCCCGCGAGCTCGGCCACCCGGGCACCGAAGGCGGCGCGGTCGCCGAGCTTGTCGACCATCCCCGCGGCGAGCGCGGCCTCGGCGAGGTCGCCGCCCGAGCTCTGGATCCAGGCGAGCGGATCGCCTGTCACCCGTGCCAGCGCCAGCTTGGGCCGGGCGCGGCTGATGCCCGCCTTGTATTCCTCCCACAGCGCGCCGTAGAGGCCGCCGATATTGGCCCGCGCCTCCTCCGACATCGAACTGCGCGACCACGGCTCGACCGCCGCCTTGAACTCGCCCACGCGGTAGACCCGCGCATTGACGGCAAGCTTCTCGAGCAGGCCGGCGTAATAGAGATTGGTGCCTCCGGGGCCGGCGATCATCGCCATGCCCTGCGGATCGAGCCAGACCTCGCTGGCATGGGCGGCGAGCGCCATGTGATCGTCGGCATAGCCGCGCGCGAAGGTCAGCACCGGCTTCTTGGCCTTGCGTACCCGGTCCATCGCGGTGCCGATGTCCTTGAGGTGGACCTGCCCCCCGCCGAGGAAGGCCGACAGGTCGATCACCACCGCCTTCACGCGCTCGTCGGTCGCGGCCGCATCGAGGGCGCGCACCACATCGCGGGCGCGGGTCTCGCCCATCGGTGCCTCGCGCGAGAGCAGCGCGGCGATCGGATCGAGCGCGGTCTTCTCCTCGACGACGACACCCTCGAGGTCGATCAGCAGCGCCCCGTCGCGCACCTGCCCGGGATTGGGCCGCGCCGAGAGCACGCCGAACAGCCCGAAGAAGAACAGCAGCATGAACAGCAGGACGAGCCCGTCCTTGATCCCGACGAGGATCTTCCACACCTTGCCGACGAAACCCATGCGATGTCCCTTATGCCTTGGCCCCGCGCCGGTGTAGGGTCTTTGGCCGCACAGTTCTATCGGAAAGCGCGAGGCATGGGTTGAGCAGCAGACGCGGCTCGACTAAGGGCGTGGCTTTAATGGCAACCACCGATCTTTCCGCCCCTGCGGGCCGCTTTCCGCCCGGACGGCTCGCCTTTCCGCATCGCGACCTCACCGGCATCGGCAAGCTGGCACGGCACGAGATCCTCTACCTGCTCGATCAGGCGGAGCAGTGGGTGGCCCTCAACCGCCAGAGCGCCAAGCACACCGATCTGCTGGCGGGCCTGACGATCATCAACGCCTTCTTCGAGAACTCCACCCGCACGCTTCTGTCCTTCGAGATCGCGGGCAAGCGGCTGGGGGCCGATGTGGTCAACATGCATGCGGCAACCAGCAGCGTGAAGAAGGGCGAGACGCTGATCGACACCGCGATCACGCTCAATGCGATGCGCGCCGATGCGATCGTCATCCGGCATGGCTCGTCGGGCGCGACCGGGCTGATTGCGGACAAGGTCGATTGCCCCGTCCTCAACGCGGGTGACGGGCAGCACGAGCACCCGACGCAGGCCCTGCTCGATGCCTTGACCCTGCGCCATGCGCTCGCCGGGCGGGGGGAGGGCGCGGAGGACTTCACCGGGCTTACCGTCACGATCTGCGGCGATATCCTGCACAGCCGGGTCGCCCGCTCGAACATCCTGTGCCTCACCGCAATGGGCGCGAGGGTGCGCGTCTGCGCCCCGCCGGCGCTGATGCCGCAGGGGGTCGAGGCGATGGGGGTGGAGGTGTTCCACAACTTCGATGCCGCCCTCGAAGGCGCGGAGGTGGTGATGATGCTGCGCCTGCAATCGGAACGCATGAGCGGGCAGTTCATCCCTTCGCCGCGCGAATACCGCCACCTCTACGGCCTCACCCGCCAGCGCCTCGCGCTTGCCCGGCCCGATGCGCTGGTGATGCACCCCGGCCCGATGAACCGCGGGGTCGAGATCGACAGCGAGGTGGCCGACATGGCCGGTCGCTCGCTCATCACGCGGCAGGTGGAGATGGGGGTCGCGATCCGCATGGCCTGTCTCGATGTGCTGACCCGCGGTGCGCGCGGCGTGGAGGGCTGGGCATGAAACAGGCACACCAGCCCCTCACCATCACCAATGCCAGGGTGCTGACACCCGCCGGCATCCTCGAGGGCGGTCTGCGCTGCGCCGGGGGCGTGATCCTCGCCGCCGGAGCGGGTGTTGCTGCGGAGGCGGGGGATGCGGTGGTCGACGCGAAGGGCAAGCTGCTTGCGCCCGGGCTTGTCGATCTCGGCGTATTCGCGGTCGACAAGCCCGCGTTCCACTTCGGCGGGATCACCCGCGCTGCGCTGATGCCCGACCAGTCGCCGCCGCTCGATCTGCCGAGCCGGGTCGGCTTCATCGCCAAGAGCGGCAAGCCCGATCTGTGGGTTCACCCGCTCGCGGCTGCCACCCGCGATCTGGCGGGGCGGGAACTGGCCGAACTGGCGCTGATGCAGGAGGCAGGCGCGAGGGGCATCGCCACCGGACGGCGCTGGATCGCCGATAGCGGCGTGATGCTGCGCCTGCTGCAATATGCCGCGATGCTGGGCCTTGTGGTTGTCACCCATGCCGAGGATGCCGGGCTTGCGGGAGAGGCGGTCGCCACCGCCTCGGAGATCGCCACCCGCCTCGGCCTTCCCGCTGCGCCCGCCGAGGCCGAGGCGCTCGCCATCGCCCGCGATATCGCGCTCGCCGAACTGGCAGGTGCGCGGCTGCATATCCGGCAGGTCACGACGGCCAAGGGCTTTGCGCTGGTGCGCGAGGCCAAGGGGCGGGGGCTGCCCGTCACCTGCGGGATTACCCCTGCGCATTTCCTTCTCTCCGACCTTGCGACGGTGGACTTCCGCACCTTCGCCCGCCTCTCGCCGCCCTTGCGCGCCGAGGCCGACCGGCAGGCCGCGCTCGCCGCGATTGCGGACGGCACGGTGGACGTGATCGCCAGCGGCCATGATCCGCGCGGGGCCGAGGACAAGCGCCTGCCTTTCGCCGATGCGCTGCCGGGCATGGCGGGGGCCGAGACGCTGCTCGCCACCACCCTCGGCCTGGTGCGCGACGGCGTGATCGACATTGCCCGCGCCTTCGACCTGCTCGCGGCCAATCCCGCCCGGTTGCTCGGGGTTCCGGCAGGCGCGCTGGCGGCAGGGCTCGAGGCCGACTTGGCCCTGATCGACCCCGATGCCCCGTGGATCATCGACCGCCGCCGGATGGAGGCGACCGCTGACAACACCCCCTTCGACCGGCAGGGCACGCAAGGCCGGGTGCTCGGCCTGTGGAAGGGCGGAGTCCGGCTCGCGCTCTAGGGCGATCCTACAAGCGCCGCTCTGGCAAAGGCTGGTCTGGCGCCGTGAAACATCGGCTCAAGCCGGGCCTGAAGGGGGTCTGGAGGGGGTCAAGACCGGCCCGAAACCCGCCTGAAAACGGCATTGCGCTGTTGGAAACCGGCCCGCTTTTTCGCAGATTTGCGCGGGTTTTGCCGGCCGCAGCAATGTTTCACGACGCTTGTTGCGGTGTAAACGCCCTTTGCAGCCACGCCTGACCCTATCGCGGCCCCGCCGCTGTAGGAAAGCGCCATTCCCGGCTCGCGCCTCGCGCCTCGCGCGTCCCGCCCCACAAGAAAAGCTCCCGGACAGCACGGGGCCATCTGGGAGCGAGGCTTGCTCATTTCCCGCGCCCGCAGGCACGGCAGAAAAATCATCAGATCAACGCGCTCAAGCAGCGAAGCGGTGGCGCGGCAAATCAACGCGCTCAAGCAGCGAAGCGGTGGCGCGTTAAATCAACGCGCTCAAGTAGCGAAGCGGTAGCGCGTCAAATCAACGCGCGCGCGAGGCCATCTGCACGTTGCGCTTGACCGCGCCGGCGGGCGGGGTCGAAGCGGCATAGGCAAAGCAGCCGCGCCCGGCCGACTTGACCGTGCCGCACATCGCCTTGGCGCTCTGCGCGCCGAAGCCGTCGGCAGCGACGCGCCAGAAGGTGCGGCCATTGACCACCGCCTCGGTGATCACCGGCTGCTTGCCCTTGAGCTGCGGGAACTTGCCCTGGAGCGTGGTCCAGCCGCGCTGGGCCTCGATCTTGCTGTCATAGGCGCCGAGCTGGACGAGGTGCGTGTTCGCGCCCTTGGCAGCGGGAGCTGTCGCGGCGGCGGTGGCGGCCATGCGGCGCTGCGGTGCGGCCTGCGCCATGCGCGGCGCGGCAGGCGCGCGGCGCGCGCCGGCTGCAGGGAGCTGCTGCACCACCGGGTTCGAGACATAGCGGATACCCTGCGCGGCCGGCTGGACGGTGGCGACCGCCGGCTCGGGGGTGGCAAAGGCGGCGCTGAAGGCGGCCGAGGGGGCGGCATCCGCGACCTGCACCGGCGCGGCGGCGGCAAGGCCGGTTCCGGCATCGCTCTGCGCGGCGGCTTCGGCCACCATCATGTCCTGCGCCGGGAAATTGGCGAGCGCGAGTCGCTGCGGCTGGCCGGCATCGGCCACGGCGGTGACATCGAGCAGGCTGGCGATGCGCTGGCGCGACATCTCGGGCGCGGTCATCGTCGCCCATTCGGCGAGGCGCGCATCGAGCTTGTCGGCCGGAACGTCCTCGGCGGCCATCACCCGCGCCGCACGCCAGTTGCCCGCCAGCGCATAGCTGTAGGCAAGGTTCTGGCGCAGCTTGGGGGTCACTTCCTCGGCCCCGCGAACCGCGTTGACGAGCACATGGACGCCGCGTTCCGGCTGCCCGGCGAGCGCCAGGGCAAGGCCGAGATCGGCCTGGTCGAGGCTGGCGGCATGGTCATCGAGCACCGCCACGGCGGCCCTCGGCTCGCCGCTGGCGATCTTGGCCAGCGCGAAGCTCAGCACGGTGCGCGGATTGGTGTCGCCAAGGTCGAGCGCGTCGCCGAAGCTGGCGGCGGCCGACTGGAAGCGGCCCGCCTCGAGATAGGCGGCGCCCAGCAGCGCGCGATAGGCGGGGTTGCGCGGCTCGGCCAGCACGGCGGCCTCGGCGTGCTGCACCGCCTTGGCGGTCTGCCCCTTGGCGAGCGCGGTCTGGGCGCTGCCGAAGGAACTGTCGGCACGCGGCGCGGGCGAGGTCATGCAGCCGCCCAGCGCCAGCCCAGCAATCGCTGTGGTGACGGCAAGCGTGAGCTTGTGGCCGGTCATGTTGCTGCGGTCCATGGTCAAAGTCCCCCGTAGGTCCTGGTGGTTCACGTTGTGGCGGTTGGGTCTGGCGCTCAGTGGCGCTTGAGGTGGCTGGCGATCACGTCGAGCTCGTCATAGCCGGCGAGCAGGCGGTCGAGCGCCTCGGTCACGAGGGCCTGGGCGCTGACGTTCTGCATGGTCGCGGCAAGGCGCAGCTTGAGGTGGCGGTCGGCATCGAGCCGCAGGGTGAAGGCGGCGCGGCGTGCGGCCTGCGCGGCGCAGGGGCGCGGCGCGGCGGGAGCGCGGGCGGCGCGCGGGGCGCGGGGCGCGGGTGCAGCCTCGTCGAAGGCCTCGCCCTCGTCATGATCCGCCCCGTCGTCTCCGGCACCGGTCATCGCCGCATCGGCGAGCACCCGCTCCTCGAGGCGGCGCTGCTGGCGGCGCACGATCGGACCGGCGCTCGCGGCAAAGGCATCGGCAGCGATGTCGGCGTGGATCGGCACGATCTCGGCGGTGGTGCCGCCGGCAAGGCCCGGTTCGGCCGCGTTGTCATGGCCCATGTCGTTCCAGCCGAGATCCTCGAGCTGTTCCTCGCGGATGTCGGTCTGGGCGACCAGCGGCGCGACCTGCGGGCGCATCGCGGGCTTCGCGCCGCCCTTGCGGGCGAGCAGCGAGGGACCGAGCGAGGCGAAACCGGATTCCGACATGGCCCTGGCCTTTCCTCGCGTTTACTGGGCGACCCGGCGGCCGAAGCCGCCAGCGGGGCGCGGCACGCCGCCGAGCTGCTGGCCCACGCCGTTGGGGGCGGGCGAGAACACGGTGCGGCGGAAGTTCTTTTCGAGGCGGTCGGCGATATAGCGCCACAGCGCGCCGATCTCGGCGGCCGAGCGGCTTTCCGGATCGACTTCCATCACCGTGCGGCCGTCGATCATCGAGGCGGCGAAATCGGTGCGGTGGTGGAGCGTGATCGGGGCGACGGTTCCGTGCTGCGACAGGGCGACAGCGGCTTCCGAGGTGATCTTGGCCTTGGGGGTGGCCGCGTTGACGACGAACACCAGCGGCTTGCCGGCGCGCTCGCACAGGTCGACCGTGGCACCCACGGCGCGCAGGTCATGCGGGCTCGGGCGGGTCGGCACGACGATCAGTTCGGCCACGCTGATGACCGACTGGATCGCCATGGTGATGGCGGGCGGGGTGTCGATCACCGCGAGCTTGAAGCCCTGCTGGCGCAGCACCTGGAGATCGTTCGCGAGGCGGGCGACGGTGGTCTGGGCGAAGGCGGGATATTCCGCCTCGCGCTCGTTCCACCAGTCGGCGAGCGAGCCTTGCGGGTCGATGTCGATCAGCACGACCGGGCCGGCGCCTGCGCGCTGGGCCTGGACGGCGAGATGTCCGGACAGGGTGGTCTTGCCCGATCCACCTTTCTGCGATGCCAAAGCGAGTACACGCAACGCCTGGGTCCCCCATGGATTGATCCGCTGCGGGGCTGCCCTATTGCAGCGCCTGACAACGGCTGGATGGACACGGGATCGCAGGATACCCCTAATTTTGAGTTAAAACGCGGCCACTTGGAAAAGCCGGATGAAAACAAATCCGTGACCGGCCGCGCCCTGCGGGTCTCCGGGGCGGCGGGGCAACCATTTGCTAACCGTGTTCGGCTATGTCCCGGGCCTTGGCGGCACGGCATTCCGCCGGCTTTTCGCAGAGCAGAGGCAATGGCACCGACCAGGATGGCACCGATCAGGACAGCGAAGATGGCAGGCACTGCGGCTGCGCTGGCTTTGCTCGCAGGGGCGGCCCGGGCCGACGTGAAGGCCGGTGTCGATGCCTGGACCGCGGGCGATTACAACCGCGCCGTGGTCGAATGGCAGGGGCCGGCCGCCGAGGGCGATCCCGATGCCCTGTTCAACCTTGCCCAGGCCTATCGTCTGGGCCGGGGGGTCGAGACCGACAATGCCCGTGCGCGCAAGCTCTACGAGGAGGCGGCAAGGCTCGGCCATGTGAAGGCCGCCGACAATTACGGGCTGATGCTGTTCCAGGAGGGCGAGCAGGACAAGGCCATGCCGATGATCCGCGCCGCCGCCGAGCGGGGCGATCCGCGGGCGCAATATGTGCTGGGCCTGTCGCACTTCAACGCCGATTACGCCGAGCGCGACTGGGTGCGCGCCTATGCCCTGATGACGCTGGCGAACGGCTCGGGCCTGCCGCAGGCACGCGAGGCGCTGGGGCAGATGGACAAGTTCGTGCCGCAGGCGCAGCGGGCCCAGGCGCAGACCCTCGCGCGCGAGCTCGAGGCCGGGGCCAAGGCCCGCCGCTCGGCCGAGATCGCCGCGACCGAACTCGGCGCGCGTCCGGCTGCGGCCGCGGCTCCGGCTCCGGCTCCGGCTGTGGCTGTGGCCCCCGTTTCCGCACCTGCTCCGGCCACCGCCCCGGCTGTGATCGCCGCCGCGCCGCGCGCCATGGGCCTGCCGCCCGCGCCGCGCCCGCTGGCGGCGCTCCCCGCCGGGACCGCCACCGCTCCGAAGCCCGCTCCCGCTCCCGCTCGCGCCGCCGGCCCGGCGAGGAAGCAGGGGAGCTGGCGCGTGCAGCTCGGCGCTTTCGGCGTGGCTGCCAATGCCGACCGGCTGTGGGGACAACTCCGCGGCCACGCCGCGCTCTCGGGCACCGCCAAGGCACTGCTGCCGAGCGGCAAGCTCACCCGCCTGCTTGCCACCGGCTTTGCCAGCGAGGCCGAGGCCAGCCGCGCCTGCGCCGCCCTCAAGCGCGAGGGCAAGGCCTGCCTCGTCGCCGGCCAGGGCTGAGACCGGGCACAGCGCTCTTCCCAAAGCCCCGAGATCCGCTAGTCTCCCCGCCACACCAATGGCCGGGGGATCAGCCATGAACGAGACGCTTTCGCCGCAAGCCGTGCAGGATCTTTCCGGCGAGGTGCCGCCTGACGCCTCGCCCGTCGCTCCCGTCGCTCCCGTCGCCGCCGGCGCCCGCATCGAGACGCTCGATTTCATCCGCGGGATCGCGGTGATGGGCATCCTTGCCGCCAATATCGTCGCCTTCGGACAGCCGATGGACGCCTATATGTATCCCGCCGCCTTCCGCACCGACCCGGGCGATCCGGGCGGGTGGATGTGGATCGCGCAATTCGTGCTGGTCGACGGCAAGATGCGCGGGCTGTTCACCCTGCTGTTCGGGGCGGGCATGTATCTGTTCATGGAGAAGGCCTGGGCGCGCGGCGCGACCCGCTGGTTGCAGGCGTGGCGGCTGGTGATCCTGATGGGCTTCGGGATGGTCCATTTCCTCTTCATCTGGTTCGGCGACATCCTGTTCGGCTACGGCTTTCTGGGCCTGGTCGTGCTGGCCTGCATGAAATGGAGCCCGAGGGGCCAGCTCAAGGCGGGGCTGGCGGCCTATCTGCTGGGCACGGTGATCTATGCCCTGATGATGCTGTTTCCATGGCTGGTGCTGGTGACGGCCCTCGGCGAGGCCTCGCCGGAGCTGGCCGCGATGCGCGGCAGCCTTCCCGCCGACATGGAGGCCCAGCTCGCCCTCTCGCAGGTGCCGAGCGATGCGATCGCCTCGGGGGATTATGCCGCGCTGCTGGCGCACCGTCTCGGCGAGCAGGCCTTCGATCCGCTCGCGATGTCGCTGTTCTTCTGCCTCGAGACGATCCCGCTGATGCTGATCGGGATGGCGCTCTACCGCATGGGCTTCTTCTCGGGCGGGTTCGCGCGCGAGGCGCTGGTGCGCTGGGGCTGGGCCGGCGTGATCCTCGGCGGTGCGGCGCATCTGGCGATCGCGCTGGCAGTGAAGGCCGACGGATTCAGCTTCTACGGCACGCTCGCGGCCTTCATGGGGCTGAGCCCGCTGCCGAGGCTGTGGATGGTGCTGGGCCTCGCCGCGCTGCTGGTCGCCCATGCCCCTGCCGCGACCGGCTGGCTGGGCGAGCGGGTGCGCGCCGCGGGCCGCGCCGCCTTCACCAATTACCTAGGCACCTCGATCGCGATGCTGTTCGTCTTCCACGGCTGGGCGCTCGGCCTGTTCGGCCAGCTGAACCGCCCGCAGCTTTATATCGTGGTGGTGCTGGCTTGGGTGGTGATGCTGGCGTGGAGCAAGCCGTGGCTCGACCGCTACCGCTACGGCCCGCTCGAGTGGCTGTGGCGCTGCATGACCTACCGGACGCTTTTCCCGCTTTCGCGGTAGGGTCCTCGCGCCTGCGGCGCTGCGGGCGGCCGGTCGGCCTTGCGGCGAGGCTTCGCCCGCCGATTGGCGCCCTTTGGCACCGGTTGCCGTTGGCGCTGCTCCGGCCCGCCGCAGGACGGGCCGCAAGCGCGACCGCGCGCCCGCAGCGCCCGGAGGCGCGAGGATTTCGCATCGCGGTGGCGATGCGGCACCAGCAAACGGCCGGGCGAAGCCTCGCCGCAAGGCCGACCGGCCGCCGCGGCTTATGCCGCGAAGCCAAGCGGGCCGGACGGCCCGCGCCCGGCGCTTAAGGGCGCCAACAAAAAACTTGTTACTAAGAATAATTCGCATATATTCTCCCCTGCAAACGCTTCGCAGGAAAGATTCGCGCGCTCATGTACATCTGCATCTGCAATGCCATCCGTGAGAATGATTTGCGCAAAGCCGCGCTGACCTGCGACGGCGATGCCGAAGCGACCTATGCCTGTCTCGGCAAGCGGCCCAATTGCGGCCAGTGCCTTGTAGAAGCGCAAGAAATCATCGACGCCGAACGCGCGGCGGCGAAATGCGATTTCCTCGCAGTAGAGGCCGCCTGACCCGCGATTGCGAACCTCTCGCAAGCGACTGATTCGCAAAGAAATTTCCTTTCCCGCCCTTGCGAGAAAGCCCCGGCAGCGTCTAGAATGGCGCCGTTGCCGCAACCCGGCTTTGATACATCGCAAAGGAAATTTCCCATGAAGGGCGACCCCAAGGTCATCGACTTTCTCAATCAGGCGCTCACCAACGAGTTGACTGCGATCAACCAGTACTGGCTGCATTACCGCGTGCTCGACAATTGGGGCCTCAAGAAGCTCGCCGCCTATGAGCGCCACGAATCGATCGAGGAAATGGAGCACGCCGACAAGCTGGCCGAGCGTATCCTGTTCCTTGAGGCGCTCCCCAACTTCCAGGCGATCCACAAGCTGAAGGTCGGCGAGAATGTCGAGGAAGTGCTGCGCGCCGACCTCGCCCTCGAGCATGAGGCAATTCCCCTGCTGCGCGACGCGATCGAGCATTGCGAGAGCGTGCGCGATTACGTCAGCCGCGACCTGTTCGCCTACATCCTCAAGAACGAGGAAGAGCACGTCGATTTCCTCGAAACCCAGTTCGAGCAGATCGAGCGCATGGGCCTGCACAATTACTGCCAGATGCAGAGCGCGCCGGCGGGCGAGAAGTAGGCGCTTGAAAGGCGGCTTCCCGTCCCGGGCTTGATCCGGGACCCCGCTTTGTCACCGCTCGGAAGGTAGCTCGGGCCCGTGACGGGGAAGGCCTATTCCTTCCCCTGCGCGCCCCTTGCCGCGAGGCGCGTTTCCAGCAGGAAGAACACCAGCCCCGTCACCAGCAGCGCCATGGTCAGCACCCACAGCGCCGCGATCACCGTGCCGATCTGGGCGGTGATATAGGCCGAGACGAACAGCAGCATGATCACCGCGCTGATCATCACCGCCGCCGCGGTCGAGAACATGATCGCGCCCTGCATCAGCTTCCTGCGCCGCATCAGCCAGCCCAGCTCGCGCGCCTGCTTGGGCGTGCGGTGGTCCTCCATCTTGTCCTCGATGGTCTCGACCCGCTTGGCGATCCAGATCATGCGGCTCATGATGACGTTCATGATCGCCCCGATCCCCGACAGCAGGAAGGCCGGCGCGAGGCTCAGTTGCACCACCTGTTGCACCCGCGGGGTGGAGGCGGTGCGCTCGATGATCTCGAAGGCCAGCGGCGTCTGCACGGCGGCGGCGGCGATCTGGTCGAGCAGGGTCACGGCCTAGTCCTTGGCGTAGGGGTTCTTGTTGGCCTTGAGCGTCACGCGCACCGGCACGGCATCGAAGCCCAGCTTGGCGCGGATGCCGTTGACGAGATAGCGCTCGTAGCTCTTGGGGAGCAGGTCGAGGCGGGTGCCGAAGATCACGAAGCGCGGCGGGCGCGTTCCCGCCTGCGTGATGTAGCGCAGCTTGATGCGCTTGCCGCCCGGCGCCGGCGGCGGGTTCGCCTCCATCGCGTCATCGAACCAGCGGTTCAATGCGGAGGTGCTGACGCGCTTCGACCATGCCTCGCGCAGCTCGAAGGCCCCGGCGAGCATCTGGTCGAGGCCCTTGCCGGTCTTGGCCGAGACCGCGAACAGCGGCAGCCCGCGCACCTGCGCGAGGCCATCGTCCAATGCGGCGCGGATGCCGTTGAACAGCTTGCTCGCGTCCTCGGCCACGTCCCACTTGTTGATCGCGATCATCAGCGCGCGACCTTCTTCCAGCACGTGGCTGGCGATCTTCAGGTCCTGATGCTCGAGGCCCTGCGTCGCATCGAGCAGCAGCACCACGACCTCGGCAAAGTCCACCGCGCGGCGCGCATCGGCGACCGAGAGCTTCTCGAGCTTTTCGGTGACGTTCTTCTTCTTGCGCATCCCGGCGGTGTCGATCAGCCGGATCTCGCGGGTCTCGCCCGATTTCGGGTCGGTCCATTCCCAGTCGATCGCGATCGAATCGCGGGTGATCCCGGCCTCGGGGCCGGTCAGCAGGCGGTCTTCGCCCAGCAGGCGGTTGATGAGGGTCGATTTGCCCGCATTGGGCCGCCCGACGATGGCGAGCTTCAGCGGACCGGAGGGGCGGTCTTCCTCGTCCATTGCGCGCAAGGCAGCGCGCTCCGCCTCGTTCGCCTCTTCCCATTCCTCGGCCTTGGCACCGATGATCGGCCACAGCCCGCCGAACAGGTCGGCAACGCCCTCGCCATGCTCGGCCGAGACCGCGAGCGGCTCGCCAAGGCCCAGCGCATAGGCCTCGATCACCCCGGCCTCGGCGGCATGGCCCTCGGCCTTGTTGGCGACGACCACGACAGGGACTTCCTGTTCGCGCAGGTAGCGGGCGATTTCCTCGTCGAGCGGGGTGAGGCCGGCGCGGGCATCGACCACGAACAGCGCCGCGTCAGCGCCGGCAAGGCTCGCCTCGGTCTGCTTCCTCATCCGGCCCGGCAGCGAGAGCGCGTCCTCGTCCTCCCACCCGGCGGTGTCGACCACGGTGAAGTGCAGTCCCGCGATCACCGCATCGCCCATCCGGCGGTCGCGGGTCACGCCCGGCTGGTCATCGACGAGCGCGAGTTTCTTGCCCACCAGCCGGTTGAATAGCGTGGACTTGCCGACATTGGGACGGCCGATGATGACGACTTCGGGCTTCTTGGGGAGGGACATGATGCCGCCCAAGTGGGCGCAAATGCCCGTTTTGGCAAGCGCGGGGCCGCAGCCCCGGCCGCGTCAGCCCTTTTTGGCGACCGGCGGGTTCTCGCCGAGATCCTCGTACCAGGCCTCGACCGGGCCGGTCAGCTTGATCGTCAGCGCCTGACCCTTGCGGTCGACGGCCTTGCCCGCCTGCACCCGCACCCAGCCTTCGGAGATCGAATATTCCTCGATGTCGGTCCGCACGCGGTCGCGGAAGCGGATGCCGACGCCGCGCTGGAGCTTCTCGGCATCGAAGAAGGGGCTGCGCGGATTGACCGACAGGTGATCGGGCGGAACGTCCGCGCCGGAGGCGGCGCCAGAGGTCTCGGGGGCGGTCTGGGGGGTTTCTTCGGTCATGCCCGCGCCCTTATCGGGGGTTTGCTCCAGCTTCAAGCGTGTTGCGCTTGCCCTTTTGGGCGAGGGGGGATAAGGGCGCTCGCTAATACGCGCGGGGGGCCTTAGCCGGTTTCCCCGCGCGGCTTCGTTCGGGCATGCGGGCGTGGCGAAATTGGTAGACGCACCAGATTTAGGTTCTGGCATCGCAAGATGTGGGGGTTCGAGTCCCTTCGCCCGCACCAACTTCGCTTAGATCCTGCCCGTACCCTCGGATTTTTTGCAAGAAGGCTTCAGACCAGTCACCATGCAGACCAAGCAGACCGTCAACGAAGGGCTCAAGCGCGCCTACGTGATCACGATCCCGGCCGCCGAGCTGTCGGCCAAGATCGATTCCGAGATCAAGAAGGTCGCGCCGCAGGTGCGGATGCCCGGCTTCCGCCCCGGCAAGGTGCCGGCCAACCTCGTCAAGAAGATGCACGGCGAGGCCCTGCACGGTCAGGTCGTCAACGACACGATCCGCGAATCGGTCGACACCCTGCTCCGCAACGAGGCGCTGCGCCCGGCGATGCAGCCCGAGATCGGCCTCAACGAGGATTACGAGCAGGGCAAGGATGCGGTCATCTCGGTGACCCTCGAAGTGCTGCCGGTGATCGAGGCCCCGAGCATCGACGGCCTTAAGCTCGAGCGCCTGGTGGTCCCCGTGACCGAGGCGCAGGTTGACGAGGCGCTCGGCAACATCGCTTCGCAGAACAAGTCCTACAAGGACGCCCCCAAGACCAGGAAGGCGGCGGAAGGCGACCAGCTCATCATCGATTTCGTCGGCAAGCTCGACGGCGTCGAGTTCGACGGCGGCAAGGCGGAAGACGCGGCGCTGGTGCTCGGTTCGGGCACCTTCATCCCGGGCTTCGAGGACCAGCTGGTCGGCGTGAAGGCCGGTCAGGAAAAGACCATCACCGTCACCTTCCCGGCCGAATACCAGGCCGCGCATCTCGCGGGCAAGGAAGCGACCTTCGACATCACCGTGAAGGCGGTGAAGGTCGAAACCGAAACCACGCTGGATGAAGACTTCGCCAAGAGCCTCGGCCTCGACAGCCTCGACAAGCTCAAGGAAATCATGAAGGCGCAGCTCGAGCAGCAGACCGCCGGCCTGACCCGCACCCAGATGAAGCGCGCGCTGCTCGACCAGCTCGCCGCCGGTCACAGCTTCGAAGTCCCCGGCACCATGGTCGAGGCCGAATTCGCCCAGATCTGGCAGCAGCTCCAGCAGGAAGCTGCCCGTGAGGAGAACCCGGCTGACGCGCTCAAGCAGATCGAGGACGAGAAGGACGAATATCGCGCGATCGCAGAGCGCCGTGTGCGTCTGGGCCTGCTCCTGTCGGAAATCGGCCAGGCGAACGGCGTGGAAGTGACCCAGCAGGAAATGAGCATGCTGATCCAGCAGGCCGCGATGCAGTATCGCGCCGAGGACCGCGAGCGTTTCGTGCAGTATATCCAGTCCGAGCCGATGGCCGCCGCCCAGCTGCGCGCCCCGCTCTATGAGGACAAGGTCGTCGACTTCCTGTTCGACAAGGCTGAAGTCACCGAGCGTGAAGTGACCGTGGAAGAGCTTCAGGCCGCGATCGAAGCGGACGAGACCGAGGCTGCTCCGGCGCCGAAGAAGGCTCCTGCCGCCAAGAAGAAGGCTCCGGCCAAGAAGGAAGCGGCTGCCAAGGAAGCGCCCGCTGCCGACGAGAAGCCTGCCAAGAAGGCCGCTGCCAAGAAGGCGCCGGCGAAGAAGGCCGAAGCTGCTCCGGCGGAAGAAAAGCCCGCCAAGAAGGCTCCGGCCAAGAAGGCGGCTGCCAAGAAGTGATCAGGTGAGCGGCGGGGGGATTATTCCCCCGCCGGTTGCCACGGACGGAACGTTGGCGCGGGCAGCTTGGCTGTCCGCGCTTTTTCGTAGGCCGCGCCCGCCTTCAGCACGGCATGGTCGTCCCACTTGGCGCCCATGATGCTGAGGCCGACCGGCAGGCCTTCGACCGCGCCCATCGGCACGGTGAGATGCGGGTAGCCGGCAATCGCCGAGGGGCTGCCGAAGCCGATCGAACCGTTGTAGTTGTCGCCGTTCACAAGGTCGCTGGTCCACGAGGGGCCGCGGGTCGGGGCGACGAGGAACTGCACCTGGTTGTCGGCCAGCAGCTTGTCGAGCGTCTCGGCCCCGGCGATCCGCACCGCATTGGCGCGGGCGGTTTCATAGGCGGCGCGGTCGGTGGTCTTTTCCGCCAGCTCGAACAGCTCCTGCCCGAACCAGCGCATTTCGGTGTCCTTGTTGGCATTGTTGAAGGCGATCAGGTCAGCAAGGCTGCGCGGGGTCGAGCCTTGCTTGAAGGCAGGGATCGAGGCGAGATATTTGCCCATCTCCTCGCGCAGCTCGAACATCAGCACGGTGAAGCTGTCGCCATACATCTGGTTGTTCGGCTTGAAGCTGATGTCGACCAGCACCGCGCCGGCCCGCTCCATGTCGGCCAGCGCGGTCTCGAAGATCGCCTTCACGTCGGCGCGGTTGCCGATCTGGTCGCGCAGGACCCCGATTCGCACGCCCTTGAGCGAGGCGGTGTCGAGCCCGGCGGTGTAATCGGCGACCCGCTTGGCCTCCAGCGTCACCGGATCGGCGGCGTCCGGCCCGGCGATGGCGGTGAGCAGCAGGGCGGCGTCGGCAACGGTCTTCGTCATCGGCCCGGCGGTGTCCTGCGTGCTCGAGATCGGCACCACATGGGTGCGGCTGACGATCCCGACCGAGGGTTTGAAGCCGACAAGGCCGTTGATCGAGGCCGGGCAGGTGATCGAGCCATTGGTCTCGGTCCCGATTGCGCCCCATGCAAAGCCCGCCGCGATCGCCGCGCCGCTCCCGCTCGAGGAGCCGCAGGTGTTGCGGTCGGTGGCATAGGGGTTGCGGGTCAGCCCGCCGACCGCGCTCCACCCGCTGGTCGATCCGTCGGAGCGGATATTGGCCCATTCGGAGAGGTTGGTCTTGCCCAGCACCACGCCGCCAGCGCGGCGCAGGTTGGCGATCAGCGGCGCGTCGCGGCCCGTGGCATTGTCCTTGAGCGCAAGGCTGCCCGCGGTGGTGGGGAATTCGGCGGTGTCGATATTGTCCTTCACCAGCACCGTGCGGCCCGCCAGCGGCTTGCCCGCCATGGCGGCGACCTGCGCGGGAGCATCGGGATTATAGGCGATCACGGCGTTCAGCATCGGCCCCGCATCGTCGAGCGCGCGAATCCGCTCGATCTGCGCGGCGGCCTCGGCAGCCGTCGGCGGGGTGTCGGCCAGAGCGGCCGAAGCGGTGGAGGCAAGAAGCAGGGCGAGGGCCGGGCGGGCGAGGCTGGAATAGGTCATGCCCTCAGGTTTGCCACTTATGCCCCGCGGCTCAAGCGTTAAAACGCGCGGCCTAGGACATTCTCCTCGCGCGGTGGAATCCGGCAATTCACATCAACAAGGTAAACGCCCTTGAAATTGCCCCGCGCCTGACGACATAGCCATTTCGCAAACCACAAAGGACCAGGGCATCCATGATCGATCTGTTCGGCAACGCTGGCGAAACTTACGGCACCCAGGGGCAGTTCACCCGCGATCCGCTTACCGGCGCGCTGGTGCCTGTGGTGGTCGAGCAGACCAGCCGCGGCGAACGCAGCTTCGACATCTTCTCGCGACTGCTGCGCGAGCGAATCGTCTTCGTGACCGGTCAGGTCGAGGACGGCATGGCCTCGCTGATCGTCGCCCAGCTCCTGTTCCTCGAGAGCGAGAACCCCTCCAAGCCGATCTCGATGTATATCAACTCGCCCGGCGGCGTGGTGACGGCGGGTCTCGCGATCTTCGACACCATGCAATATATCAAGCCGCGGGTCTCGACCGTGTGCATCGGGCAGGCTGCCTCGATGGGCAGCTTCCTGCTGGCCGCGGGCGAGCCGGGGATGCGGATCGCGCTTCCCAATGCGCGGATCATGATCCACCAGCCCTCGGGCGGCGCGCGCGGCATGGCCTCGGACATCGAGATCCAGGCGCGCGAGATCCTGCGTATCCGCAGCCGCATGAACGATCTCTACGTCAAGTTCACCGGCCGCAGCCTCGAGG
>VFQM010000621.1_pt1 | contig 37810 bp, 27 predicted proteins | sample 3512391 | NCBI WGS metagenome assembly VFQM01 (sample SAMN10412369, study PRJNA504923) | tailings metagenome | isolation source: Replicate 1 from Balatoc abandoned mine | place: Philippines
AAACCTGAGGTTTTTAATTTGACCATGAAGCACAAGCTTGTTTTCTGATGTATTGTATTCATTGTGTAAAGTTCTGACACGAGTGGCCAATGCCAAAAAGCGATTGGTATATGCCAACATAATCAAGCTGATAGCTGGAAATAAAAGTACCGGTGTATTAATACTTATGTCCATATGGTTCAAGTTACAAATTTAAATTTTAACTATATCAAAGTAATACATACATAGTATTTTAAATAACAAGGTGTAAAAAAATAAAACTGTAGTTATATCACTACAACAGATAGTTACTTCACTTCAAAAATCAGGGATTTTTACTTAGATTCTAGGTTTACCTTGCTAAATCTAAACGTAGCAAAAATTCGTTTATATAATACTCCCCCCGGTTATGAAAAGTATTAAACTAACTGTGTTGTTGCTGATAACAGTTTCTGTTAACAGTCAAATTGTAGAGCCATTCACTCTCAACAGTACAGGCGGAAATTATGTATACAGAGGCGCCCCGACTATCCCTAACTTCAGTTTAATTTGGAGTGTTGGAGAATCAACCATGATTGAAACATTCTCTGTAAATGGAGGAATGTATTTATTAACGCAAGGTGTACTTCAACCTTTTATTCCAGAAGATTTACAAACTGTTCCTATTCAAGGTTGGAACAGGGAAGAAGTTAAATATTACCCCAACCCAGTAAGTACTTTATTACAATTTGATTTATTCAGCAGAGACACTGGAAGAGTAGTCCTAAGAATTCTGGACTTATTAGGTAATACACATGGGGTGAGAGAATTTCAGTATAACACATTACCGGTTCACCAAACCATAGATTTTAGTAAATACGCATCAGGGCCTTATTACCTGATGCTCTCCTTATATAGCAAAGGACAATTAAAAAAACATGGTGTTTTTAAAATATTAAAACTACGGTAATAAAAGATTATTGTATGTGTAAGAGATTATTGACGCTTTTTATTTTTATTTGTTTAGGTGGTATGATGCAGGCTAAAGCACAGCAACTCAACTATCAGGCTATAGCCAGAAATGCAAATGGAGTAGCACTAACTTTTAGGGATGTGGGCATTAGACTATCCATTAGAGACAAATCGCAAACAGGGTCAATTCTGTATTCAGAAACAAGGAATGTAAGGACGAATCAATTTGGCTTATTTACAGTAGTAATAGGAAGTCCTGGGGCAAGCAATACATTGGGTAGTATGGCTTCTATTAATTGGATTAGTGGTAACAAATACTTACAAGTTGAAATTGATCCTGAAGGAGGTAATAATTATTTTCAGGCTGGAACATCACAATTACAGGCTGTTCCGTACGCATTGTTTGCCAACGCAGCTTACCCCGTTGGCCCAGCTGGCGGAGACTTATTAGGATCAAACTATCCTAATCCCATTATAGCGCCACTTGCAGTAACTGCACCAAAAATTGGCAATCAAGCAGTAACCACTCAGAAGATTGCAGATTTAAATATCACAACTATAAAGCTAGCAGATCAGTCTGTAAACAATGCAAAAATTCAAGACAATACTATATCCAATGTAAAACTGGTTAACAGTAAAATTACATTAAACGGATTGACTCTAAACTTGGGAGAAACTCAGGATTTTGCTATTGGCAATTATGGAAATGATGTTAATATTATATCAGCAGAAAAAACACATACTTTCAATTTTCCAGATGCATCAATAACCAATAGGGGTTTAATTACACCCAATACACAAACTATAGGAGGTAATAAAATTTTTAAAAATAATATCACTGCTAACAGCTTTATTAAATCAGGTGGTATTGCTTCACAATTTTTAAAAGCAGATGGATCAGTTGACAATAATACTTATTTGACTTCTAATCAGCCAATAACAGTAACAACAACTGGAGATGTTACTGGTGTTTCTAACAGCAATGGAACAGCACCAGTTTTACCATTAACCTTGGCAACTGTAAATAATACGGTAGGAACATTTGGAGATAATATTTCTATACCATCTTTTACTGTGAATAATAAAGGATTGGTAACAAATGTTACGGTCAACTCAATTCCTACTGCTACTGCAAATACAAGTGGGCTATTAACAGTTGGAGATTGGAAAAGTTTTAATAACAAACAAAATGCAATTCCATTAGGTAAATCATCTCAATATTTTAGAGGAGACTTAACACTTGGTAATTTTACAAATGATGTTAGGAATCAATTGAGTGCAGGAACGAATATTACTTATGCAAATGGAAATATCGGATTGACCAATAACAGTGTAACAATTAATGCTCTTCCATTAGTACTAGGAGGATCACAAAATTTTGCAACGGGAAATAATGGAAATGATTTTAATATTAGTTCATCTGGATCCGTTCATTCTTTCAATATTCCTACTGCTTCAGCCACAAACAGAGGTCTATTGAGCCCAGGAGATTTTTCCAATTTTACTACTGCTTTCAATAGCAGAATTATTGGACTCACTACTAATGGTTCAAGTGGCAGTGCTACATTAATTGGAAATAGTTTGAATATCCCTAATTATACACTAAGTGGACTCGGTGGCGAACCAAGCATTACTTCCGGAACTACCGCTCAATATTGGAGAGGTGATAAAACCTGGCAGACGCTAAACACAACCATTGTACCTGAAGGAACTCAACAATATTTTACTCAAGCAAGATCTAGAACAGCTTTATCACTAAGTACCGTTGGTAACAATGGAGCAGCTAGTTATGATAACACTTCTGGCACATTCAATATCCCTAACTACACACTCAGCGGATTAGGCGGTGAACCAAGCATCACTTCCGGAACCACTGCTCAATATTGGAGAGGGGATAAAACTTGGCAAACACTTACTTCCGATGTAACAGCAGAAGGATCAACTAATTTATTCTTCACACCTTCAAGAAGCAGAACAGCTTTATCGCTAAACACAACAGGTAACAACGGTGCTGCTACTTATGATAATACAACAGGTACTTTTAATATCCCTAACTACACACTCAGTGGATTAGGTGGCGAACCAAGCATTACTTCTGGAAGCACTGCTCAATATTGGAGAGGGGATAAAACTTGGCAGACGCTAAACACAACCATTGTACCTGAAGGAACTCAACAATATTTTACTCAAGCAAGATCTAGAACAGCTTTATCACTAAGTACCGTTGGTAACAATGGAGCAGCTTCTTATGACAACACTTCTGGCACATTCAATATCCCTAACTACACACTCAGTGGATTAGGCGGCGAGCCAAGCATTACTTTTGGAACCACCACTCAATACTGGAGAGGTGATAAAACCTGGCAAACACTTACTTCTGATGCAGTTGGCGAAGGAAGTACTAATTTATATTTCACCAATAACCGCGCTCAAAACGCCATCACACTTTCAACAAATAATACAAGTGGTGCAGCTACTTATTCAGGAGGAATATTGAACATCCCTAATTATACAATTGCTGGATTAGGTGGCGAACCAAGTATTACTGCAGGATCTGCTACACAATACTGGAGGGGCGATAAAACATGGCAAATATTAAATACTACAAATGTTACAGAAGGGACAAACGAATACTTTACTCAAGCAAGAGCAAGAGCTGCAATTTCACTGACAACCAATGGAAGTAGTGGCTTATCAATATATAATAATTCAACAGGTATTCTTAATATACCTGCTTATACTTTTGATGGCTTATCACCAATGACTTCAACTGGAGACATAATTTATAGAAATGCTTCAGGAAATGCTGTTGCTTTATCTGCAGGCACCAATGGACAGGTTTTAACACTAGCCAGTGGTATTCCTTCTTGGGCTAGCTATGCAGGTTGGACAACTACAGGAAATTCGGGATTGGTAAATGGCACTAATTTTATTGGAACGAACGATTTTGCAGCTTTAAGATTTAGGGTAAATGGCATATGGGCTGGTGAAATGAATCCTATTACAACGAATACAAGTTATGGTTACGAATCAGGTTTAAACAACTCTGCAAACACAAATACAGCCAATAATACTTCAGTAGGATTTCGATCGTTAAAACTAACAACAATTAATGGTGTTGACAATACTGCAGTAGGGCAAGGGGCATTAGAAACAAATATAGATGGGGATAATAATACCGCAATTGGTCAAGGCGCACTTAATTTGAATACTGGAACAAGCAATACAGCAGTTGGACAAGCTGCATTAAGAGCCAATACTTCTAGCAATAGAAATACTGGAATAGGCAGATCTGCTATTGAGAACATTATTAGCGGCGAAGACAATACAGCCTTAGGGTATATTGCTGGTAGAAACTTTGGTTCCACATTTGTTGATCTTGTAACCAACCCTGTTTCTTCTCTTTCTCAAAGTGTAATGTTAGGCAGTAATACTAGACCATCGGCAAATGGAACAACCAATGAGATTGTGATAGGATATAATGCAGTAGGAAACGGAAGTAATACTATTCAACTTGGCAATACTTCAATTACTAAAGTAAATACATCTGGAGCCATGAATGCTACTAAATTTGTTGGAAAGAATGGAGCCGCTTCTGCAACACTAACAAGCATTGACGCTAGTACTACTGGGGTAAACTTTTCTGGCAATGACGCTGCTGGCACTATTAGTTTTACGACTACCAGCGCAATTTCAGTTGGCAATTTTTTAACTATAACATTCGGAACACCTTATGAAAATGCTCCTGTTATTTTAATCAATGCAGTTGAAATTGGACCATCTACATCACAAACAAAATTAATTACAGACATATTTTGTCTTCATTCAAATGTAACTACTAATTTATTTAGATTAACATCAAACTCTGCATTAACACCAGGCAGAACTTATCAAATATCCTACCACGTAATCGGAAGATAACAACTACGTAAAATAAAAAAGCGCACCCCTTCGGGGTGCGCTACTTCTAAATCTAAACAAACCAAATGAAACTATTTCAGTTTCCATTCTAAAGGAACATGCAATCGGAGGGTAAAATTTCGTCCCATATTAAATACACCCATACGGCCAGTTACCCTATTTTCAGCGGTATATTTTAATCTGCTTAAATGATTTTGATAAGCAACATCTGCAATATTATTTGCAGCAGCGTGAATAGTAAATAAGGTTCTTCCTTTGCTTTGTACATCAGCACCAATTCCAAAATTTAATAAGCTAAAAGCAGGAGTAACTGTTTCTGTATTATATGCAGAGAAAATATTATTCTGTGCAAATACTCTATCCAATTCTAATTTCAAATAGAAATTCTTTAGAGATCCATTTGCTGCTTTTGCAAAATCTCCTCTCAATTCAGTTGTCCATCTTGCTGGGGGAATAAAGGGCAAACGATTCACCCCTTCAAAACTTTCGTTAAATCTTCCAGCTACTACAGAGAAACTACTTGCTAAGTGTAACCAATCTAATGGGTGCGGATGAATATCAATTTTAGATTCAAATCCATATAAACGTGCTGCGCTTTGTTTGAATCGGAACGCCATCAAATCTTCTCCATCTTTATTTACCAATGAATCGCCTCCCAATACACTATTCAACTTAGAATAGAAAATATAATTGCTGATACTATTATAGAAAGCACTTACCTGAAAACTAAAATGCTGGGTTCTAACTTCTACACCTGCATCTGCCTGAATTGAGGTTTCATTCTTTAAATTCTTATCGCCATATTCATATCGATTCGTTCCTTCATGTGCGCCGTTACTTGCTAATTCTGTAACAGAAGGAGCTCTATACCCTCTGGATACATTTGCTTTCAGTGTTACATTTTCATAAGCTTGGTAACTCAAGCCAATGGAACCACTCATATTGCTGAAGTTTCTACTAAAGCTTTCAAACTTCACATCGGTTCCTTCAATAAATCCATCTGCATTCAACCTTCTGTAATCGGCTCTTACACCTCCGCTTAAAGTTAATTTATCATTGAATGTTTTGCGTGTATACAAAAATGCACCTGCATCAAATAACCTATACTCTGGAATCAATACTTCTTCTGCTTTGTTTTGATTTTGCTGTTGCATACCATTGATCCCCATACTGGTTTTCCAACCATTCTTCTCAGCAAAATGATATTGCACATTATAGTTTATTGTCTTTAAATCAAAGTACAATTCAGGAACACCAGGAGCTTCAGGGTCTCCAAATTCTTTTCTTTGATTTCGCTGAAAACCAATATTCAATTGTAGTCTTCCAGAACCCCAAGCGATATTATTGTCCAATGCTATTTTAAAATGGTTGATACCTTGTGAAGGAGCTTGCGCTTTTCTGTCTTTTAAATCTGACTCAGTGGCAATTCTCTCCAATGCAGATCCTGCGAACAAAATAAACTTACCGGTTGCATCATCTCTATCCCCTTCAATCATTCCAAAGTTCTGATTGAAATTGCTAACCAATAAATGGCTATATCCCCACTTCTTATTCACTCCAATATATCCCCCAAAATTTCTTTCATTGAACTGACTACCCAAAACTCTGCCATCATATTTATTCTGATACGCATGCGCATTTTTAAAAGACCCATACAAATTCCAATTGAATCCACTCATAGTATGTCCAGACCAGTTTATATGATTGCTGATGAGTCCATTATTACTATTGGTGGCCGCATGGTAATTGGCTTTCATTATACCTCGTTCTACTGGGACATTCGAAATAATATTAATTACACCTCCCATTCCATCACTACCATACAATAAGGAAGCAGGCCCTTTTAAAATTTCCACTCTTTGAACACTGGCTTCATCAATTTCAATACCGTGCTCGTCTCCCCATTGTTGTCCTTCTTGACGTAAACCGTCGTTAATAGTAATTACTCTGTTATATCCTAATCCTCTGATGATGGGCTTGCTTACTGCAGGCCCTGTGCTCAATGATCCTACACCAGGTACAATTCTACTTAGTGCATCAATAATATTCGTTCCACTGCTTCGCTGTAAATCCGTTTTTTTGATTACAGAAATAGCTTGTGGATTCTGACTAAGGCGAATAGCTGATGCGACCCCCGTTACGGTTACAGCTTCATGTTCTACCACGGATGGTTTTAATACAACATTTATTTCCTGTGATTTATCTACTCGTACTGTTTTTAAAAAAGTACTGTAACCCATATAACTTACTTCCATTAAATAAGTTCCTGTGGGAATCTCTGCAGTCTGATACAGACCGTCTGCTCCAGTTACTGTTCCCGTTCTTAATTCATGTAAATAAACGGAAGCTCCTGCTAAGGGTTTCCCATTGCTCGCGTCGATCACTTTACCTCTGATTGAACCGTTCGCAAAAGCGGCAGCTGTAATCCAACCGCATAAAAACAAACTCAATACCAATGACTTCATAATCTTATTTTTTGCTACTTTGTTGCAAATATAATAGAGTCAAAGATATTTTTACATCATTGTTGCAATTTTTTTCTGAGAGGATTATTACCGCACTTTCAGCATAGGTCGAACCTGCTGTACAGACAGGTTCTGAAAACGGGCATAGCAAACACCCGTAGGTAGAAATCCACTATTAAATGTAACGGTATAGGTCCCTGCTGGATATTCTTTATCTGTCAATACAGCAATAACCCTACCACTTGTATCGATGATTTGAACTAAAGTATGTCCGCCAGCTGTTTTGAAAGTAATGACTGTACTTGAAGTAAAAGGATTCGGATAATTGCTTATTAACTGTTCAGTGGCCAATGGTTGTGGACGTTTACAAGCTGCACCGCTTACCAAAGGAAGATTCTGATAATTCTTCAACATGATTTGTTGCAAATCGGCATCATCTACACATAGCCAGTTACTTAACAAGGTAGAATATACAGATCGGAAATCATATTGGAAAGGCACATTGTCTCCTACGCCCACACTTGCACCAAAATTGGGCGTATTACCCGTTACTCCACCAATGACTTGCTTACCAAAAACAAATACAGGCGCTGCCGCACCATGGTCGGTTCCACTACTCGCATTGCTTTTGATCCTTCTTCCAAATTCAGAGAATGTCATGCCCACTACTTTATCCTCTACACCTAAAAAAGCCAGGTCTGTTTGAAAGGCTTTGATGGCATCACTTACTCTTCCCAGTAATGTTGCGTGGGTTCCGGTAGTTGTATCGCCATTATTTACTTGTGAAGCATGTGTATCAAAGCCTCCGGTACTTACCATGTACACCCTTGTTTGCAATCCACCTTTAATTAAGCGAGCAACAATTTTTAATTAATCTGCTAAACTATTATTGGTTGGATAAGTGGATTGGGTAGGTACTTTACTGGCTGCATCTTTTATAACATTGGCATACTGTTGTGTCTGCTGCGTTATCTGCCGAATATAAGTCAGCTCTTTCCCTGCTGGAGTTGCAGGGGCTGGATCTTGTACCCCATTAATTAAATTATAGAAATTGCTGGTATTGCTGATACTCATGGCCATATTCACTGCTGGCCCTTGCATGGTTAAAGAAGTTGCTGATCCAATTTGTATGGCAAGCGGATCTTTCATGGTTGCATTGGGATAACCCGTAGGAAAATTGGGATATTGATAGTCAAGATATCTTCCTGCCCAACCGCTGTTTACCACAGTGTTTGAATCGCTTGCGCTCATCCAAATATCGGTTGCCCGAAAATGAGAAAAACTGGGTTGCGGATATCCTACCGATTGTATAACATTCAGTTTTCCGTCATTGTATAAACTTTGTAATCCCGTCATAGCAGGATGCAATCCCGCTTTGTCTACGCCTGTTAATTTCAACACTTTATTTTCTGGAATAAAAATATTCGGTCTGGCATTGGCATAGTTGGCAAAGTTTTCAAGAGGAACCACCATATTTAATCCATCATTACCACCGTTCAACTGTATTATCACCAGAATATGGTCATTTTCTTCTGCCTGCATTTGTAAGGCTGCAGCAAAAACAGAAGATGCACCAAATACTTTAAACGAAAACCCACTCACCAATGAAGGCAGTAAAATGCCCGCTGGCACTGTGTTTTTTAAGAAGTCTCTCCTTTTCATAGATTGGGTTTTAGGCGAGTTGGTATTCGGCCAGGTTCAACAAATATTTGAGCAAGTCTCTAATTTTATTTCTTACCGTTGTAGTATTAGCCGTGTTGCCAGGATTACTGATATACAAATTCCAGGCATCTGTCCAATAATGGTCACTGCTTTGTCCGCTCAATAAAATATCTCTTTTGAGTTGCGCTTTAGAAGCATCAGATAAATCTATCCGATACAAATAACTAGTCAGTTGATTAATTAGCGCGTTCGGATCTGATGGAGTGTTCAAACGTTGAACCAGTCCCAATCCATCCACCTGAATTCTTTGCCCACCAAAACTATACCCAGTGAGAATCATAGTGTCAGTGAATTGATTTCTCTTAGGTAATGTGTCGCTATTAATCCAGATTTGATAAAACTGCGGCTCTTGATAATACGCTTTCCATCCGCTCACATCGGGCGGATCGCCAATATTCTGCTGCATATTAGTTACCCAGGTTACCATATAGTTCCAATGTGCATAGCTGGTGATATAATCACTTGCTGGTGGAAACTGCATATTAAATTCTCTGCACATGCCTACTACCAAATCTACAGGACTCTTAATTTGACAGCCTCTAGACAATACATCAAAGAAATGTTCGCTTTGCAGAAGCGCCTGCAATACTGGCTTTATTTCATAATTATTGCTTCTAAAAATATTGGCTAAGGGAGTAATAATATTGGCTTCTACACTTGCATCAATATCATAGTATACAAACCAGCGATAAATTCTTCTACAGATATATTTAGCGACTTCCTGCACATTAAAAATCATGTTCAACATTTCGTCTAACTCAATATCTCCCGCTGTGGCACCCGTTCTTCCTGCAATCACCGTATTATTATAAAAAGAAGAAAATGCTTTCGGATTGGTATCATGTCTGGTTGAATCAAAGTAAGATGTCATGGTGGTATTATTGTTCCTCCACCCTGTTAATACTCTTGCAGCTGCTTTTACATCCGCTTCCGTGTATAGGGAATCTGGTCCTTTACCACAACAAAATAATTCCTGTAATTCTCTACCATAATTTTCGTCTGGTGCTGTTCTCGTATTTAGTTGACCGTTTAGGTATACCAACATGGCGGAGTCAACAGTAACGGCTCTGGTAAGTGTTTTAACATTTCCCAATGCATGCGTTCTTAATAATTGATGATGACGATACACATATTGTGCATTGCCTACATCATTGGTTTCCGTTGCAAAATGATTGTGCCAGAACAAAGTCATTTTTTCTAAAACAGAACGGTCCTGGTTAATCATTAAACCCATCCACCATTTTTTAAAAGAAGCTCTTCGCTGACTCTGAACAGTCCCATCATTATTTAAATCTCCCACCCAAGTTGTACCTACCGCAATGGCTGTATCTGGTGTGGTAGCCGTGGTAGAAGTTGTGTATTCTTTCACGGGAGGCGGGGGGATTAAAGACGCCGGATTTAGCAGTACGCTGAGCACTTCGGAAAGAGTCTTACCTGCAAAAAAATCAAGGTCGGCCTTGCTGGCGCCAAATAGGGTTCTCTTTAATAAATGTTGTAATTCGGTCTGGGTGAATGACCCTGTGTAGGGATTCAGGCCGGTTAGCGGGGGTGGGTTGTAAAGATTCTCCATGTGCAGGATTGGTACTTGTATGACGCTAAGTAAAGGAATAATGCAGCCTTTTGACATTAAAAATGTCTTATATTTAGGGAAATAAATCCCTTCATGACAGAGCAATCTATTCTTGCAGGCTGTTTAAATAATGACCCCTCGGCACAAAGGGAACTGTATAATCGATACAGTCCTAAGATGCTGAGTGTTTGTTATCGTTTCGCCAACAGCAGGGAAGATGCAGAAGACATGCTCCAGGAAGGGTTTATTAAGGTCTTTACACAAATGCATACATTCCAGAACAAAGGAGCTTTTGAAGGATGGATCAGAAGAATCATTGTTCATACCTGTATTAACTTTTTAAAGAAAAATAAAAAGTTCAGCAACAGCATTGATCTGGAACAAGCCGATTACCTGGAAGTGAAAGAAGAAACCATGCCTTCTGTAATGCAAGCCAGACAAATTATTGAATGCATTAGACTCTTACCCCTAGGATATAGAACGGTATTGAATTTGTACGCAATGGAAGGGTATAGTCATAAAGAAATAGCAGACATGTTAGATATTGAAGAAAGCACTAGCAGAAGTCAGTACACACGTGCCAAATCTATGCTGGAAGCTATTTTGATTAAGAAAAGAATTATTGAGCAACCCAGAGAAAAATTCTCATGGGCCGCTGCTTTTAAGCAGTAGTATTTAGGATATGGATCGTAAGTATAACCAAGACAACGCATTTGAGCAATTCCTTCGGGATGAGCTGAAGGATCATCGCATGTATCCTGCGGATAATGTATGGAAACAAATCCGTACGAATATCCATGGGAATCCTGCTTGGCCTGCGTTAACAGTTATATCGCTACTAATTATTGTTGGTCTTACTGTTTCCACTTTATTAATTTCTCCAACTGCCCGTCAGTTTAATTTTGATACCAGCAGTCTGCATAAAACAGAAAGACAAATGGTGGAGCAAAGAATGCATGCGCCATCGCCTAAAGAAGCCTATTATCATGCCATTGAACCTCAGCATTTAACCCAACATGCCATCCAACAACCCATGGTTGCTGAAACCAGTCTTTCTGCGAATAATACAACCATTCCTACTGTTGAAACAGGCATTAAAAACGAATGGCAGATGGCAGGAGTATCTATTAAGCATAATATTACGGCATCTCAATTAACTCCAGCAATCAGAGAAGAAGCGGAATCTTTTGTTGTTACCGACAAATCTGACCTGGAATCTGTTACTGAGAAAGCTTGGTCGAGTAATATTGCCAAAATTGCACTGGCCTCTGTACCAGAAAAAACACCTCTGAACATAAACCTTTCAGATGAAAAATTAACTCCCGCCGTTAATCGTTCTATACAGTTTCCTATTGCTAATAAAAGAATTGGGTTCCAGTTTTACATCACCCCATCTACCAGCTATCGTTCTTTATCAGATGCTGAAGTAAAAGAAATAGTTCAACCTAACACCACTTCCATTGCACCTGCTCAGAATGTACCATTGGCTTTGAGTTATACTGCAGGCGTAAACGATATAGTTAGACATAGACCCGCTATGGGGCTGGAAGTAGGGCTAGCTGCATTGTACAATATCAATTCCCGTCTTAAATTCAAAGCTGGCCTACAATTGAATATTCGTCAATACCATATTGAGACTTTCCGGGGAGCTAATGGTATAGCCACTGTTTCCTTACTCAATAACGGCAGCATTGAAAATCTAAACCTATTCTCCCGCTATAACAATACAGCAGGCTACAAGCAGGAACAATTAAACAATAAGAGTTACCAAGTGGCTGTGCCATTGGGTGTACAATGGGATATTATTAAAGGCAAACAGTTTGGCATTAGTGCAGAAGCAACTGTTCAGCCAACCTATTCATTTAACTCCAGTGTATTCCTACTTTCAACTGATTATAAAAACTATACAGACGGCAATGGTTTTGTTAGAAGATGGAATGTGAATACAAGCGCCGGTATTCATATCAACTTCAAATCGGGTTCCAATCAATGGCAACTGGGACCTCAAATCAGGTATCAGCACTTACCTACCTATACCAACCGCTATCCTATTAAAGAATATTTAATGGATTATGGTATCCGTCTGGCTTATACCAAACAACGTTAGTCTAGTTGATTTTGGATAGCTTTGCAGCATGAAATTTCAGTCGTTTTTTTGCGGATTGGTTTTGCTGTTTTTTTTAACCCCCTTTGTTTCTTGTGAGTCTAAACAAAGCAAAGCAGAAAAAAAAGAAATCACCCTTTCAGATACTACAAAGTTCTATCCAATAGAAAAGTTTATTCAGGATGAAATTCAATATGTAGACCTCAGGGATTTTATTATTACAGAGACGAAATTACAAGAAAACGGAGATACTGTTTTTGCAAAAAATCTCAATAGCACTAAACAGCTAACGAAAGATGAATTTATATCGGCTGCCACTGAAATAAAAAATACAGCTGTTTGGTTTTCAAACAACAAGCACTTATTCAAAGAGACTGTATTTCAGGATTTGGGAACAGAAAGTTATACCATAAATTACCAAACTGACAAGGCTGATATTAAAAGCATTGATTTACTGCTGAATGAACAAACCAATCTACCCAAAAGACTGTTTATAAGAATGATTCGTAAGGAAGGTGAAATTACCAGCACCATACAGTATAGTTGGGTTACCGGAAAACAATACAGTATTGCTAAATCTATAAAGAAAAGTACGGCTTTAATTGAGCAAAGCAATAAGACCATTCAGTGGATAAACAAGCCTTAAAATGACCCAGGAAGAATTTCAGAAAATAGCACATACCATTCCGCAAGATCCTGGGGTATATAAATACTTTGATCGCGACCACGAATTGATCTATGTTGGGAAAGCTAAAAGTTTACGAAAAAGAGTCAGTTCTTATTTCAGCAAATCCTTTATTGGATACAAAACGCATGAACTGGTCAAGAGAATTCACAGCATTGAATTCACGATTGTAGGTTCTGAGCAAGATGCTTTTTTACTAGAAAATGCATTGATTAAAGAATACAAACCTAAGTACAATATTGAACTGAAGGACGACAAAACCTATCCTTATATTGTTGTAAAGAGAGAACCCTTTCCAAGGATTTTTTTAACCAGAAGAAAAATCAATGACGGCTCCGAATACATTGGTCCATTTACTTCTGCTGGTAAAGTACGAGAACTGATTGAGTTTGTAAAACAATATATCCCTTTGAGGTCCTGCAAACTAAACCTGAGTAAAGAAAATATTGCGGCAGGAAAATTTAAAGTATGCTTGGAATACCATCTGGGCAATTGCAAAGGCCCATGCGAAGGCTTACAAAGCCTGGAAGACTATCAGAATGGAATATTGCAAATGAGAAATATTTTAAAAGGAAATTTAGGATCGGTCATTGCTCAATTCAAAGAGGAAATGCAGCAGCATGCTATGAATCTGGAATTTGAGAAAGCTGAAATGATCCGGAAAAAAATTGAACACCTTGAAAATTATCAGGCCTCCTCTGTTGTTGTGAGTAAGCATTTAACCAATCTGGATGTATTCAGTATTGCCAAAGAAGACAACAAAGCCTATGTGAATTATCTAATGGTACAGAACGGAACCATAGTACAAACACACTCTGTACCAATAGCAACAAAACTCGAGGAAACAGAAGAGGAAGTCTTGGTATGGGTGATTGGTGAGTTAAGGAATACTTTCAACAGCATGGCCAAGGAATTGATTGTACCATTCCCTATTGAATATCCCGACTCTTCTATAATCATCACTGTGCCAAAAGCTGGTGATAAAAGAAAGCTACTGGACCTGTCCTTAAAAAACATCGCTTATTATCAGGCAGAACTAAGAAAGAAGAAAATATTACACCTGGAAGGAAAAACAGAGCAGGAACAGAAAAAAGTATTGTATGAATTACAGCAATATTTACAATTAAGTGAAGCCCCCTTACATATAGAATGTTTTGACAACTCTAACTTTCAGGGAGCGTATCCGGTCAGTGCAATGGTTTGTTTTAAGAACGGCGTACCGGCTAAAAATGACTACCGTCGTTTTAATGTAAAAACAGTGGAAGGCATCAACGATTTTGCCACCATGAAAGAAGTGGTTTACAGAAGATATAAGAGACTGAAAGAAGCGGGAGAGCCCTTTCCTCAGCTGGTAATTATTGATGGCGGTAAAGGGCAGCTGGGCGCTGCATTAGATGCATTTCGCTCTTTGGATTTAATAGGTTCAACAACAGTTGTGGGATTAGCGAAAAATGAAGAAGAAATATTTTTCCCTGGTGACAAAGCTTCCATTAAACTTCCCTGGGATAGTGATGCGCTAAAACTGGTGCGCAGAATTCGTGACGAAGTGCATCGTTTTGGAATTACTTTCCATAGGAACCAGCGATCTAAAGGAACATTCAAAAATGAACTGGAGCAAATACCGGGCATTGGAAAAACAACTATTGAAGAATTGCTAAGAACTTTCAAATCTGTAAAAAACATAAAGCTTCAATCCGAACAATCTTTAACCACCATCATTGGGGCCAGCAGGGCTGCGATACTTATTAACTATTTTCGGGGTAAGGCATAAAAAAGGGCCAGGATAGAAATCCAGCCCCGTTTTTAAAATCCAATATCCTATGAAAAACCAAGGTGAAATTACAGTATCCCTTAGAAAATATAAAAAAAACTTTATCCAACAGATGTGAATAAAGAAATATTATAAACAAAGAGGTATAAAAAAGGGGGCCAGAAGCCCCAAAATTGTATAAAAATATTTACGGAAGTTTTCTTCCGACTTAGTAAGCCCAGAGATCCTGTTCGTAATTCATGATTTTCGTTTTGATATTCTCACCTTCCAATAATCTGAACAAAGGATCTTTTATAAATGCACTTAATGACTTGTCTCCGGGATTATTAATGGTGCTCTTAATGATATAGCTACTAAAGAAACGACTTTCGAACAGTTCTTCCCAAGTCATTCTGGCTGCAATATTTTTAGGATTGTACACGTCAAATTTGGTTAATGAGGCTCTGATATCTGGATAATATACCCAGAATAAAACCCTTGGCATAGACTTACCTGCTACTACTTGTTTGGCAATGGGTGCGATGCCCAGAATTCTGGTGAACATGCGGCTTGCTTCCTTGTCAAAAATTACCTGCTCTTTAATTCTGAAAGTGTACACACTATCGGGACTAAATTTGGGTTTCTTGGTAATTACTTTTTCTACAGTCCCAGTAGCAGGATCTGTTACATCAACAGTATCCAAAGCACCTTCTACCATTGCCATTACCTGTGCGGTAGTCAATGGCTTAGTAAAACGGTCGTTGTCGGATGAGAAAGCAACTACACTGTCATTTTTAATAGCGCTCAACAATAGAGAGAAGAAACGCTGATCGCCATTGTCGTCCTGAGCAGGATACATAAAAGACTGGTTCATTTTTTCTCTCGCGTCAATCTCTCTCCAGATAAAATGGCTGAAAACCGCATCGTCTTCACGAAGATCTTCGTATTCCAATGGTTTTCGATCTCTAACCTGTGTTCTCAGCATCGCATAGTTATTTCTTAAAGAAACTTCTGGCTTAGCCCCGAAACCACCTTGCACTGTAGTATCATAGCTGATAGTAACCGGAGCTGAAGGATTATTGGTTGTTACCGCTGTATTGGCTGTGCTAAGAGCAGTATTGTTGCTGTTTCTATAACGGGATGTGCCACTAATATTATTATTAGGTGTTATTGTGGTATCCGCAGCAGGATTAACTTGGTTAACCGCATTTTTAGCTGCAGCCGTTTTATTGGTTGTTGCGGGTTTTTTAGGGGCAGGTTTCTTATACTTAGACTGAGCCATTGCACCAGTTGATACAACCAATGCTAAACCCATTAACCAACCTGCATATACCATCTTTTTCATACACACACTTATTGTAAGGTAAATGAAATATTTTGATCCAGTAAGCGGGTACCACCGGGTCCGCTCACTTTAATTTCGTCAATTACTACGGTTGAACCCGCCTGACATCTGTTGAGTAAAGCTTTGGCTTCTGCATTAAAATAGGCACCGGAAACCTCTGCGATACCAAATCCACTTTCTTCAAATCCACGTCCAGTGCAGATTAGTGTAAAGGAAACGACTTGATAAGTAACACCTTCAAACACAAAATCTTTTAATTCAGCGGCTACACCACGTTGTACTCTGAAAACGTTTGCAGCAATCGGTCCACCAGCTTTACCCCCCACTGTTGCCAATGGATTCGGAACACGCTTGACGGGTATTACAATGCGCTGACTGTTTTTTCCGTCGGTTGCAACAACAGTTGCAGAACCCAAATTAGTGGCAGTAACAATATATTGACCGGGACCGGCTTTGCGATAGCTGATGCCCGCTCCTTCTACACTAACGTTTACTTTTTCGTCTCCACTTCCACCTGTTACACTCAATGGATTTTCTAATCCCTGATAAAACACTCTTGTCTTATCTGTTGATACAACTAATCCTGAAGGAACACCTACCGTGTATTTAATTTCTTTGGTAACCGAGGCCGTTGTGCCATCGGGTTTCACAAAAGAGATGGTTACATTCTTTGAGCCACTTGCATTGGGTCTGAACTTATATTCAAAAGAACCGTCTGCAGTAGGATTAGCAGATGCACCGTCTACAGAAACCCTAGGTTGAGAAGCGCTATTGAAAGCACCCACGCCAGCGTTAATGATAATTTCTTCCCCTGGCATAACGTAGCTGGCATTTGCATTGGCAATTGCCTGAAACTGATCATACACCAATTCCACTTCTCCAATTTCTTTGTGACAATATTCAACAGCTTGAGATTCGCTGTTTTTGATATCATTTTGAAATTTGCTTAACATGGTGATGGCCGCAACCGTTGGTGTCATATGAAAGAATGTATAGGCCCATTCCTCCTTATCCTTTTCAGATTTTATCTCAGGAAGATCCAGCGGTAAATTCGAACCAATATCCTTTTTCATTTCAGGATCTATCGCCAACAATTGTTCTTTAAAATTTTTCAATCTATCATACAATTCTTTACCCTTCCCTTTACCCGTTGGTGGTGCAGAAACAAACAAACGAGTAGATGCATCTAAATCGTCTTCTTTAAAGTCTTCCTTTCCTTCCACCATTTTCAATCCTGCTTCTTTCTTTAATTCAGCCTTTAAAGCCTCGATATAATTATATACTTCATCAGAAAGTGACTTAGCTTTCTGCGCTTTGGGAAGCCAGATTTCCGCCTTTTCTCTAGTAGTAGGATCTTCAATTTTTTTCTGGAAAGATTTAAAAATTTCAGAATTCTTTTTTTCCGCAACACCTGTAGCTGTCATCAAGCTCTTGTCAACGGTTTTAAAAGCATTCAATATTTCTGAAGAAACGTTTAGTGCAAGCAAAGCCGTTAACACGAGATACATCATGTTAATCATCTTCTGCCGCGGTTCCTTAGGTAATGCCATACTATTTTTATTTATCTAAATGCGATGTTCAATTTTTTTCTAAGCCTCATTGGCCATGTCAATCTTATCTACCCTGCATTGCAGTTAACATATTGCCATAAACCTGATTCAACTTGCTCAAGTTGGTAGCCAATGCTGCAATTTGTTCCTTAGCTCTCTGTGCATCTTCCGCAGTGCTGTTCATTGCTTCAGAAGCAGCTGATAGTTTACCATAGAACTGATTCAACGCCTTTAAATGATTATTGCTTTCCTGTAATTCCAACTCGTAGATGGTATTTAAGGAAGAAAGATTTTTAGTTAATCCCTGAACCTGCAAATGGAACTGCTTATTGCTTTCAGCAGCTGCTTCAAAACTAGACAAGGAATGAACTGCGCCATTTACTGCAGTAGCTACAGAACCCAATGCTGTTGCAGCTGCTTTTGAATTGGCACTAAAATCACCAGTAGACTTTACTACATCACTGATTTCACCCATTTTCTCTACAGTAGTTCCCAACTTCTTAAAACCTTCGCTTAATTTTCCAAGATTAGCAGGAGTTATATCTGCTTCTGCCAACATTTTTTCCATACTTTTTAAAGCTGGATTGCCTGCATCTGCAACTACAGTAGTGGTCCCCATATCTGGAGGAGGTAAAATGGCATATATGATGAAGATCAATGCCTCAGTTGTCAAACCAATTTTTAATGCCCAGTCGGCCCAAGAAAGGTGAAGGATTTTTGCCATTGCACCAAAAATCACCACGGCAGCACCAAGAGATACAACAACGTTTACCGCGCGATTAACTGTAGGAGAAACACCTGAAGCCATAATTGTATTTTTTGTAGTTTATTTATTTTTTCATTTTAGGAGCCAAATCGATTACACAACGGAAACCGATATAAGATTTTGCAGTATCCTGGTATTCATAATTACGAGTACTCACCTGAATTTGGTACTGCGTATCTTTCCAAGATCCGCCTCTAATTACTTTGCGTTTTTCACGAGGACGATCTGAATCTTTTGCGTCGTAACGAACATCGGGACTCATATCAGACAAGAAGTTATAAGATCCTTCGTAGAAATAAGAACCGGTCCATTCTGCAACGTTTCCACTCATATTATATAAGCCATAATCATTAGGCCAGTAGGCATCTGCCTTAACGGTGTAGAATCCACCGTCTTCTGCATAATTTCCTCTGCCTGGCTTAAAGTTAGCTAACAGACATCCTTTCTTATTACGAGTATAGTAGTTACCCCAAGGGAACATGGAGTTGGTTCTACCTCCTCTGGCTGCATACTCCCATTCAGCTTCTGAAGGCAAACGGTAGTCTCCATCGTATGCCAGATTCTTTTTAGCAAGGAAGGCATTCTGATAGTGCGTTCTCCAGCTACAAAAAGCCATAGCCTGTTTCCAAGTTACCCCAACCACTGGATAATTTCCAAATGAAGGGTGAGAAAAATAACGCTTGGTCATGGGTTCATTGTAAGAGTAAGAGAAATCTCTCATCCAAACTAAGGTATCAGGATATACTTTCTGGTTTCTTTTTACAATAAAATTCTTTCTGGGTTGACCAGCATTCTCTCTTTTAGCAGCTTCAGCCAAATCAAAATATTCAATGCGGTAAACCAATTTATCAGGATCAATTTCAGGTTTGCCGTACAATCTGTTATCTGGCGCAAGATTCAACTCATTCAATTGCTCAACCGTTTTTCTGTCCCACTTAATGGTTTTAACCTTTGCCCAATCAACCGCCATGGTATCGTCATCTTTATTGATTCCCTGACCAAATAATATCTTGAATGAGAGGGAATCTCTAACCCAGTTCACAAACTGACGGTATTGGTCATTCGTGATTTCTGTAGCATCCATCCAGAATCCAGGTATAGAAACCTGTCTGTTACGGGTAGTATATTGGTAGCTGATATCTTCATCGCTAGGGCCCATATGAAAAGTACCCGGCTGGATATACACCATATTCCTTGGTGCATTCATATTTTGCTTGGCAGCAGGAGCCACCCCGTGAAGCTGGCCATCGTCTGGCAAACCCTTTCCTCCCTTGCTTTTGAACAAGTTACAGGAAGTGACCGTAAACGCACAAATTGCCGTTACAACCCAATAAAAATGTCTATTCATGACCACAATTGATTTTGACAGGAGCAAATATATTGTTTCAAATGACTGAGTACCCTTAAAATGTACTGTATCAAATGGTTTTTAAGTAAATTTTACAATCAATAAAAACTAATTAAGTTCAACTAAATAGGTTTTGTTCATAGGGCCTGTCAATGGCAAATTACTTATAAAGTTGTTACATAATTGCTAAAGATAAATTAGAACGAAAAAAAAGACGAAATGTTGCCTGAACAACCAACATAAAACCCCTCATTTGAGGGGTTTTATCTATTTATTTTTTAACAGATTTAAGGGGCGTTTTCACTGCACTCTTTTTGGCAGCGGGCTTGGCTGACTTAACAGCCGGCTTATCTATGGCTTTGCCTGCCGGTCTAGAAGAAGACTTAACAGATGATTTTCCTGACTCTTTCTGGGCTATTTTGTCTGCAGGTGGATTGGCTAAAAATAAGTCCAAGGCAGCAACCATACTGGGTCTTTGAGGACTTGGAACCTGAATCTGCAGTTCAAAACCAGCATCTACTACCGCTTTAGAAGTATTGTTTCCAAATGCAGTAAATACCGTTCCATTTTGTTTAAAATCCGGGAAATTATCCAAAAGACTTTTTACTCCACTTGGTGTAAAAAGACATATCATATCGTAGTCGTTCTTTTGCAATACGGGTTTGATATCGTTGCTGATACTTCTGTACATATATGCCAGCTGATAATCGCAATGATTGTTTTTTAACCAGCCGCAGATTTCATTATCCTGCTGGTTCTCACTGCACACATAAAGGAATTTTTCAGCTTCCTTATGCTTATTGATTACATCAAGCATACTTTTATTGGTGCCATCTGCACCATAGAAAACTTTTCGTTTTCTATACAAAATGAACTTTTGCAAATACAAGGCAACCGCTTCAGTTATGCAGAAATATTTGGTATCCTGCGCTATACTTAGCTTCAATTCTTCAGACATTCTAAAAAAATGGTCAATGGCATTTCGGCTGGTAAAAATGATGGCCGTGTATTGCTGCACATCTATTTTCTGTTTCCTGAATTCTCTGGCAGGTATGCCTTCCAATACAATAAAAGGGTGAAAAACCAGTTCAACATTGTATTTACGCTCCAAATCGAAATAAGGCGAACGCTCACTTTCCGGTTTGGGTTGTGAAATCAGAATCTTCCTGGCTGGTCTTGAATTTACGCCTTGCTTTGCCCCGTTTTTGCTCATGCTTGCTCTATGTTTTGCAATTGTAAAATATCAGCCTAAATTTTCAACCAACAGCTTATAAATCAAGGCCATTGGTAAAATTTCTACCGCGCAAAGGTAAAGGAAAAAATGAAAAGGATTCACCTGTAACTCAGACCTAAGTATGCCAAACGAAACGATATAACGGTAAAAAAATAACAATGTTACAACACCGAACGAGATGGTGAGGGCAATAATGGCAATAGGCGCTTCTGCAAAAGCCATTATTACAATTAGGGGGAGCAAAACCACCCCCATGATACGGTTGACCACAGCCACAAGAAATAAATAGGAAGATGCCGACTGACTGTTATTAAAGACCCAGCCAGCAAAGGAAACAAACAGGTACTTTCCAAAATAAATGATTGCCAGTACAGCCGTTGAATAAGCATACAGTATCCAATAGGGCATATCCAGCCATCGATAGTGCTGAATCATTAAAGTAATAAACAAACCAGCAGACAACAGAAAAAACAAGTTAATCAACAACGAAGCCTGCCCATCTTGTTCTAATTGATCCTTGGTTTGTTTCTGTCTTAGAGATGTTTGAAAAAACAAACGGAAAAGATTCTGAAAATATTTTGGGAAAACGTTTTTAATAAAACCCAACATGAACACTAAAAAAAGTACAGTGTAGAACAATGCGTCCTTAGACTTTTTATCCTTATAATCTACAAGCATGAAAACCGGTGGTTGATTCAAGGGCAGATATGGATTTTGTGCAATTCGTCTGTAGGTGCTGGTATCAATCAATTGAACGGGCTTTTCAAAAGCCATTTGTTCCCGATTAATGCTGTCAGCAGCCAAACTATCTGATACAGATGCGCTATCTGTGGGAATCCGGAATGTATCCTGCATAATTTCAGCTAACTGCTGAATCCGGCGGTTTGAATCCTGCTGCGCAGCCATCCACTGCATGCATAAAAAAAAGACGATTACTAGATATAAACGATTCCGCATCCGCACAAAAATATTGATTGCAGTTTATTAAACGTTCAGGTTAACAGAACAATGCTAATTTTAATTTTAAAAAGCATGTCCGGCATCTATATACATATCCCTTTTTGCAAAAAAGCGTGCAATTACTGCAACTTTCATTTTTCTACCAATCAACAGAAAATGGAATACCTGGTGTATGCATTGACAAAGGAAATAAAGCTGCAGCAGCATTACCTTCGCGATACGGTTGAAACCATTTACTTTGGCGGTGGTACTCCCTCATTGCTTAAGTCTGCCGATATAAGCTTATTGCTTAACACTATTCACCATTTTTTTAAAGTTAGCAATGATGCTGAAATAACTCTAGAAGCCAATCCGGATGATATAAACCCGCACATAGTAAGTGAGTGGAAAAACCTGGGAATCAACCGGCTCAGTGTCGGGATTCAGTCTTTTCAGGAAAGCGATTTACAATGGATGGGAAGAGCCCACAATGCCATGCAGGCAAGGGATTGCATACAGCAGGCCCAGGAAGCTGGCATCACAAACTTGTCCATTGATTTGATTTATGGGGGTCCTACATTACCGCATGAAAATTGGAAATTGAATCTAAAAACAGCTATTGATTTGGGTGTACCTCATTTGTCCTGCTATGCCCTTACTGTTGAGCCGAAAACTGCTCTGGCGCTGAAAATTAATCGCAGGGAATTGCCTGAAATAGACGCGCTTCATCAGTCTGAGCAGTTTGAAATGCTGCAATCTATCACAGGGGAAGCTGGTTATGAACAATACGAAATTTCTAATTTTGCATTACCTGGAAAAAGAAGCATACATAATTCCAGTTATTGGTCCGGCGCCCATTATCTGGGTCTAGGTCCTTCTGCACATTCCTACAATGGTAAAAGCAGACAATGGAATATCAGCAATAATTCACTTTATATTCAATCGATAAAAAAAGGGCAAATACCCTTTGATATTGAAGTATTAACGCCAGTTCAACAAGTTAATGAATACATCATGACTGCTTTAAGAACAGTGGAAGGCATTTCCGCTGAAAAGCTTGACAGCATTGCGCAACAACCCATTTTTACTGAATTGGTTACCGCAGCGCAAAAGTATATCCAACAAGGCTTAATGGAATGCAGCAATGAATACCTCCGGATTTGCCCGCAAGGAAAATTCATGGCTGATGGTATTGCCGCTGAACTATTTCGTGATTAGTGAATATTGTCTACTGTGTTGTCAATAGTCTGCAACAAACTCATCACAATCGGATAAAAATCGTGCTTCTGAGGGTGCTTGGTATTGATCTTTCCTGCAATCTTATCTAATGACATTAACAGATTTTCTTTACACACGCTTTCTTTCTGAATATGATTCGGGCGGTGTATTTCAAAATCATCCCTTAATAACTCCATAATGGAAACTTCCAGAATTTTGGAAAGATCTTTTATATGCCTTACGGTTAACTGGGTATATCCATTCTCAATTTTGCTGTAGGCATTTTGAGAAATACCCATTTGCTTGGCTACAAATTCCTGTGTGTAATTTCTTTGTTCTCTTACTTTACGAATAATGGTTTCTGGCACTTTTAAAGATTTTTGGGGGTTGATGATGTTATTATCTTTTTAATACATTTTTAAGCCCAAATTTGTTTAAAAATTATTGTAAAAAAGCCTCAATTTGTTTAAAACCCTCTTCTGCGGGCAGATTCTCCCATAAAATGTCATGGATAGCAGCTGCAATGGGAAGGCTTGCTTTTAACGTTTGATTGGTCTTATAAATACATTTACTGGCAAAATATCCCTCAGGCAACATATTCAATTCCAGCTGAGCAGACTTTACCGAATACCCTTTCCCCAACATATTCCCGAAAGTGCGGTTTCTGCTATAAAGTGAATAACAGGTTACCAGTAAATCGCCCAGGTACACGGATGCCGTATAATTTTTTTCCTGGCAGGATCCCGGGGCAATTTTTTCTAAAAATGCACTCATTTCGCTGGCACAGTTGGCTATATAAACACTCAGAAAATTATCCCCGTATTCCAAACCATGGGCAATGCCTGCACCCAACGCGTAAATGTTTTTCATAACGGCAGCATACTGCACACCTACAACATCAGTATTTACCACCGTATTAATATAATCCGTAGTAAAGTATTTGGCTATTGCTTCTGTCTGACCGGCGTCTACCCCTGAAAAAGTAAGATAGGAAAGCTTTTCGGCTGCTACTTCTTCGGCATGACAGGGTCCTAATAAAGTAAAATACTGTTCTAAGGGTATTTGAAAATGCTCATTGAGAAACTCATGCAGTAACTGATTCTTAGTGGGTGTTATTCCTTTTACAGCTGAAACAATTTTCTTCCCAACCCACTTGTCTACTGAAACCTGAAGCAAAGCTTCTTCTACATAAGCAGAAGGAACAGCAACTACGACTACTTCAGATGCTTCAATTACAGCGTTAATATCTGCATCCAGGTGTAATTGTGCGGGATTAAAATAGGCTGAACTTAAATAGTGTGGATTATGTCTACGTTTTTTGAAAGATTGAATGCTCTCTTCATTTCTGATATACCAGTGAATGGTGTTACCGTTATCGGTGAGGATCTTGGCTAATGCGGTTGCCCAACTACCACCTCCTATGATTCCAAACTGCATATGGCTGATTTATCGCTATTAATTCAGCAAACATACAGAAAAACAAATGGACGACCGGAGCCGTCCATTTGCATAGCTATTTTAAAAGAAGTTAGTCTTTTTTCTTTTCCTCAAATAGTTTATCCTTCTCCACAATAGTTACCAGATTACCATCTTTTAGCATTTTACTTACAATGGAATAAGGACCAGTAATTACTTTATCCCCCTCTTTCAATCCCTCTATTACTTCAATATTATTCAGATCCTGAATAGCTGTTTTCACTTTCACTTTTTTCACTTTATTATCCGCCTGTAACACAAATACAACTTCTTCAATTGTATCATCAGAAGATACAGACTTCTGTTCTGCTTTTTCTACCTGTGCAACTTTACCATCAGATTTCTTCTCGTCCTTTTTTTCCTTTTGATCTTCCTTGCTGTCTCTGGTTGTTACCGCATTCAAAGGAACAGACAATACATTGTATTTGCTTCTGGTCTGAATATCTGCACTAGCAGTCATTCCCGGACGGAAAGGGAAAGATTTACCAGGAACTACCAGATCATTATAGCTTTCGGGTAATAAACGAATATGCACTTTGTAATTCGTTACTTCCGCAGTTGCATTAGCTGTTAATGTATTACCCGTGCTTGGGTTAGCAATTTTATAAACAATACCCTTGAATTTTCTTGAGGTATATGCATCCACTTCAACAATAGCTGTATCGCCAATCTTTACTTTAGGAATATCGTTTTCCCCCACATCTACTCTCACTTCAAAACTGCGCATATCTGCTACACGCATCATTTCGGTACCCACATTAAAACTGTTACCCGCAACACGTTCCCCCTTTTTGATAGCCAGTAAACTGATTACCCCATCCATGGGTGAAGTAATTAAAGTTCTGCCAATATCTTTATTCGCTCTGTTCAATTGCGCTTGAACGCTTTGTACACCTGCTTTGGCACTTTTAATCCCTTCCATAGCCGCATTGTAGTTTGCACGTGCAGATTTCACTGCCTGTTCAGCTTGTTCAAACTCCAAACGGCTAATTACTTTTTCATCTAATAATTTCTTTTGGCGATTGTATTGAATTTCAGCCTGATCCAAAGTGGCTTTAATAGCTGCTGATTGCGCAGTAGTATTAGAGACTTGTGCTTGTTGCTGACTAACTCCAGCGGCAACCTGGTCTCTTTGTGAATTCAAGATATCTGCATAAATTCTGGCCAATACCTGACCACGTTTTACCGTATCTCCTTCAGCTACCGCTAGTTCAACAATTTCCCCACTTACGTCTGGACTTATTTTTACTTCAATTTCAGGATATACTTTACCGCTGGCATTTACAGTTTCAATGATAGTTCTGCGCTGAACAGCTTCAGCAGTTACTTTAATGCCCTCTTCTTTTCCTATCACCCCTGCTTTCTTAAGTCCAATGATAACACCAATGGTTACCACCAGCCCTACAATAATCCAGATTAACTTCTTACTCATAAATTGCTTTTTATAATTTGATTCCTTGGCCTTTGTAAAATTCTAAAAGTTTGATTCTAAAAATATAATCGAACTGGTTGTTCAATTGATCCAATTTTGCTCTAAGCAAGTTGTTCTGACTGGTAATTAAATCCAGTGTAGTAGACAAGCCTTCTTCAAATCGCTTTTTGGCATAGTCATACGCTTTCTGAGAAGCAGCTACCGACTTTTCACTGGCCAGAAAACGTTGCATGGCTGCCATAGCATTGGTATGAGCCTGATAGATATTTTGCTGCAATGTAAGATCGGCCTGTTGTCTGTTGATTTGAGCAGTTCTTAAATTCAATTTTGAACGTTCGTAGCCCAAGCGTGCAGATCCCGCATTAAAAATGGGAACCTGAATATTAAAACCAAAATTCTGTCTGAAGTTTTGCTCAATCTGCCCACCCCATCCATTCCACATTTGGAAAAAATTCCGCTTGCTAGACGTCAACTGAATATCTGGCTGAAACACTTGATAGTTCTGGTTGTTAACCGTAACGAAATTGGTAGTTGGTTTGGTTCCAATAACATTGGCTCCAGTAACTGTTGTGGCTGCATTGGCAAAGTTGGACCCCATTCCTCCAAAAGCAGAAATAGTAGGATAGAATGCTGATTTGGCTCTTTTAATAGAAGCTTCAGCAGACTTTATTCTCAAGTCACTCACTTTTTGTGCAGGCTGATTATTCAAAGCCAACTGATACAACATGGCGGGATCCAATTCAGCCAAAGGCTGCAATGGGATGGTATTTACAACAGGAATTTCTACATCAAAAGGCACACTCATGTCTAGGTTAATAGCAGCTTTTAACTGTATTACCGCCTGCTGGAATGAGGCTTTAGCACTTACCAATGAACTGCTGTCACGGGCCAATTGTGCTTCAATCTCTGCTGTGCTTAATTCAGGTAAAGTTCCCGCATCCACTCTCTTGCGGGTAAAGCCCAATTGAGAAGCGGATTGACCAACTTGAACCTCCGCAATAGCAATTTGTTGTTTGGCTGCTACTACCTGCAAATAAAAAGTAGCGATACTTAAAGAAACATCGTTGGTAATTCTTTCGATATCTGCCAGGGCCGCCTGCGCATTAAATCCGGCAATCTGCTTGTCTGCTTTTAATGCCCCCCAGTTAAAAACGGTGGCATTCACATTCAGGTTCAATTGCTGGAACAATAATTGAGTGGTGGTAAATAAGTTGGTGGTAGGGTCAATGGATCTACCAAACTGAGTACCCACATTCGTATTGGCACTGGCCGAAGGATATTGAGCCAGTTTAGTACGCTCTACCTCCAATGCTGCCAAACGTGCCTGAACATCCGCCTGCTTAACAGAAATATTGTTTTTGGCAGCATATTCAACACAGCGCTGCAGGTTCCATTTGTCTGTTGAAGGCTGGGCCATTAATTGCCCTCCCAACGTAAAACAACCGAACACGGTTAAAAGTAAATTCCTCATAGAACAAAAATAAGTTATTCAGCGAGGCTTTTACAGAATTTAGACAGACGGAAAGGAAAGGGATGGTTTTGTGTTTATAATAGTATGAAAGGCATTACACCCCTATTTTACCCTTTTTTTAGCCGTTGACTAATGAAATAAACTGCCATAAAGGCGGCAAGCACCCCAGTTCCTATCAGGGCAGTATGCGGTGTTTGAATGGCAATACTCACCCCAACAAAGCAATACGTAGCCATAAAAATCAACGGTAACAGGGGAAATAATTTCATTTTATAAATGCCAGTACCATCCAAATGCTTGGTTTCCTTTCTTAATTTAAATATGGTTGCACTGGAAGCCACCATACCAAAACAGTCCAGAAAGATGGTAAAGTTTAGAATGGCATCAAAGGTTTGGGCGAAAAATAAAATAATCAGACAGGTAGCAGCAAATACAGTAAGCGAAACCACCAAGACTCCGTTCTTTTCATTTTGTTTTGAAAATATTTTAGGGATGGAACCTTCGTCACTCATGGCAAACATCACCCTTGGGTTACTCATCAGCAAAGCATTCACATAAGCCAGCACACCAAAAAACAAAAAGAACGAAAACACAGCTGCTCCTTTTGGTCCAAAGACTTTATTAATTACAGCATATGCAATTTCTCTCTCTCCTTTCATTTGCTCAAATCCAACTATTTGGTAATAGCTATAATTCACCAACAAATAGAGCACAATAATAATGGCGATACCAAAGAAAATCCCTTTGGGAATATTACGCGCAGGGTTCTTTACTTCAGAACCAAAATTAATGGTTTGCTGATAACCCCCATACGTAAAGGAAACAGCAATTAAACTATACCCCAGACTTTGTATCCAGCTCATCTCGGGGGTGGGGGGGATTGAAGCTGAAGCAGACTCAGCAATGGCTGCGGCCGAACCAGCATCGTAAGGGAACAACAAGGCCGCAATCAAAACTAGAATCATTCCAATTTTAATAATCATCAGAATATTCTGTGCGCGGGAACTCATTTTTAGTCCACGCAGATTAATCAGATAAAATAAAATGATGGCGCCTGCACTTAACAATGCTTTGTCTACATCGGTCCATGGAGTACCCGGAAAAAGTTTGGCAATATATCCACTACCAATAATGGCAACCACACTTAAGCTGGCTGCATTGCTGATTAAAATAATGCAGTTGATAGCAAATGCTATACTCGGATGATAGGCATAAGAGAATACTTTATAGTACCCACCCGTTGCCGGAAACCGGCTGCCGATTTCTGCATAGGTTAGTGCCCCACAAAAAGCCACAAATCCGCCCATTAACCAAGCTGTAAAATAAACGGAAGGCTCAATGGCATGCTGTGCACTGGTTGCAGCCGATCTGAAAATTCCCATACCAATCACCAGACCCACTACAATCATGGTGAAACTAAAAACATTTAGTTGTTGATTCCCTTTCATAAGGATAAATATATACATTTGCTGCGTTACTGGTTCATCTGCCTCAGTCAGATGATTAAAAGGGAAGTCCGGTGTAAATCCGGCGCTATCCCCGTAGCTGTAACCCATGCCTTAGGGCAAACTTTTGAATCACTACAACCACTGTCTTGGTTTTATCAGGATGGGAAGGACCTTCAAAAGGTGGGGAGCCAGAAGACCTGCCAATAACAAACAAGTATTCACGGCTTTCGGGTGAAAAGCATGGAATCTAAAGTGCTGCTGCAGCAGTAGTTTATTTTTCGCCGTTTTTTTATTTTCCTGGAAGCTCATTGTTAACCTTAAACGAAATGGACAATGAGCAAAAAATTAACGCTCTTCCTAACCTTGCTGTCAGGTGCTAACCTGTATGCACAAAAAGACAGTCTGCGCACCAGTGTGCTGGACGAAGTAGTAGTTACTGCCAATAAGCAGGAACAGAAACAAAGCACAACGGGTAAAGTTATTACCGTTATTGGACCTGCTGAACTCTCTAAGAGTGCTGGCAAATCATTGGGTCAGGTATTAAATGAAACGGTAGGCTTAACCATCAATGGGGCATTGAACAATGCAGGTACTAACCAGACTGTATTCATGCGTGGCGCCAATAGTGGCCGAACCTTGATTTTAATGGACGGAATACCCGTATACGATCCTTCTCAAATTGGCAATGAATTCGACCTGAATTTATTTTCGATCAACGACGTAGAAAGAATTGAAGTGTGCCGGGGAGCCCAGAGTACTGTATATGGTAGTGACGCTGTTGCCGGAGTTATTAATATTATTACCGTTAAGCAAAATGTAAACAAACCAGTCAATATAAAAGCAACCCTTACCGGCGGCAATCTGAATAGTTTTAAAAGCAATCTACAGGTATATGGGAAGTGGAAAAAACTCAGTTATACTATACGAAATGCATCCATTAATACCAATGGATTCAGCACAGCTACGGATACCTCGGGCAACCGTGATTATGATGGTGATGGTTACCATGGGAATACAACAACCGCAGCCATTCAGTATGCAGTTTCAGAAAAACTATTGCTAAAAGGATATGGCATGTACAGCCAGTATCGAGCAGGTATTGATGCCGGCGTATTCAGTGACGACAAACATTATCAGTTAAAAAACAATCTGCTAAACACCGGATGGGGAGCTGTTTATAAAACGAAGGGCTTACAGTTAACTGCCAATTACCAGTACAGCGAAACCAACAGAGGATACGAAAGGGATAGTTTAGATAAGCGTGTCTTCAGTTATTTTCAACGAAATCAATACTTCGGTAAAACACAGTTTGCAGAAATCTATGCCAATATTAAAATCAACCAGCACTTCTCATTATTACAGGGTATTGAATACCGTTACGCAAGCATGAATAACCAATTCAGATCGGTGAGCAGTTTTGGACCGTTCAGTTCCGGTTTTGCTGACACCAGTACTCATCAAACTTCAGTATACAGTTCTCTTCAGTATAGTAGCTTAAAGGGATTTTTTGCAGATGCAGGATTTAGACTGAACAAACACTCTATTTACGGCAACAGCACCACATTTACTTTTAATCCCTCCTATGCAATAAATGAGCAATTGCGCATTTTTGGAAGTGTGGCAACCGCTTTTAAAACTCCCTCTTTGTTTCAACTATTTGATACTTTCAGTGGCAGAAGAGACCTAAAAGCTGAGACCAGTACGGGTATAGAAATTGGAATGTCTCATCAGTATAACGGATTCAGCAGTCGTTTGGTAGGGTTTTACAGAAATACCAATAATGGCATTGATTACGATTATGTACGCAACAAATACTACAACTTTATAAAGCAGGTTGCATTGGGGGTAGAATATGAAACCAATGTACAGCTTAGCAAATCCATGCAATTGAAAATGAATTTCACCTATCTAAGCATGACCGATTCTACACAGAGCCGTGTTAACTTTAAAGATACAGGCTATGTATACGGTCTTAGAAGGCCTGGATTCCAGAGCAATGTAGTGCTACAATACAATCAACCCAAATGGTCTGTTTCAATAAGCGGTAAATACGTAGGAAGCAGATCTGATATTGGTGGCTTCAGAAGAGCAGATGTATTATTGCCTGCCTATTTTTTGCTGGGTGCATACGCGGAATATAGGCACAATGAAAAGTTGAAAATTTTTATTGATACACAAAATATAACGAACAACCGATTTACCGATTTGAGAGGCTTTAACGGAATTCCGTTTATAGTGAACAGCGGCATTTCACTTCAACTTTAGACAATCAATTGGTTGTTTTTGTTAAAGGTCGTGTCGTTATACCAACTTGCATATTACCCAATAAATATCTAAATACTACGCTATGCTAAATGATCAACTGCAAAATAAAATCAATGGTAAAACCAAACCTATCGGAGCTTTGGGAACATTGGAAGAGATTGCATTACAGGTAGGATTAATTCAATCCACTACTTCTCCTGCAATTAAAAAACCAACGATTCTTGTTTTTGCAGGGGATCATGGCATAGCTGCTACCGGATTGGTGAACCCTTATCCGCAGGCAGTTACGGCACAAATGGTTTTGAATTTTTTACAGGGAGGAGCTGCCATTAATGTTTTTACCCAATTGCACAATCAGGTTTTGATAGTAGTGGATGCTGGTGTAAATGCTGAACTGGGGCACTTGCAACAGGAAAATTTTATTCATGCCAAACAGGGAATGGGCAGCAGGAATTATTTAGATGGCGAAGCCCTTACGCAAAATGAAGTTGAGAAAAGCATTGCTGTTGGCAAGCAACTGGTTTTAAAGATTGCTACTGAAGGATGCAATTGCATTGGCTTTGGAGAAATGGGTATTGGTAATAGTTCTGCCGCAGCTTTAATCATGCATTGCATTACCAATTTGCCGCTCAGTGATTGTGTAGGTGTTGGGACAGGAACCAATCAGGAACAGTATAAGACCAAATTAGCCACTTTAGAAAAAGTAGCTGCACTGCATCAGGTTATTCATATGGCCAATGACCCATTGAAATTGTTGGCTGCCGTAGGTGGTTTTGAAATTGCCATGATGGTGGGCGCCTATTTATCTGCGGCCGAAAATAAGATGGTTATTGTGGTGGATGGCTTTATTGCAACAGCTGCTTTATTGATTGCAGCGAAAATATCGCCGGAGATTCTATCGAATTGCCTCTTTGCACATAATAGCCAGGAACAGGGTCATACAAAAATGCTGGAGTACCTGAAGGCAAAACCATTATTACAATTAGGATTAAGATTGGGTGAAGGAACAGGAGCTTCCCTGGCCATCCCCATTATTCAATCTGCAGTGGCATTCATTAACCAGATGGCATCCTTTGAACAAGCAGGTGTAAGTACTGCAACAGAATAATTATCTTCCACAAAAATTCAGGAATGGGCCAGCAGTGGATTTTATTCAAAACAGCCATTATGTTTTTTACCCGCATTAATGTGGGTAATCTTCCCTATAGCAAGGAAAATTTACAGGGCTCTGCACGATATTTCAGCTGGGTAGGTATAATCGTTGGATTAACAGGTGGATTGGTATTATGGGCAAGCAGTTTTGTATTTTCTCCCGCTTTATCTGTTTTGTTTTCAATGCTGACAACTATCTTATTAACCGGGGCTTTTCATGAAGATGGTTTTGCCGATTGTTGTGATGCTTTTGGCGGCGGATGGACAGTAGAAAAAATCCTAACCATCATGAAAGACAGCAGACTGGGAACTTATGGAGTAATTGGTCTGATTGGAATTTTGACTGCCAAGTATTTATTGTTACTGGAGTTAACAGAAAATTTTCCTGCTGGCATTATATTATTCGGAATAATTGCAGCGCATGCCAATAGCCGGTTCTGGGCAACTACCCTGATGCAGAAGTTAATATACGTGCAAGATATTGATGCCAGTAAATCAAAACCGCTTGCCGACAGAAAACTGACCAGCAAAGAAACAGCCGTTCTGGCTTTAGGCAGTTTTGCTCCCCTTGCCCTATTCTTTACTATTCTTTACACGCCTGTTAGCGAGTTGAATCATTTTCACCTTGATATAACATTTATTTCCTGGTTTTTATCTTTTTTATTCTGGGTACAAGTGCCCCCCTTTATTGTTCAGCTTTTTGCTGTTCGGTATTTTAAAAAATGGATTGGGGGGTATACAGGAGATTGCTTAGGAGCAACCCAACAAGTTTGTGAAATTGCATTTTATTTAGGATGTTTATGCTTATGGAAATTTATTTGATTAGACATACTACTCCCAATATTGAGAAGGGGATTTGCTATGGCCAGGCAGACCTGGATATAACGGAAACATTTTTAGAAGAAGTAGAAGCCATTAAACCCCACTTGCCGCAGAAGGACTTAAAAGTGTATAGTAGTCCTTTACAACGCTGTAAAAAACTGGCTGATGCCCTTTTTGATGGAATGGAAATAGATGTGCACGAAGACCTGATGGAACTCAATTGTGGAAACTGGGAATTGCAACGCTGGGACGATATTCCAAAAGAAGAGATTCAACCTTGGATGGATGATTTCGTTCATGTTCGCGTACCCAATGGCGAAAGTTATGTTGATTTACATGAAAGAGTAGTGAATCGTTTTAATGAAATAGCATTGCGCAAAGAACCTGCGGTAATTGTTGCGCACGGGGGAGTTTTAAGAAGTATTCTCTCGCATATCACGAATACACCTTTAAAGGAGTCCTTTGATGTATTTACCTTACATTATGGATGTGTGGTTAAAATCAGTTTATCAGAAAATGAAATGAAACACGAGCTTTTATACAATTATTCCCGTCAAGGTAAAGAATGGCATCGCCCCACTGTATCATAAAATTGTATCTTTAAAAAAACAAGTCCATGGAATTTCAGATTGATCAGCTGCTGACGGTAACGTTCACCCTATTTGCGGTAATTGATATTGTAGGTTCGATTCCCTTGTTAATTTCTTTAAAAGAAAAAATGGGAGGCATCCGCTCTATTCAGGTGACCCTGATTTCAGGAGCATTGATGATTTTGTTTTTATTTGCCGGGAAGCCCTTCTTAAAAATACTAGGACTGGATATTAGATCCTTTGCGGTAGGGGGTTCTATCGTGATATTTTTACTCGGTCTTGAAATGGTATTGGGCCATGAAATTTTTAAAGGAGACAACAATGCCAAAAGTAGTAGCGTTGTACCCATTGCTTTTCCTATCATTGCAGGCTCCGGAACCCTTACCACCATAATGTCTTTGAAAGCGAATTTTGAAGAACTCTATATTTTACTTGGTATTTTAATAAACCTTCTGGTAGTCTATATCACTTTACGATTACTCAAAGTAATTGAAAGAGCTTTAGGCGAATCAGGATTACTAGCCGTTAGAAAATTCTTTGGTGTAATCCTGATTGCCATTGCCGTTAAAATCTTTAGTACCAATATTGCCGCTTTTGGTAAGTAGGCTTACCAAAGCACTGTATACAAAGCGGTAATAATTCCGAATAATACCAAGACCCCTACTATAAAGGAAGGATGCAGTTTAAACATACTGCGATCTACCTCCAGGCCATTGGTTTGAACTCCTTTCTTGGCATCCCACATGCTAATAAAATACATACAAACAATACAGATTAGGAATACAATGCCCATTCTGTCTAAGAAAGGAATTTCAAAAACCCCTTCTGCATTGGCTACTGCATAACCAGATGAAGCCAGCCAGGAAAGATCTATATATGCGGGCATGAACTTGAATAAAATAGACAAAACAAATCCACCGATGGTTGCAAACAGTGCTGCATTGGAAGTTGTTTTTTTCCAGAAGAAGCCAAGGAAGAACATGGCAAATACACCGGGCGAAACAAAGCCTGTATATTCCTGAATGTATTGGAAGCCTCCTTTTTTATCAATGCCCATAAACGGTGCAACCGCCATGGCTAATAGCATGGCAAGAACAATTGAAATTCTGCCAATGTTCACCATTTGTTGCTCACCTGCAGCAGTGTTTATTTTCTTTTTGTAGATATCTAAAGTAAAAATAGTTGCAATACTATTGGCCTTCCCTGCAAGAGAAGCTACTACCGCTGCAGTAAGGGCTGCAAAAGAAAGCCCCTTTAATCCCACCGGTAATAAATTCAACAATACAGGATAAGCTCTATCCGGATTTACTTCTCCATCCTGTAATAGTTCTGTTTGAAAGTATCCCTGCTGATGCATTACATAAGCTGCAATACCTGGCAACACTACAATAACTGGCATGATTAATTTTAAGAAACCAGCAAATAGCAACCCATTTCTGGCAGTTGGCAAATCCGCGCCTAAAGCACGTTGTGTGATATACTGATTACAACCCCAGTAATTTAAATTGGCTATCCATAATCCCCCAATTAAAACCGTTAACCCTGGTAGATCTGAGAAGCTTGGGTTATCAGGTTTTAAAATCATGTGAAAATGATCGTCTGCCTTATCTGTTAATACTTTAAAACCGTTGATTAATCCAGTAGTTCCATTTTGTTCTGCTACTAAGTTTAAGGCTATATAAGTTGCTGCTAATCCACCAAGGATTAAAAAGAATACTTGAATGACATCTGTGTATCCAATTACTTTCATCCCTCCCAGCGTGATAAGGACTGCAAAAAATCCCAGTGCAATCATACATACTGTAAAAGAAATACCCGAGATACTGCTGATAGCCAATGCACCTAAAAATAAAATAGAAGTGAGGTTTACAAATACATAAAGTAATAACCAGAACACTGCCATAATCATGGCTACCGTATCGTTGTATCGTACCTGCAAAAATTGCGGCATGGTGAAAATCTTATTTTTTAAATACACTGGCATAAAGAATATAGCCACTACAATTAAAGTAACTGCTGCCATCCATTCGTAACTGGCAATGGCTAATCCCATTTTAAAACCGCTACCACTCATTCCTATAAATTGCTCTGTTGATATATTGGATGCAATTAATGAGGCCCCGATTGCCCACCAGGTTAAAGACCCTTCTGCTAAAAAATAATCTTTGGAACTGGCTTCTTTTGCCTTCTTTCTGCGGTATACCCAAATACCATATCCTGCTACTAGGATAAAATAAAATAAGAATACTAGGTAATCGGTTGTTTGCAATGCATTCATACAGCTTGGTTATTATCGTTTAGGTGTACCTAAGCTATACAATAATCAAATGTGTTTGTGTGGATGGGGAGAGATTTTTTTCTCAATTGTGGGGGGTGGGTGGGTCGGTACTTGCCAGGATTGTCGGACTGTATATACAGGATTGTAGGTTAAATCATGTTCAAGTTACATAAAATAGGTGCATTATTTATGTACTGCACAGTTCATGTTATATGTGCAGTCCTCCTTATCATTCGTGTTTGGGTTCGTGTAAGTCAAAAAAATTACCCTTTGTTTTGTCAAGTATTTCTGCTATGAGTTTAAAGTTATGGTCTGTTGGTTTTAGATTTATATACTTGTCAACTATTGTTCTGTGTCTGTAAATAATAAAAGTATTTTCAACATTCGGATTGATGTTGTTCAGGTTTACTTCACTTTCGGTGTCTGCAAATGAAGGAACAAAAGTTAAAGCAATTTTTTGAAGATTTAACTCTGTTCCAATTTTCTCTAATTCCATTTGACGTGTCTGTTTGTTGAAATTGTTAGAATTTCCGAAAACAAAATATGCTTTAAGGTATTTTTCTCTTATTATACTTTCGTAGTCCAATTGTTCAAGCCATTTTTTGATGTCGTCCCAATTTGGTTTATCTCCAACAAAATAAACAATTCCGTGATAACGTCCATACTTACAAACTGGGCAAGTTCTTGTTCCTTTGTCTGGTCCAAAGGCGTGAAATGGAATAAATGAAGGCTGGTCTTCGCCAACTTGTAAACCCGACTGTATGTCTGTTTTACTTTTATTAGGGTAGTCAGGAATATTCAGCCCTAATACAATATTGTGTTCTGCGATTTGAATGTTCCCATCTAAAACAATTCTTAGTAGTTCTGTTCCTGCTCTGTCAATTTTACCGTACTTTTTTTTATGGTTTAGGTACAATGGATCATCATCAAAATAAAGGTCAGCATAATATTCATTAGTGATATCTGGTTCTTTTATGGATAAGTGAATGTGTTGCGGAATGTTATCATTCGGATATGCAGCAGGTCTACTTGTCTTAATAGTATAGTTACCACTCTTGTCGGCCTTTACCCAACCCCTCAACTTACCGTGTACTTTTGCTTGTTCCGGTGTTTGATTGTTTGAAGAATATAAGCCTTTATCGTCAGTATGCCAATAATAGATGATGACATCAGATGCAGGTGTTTTTCCGTCAAGTTGGAAAACCTTACCTGTCAAAATGAGTTTATGTTTGCCCTCAGTCCAACCATTACTTGTATGCTCTGATGATATTACTTTTGGCATTCCCACATACATCAATTCACAGCCATCACAACCGCCACCAATAAGTT
>VFQM010000623.1_pt1 | contig 37746 bp, 48 predicted proteins | sample 3512391 | NCBI WGS metagenome assembly VFQM01 (sample SAMN10412369, study PRJNA504923) | tailings metagenome | isolation source: Replicate 1 from Balatoc abandoned mine | place: Philippines
AGCTGCTGGACCAGGGCCAGGCGGGCGACAACGCGGGCCTGCTGCTGCGCGGCACCAAGCGTGACGACGTGGAGCGCGGCCAGGTGCTGTGCAAGCCGGGTTCGATCACCCCGCACACCGAGTTCGAGGCCGAGGTGTACGTGCTGTCGAAGGACGAGGGCGGCCGTCATACCCCGTTCTTCAAGGGCTACCGCCCGCAGTTCTACTTCCGCACGACCGACATCACCGGTGCGGTGACCCTGCCGGAAGGCGTGGAGATGGTGATGCCGGGCGACAACGTGAAGATGGTGGTGTCGCTGATCAACCCGGTGGCGATGGACGAAGGCCTGCGCTTCGCGATCCGCGAAGGCGGCCGCACCGTCGGCGCCGGCGTGGTGGCGAAGATCCTCAAGTGACGTGAGGCCCCGCGCGCTACGGCGCGCGGCTGGCCCGGACGTCATCCCCGAATGGCGTTGCCGGGGATCCAGTTCTTGAAGGACTTGATCAACGGCCGGATTGGACAGGCATTCGTCTGCCAAAAGCGGCCCGCGGGAATGACGAGCAGTAGCTTGCAGGAAAACGGAACCGGCGCTTGCAAAGCCCCGGTTCCCTCCGTTAGAATGCAAGACCCTCGCGCAATGTGAGTTGCCGAGGGGTCGCGAAATGAGGTGCAGGAAGCGCCTCGTGTTCGCCAGACAGGGAGATGTCGCGTGGCAAGGCCTCGTCCGTTCCGGAGATTTCCGGGACACATCGGCGGGGCCTGTCGGCGCGTTCATGGAAACCTGATCTGGCGGGCCGGGCAACCGGTTCGCCAAAACGCGTGCAGGACGCAGCGAAAACCAGCAAGACCCGTTGTATTCACGGGGTGTGGCGCACCCAACGCCGCCGCACCTGTCGCTCTTTAGAACACGAGGCATTCCTCCCATGGCGGACCAGAAGATTCGCATCCGGCTGAAGGCGTTCGATCATCGTCTGATCGACCGCTCGGCCAGCGAGATCGTTGAGACGGCCAAGCGGACCGGCGCGCAGGTGCGCGGCCCGATCCCGCTGCCGACCAAGATCGAACGCTACACCGTGCTGGTGTCGCCGCACGTCGACAAGGACGCGCGCGACCAGTACGAGACCCGCACCCACAAGCGCGTGCTGGACATCGTGGACCCCAACGACAAGACCGTCGACGCGCTCATGAAGCTCGAGCTCGCGGCTGGCGTCGACGTCCAGATCAAGCTGACCTGAGGACACGACCATGACGACCAAGAACATTGGCATCGTGGGCCGGAAGGCGGGCATGAGCCGCATCTTCACCGATGACGGCCGCTCCATCCCGGTCACCGTGATCGAGGCCACCCCGAACCGCATCACCCAGGTCAAGACCGTCGAGACCGACGGCTACACCGCCGTGCAGGTCACCGCTGGCGCCAAGCGCGCTTCGCTCGTGACCAAGCCGGCCGCCGGCCACTTCGCCAAGGCGAAGGTCGAGGCGGGCCGCGGCCTCTGGGAGTTCCGCATCGAAGACAAGGATGCCGGCAATTTCCAGGTGGGCTCCGAGATCAAGGCGGACATCTTCCAGGTCGGCCAGCTCGTCGACGTCCAGGGCGTGACGAAGGGCAAGGGCTTCCAGGGCACCATCAAGCGCCATCACTTCAAGATGGGCGATGCGACCCACGGTAACTCGCTGTCGCACCGCGCGCCGGGCTCCATCGGCCAGCGCCAGACCCCGGGTCGCGTGTTCCCGGGCAAGAAGATGGCCGGCCACATGGGTGCCGTGCAGCAGAGCATGCAGAACCTCGAGGTGGTGAAGGTCGACGCCGAGCGCGGGCTGATCGCCGTCAAGGGTTCCGTCCCGGGTGCGCCGGGCGGCGACGTCGTCGTGCGCCCCGCCAGCAAAGGTTGAGGAGTAGGAAATGGAACTCGCCGTCATTGGAAGCGGCAAGGCGCTGTCGGTCTCCGACGCCGTCTTCGGCCGTGAATTCAGCGAGGATCTGGTGCACCAGGTGGTGGTTGCTTTCCGCAACGCCGGCCGCGCTGGCACCAAGGCCCAGCTGACCCGCTCGGAAGTGAGCGGCACCACGAAGAAGTTCAAGAAGCAGAAGGGCGGCGGCGCGCGTCACGGCGACTACCGCGCCCCGATCTTCGTCGGCGGTGGCGTCTCGTTCGCCGCCAAGCCGCGCAGCTTCGCCCAGAAGGTCAACCGCAAGATGTACCGCGCCGCCATCTGCGCGATCATCTCCGAGCTCAACCGCCAGGGCCGCCTGAAGGTGGTCGAGGCGTTCGACGTCGCCGAGCCGAAGACCAAGGCGCTCGTCGCCAAGCTCTCGGAAATGGGCATCGAGCGTCCGCTGATCGTCACCGAGGAAGGCTCCGACGCCCTGTTCCTGGCCGCCCGCAACCTGCCGTACGTGCAGGTCCGCGACGTCCAGGGCCTGGACCCGGTCGCCCTGGTCGGCGCCGAGAACGTGATCATGACCGCCGACGCGGTCAAGAAGGTCGAGGAGTGGCTGGCATGAGCAACATCAAGATCCTCGGCGTGATCCGTGCGCCGCGCGTGTCCGAGAAGACCGCGCGCCTGCAGGAGTCGAGCAACCAGTATGTCTTCGAGGTGGCCACCACCGCCACGAAGGCCGACGTGAAGTCCGCCGTCGAGTCGCTGTTCGACGTCAAGGTCGAGGCGGTGAACGTCGTGAACGTGAAGGGCAAGAACAAGTCCTTCCGCAATCGCGCTGGCCGCCGCGGCGACTGGCGCAAGGCATACGTTCGCCTGGCCGATGGCCAGTCGATCGACGTGATGGCCAAGGCCTGAGGTAGGAACCCATGGCACTACAGACTTTCAAGCCGACCTCGCCTGGCCGCCGCGCCATGGTGCGTGTCTCCACCGCCGGCCTGCACAAGGGCGGCCCGCTGGAGTCGCTGGTCGAGAAGAACAACAAGACCGGTGGCCGCAACAACTACGGCCGCATCACCACCCGCCACATCGGTGGTGGCCACAAGCACCACTACCGCCTGATCGACTTCAAGCGCGACAAGGAGGGCATCCCGGCCCGCGTCGAGCGCATCGAGTACGATCCGAACCGCACCGCGCACATCGCGCTGCTGTGCTATGCCGACGGTGAGCGCCGCTACATCATCGCTCCCAAGGGCCTGGCCCAGGGCGACCAGGTGATCGCCGGCAAGGACGCGCCGATCAAGACCGGCAACAGCCTGCCGCTGCGCAACATGCCGGTGGGTTCGACGGTGCATTGCGTCGAGATGAAGCCGGGCAAGGGCGCCCAGCTGGCCCGCGCCGCCGGCGCCGGCGCCCAGCTGATCTCCCGCGACGGCGGCTACGCCACCCTGCGCCTCCGCTCCGGCGAGATGCGCAAGGTGCCGGCCGACTGCCGCGCCACGATCGGCGAGGTCGGCAACGTCGAGCACAACCTCGAGAAGCTGGGCAAGGCCGGTGCGAAGCGTTGGCGCGGCATCAAGCCGACCGTCCGCGGCGCCGCCATGAACCCGGTCGACCACCCGCACGGCGGTGGCGAGGGCCGTTCCGGCCAGGGCAACCCGCACCCGGTGTCCCCGTGGGGCACGCCGGCCAAGGGTTACAAGACGCGCAAGAACAAGCGCACCCAGAAGTTCATCGTGCGCGATCGCAGGGGTTGATAGGCCATGGCACGTTCTCTTAAGAAGGGTCCCTTCGTCGACCACCACCTCGTCAAGAAGGTGGAGGCCGCGCAGGGCAGCAGCAAGAAGCCGATCAAGACCTGGTCGCGTCGTTCGATGATCCTGCCCGAAATGGTGGGCCTGACCATCGCCGTCCACAACGGCAAGGTGCACATCCCGGTTCTCGTCAACGAGAACATGGTGGGCCACAAGCTCGGCGAGTTCGCCCTCACCCGTACCTTCAAGGGTCACGGCGGCGACAAGAAGTCCGGCAAGTAAGGAGCATGACAATGGAAGCCAAGGCCATCCTCCGCACCGCCCGAATTTCGCCGCAGAAGGCGCGCCTGGTCGCCGACCAGGTGCGTGGCATGCCGGCGTCGCGCGCCCACGAACTGCTCAAGTTCTCCGACAAGAAGGCTGCACACATGATCGGCAAGGTCCTGTGGAGCGCCATCTCGAACGCCGAAAACAACCTCGGCGCTGACATCGACGAGCTCAAGGTCTCGACCATCATGGTCGACGAGGGCCCCGTCCTGAAGCGCTTCATGGCCCGCGCCAAGGGCCGCGGCACCCGCATCCTCAAGCGCACCAGCCACATCACCGTGGTCGTGGGCTCGGGCAAGTAAGGCAGGGACGACGAATATGGGTCACAAAGTTCATCCGACCGGAATCCGCCTGGGCATCGCCAAGGATTGGAACTCCAAGTGGTTCGCCAACAAGCGCGAGTACGCGCAGTACCTGACCTCGGACCTCAAGGTCCGCGAGATGCTGCGCAAGAAGCTCGCCCAGGCGGGCATCTCGAAGATCCTGATCGAGCGTCCCTCGAAGTCCGCCCGCGTCACGATCCACTCCGCCCGTCCGGGCGTGGTGATCGGCAAGCGCGGCGAGGACATCGAGAAGCTGCGCAAGGAAGTCTCGGACATCATGGGCGTCCCGGCGCACATCAACGTGTCCGAGGTCCGCAAGCCCGAGCTTGACGCGCAGCTGGTCGCCGAGTCGATCGCGCAGCAGCTCGAGCGCCGCATCATGTTCCGCCGCGCGATGAAGCGCGCCGTGGGCAACTCGATGCGCCTCGGCGCCCTGGGCATCAAGGTCAACGTCGCCGGCCGCCTCAATGGCGCCGAGATCGCGCGCACCGAGTGGTACCGCGAGGGCCGCGTGCCCCTGCACACCCTCCGCGCCGACATCGACTACGGCTTCGCCGAGGCGAGCACGACCTACGGCGTCATCGGCGTCAAGGTCTGGATCTACAAGGGCGAGGTCTTTGACTTCAGCCAGGTCGGCCAGGAGAAGCAGGAGGAGCGCCAGGAGCGCCCGTCCCGCCCGGCCGCGAAGGAAGCGAGGTAATCAGCCATGCTGCAACCCAAGCGAACCAAGTACCGCAAGGTCTTCAAGGGCCGCAACGATGGCCTGAGCTGGAACGGCTCGGCCGTCAGCTTCGGCGAGTTCGGCCTCAAGGCCACCTCGCACGGCCAGCTGACCGCGCGCCAGATCGAGGCGGCCCGCCGCTCGATCAGCCGTTACGTCAAGCGCGGCGGCAAGATGTGGATCCGCGTGTTCCCCGACAAGCCGATCACCAAGAAGCCCATCGAAGTCCGAATGGGCGCCGGTAAGGGCAACGTCGAGTACTGGGTGGCCCAGATCGCCCCCGGCCGCATGATCTACGAGATCGAGGGCGTGGACGAGGCGACGGCGCGCGAGGCGTTCCGCCTGGCCGCGGCGAAGCTCTCGGTCACCACCACTTTCGTGACCCGGACGGTGCGCTGATATGGAACTCAAGGAACTGCGTCAGAAGTCGGCGACCGAGCTGAAGACCCACCTGCTGGACCTGCACAAGGAGCAGTTCGCGCTCCGCATGCAGAAGGCCACGGGCCAGCTGTCCGCCCCCCACCGCATCAAGCTGGTCCGTCGCGAGATCGCGCAGACGATGACCCTGCTGACCCAGAAGAAGTAAGGGCGAGCCATGAGCGAGAATGCCACCACGCTGCGCACGGTCGAAGGCCGCGTCGTCAGCAACAAGATGAACAAGACCGTCACGGTGCTCGTCGAGCGCTCGGTCAAGCACGAGCTGTACGGCAAGTACATCAAGCGCTCGACCAAGCTGCACGCGCATGACGAGGACAACAGCTGCAACGAAGGCGACGTCGTGCGCGTCACCGAGTGCCGCCCGCTGTCCAAGACCAAGAACTGGCGCGTCGTCGAAGTCGTCGCGCGCGCGGCGAAGTAAGGAGTCCAGGACATGATCCAGGTACAGAGCTACCTCGAGGCGGCCGACAATTCCGGCGCCAAGGAGATGATGTGCATCAAGGTGCTCGGCGGCTCCAAGCGCCGCTACGCGCACATCGGTGACATCATCAAGGTGACCGTCAAGGACGCGATCCCGCGCGGCAAGGTCAAGAAGGGCGAGGTCTACGACGCCGTCGTGGTGCGCACCCGTTCGGGCGTCCGCCGCGCCGACGGTTCGCTGATCCGCTTCGACGGCAACGCCGCCGTGCTGCTGAACAACAAGCAGGAGCCGATCGGCACCCGCATCTTCGGGCCCGTGACCCGTGAGCTTCGTTCGGAGAAGTTCATGAAGATCGTGTCGCTCGCTCCCGAAGTGATCTGAGCGAGGACAGGAACATGAACCGAATCCGCAAGGGTGACCAGGTGATCGTGATCGCCGGCGCCGACAAGGGCAAGAAGGGCGAGGTGGTGCGCGTGGCCGGCGACAAGGTCGTCGTCCAGAACATCAACCTCATCAAGCGCCACACCAAGCCGAACCCGCAGGCCGGCGTGGCCGGCGGCATCGTCGAGCGCGAGGCCCCGATCCATATTTCCAACGTGATGCTGTTCAACCAGGCCACCGGCAAGGGCGAGCGCATTGGTTTCAAGGTCCTCGAGGATGGACGCAAAGTGCGTGTGTTCCGCTCGAGTGGTGAGGCGATCGACGCCTAAGGAATGATGCCATGACCCGGCTTGAGAAGATTTACAAGGAAACCGTCGTACCGAAGATGATCGAACGCTTCGGCTACGAGAACGTGATGCAGGTCCCGCGCATCACCAAGATCACGCTGAACATGGGCGTGGGCGAGGCCGTGGGCAACAAGAAGGTGCTGGAGAACGCGGTCGCCGACATGACCAAGATCGCCGGCCAGAAGCCCATCACCACCAACGCCCGCGTCTCCGTCGCCAGCTTCAAGATCCGCGACGGTTGGCCGATCGGCTGCAAGGTGACCCTGCGTCGCGCCAAGATGTACGAGTTCCTGGACCGCCTGATCAACATCTCGCTGCCCCGCGTCCGCGACTTCCGCGGCGTGTCCGGCCGCTCGTTCGACGGTCGCGGCAACTACAACATGGGCGTCAAGGAGCAGATCATCTTCCCGGAGATCGACTTCGACGCCGTCGACGCCATGCGCGGCATGGACATCGCCATCACCACGACGGCGAAGACGAACGAGGAAGCCCGGGCGCTGCTCGAGGCCTTCAACTTCCCGTTCCGCAACTGAGCCCAGGACCGAGACCATGGCCAAGACCTCGATGGTTAACCGCGACATCAAGCGCAAGAAGCTGGTGCAGAAGCACTCGGCCAAGCGCGATGCGCTGAAGAAGATCATCAGCAGCACCACCGCCTCCTACGAGGAGAAGATGGATGCCGCGACCAAGCTGCAGAAGCTGCCGCGCGACTCGAGCCCGAGCCGCGTCCGCAACCGCTGCGAACTGACCGGCCGCTCGCGCGGCGTGTACAGCAAGTTCGGCCTCGGCCGCAACAAGCTGCGCGAAGCCACCATGCGTGGCGACGTGCCCGGCCTGCGCAAGGCCAGCTGGTAATCGCCAGTCCCCTCCGGGGGACTCGCGGATATCGGTGCTCCCGAACCTAGAGAAAAGGTAAGCATCAATGAGCATGACTGATCCCATCGCCGACATGCTGGTGCGCATCAAGAATGCGCTCGCCGTCGGCAAGCCGCAGGTTTCCATGCCTGCCTCCAAGATGAAGCTGGCGATCGCCAACGTCCTCAAGTCCGAGGGCTACATCAGCGACTTCCGCGTGAGCGGCGAGGGTGCCAAGGCGGCGCTCGAGATCTCCCTCAAGTACTACGAGGGCAAGCCGGTGATCGAGCGCCTCGAGCGCGTCTCCCGCTCCGGCCTGCGCCAGTACAAGGGCAAGGACGAGCTGCCGAAGGTGCTCGCCGGCCTGGGCGTCGCCATCATCTCCACCTCCAAGGGTCTGATGACCGATCGCCAGGCCCGCGCTGCGGGCGTGGGCGGCGAAGTCATCTGCCTCGTGGCCTAAGGGAGGACGACACATGTCCCGCGTTGCCAAGAAGCCGATCGCGCTCCCCAAGGGCGTCGAGTTCAACGTTTCCAACGACCAGGTCACCGTCAAGGGCCCGAAGGGCACCCTGAGCCTGGCCAAGCCGGCCGGCGTCGACTTCAAGGTCGAGAACGGCACCCTGCAGCTGTCGGCCGCCGATGCCGCCAACGTCCCGATGGCCGGTACCGCCCGCGCCATCCTGGCGAACATGGTGGTCGGCGTCTCCGAGGGCTTCACCCGCAAGCTCGAACTGGTGGGCGTGGGTTACCGCGCCGCCATGCAGGGCAAGGACCTGAACCTGAGCCTGGGCTTCTCCCATCCGGTGGTCTTCCAGGCCCCCGAGGGCATCACCCTGGCCACCCCGACCCAGACCGAGATCCTGGTCACCGGCGCCGACAAGCAGCGCGTGGGCGAGGTGGCGGCCAAGATCCGCGCCTTCCGCAAGCCCGAGCCGTACAAGGGCAAGGGCATCCGCTACTCCGGCGAGAAGATCATCATGAAGGAAGCCAAGAAGGCCTAATGGGCTCTTCAGCTTCCTCGAGGTAAAGGACCATGGAAAAGAACACCGCCCGTCTCCGCCGCGCCAAGTCGACCCGCGCCCACATCCGCAAGCTGGGCGTCGCCCGCCTGTCGGTGCTGCGCAGCGGCCAGCACATCTACGCCCAGCTGTTCAGCGCCGACGGCTCGAAGGTGCTGGCTTCGGCCTCCACCGTCCAGGCCGAGGTCAAGGACGGCCTGAAGGGCACGAAGAACATCGAGGCCGCCGCCAAGGTCGGCCGCGCCATCGCCGCCAAGGCGCTGGCCGCGGGCATCGACAAGGTCGCCTTCGATCGTTCGGGCTACCGCTACCACGGGCGCATCAAGGCCCTGGCCGACGCCGCCCGCGAGGGTGGCCTGCAGTTCTAAGCCGAAGGGCTTGAGTTCCTAGAAACACCCACAACCATAAGCGGCCACAGGCCGTAATCGATCCCAGGAATCCACATGAGCAGCAACGAGCGTGATCGCAACCGCGGCGAGAGCGACGACGGCTTCATCGAGAAGCTGGTCGCCGTCAACCGCGTCTCCAAGACCGTCAAGGGCGGTCGCCAGTTCACCTTCACCGCCCTGACCGTCGTCGGCGACGGCGCCGGCAAGGTCGGCTTCGGCTACGGCAAGGCCCGCGAAGTGCCGGTCGCCATCCAGAAGTCGATGGAGTACGCCCGCAAGGCGATGGTCTCCGTCGACCTCGACAACGGCACCCTGTTCCACCCGGTCAAGGCCAACCACGGCGCCGCGCGCGTGTACATGCAGCCGGCGTCCGAGGGTACCGGCGTGATCGCCGGCGGCGCCATGCGCGCCGTGCTGGAAGCCGTCGGCGTGAAGAACGTGCTGGCCAAGGCCGTCGGCTCGCGCAACCCCATCAACCTGGTCCGCGCCACCGTCAAGGGCCTGGCCGCCACCCAGTCGCCGGCCCGCATCGCGGCCAAGCGCGGCAAGAAGGTCGAGGAGATCCTCAATGGCTGAGAAGACTGTCAAGGTCCGCCTGGTCAAGGGCCTGCGCGGTTGCCAGGAGCGCCACCGCATCTCCGTGCGCGCCCTGGGCCTGAACAAGGTCAATGACGTCCGCGAGCTCAAGGACTCCCCGTCCGTTCGCGGCCTGATCAACCAGCTGCACTACCTGGTGCGCGTCGAGTCCTGAGCGCCCGGAGGAAACCACAGATGAAGCTCAATTCTCTCAAGCCCGCCGACGGCGCCCGCAAGGATCGCGTCCGCGTCGGCCGCGGCATCGGCTCCGGCCTCGGCAAGACCGCCGGCCGCGGCCACAAGGGTTCGTTCGCCCGCACCGGCAAGGGCAAGATCAAGCCCGGCTTCGAAGGCGGCCAGATGCCCATGCAGCGTCGCCTGCCGAAGATCGGCTTCCGCTCGCAGATCAAGAAGGACACCGCCGAGGTGCTCCTGTACCAGCTGGACAAGCTGGAGGCCGGCGAGGTTGATTTCGCCGCCCTGCGCGCCGCCAAGCTGATCCCGGCCACCGCCAAGCAGGCAAAGGTCGTGAAGAAGGGCGAAGTCACCAAGAAGTTCGTGCTCAAGGGCCTGATGGCGACCGCGGGCGCGAAGGCCGCGATCGAGGCTGCCGGCGGCAGCGTGACGGAGTAATACCTTGACGCAGACCCTGTCCGCAGCAAGTGCCCTGGGCGGGCTCGGAAAGTTCACCGAGCTCCGCCAGCGCCTGGTCTTCGTGATCCTGGCGCTGATCGTCTACCGCATCGGCAGCTACATCCCGGTGCCGGGTATCGACCCGGAAGCCATGCTGCGGCTCATGGAGCAGCAGCAGGGCACCATCGTGGACATGTTCAACATGTTCTCCGGTGGTGCCCTGAACCGCTTCAGCCTTTTCGCGCTGAACGTCATCCCGTACATCTCGGCCTCCATCATCGTGCAGCTGATGGGCCAGATCTACGAGCCCTGGAAGGCGCTGAAGAAGGAAGGCGAGAGCGGCCGCCGCAAGCTGACCCAGTATTCGCGCATCGGCGCGGTGGCGCTCGCCATCGTGCAGGCGGGTTCCATCGCCTCGATGCTGCAGGGCCAGAGCGCCGGCGCCGGCATCCCGGTCGTCTACGCCCCGGGCCCGGGCTTCGTGCTCACCGCCATCGTGGCGCTGACCGCGGGCACCATCTTCCTGATGTGGCTGGGTGAGCAGATCACCGAGCGCGGCATCGGCAACGGCATCTCGCTGATCATCTTCGCGGGCATCGTGGCCAGCCTGCCGGGCGCTACCATCAGCACCTTCCAGCAGGTCAGCAGCGGCGACATCAGCGCCTTCGCGATCCTGGTCATCATCCTGCTGGTGCTGGGCGTCACCTATTTCGTGGTCTTCATGGAGCGCGGCCAGCGCCGGATCACCGTGAACTACGCCCGGCGCCAGGGCGGCCGCCAGGCGTACATGAACCAGAACTCGCACCTGCCGCTGAAGCTGAACATGTCGGGCGTGATCCCGGCGATCTTCGCCTCCAGCCTGATCATGTTCCCGGCCACCATGGCGCAGTGGTTCGGCCAGACGGGCGCGCCCACCGGCGAGGGCTGGCGCGACCAGCTGTCGTCGGGCCTGCAGAGCCTCAGCCTGGCGCTGGCGCCCAGCGAGCCGCTGCACATGCTGCTCTACGGCGCGATGATCATCGGCTTCGCGTTCTTCTACACGGCGCTGGTCTTCAACAGCCAGGAAACCGCCGACAACCTCAAGAAGTCCGGCGCCCTGGTGCCGGGCATCCGGCCGGGCAAGGCCACCGCCGACTACATCGACGGCGTGCTGACCCGCCTGACCCTGATCGGCTCGCTGTACCTTGTGCTGGTCTGCCTCCTGCCCGAAGTGCTGCGTGCCTTCGTGCCGGTCCCGTTCTACTTCGGCGGCACGTCGCTGCTGATCGTCGTCGTGGTGGTGATGGACTTCACCGCCCAGGTCCAGGCTCACCTGATGTCGCATCAGTACGAAAGCCTGATGAAGAAGGCCAACTTGAAGGGTGGTTCCCGCGGCGGCTTCGCCCGCGGCTGAGGAACCCCCACGATGGGCGATCCGCGCGGCGGCTTGGCGCGCGGATGGGCCCCTCCCGGTCCCGCGCTGGAGGAGCGCGGGCGCCCGGGTCCCAGGACGGGACCGGGGCAGGGGAGGCCCGTCGCCGGAGCATGGGCACACTCCCCATGCCGGGTTTCCCGGGTTTTCGGACCCGGGGGGCTACTAATGAACCCCGAGCCCTAGTACAATTTCCGATTCACTGCGCTCAATTTAGTTTGGAGAACGCCTCATGGCGCGCATTGCGGGTGTCAACCTGCCTGTCCAGAAGCATGTCTGGGTGGGCCTGCAGAGTATCTTCGGCATCGGCCGTACCCGGTCGAAGCTCGTTTGCGAGGCGGCTGGTATCGCCCCGTCCACCAAGATCCGCGACCTGTCGGAGCCCGAGATCGAGCGCATCCGCGCCGAAGTGGCCAAGTACACGGTCGAGGGCGACCTGCGCCGTGAAGTGGGCATGTCGATCAAGCGCCTGATGGACCTGGGCTGCTATCGCGGCCTGCGCCACCGCCGCGGCCTCCCGATGCGCGGCCAGCGCACCCGTACCAACGCCCGCACCCGCAAGGGACCGCGCAAGGCCATCAAGAAGTAAGGACCGGAGCCCATGAACAAGCCGGCTGCCAAGACCAAGAAGAAGATCAAGCGCGTCGTCACCGACGGCATCGCCCACGTCCAGGCTTCTTTCAACAACACCATCGTCACGATCACCGACCGCCAGGGCAACGCCCTGTCGTGGGCGACCTCGGGCGGCGCGGGTTTCCGCGGCTCCCGCAAGTCGACCCCGTTCGCGGCCCAGGTGGCCGCCGAGAAGGCCGGGAAGGCCGCCCTCGACTACGGCCTGAAGACGCTGGAAGTGCGCATCAAGGGCCCCGGCCCGGGCCGCGAGTCGGCCGTGCGTTCGCTGAACGCCTGCGGCTACAAGATCACCAACATCATCGACGTCACCCCGATCCCGCACAACGGGTGCCGGCCGCCGAAGAAGCGCCGCGTCTAACGGGAACAGGAGACTACACACATGGCTCGTTATATCGGTCCCACCTGTAAGCTCGCCCGTCGCGAGGGCGCCGACCTCTCCCTGAAGTCGCCGGCCCGCGCCATCGACTCGAAGTGCAAGCTGGAGCAGAAGCCCGGCCAGCACGGCGCTGCCGCCAAGAAGGGCAAGCTGTCCGACTACGCCACCCAGCTTCGCGAAAAGCAGAAGGTCAAGCGCATCTACGGCCTGCTGGAGCGTCAGTTCCGCAACTACTACAAGAAGGCCTCGAACAAGAAGGGCAACACCGGCGAGACGCTGCTCCAGATGCTCGAGCAGCGCCTGGACAACGTCGTCTACCGCATGGGTTTCGCGGTCACCCGCCCGCAGGCCCGCCAGCTGGTGTCGCACAAGGGCGTGCTGGTGAACGGCAAGGCCGTCAACCTGCCGTCCTACCAGGTCAAGGCCGGCGACAGCATCGCCCTGACCGAGCGCGCGCAGAAGCACCTGAACGTGCAGGAAGCCCTGAACCTCTCCCAGCAGATGGACCTGGTCCCGAGCTGGTGCGAAGTCGACGCCAAGAAGTTCGCCGGCGTCTTCAAGGCCATCCCCGACCGCGCCGACCTGCCGTCTGACATCAACGAAGCGCTGATCGTCGAGCTGTACTCGAAGTAATCCTACAGGGAGACACCTTGACCATGACGGTTACCGCCACCCAGGTGCTGCGCCCGCGCGGCCCGCACATCGAACGCCTCGGTTCCAACCGCGCCAAGGTGGTCATCGAACCGCTGGAGCGCGGCTACGGCCACACGCTGGGCAATGCCCTGCGTCGCGTGCTGCTCTCCTCGATCCCCGGCTTCGCGATCACCGAAGTCGAGATCGACGGCGTGCTGCACGAGTACACCACCGTCGAGGGCCTGCAGGAGGACGTTCTCGAAGTCCTGCTCAACCTCAAGGACGTCGCCATCCGCATGCACAACGTGGACCACACCACGCTGAGCCTGCAGAAGAAGGGCCCGGGCGTCGTCACCGCCGGTGACATCAAGACCGACCACAACGTCGAGATCATCAATCCCGACCACGTGATCTGCACGCTGACGAAGGACACGGCGCTGAACATGCGCCTGAAGATCGAGCGTGGCTTCGGTTACCAGCCGGCGGCCGACCGTCGCCGTCCGGACGAGGAGTCCCGCGCCATCGGCCGCCTGGTCCTGGACGCGACCTTCTCGCCGGTCCGCCGCGTCGCGTACGCCGTCGAGGCGGCCCGCGTCGAGCAGCGCACCGACCTGGACAAGCTGGTCCTGGAGATCGAGACCAACGGCACGATCGACGCCGAGGACGCCATCCGCACCGCGGCCGACATCCTCACCGACCAGCTGTCGGTCTTCGGTGACTTCACCCAGCGCGACCGTGGCCCGGCCAAGGCCTCGACCACGGGCGTCGACCCGGTGCTGCTGCGCCCGATCGACGACCTCGAGCTGACCGTGCGCTCGGCCAACTGCCTCAAGGCCGAGAACATCTACTACATCGGCGACCTGATCCAGCGCACCGAGGTCGAGCTGCTCAAGACCCCGAACCTGGGCAAGAAGTCGCTCACCGAGATCAAGGAAGTGCTGGCCCAGCGCGGCCTGTCCCTCGGCATGAAGCTGGAGAACTGGCCGCCGGCCGGCCTCCAGCAGGGCATGCTGGGCTGAGTCCCGGAATTCACTAAGGAAACACGACCATGCGCCACCAGAAATCCGGCCGCAAGTTCAGCCGCACCAGCGCCCATCGCGAAGCGATGTTCAGCAACATGGCTGCCTCGCTGATCAAGCACGAGCTGATCCGCACCACCCTGCCGAAGGCCAAGGAGCTGCGCCGCGTCGCGGAGCCGCTGATCACCATCGGCAAGACCGACGGCGTCGCCAACCGCCGCCTCGCCATGTCGCGCCTGCGTGACAAGGAGGCGGTGGGCAAGCTCTTCGTCGAGCTCGGCCCGCGTTACCAGGCCCGCCCCGGCGGCTACCTGCGCATCCTCAAGTGCGGCTTCCGCCCGGGCGACAACGCCCCGATGGCCTACGTCGAGCTGGTCGACCGCCCGCAGGCGGCCGAAGCGGCCGAGTAAGCGATTCGCTTGTTGGATCCGACGAACCCCGGCCCCGGCCGGGGTTTCGTCGTTCTGGCGCCGCAGAACTTCCGCCGCCCGCGGCGGTCGCTGTAGTCTGCACGCCCACCCTGGAGCAACGATGCGCGCCAATCCCTTCGCCTGGAGCTTCCGCGCCCAGTGCCTCGCCGGCTTCCTGGCCTGCGCGGGCCTGCTGGCCTACGCCCTGTACGTGCAGTTCGGCATGCTGATGCAGCCCTGTCCGCTGTGCATCCTCCAGCGGCTGGCGTTCGCCGGCATGGGGCTGGCCTTCCTGGCGGGCGCCCTGCATGGGCCGACTTCGCGCTTCGGCCGTGGCGTGTATGGCGTGCTCGCGTTCGCCTTCGCCGGTGCCGGTGCCGGCGTCGCCGCCCGCCATGTCTGGCTGCAGTCGCTGCCCGCGTCCGAGGTGCCGCTGTGCAGCAGCATGGGCCTGGACTACATGGTCCAGGCCTTCGGCGCCTTCGAGGCCCTGGCCAAGGTGCTGCAGGGCTCGGGCGAATGCGCGAAGGTCGACTGGACCTTCCTCGGCATCTCGATGCCGGCGTGGACGCTCGTCTGGTTCCTGGGCCTGGGCCTGGGCGCGCTCTGGGCGGCGCTGCGCCGCCGCTGACCGGCGCGACCCCGCCGCCTTGCCCTCACGCCGCGCGCGCCCGCGCTGTGGCAACCTAGCGTCGCCCCGACCGTTCCCACCGCCACCCTGGAAACCCGATGACTTCGCACGACCGCAGCCTGCAGCCCGTCTCCGTCGCCGCCGACTGGGCGCCGGCGAGCTGGCGCGGCCGCGTCGCCGCGCAGCAGCCCGCCTACCCGGACGCCGCGGCGCTCGAGGCCGTGCAGGGCGAACTGCAGCGCCTGCCGCCGCTGGTGACCTCCTGGGAAATCCTCTCCCTGAAGAAGCAGCTGGCCGAAGCCCAGGAAGGCAAGCGCTTCCTGCTGCAGGGCGGCGACTGCGCGGAATCCTTCGCCGACTGCGAGTCGGGCCTGATCTCCAACCGCCTCAAGGTGCTCCTGCAGATGAGCCTGGTGCTCGTGCACGGCCTGCGCCTGCCGGTGGTGCGCGTGGGCCGTTTCGCCGGCCAGTACGCCAAGCCACGCTCGGCCGACACCGAGGAGAAGGACGGCCTCAGCCTGCCCAGCTACCGCGGCGACTTCATCAACCAGCCGGAGTTCACCGCGGCCGCGCGCACGCCCGACCCGCGGCGCATGGTCAAGGGCCACGCCCGCTCGGCGATGACGATGAACTTCGTGCGCGCACTGATCGACGGCGGTTTCGCCGACCTGCACCACCCGGAATACTGGGATCTTGGCTGGGTCACGCATTCGCCGCTGGCCGACGAGTACCAGCGCATGGTCGCCGCGGTCGGCGACGCGGTGCGCTTCATGGAGACGATCTCCGGCGAAGCCCTGCACAACCTCAACCGCGCCGACTTCTACACTTCGCATGAAGCGCTGCTGCTGCCCTACGAAGAAGCGCTGACCCGGCAGGTGCCGCGCCAGTGGGGCTGGTTCAACCTCTCCACCCACTTCCCCTGGATCGGCATGCGCACCGCCGACCTGGCCGGCGCGCACGTCGAATACTTCCGCGGCATCCGCAACCCCGTGGCGGTGAAGATCGGCCCCTCGGTGACGCCGGAGCAGATCCTGCGCCTGGCCGACGTGCTCAACCCGGACAACGAGCCCGGGCGCCTGTCCTTCATCCACCGGATGGGCGCGGCCAAGGTGGCCGAGCGCCTGCCGCCCCTGCTCGAGGCGATCCGCCGCGAGGGCCGCCGCGTGCTGTGGATCTGCGACCCGATGCACGGCAACACCGAGACGGCCAGCAACGGCTACAAGACCCGCCGCTTCGACAACATCCGCGCCGAGGTCGAGGCCAGCTTCGACCTGCATGCCGCGGCCGGCACGCGCCTGGGCGGCGTGCACCTGGAGCTGACCGGCGAGAACGTCACCGAATGCACCGGCGGCGCGCGCGAGCTCACCGACGCCGACCTCGAGCGGGCCTACCGCTCCTGCGTCGATCCCCGCCTGAACTACGAGCAGTCGCTCGAGATCGCCATGCTGATCGTGCGCAAGCAGACCCAGCTGGCGGCGCCGGCGCGGGCCTGAGGCCACGCCGGGGCGGGCCGCGGGCCTGCCATCGGCGCGTCTCCGTCGCCTCAGCTGCCCTGCGCCGCGGAGTAGGCGTCGCGGCCGTCGAAGCGGTACAGGTTTTCGGTCTTGACCACGTCCAGCCCCGCCGCGGCCAGCTGGCCCAGCAGGCGGGCGATGCCTTCGTTGGTCGCTTCGCCGGTCGGCCGCAGGCGGCAGCGCCAGTGGTCCGAGCACAGCGTCGAGGCATGGCCATCCGGATGGACGCGCACGCCTCGGTTGGTCACCAGTTCGAGCCGGAACGCCGGCCCGCACGCCGCCTCGACCTCGGCGCCCAGCGCGGCCGGATCGCGGCCCGGCCGGTCCCAGTCCAGGAAGACGTCCACGCCGACCAGCGCCTTGGCGGGGCGCACGGCCGGCGCGGCGTCGGCCGCCGCCGGGAAACGCACCGGCTCCGGTGCCGGCGCGTCCGGGTACGCGGCCGCCGGCAGCCGGGCCGGCCGCTGGCCCAGGCGGTCGAGCACCGCGGCCGCGAAGGCGCGCGTGCCCACGGGCGCCGCGCCACCCGGCTGCGCCAGGTCCCCGGTCAATACCCCATCCTCGATCGTGCGAAGCCAGGCGTTGTGCATCGCCTCGGCGGCGCGCGCGCGGCCCAGGTGCACCAGCATCATCACCGCCGACAGCATCAGGCCCGAGGGATTGGCGAGGTCGCGGCCGGCGATGTCCGGCGCCGTGCCGTGCACCGCCTCGAACATCGCGGCGCGGAAGCCGATGTTGGCGCTGGGCGCCAGGCCGATCGAACCGGCGACTTCGGCGGCGACGTCCGAGAGGATGTCGCCATAGAGGTTCGGCGTCACGATCACGTCGAAGTCGCCGGGCCGCGTCGCCACGCGCGCGGTGCCGATGTCGATGATCATGTGGTCGCGCGCGATGTCCGGGTACCGCGCGCCGATCTCGTCGAAGACGGCATGGAACAGTCCATCCGTCATCTTCATGATGTTGTCCTTGGTCATGCAGGTGACCCGGCGGCGGCCGTGCCGGCGGGCGTACTCGAAGGCATGCCGGACGATGCGCTCGCAGCCCGGTCGAGTGATCAGCTTCAGGCACTGCACCACCTCGGCCGTCTGGCGGTGCTCGATGCCGGCGTAGGTGTCCTCCTCGTTCTCGCGCACGATCACGACGTCCATGCCCGGGTGGCGCGCCTCCAGCACCGGCGCGTAGGCGACGCAGGGGCGGACGTTGGCGAACAGGCCCAGGGTCTTGCGCAGGGTCACGTTGACGCTCTTCATGCCGCCGCCCTGGGGCGTGCCCAGCGGCGCCTTCAGCAGCACGCCGGTGGCGTCGATGGCCTCCAGCGCGCCCGGGCCGACGCCGGCGCCGTGGCCGGCTTCGTACGCCTTGAGGCCCAGCGGGACTTCATGGAAAGTGAGGTCCGGCGCCACCGCGCGCAGGACCTGCAGGGTGGCCGACATGATCTCGGGGCCGATGCCGTCGCCGGGGGCGAAGGCGACCGCGGATCCGGCGGGACGGGACGGCGACAGGACGACGGGCGACGCGATAGGCTTGGACATACGACCTCCATCACACGAAAAGATTGTCGTGAATAGGAAATCAGATATCCAGCCCGGGGTCAAGGACGACCCGGGCACCGGCGGGTGGACCTTCCTCTCGAACTACACCCACGTGCTGGTGGCGCTGGCCGCCCGTCCCGGGGCGACCCTGCGTGAAGTGGCGTCGGAGGTGGGCATCACCGAGCGGGCCGTGCAGCGCATCATCGCGGACCTGGAGGCGGCCGGCGCGCTCTCCCGCGAGCGCGACGGGCGCCGCAACCACTACCAGGTGCACCGCGATCTCCGGCTCCGGCACCCGCTCGAGCAGCACCGCACCCTGGGCGAATTGCTGGACCTCGTGGTGCCGCCCGCGACCTAGTCGATGACGCTGGCGCGGAAGGTCGGCGCCTTGCGCGCCTTCGTGGCCCGCTCGAAGGCAAAGCCCATGGCCAGGAGCGTCGCTTCGCTGTCGGCCGGCCCCATGAAGGCCAGCCCGATCGGCAGTCCGCGCACCTCGCCCATCGGCACCGTCAGGCTCGGCGTGCCCGCCACGGCGGCCGCGCCGTAGCTGGCGCCCCCGGAGCGATCGCCCAGGACCGGGTCGATCGGCCAGGCCGGGCCGGTGGTGGGCGCCACGATCGCGTCCAGCTCGTGCCTGGCCAGCGTGGCCAGCAGGCCCTCGTCGCCGGCCAGGCGGCGCGCATCGGCCCGCGCCTGCAGGTACGCAGGCTCGGTCAGCGGACCCTTGGCCAGGGCCTGCTCCAGCAGCTCCTGGGCGAACCAGGGCATGGCCCGCCCGGCGTTGGCGCGGTTCCACTCGACCAGCGCCGCCAGCGACCCGACCGGCGCGCCACTATCGGCCAGGTAGCGGTCCAGGCCGTCCTTGAACTCGTACAGCAGCACCTCGAACTCCGCGGCGCGCCACTCGCGCCAGGTCGGTATCTCCACCGGATCGACGACCTCGGCGCCGGCCGCGCGCAGGGCCTCGATCGCACGCTCCATCGCCGCGTCCACGTCCGGATGCACGCCCATCGCCTGCCGCAGCACGCCCAGGCGCTTGCCCGCCAGGGCGTCCGGGCGCAGGCCGGCGAGGTAGTCGGTGCCGGCCTCGCCGCGCGCCGCGGGGTCGTTCGGGTCCGGCGCCGCGATGGCCTGCAGCAGGGCCGCGGCGTCGGCCACGGTGCGCGCCATCGGCCCGGCGGTGTCCTGGGAGATCGAGATCGGGATGATGCCGTCGCGGCTCACCGCGCCGACCGTGGGCTTTAGGCCGACCAGGCCGTTCACCGCGGACGGGCACAGGATGCTGCCGTCGGTCTCGGTGCCGATGCCCACGGTGGCCAGGCTCGCGGCGATGCCGGCACCGGTGCCCGAACTCGAGCCGCAGGCGCTTCGGTCGAGCGCGTAGGGATTGCGGGTGAGGCCGCCGCGGCTGCTCCAGCCCGACATCGATCGGGTCGAGCGGAAGTTCGCCCACTCGCTGAGGTTGGCCTTGCCGATGACCACCGCGCCGGCCTCGCGCAGGCGCGCGACCAGGAAGGCGTCGTCGGCGGGGCGGTGGTCCGACAGCGCGAGCGAGCCGGCCGAATTCACCATGCCGGCCACGTCCACGTTGTCCTTCACCAGCACCGGGATGCCGTGCAGCGGGCCACGCACCGTGCCGGCCGCGCGCTCGGCATCGCGCGCATCGGCCTGCGCCAGCGCGTCCGCGGCGACCTCGATCACGGCGTTGAGGCGCGGGCCGGCGTCGTCGAGGGCGGCGATGCGATCGAGGTGGGCCTGCACCAGCGCGCGCGAAGTGAGTTCGCCGGCGGCCATGCGCGCCGAGGCGGTGGCGACGTCCAGCTCGACCACGTCGGGGGCGGCTGTTTTCGCATCGCCAACGGCGGCGGCATCGGGCACCGCGTCCGCGGCCGGCTCCGGCGCGCAGGCGGCCAGGACGAACAGCAAGGGCAGGGCGGCAAGGCGCATGGCGGCGGTTCCCCCGGTGGACTGCGCCGGAGTGTAGTCGCGCCGGGCGGGCCCGCGCGTGAGGCCGGCGTCAGCGCGCCAGGTCCCAGGCCAGTCGCGCGACCAGGGCCACCACCACGGCCAGGAAGACGGCGCGGATGAAGCGGTCGCCGCGGCGGATCGCCAGCTTGCTGCCGACGTAGCTGCCGAGCATGTTGCCGATGATGAGCGGGATGGCCAACAGCCACACCACGTAGCCGGCGAACGCCAGCACCGTCCAGGAGCTGACGTCGGCCGCCACGTTGGTGGACTTGGACACCGCCGAGGACTTGAGGAAATCCAGGCCCAGCACGCTGACGAAGGCGAACACGAGCAGGGTGCCCGTGCCGGGGCCGATCAGGCCGTTGTAGAAGCCGCAGGCGGCGCCGACGCCGGTCGCGGCCCAGGCCTCGCGTGCCGGGGCGAAGCGGCGGTCCTCGCGCTGGCCCAGGTCGCGGCGCAGCACGGTGTAGATGGCCAGCAGCACGCACAGGGCGAGCACGATGCCCTTGAGCAGGTCGGGATCGAGCCGGCGCGCGAACTGCACGCCGACCGCCGAGGCCAGCAGCGCGGCGACGAGTGCCGGCAGCACGATGCGCCGCTCGACGGCGACGTGGCGGAAGTAGTTCCAGGCCGCGACGCTGGTGCCCAGCAGCGAACTCGTGCGCTGGGTCGCGATGGTCTGCAGGATCTGCAGGCCGGGATGCAGGTTGAGCATCGCCGGCGTGAGGATCAGTCCGCCGCCGCCGACGATGCTGTCGAGCAGGCCGGCGGCGAAGCCGGCCAGTCCGGTCAGCAACCAGAGTTCGGGCGGCATCGGGGCGGCCTGTCGGGCGGGATCAGCCGGCGCGCGAGGCCTTCTTGCGGTCGTTCTCGGTGCGGAACTTCTTGCGCAGGCGGATCGCCACCGGGGTGATCTCGACCAGTTCGTCGTCGTCGATGAACTCCAGCGCCTGCTCGAGCGAGAACTTGATCGGCGGGATCAGGCCCTCGTCCTTGTCCGTGCCCGAGGCGCGGAAGTTGGTCAGCTGCTTGCCGCGCAGGGCGTTGACCGTGAGGTCGTTGTCCTTGGCGTGGATGCCGACGATCTGGCCTTCGTAGATCTCCTCGCCCGGCTCGATCAGCAGGCGGCCGCGCTCCTGCATGGCGATCTGCGCGTAGGCCGGCGACGGGCCCTGGCCGTTGGAGATCAGCACGCCGTTCTGGCGCTGGCCGATCTCGCCCTCGGTCTTGGGCGCGTAGTGGTCGAAGACGTGGAAGAGCATGCCGGTGCCGGCGGTGATCGTGCGGAACTCGGTCTGGAAGCCGATCAGCCCGCGCGCGGGGATGATGAAGTCCATGCGCACGCGGCCCTTGCCGTCCGGCTCCATGTTCTGAAGCAGCGCCTTGCGCTCGCCCAGGCGCTGCATCACGCCGCCCTGGTACTGCTCCTCGAGGTCCACCACCAACGACTCGTAGGGCTCGGAGCGCACGCCGTCGATGTCCTTGATGATCACCTCGGGGCGCGACACGGCCAGCTCGTAGCCCTCGCGGCGCATGGTCTCGATCAGGATCGAGAGGTGCAGCTCGCCGCGGCCGCTGACCTTGAACTTGTCGGCGTCGCCGGTGTCCTCGACCTTCAGCGCGACGTTGTGCTGGGTCTCGCGCATGAGGCGGTCGCGCAGCTGGCGCGAGGTCAGGAACTTGCCGCCGCTGCGCTCCTTGTTGCCGGCGAAGGGGGAGTCGTTGACCTGGAAGGTCATGCTGATGGTCGGCTCGTCCACCTTCAGCACCGGCAGCTGCTCGGGCGCGGACGGGTCGCACAGGGTCTCGGAGATGCCCAGGCCCTCGATGCCCGACAGCGCGATGATGTCGCCGGCCTGCGCCTCCTTCACCTCGTGCCGCTCCAGGCCCATGAAGCCCAGCACCTGCAGCACCTTGCCGTTGCGGGACTTGCCTTCGCGGTCGATCACGGTGACCGGCATGTTGGTGCGGATCTTGCCGCGCTGGATGCGGCCCACGCCGATGATGCCGACGTAGTTGTTGTAGTCCAGCGAGGTGATGCGCATCTGGAACGGGCCCTCGGCCTCGACCGGCGGCGGCGGCACGTGCTTGATGATCGCCTCGAACAGCGGGGTCATGTCGCCCGAGCGCACCGACTCGTCCAGGCCGGCGTAGCCATTCAGGCCCGAGGCGTAGACGACCGGGAAGTCGAGCTGCTCGTCGGTGGCGCCCAGGCGGTCGAACAGGTCGAAGGTCTGGTTGAGCACCCAGTCCGGGCGCGCGCCCGGGCGGTCGACCTTGTTGATGACCACGATCGGCTTGAAGCCCATCGCGAAGGCCTTCTGGGTCACGAAGCGCGTCTGCGGCATCGGGCCGTCCATCGCGTCGACCAGGATCAGCACCGAGTCCACCATCGACAGCACGCGCTCGACCTCGCCGCCGAAGTCGGCGTGGCCCGGGGTGTCGACGATGTTGATGCGGAATTCCTCGCCCTGCGGCGACTTCCAACGGATGGCGGTGTTCTTGGAAAGGATGGTGATGCCGCGTTCCTTTTCCAGGTCGTTGCTGTCCATGACGCGCTCGGCGAGCTGGGTGCGCTCGTTGAGCGTGTCCGACTGCTTGAGCAGCTGGTCCACCAGGGTGGTCTTGCCATGGTCGACGTGGGCGACGATGGCGATGTTGCGGAGGTTTTGGATGGACATGCGGATGGGCGCCAGGGGGCGCGCTGCTCGGGGCCGGGAAAGGAAGCCGGGCATTATAGCCGCAATCCATGAACGGCCGGCTCGGTCCCGGGGGGCTGTGGCATCCTATGCGGCCCTGGCCGGCACCCCCGGCCCCCGAGACCCCACGGAGCCCGACCATGTCCCTGACCGCCGTCTTCACCACCGCCCGCGGCCCGATCCGCGTCCGCCTGTTCGCCGACCAGGCCCCGGTCACGGTCGCCAGCTTCGTCAACCTGGCCCAGCGCGGCTTCTACGACGGGCTCAGCTTCCACCGGGTGATCGCCGATTTCATGATCCAGGGCGGCTGCCCCGAGGGCAGCGGCCGCGGCGGCCCGGGCTACCGCTTCGAGGACGAGTGCCGCGCCGACCTGCGCCATGACAAGCCCGGCATCCTGTCCATGGCCAACGCCGGCCCGGGCACCAACGGCAGCCAGTTCTTCATCACCCACGTCGCCACGCCCTGGCTGGACGGCCGCCACACGGTCTTCGGCGAGGTCGAGGGTGCGGCCGACCAGCAGGTCGTGGACGCCGTCCGCGGCGGCGACCGCATCGAAAGCGTGCGCATCGAGGGCGATGCCTCGGCCCTGCTGGCCGCCCAGGCGGCGCGCATCGCCGACTGGAACCGCGTGCTCGACGCCCGGGGCTGAACCCGGGGGCCGGCGCGCGCCGCCGGCCCTATTTCACGAAGCGCAGGCTGTCGAACATCGCCGACACGGCCGCCACGTCGCGGTCGTGGTAGTGCTCGGTCGGCGCCATCCACACCAGCACGGTCAACTTGCCATTGCGCTCGGCCGCCGCGGCCAGGCCGCGGTAGGCCAGGCCGCGCTGGTTGGCCAGGCTGAAGTCGAAGCGCAGGCCCGGCGTGTCGCCGAAGCGGGCGGGGCGCAGTTCGCCCGGCTCGACGTCGGCCCAGCCACCACCGCGCAGCGCGTCGAGGATGATGTCGCGCACCTCGTCCGGGCGCATGCCGGCGCGGAACCAGGGGCCGTCGGGCCGCGACTTGCGCTGGCGGGCCTCCAGGAACACGTGCTCCCGGGGCTTGATGGCCGACACGATCAGCAGCTGGTTGAGCGGCGTGCCGTCGATGGTCCAGATCTCGCGCCGGGGGATGCGCACGCGCGCCCAGTCCAGGTCGGTCTGCAGCTGCATGTCGAAGACGGTGGCGGTGCCCGCGACCTGAAGCTTGCCGCCGGGGCCGCTGGCGCAGGACGCCAGCAGCAGCACGGCGAAGGCGAGGGCGAGGCAGCGCAGCAGCGGTCGCATCACGGCGAAGTCTCCAGTTCGTCCAGGTACTGCTCGATGAAGGCGGCATCGCTGGCCGCCGGTGCTTCGGCCAGGTAGCGGCGCAGCGACTCCGCCGCCGCGGCGCGGTCGCCGGCGGCGCGCCGGGCCAGGCCGTGTTCGCGCCAGGCCGCGGCCGGCGGGCCGGGCAGGGCCAGCGCCTCGGCGTACAGCGCCGCGGCGCGCGCCGCATCGCCCTCGGCCCCGCGGCGGCGGTGCGCTTCACCGAGGTAGAACGCGTACGTGGCCTGCAGGTCCCCGGGCGCGGTCGCCCGCAGGTCACCGATGACCCGCACCGAGGTGTCGTACATCCGCCGGGTCAGTTCCGCCTCGAGCCAGCGGGCGACGTAGGGCCGCATGACCGCCAGGTAGGCCTCGCGTCCCGGATCGCCGGTGAAACCGCCCGCCGCCTCGCCCGCGGCGCGCACGTCCTCCAGGCGCTCCCGGGTCTTGGGGTGGGAGGCGAACACCGGCGTGGGCTTTCCGTAGCGCCGCGCGTCCTCCTCGTCCTTCATGCGCTGCCAGAGCCGCGCGCCGGCCATCGGGTCGTAGCCCTCGGCCAGGGCCACGGCGAAGCCGGAGCGGTCGGCTTCGCGTTCCGCATCGCGCGAGTACTGGTACATCGCGGCCGCCCCGAACAGGCCGGCGACCTGGCCCGCGGCGCCGGCGCCGGCGCCCCAGGCCACCAGTCCGAAGGAGTTGAGGAAGGCGGTGGTGCGCTTGGCCCGCCGCCACTGCTCCAGCGAATGCCGGTGCCGGAAGTGCGCGAACTCGTGGCCCAGCACCAGGGCCAGCTCGGATTCGTCCTGGAAGCGCAGCAGGGCGCCCGTCCACACCAGCATCATGCCGTTGGGCGCCATCGACGCGTTGAACCAGGGCAGGTCGACGATGTAGACGCGCAGGTCGGGGCAATAGTCGCCGGCGACCTTGCAGGCGACGCCGCGCACGTAGGCGTTGAGCGCCTCGTCCTTCACCAGCAGCGGGTGCTGCTGCAGCTCGCGTTCGGCGCGCTCCATCGCGTACCACAGCTCGTCCTCGTCGCTGCCCGTGGGCGGGCGCTGGCCCGGCCGCGCATCCTCGATGCGCTCCGCCAGCGCCGGGCCGGCGGCCAGGGCGGCCAGCAGCAGGGCCGCAACCCGGAGCCGGCTCACAGCGGGAAGCCCCGGAGCAGGTCCTTGGCGGTCTCGGCCGCGCCCGCGGCGTCGCGCAGGTCGCCGGTCTGGTTGGCCATCAGGTTGAACCAGACGACCTGGCCGGTGCGCAGGTCCACCAGGGTGGCCACGCCGACCTGCTGGCCGCCGCCGATGTCCACCACCTGGCCGACGGCCGCGCCGGCCAGGAAGCCCAGCACGCGCAGGGCGGCGCGGCCGCCGCTCGAGTAGCTGTCGCGGATGTAGGTGAACAGCGCGTAGTCGGCCCCGGTGGCCTCGCGCAGCTCGGACACGCCTTCGCCCAGGGTCCAGTCGAGCTTGCGGCCCTTGGTCGCCAGGTAGCTGCCCGATCGCGTGTACACCGCGATGCTCATGGCCACCGCTTCGTTCAGGCGCACGACCTGGCCCAATCGCGAGGTGGCCTCGAGGTCGTCGGGCAGGTCGAAATCGGGCTTGCGCGCCTTGCCGGCCCCGTCGAGCACCCTGGCGACCGCCTCCGGATACAGCCGGCGGGCGGCCTCGGACCACTCCCGGCGCGGCTCCTGCAGTCCGCCGGCGGTGACCAGGGTGAGTTCGATGTCGGGCTCGACCACCACGACGCTGCCGGCGATGCGCACCGGCTTGCCGCTTTCGTCGGTGGCGACCCGGTTCTGGTTGTAGGCCAGCGCCTGCAGCGGCAGCAGCAGGGCCAGGGCGAGGACGGCCAGCCATCGGCGGGCGGGCGGGGCGGCGCGATGCGTCGGGACCATGGGCTTCCTCCTTGCCGCCGAGGATGCCCGAACCACGGCCGCTGGCAAGCCCCCGCCGGGGCGGCGCGCCGGGGTGGCGTGGTATCCTTCCGGGGTTTTCCGTCCCGCCCAAATCCACCCCGCGAGGATCGAGATGCCCCAGCTCGCCAAGCGCATGGGCCGTGCCAAGCCCAGCGCCATCATGGCCGTCGCCGAGAAGGCCAAGAAGCTCAAGGCCGAAGGCCGCGACATCGTCAGCTTCTCCATCGGCGTCCCCAATTTCCTGCCCGGCGAGCACGTCTACGCCGCCGCCCGCGAGGCCCTGGCCAAGGACAGCGGCCAGTACGGCAGCAACCGCGGCGCCGACGCCCTGCTCGACGCCTTCCTCAGGCACATCGAGGCCCTGGGTTTCACCGGCTACGGCCGGATGAACGTCGCCACCGGCATCGGCGCCAAGCACATCCTCTACAACCTGGCCGAGGCCCTGCTGGACGAGGGCGACACCATCGCCTACGCCACGCCGTACTGGACCACCTACGCCGACATCGCCGAGGTGCTGAACGCGAAGATCCTCGAGCTGCCGTGCCCCGCCAGCCAGGACTACAAGCTCACCCCGGCCCAGCTCGACGCCGCGCTGGCGACCAAGCCCAAGGTGTTCCTGTTCAACAACCCGAACAACCCGACCGGCATGGTCTACACGCGCGAGGAGATCGCCGCGCTGGCCGACGTGGTGGCAAAGCACCCGGACACCTGGGTGATCACCGACGACATCTACAACACGATGGTGTTCGACGGCCTGGGCTACCACAACTTCGTGCACGCCCGCCCGGAGCTGAAGGACCGCGTGGTCTTCGTCGACTCGCTGTCCAAGACCTACGGCATGCCCGGCTGGCGCGTCGGCTTCATGGCCGGCCCGGAGGTCGTGGCCAAGGCGCTGACGGTGCTCAACTCCTCGCACATCACCAACGTGCCGGAAGTGGTCACCGCCGCCGCGGTGGCCGCGCTGACGGGTCCGCAGGACGTGCCCACGTCCAAGTGCGCCGAGTTCCAGGCCAAGCGCGACCTGGTCGTGGACGCGATGAACGCCATCCCCGGCGTGGTCTGCCCCAAGCCGCAGGGCGCGTTCTACGTGTTCCCGGACATCAGCTGCGCCTTCGGCAAGTCGCACGGCGGCGTGAAGATCGGCAACGACGTCGACTTCTGCAGCGTGCTGCTCGAGGCCAAGGGCGTGGCCTGCGTGCCGGGCTCGGCCTTCGGCGAGCCGCGCGCCATGCGCATCAGCTACACCTGCCCGAGCGCGCAGCTGCCGGTCGGCCTGCAGCGCATCCGCGAGTTCTTCGCCGAACTCGCCTGAATCCGCGGCGCCCCATCGGGGCGCTGCTCCCTTGTAGGAGGGCCTTCAGGCCCGATTCCACCCCAGGAGATCCACGATGAAGACCCCCGTCCGCGTCGCCGTCACCGGTGCTGCCGGCCAGATCGGCTACTCCCTGCTGTTCCGCATCGCTTCCGGCGAGATGCTGGGCAAGGACCAGCCCGTCATCCTGCAGATGCTCGAACTGCCGATGGAGAAGGCCCAGGCCGCGCTGCGCGGCGTGATGATGGAGCTCGAGGACTGCGCGTTCCCGCTGCTGGCCGGCATGGTCGGCACCGACGACCCGATGGTCGCCTTCAAGGATGCCGACGTGGCCCTGCTGGTCGGCGCCATGCCGCGCGGCCCGGGCATGGAGCGCAAGGACCTGCTGCTCAAGAACGCCGAGATCTTCACCGTGCAGGGCAAGGCGCTCAACGCCGTCGCTTCGCGCAACGTGAAGGTGCTGGTGGTGGGCAACCCGGCCAACACCAATGCCTACATCGCCATGAAGTCGGCGCCGGACCTGGACCCGAAGAACTTCACCGCCATGCTGCGCCTGGACCACAACCGTGCGCTGTCGCAGCTGGCCACCAAGGCCGGCGTGGCCGTCGCCGACATCGAGAAGCTGGTCGTGTGGGGCAACCACAGCCCGACCATGTACCCGGACTACCGCTTCGCCACCGCCGGCGGCGCCTCGCTCAAGGACAAGGTCGCCGACGAGGCCTGGAACCGCGAGACCTTCATCCCGAAGGTCGGCAAGCGCGGCGCCGCGATCATCGAGGCCCGCGGCCTGAGCTCGGCCGCCTCGGCCGCCAACGCCGCCATCGACCACATCCGCGACTGGGTGCTGGGCACGAACGGCAAGTGGACCACCATGGGCATTCCCTCGGACGGCAGCTATGGCATCCCGAAGGACGTGATGTACGGCTTCCCGGTCACCTGCAAGGACGGCAAGTACGAGATCGTGCAGGGCCTTCCGGTGGACGAGTTCAGCCGCACGATGATGGACAAGACCCTGGCCGAGCTCGAGGAAGAGCGCGCCGGCGTCGCCCACCTGCTGTGATGCACCCGCGAAGGCGACCTCCGGGTCGCCTTCGCGCATGAAGGACCCGAGATGATCCAATCGACTTCCGCCGGCGCGCGCTTCCGCGCCGCCCTGGCCGCCGAATCACCGCTGCAGGTGATCGGCGCGATCAATGCCAACCACGCCCTGCTGGCCAGGCGCGCCGGCTACCGCGCGATCTACCTCAGCGGCGGCGGCGTGGCCGCGGGCTCGCTGGGCCTGCCGGACCTCGGCATCAGCGGCCTCGAGGACGTGCTGGTGGACACCCGCCGCATCACCGACGTCTGCGACCTGCCGCTGCTGGTGGACATCGACACCGGCTTCGGCCCCAGCGCCTTCAACATCGAGCGCACGGTCAAGGCGCTGATCAAGGCCGGCGCGGCCGCCTGCCACATCGAGGACCAGGTCGGCGCCAAGCGCTGCGGGCACCGCCCGGGCAAGGAGATCGTGCCGGCCGACGAGATGGTGGACCGCGTCAAGGCCGCCGCGGACGCCAGGACCGATCCGGACTTCTTCCTGATCGCCCGCACCGACGCGATCGCCGTCGAAGGCGTGGATGCCGCCATCGAGCGCGCCATCCGCTGCGTCGAGGCCGGCGCCGACGGCATCTTCGCGGAGGCCGCCTACGACCTTCCGACCTACAAGCGCTTCGTCGACGCGGTGAAGGTGCCGGTGCTGGCCAACATCACCGAGTTCGGCAAGACGCCGCTGTTCACCCGCGAGGAACTCGCATCGGTGGGCGTGGCGATCCAGCTCTATCCGCTCAGCGCCTTCCGCGCCATGAACAAGGCCGCCGAGGCGGTGTACACCGCCATCCGCCGCGACGGCCACCAGCAGTCGGTGCTCGACCTCATGCAGACCCGCGAGGAGCTGTACGAGCGCATCGGCTACCACGAATTCGAACGGCGCCTGGACGCGCTGTTCGCCAGCAAGAAGTGAGGGAGACACCCATGACCGAGCAAGTCCTTCCCAAGGCCAAGAAGTCCGTCGCCCTGAGCGGCACCGCGGCGGGCAACACCGCCCTGTGCACCGTCGGCCGCAGCGGCAACGACCTGCACTACCGCGGCTACGACATCCACGACCTGGCCACGAAGGCCGGCTTCGAGGAAGTGGCCCACCTGCTGGTGCACGGCGCGCTGCCCACCGCCAGCCAGCTGGCCGCCTACAAGGCCAAGCTGCGCCGCCTGCGCGGCCTGCCGGCCATCGTCACCGAGGCGCTGGAGCTGGTGCCGGCCAATGCCCACCCGATGGACGTGCTGCGCACCGGCTGCTCGGTGCTGGGCACCGTGCTGCCCGAGCGCGAGGGCCACCCGGTGGCCGAGGCCCGCGACATCGCCGACCGCCTGATGGCCAGTTTCGGCTCGATGCTGCTGTACTGGTGGCACTTCACCCGCAACGGCCGCCGCATCGACGTCGAGACCGACGACGACACCATCGCCGCGCACTTCCTGCACCTGCTGCACGGCGAGCCGCCGAGCGCCTCGCATGCGCGCGCGCTCGACCAGTCGCTGGTGCTGTACGCGGAGCACGAATTCAACGCCTCCACCTTCACCGCGCGCGTCATCGCCGGCACCGGCTCGGACCTCTTCAGCTGCATCACCGGCGCCATCGGTGCCCTGCGCGGCCCGAAGCACGGCGGCGCCAACGAGGTGGCGATGGACATCATCGCCCGCTACGGCAGCGCCGACGAGGCCGAGGCGGACATCCGCGCCCGCGTCGAGCGCAAGGAGATCGTGATCGGCTTCGGCCACCCGGTGTACACCATCGGCGACCCGCGCAACCCGATCATCAAGGAGATCTCGCGCAAGCTCTGCACCGAGGGCGGCAACAAGGTCCTGTTCGACGTCAGCGAGCGCATCGAGACGCTGATGATGGACCTCAAGAAGATGTTCCCCAACCTCGACTGGTACAGCGCCTCGGCCTACCACATGATGGGCGTGCCGACGCCGATGTTCACCCCGCTGTTCGTCATCGCCCGCACCTCCGGCTGGAGCGCGCACGTGATCGAGCAGCGCATCGACGGCAAGATCATCCGCCCGAGCGCGAACTACACCGGCCCCGAGGACCGCGAGTTCGTGCCGATCGACAAGCGCTGACCGTCGAGGCCAGGGCCCGTGAACGACGAAGGCCGCGCAGCGATGCGCGGCCTTCGTGTTTCCGGGTGGGCGGGCTCGCGCCCGCGACTCAGGGCGCCAGCCGCTGTTGCGGCGCATGCCCCGCGGTGGCCGCGGTGGCCGGCGGCGCCAGGCGCTGCACGCGGAAGAAGGTGTGGTCGCCGATGGTGGCGACCTGGGGCGCGGTGGCCCAGGCCGGGTTGGCCAGGTCGAGGGCGGCGAAGTGGCTGGCGCCCGGCACGACCTCGCGGCGCTCGCCCGGCGGCAGCCGCCAGTCGCGCTGGGCCTCGAAGGCGATGCGCACGGCGCGTTCCCAGGCCTTCATGTTCTTCACGCGCAGGCCGGGGTTCACGATGGTGGGGGCGAACTGCTTGCGGGCGGTGACCACCTCGCAGACCGACTCGCCCCACTGGCCGCTGTCGCGGCGGCGCAGGGCCACCTCGGCAACGGCGCGCTGGCCGAGCTCGGACTGGTCGCGGGCTTCCAGGTACACGGTGGTCGCCAGGCACATCGGGTCGGCGACCGGCTGGGGCAGCACCTGGGCAAGCCACAGGATGAAGGACAACTTCATGGCGGAACTCCTTGCTCCGTTGCGCCGAGGAGCCTCGCCCGCGTTCGTCTGCGGGCCCCGAAGGGAAAACACGGGGAGGGGAGGCGCCAGCGGCCTGGCGTTCTAGGGATGGACGAGCGGGGCTCGCATTCCGGGGCTGGCGGCGGGGTAGGTGGGCGCCGCCCGGAATCCCCGCCAAGCCATGCAGGCGGGACCGTTGCAGGCCGCCGGGGCGTTCCCCCGGGGCCGGATCAGGCGCGCATCCTACGGGCGAAGACCGAACCTTGCCTGAACGCCCGGGGCCAAGCCTTTGATTTTGTTTCGAGTAAAGACTCGGGCCCGCCTTCAGAGCGCCGCGGCGAGGCGACTGCCCTGGTCGATCGCGCGCTTGGCGTCGAGCTCGGCGGCGACGTCGGCGCCACCGATCAGGTGCACCGGCTTGCCGGCCGCCTGCAGCGGTTCGAGCAGCTCGCGGAGCGGCTCCTGGCCGGCACAGACCACCACGTGGTCGACCGGCAGCAGGCGCTCCTCGCCGTCGATGCGGATGCGCAGGCCGGCATCGTCCACGCCCAGGTACTCGACGCCGCCCAGGCCCTGCACGCCCTTGGCCTTGAGCGCCGCACGATGGATCCAGCCGGTCGTCTTGCCCAGGCGGGCGCCCGGCTTGCCCGGGCTGCGCTGCAGCAGCCAGACCTCGCGGGCCGGGGCCTCCGGCCGTGCCGGGGCCAGGCCGCCGGGCGCGGTGAAGCTGGGGTCCACGCCCCATTCGGCCATCCAGCGCGCCGGGTCGAGGCTGGGCGATTCGCCCGCGTGCACCAGGAACTCGGCGACGTCGAAGCCGATGCCGCCGGCGCCGATGATCGCGACCTTCCCGCCCGGCACGACCCGGCCGGTGAGCACGTCCAGGTAGGACACGACCTTGGCATGGTCGGCGCCCGGGAAGGACACGCCGCGCGGCCGGATGCCGGTGGCCAGCACGACTTCGTCCCACCCGCCGGCGAGCAGGCCCGCGGCATCCACGCGCTCGCCCAGCCGCTGCTCGACGCCGGTGGCCTGCAGGCGGTTGCGGAAGTAGCGCAGGGTCTCGTGGAACTCCTCCTTGCCCGGGATGCGCTTGGCCAGGTTGAACTGGCCGCCGATCTCGGTGGCCGAATCCACCAGGGTCACGCGGTGGCCGCGTTCGGCCGCCACGGTGGCGCAGGCCAGGCCGGCCGGGCCGGCGCCGACGACGACCACGCGCTTGGGCGCGGCGGTCGGCCGGTAGACCAGCTCGGTCTCCGCGCACGCGCGCGGATTGACCAGGCAGGACGCCTTCTTGTTGACGAAGACGTGGTCCAGGCAGGCCTGGTTGCAGGCGATGCAGGTGTTGATCTCGTCGCGGCGCCCGGCGCGGGCCTTGGCCACCCACTGCGGGTCGGCCAGCAGCGGCCGCGCCATCGACACCATGTCGGCCTGGCCGCGGGCGAGGATGTCCTCGGCGACCTCGGGCATGTTGATGCGGTTGGTCGCCACCAGCGGCAGCTTCACGTGCGGCTTGAGCTTGGCGGTGACGCCGGCGAAGGCCGCGCGCGGCACCGAGGTGGCGATGGTCGGCACCCGCGCCTCGTGCCAGCCGATGCCGGTGTTGATGATCGTCGCGCCGGCGGCTTCGATGGCCTTGGCCTGCAGCACGATCTCGTCCCAGGCCGCGCCGCCTTCCACCAGTTCGAGCATGCTCAGCCGGTAGATGAGGATGAAATCCGGACCCACCGCCTCGCGGATGCGCCGCACGATCTCCACCGCGAAGCGCATGCGCTTCTCCGGCGTGCCGCCCCAGTCGTCGCCGCGCTTGTTGGTGCGCGCGGCCAGGAACTGGTTGATCAGGTAGCCCTCGGAGCCCATCACCTCGACGCCGTCGTAGCCCGCCTCGCGGGCCAGCTTCGCCGTGTTGACGAAGGCCTTCACGTGCCGCTCGACGCCCCAGGCGGTGAGCGCGCGCGGCGTCAGCGGGCTGATCGGCGCCTTCACCTTCGAGGCCGAGACCAGCAGCGGGTGCGCGGCGTATCGGCCCGCGTGCAGGATCTGCAGGCAGATGCGCGCGCCGGCCTCGTGCACCGCCTGGGTCACGATGCGGTGCTTGTGCACTTCCCAGGGCCAGCTGAGCTTGCCCGCGAAGGGCTTGAGCCAGCCCAGCATGTTCGGCGCGATGCCGCCGGTGACCATCAGGCCGGTGCCGCCTTCGGCGCGCTCGCGGAAGTAGGCCGCCAGCTTCGGGAAGTCGCGCGCGTGGTCCTCGAGGCCGGTGTGCATCGAGCCCATCAGCACGCGGTTGGGCAGGGTGCAGAAACCGAGGTCGAGCGGCTGGAAGAGGTGCGGGTAGGGCGTCTGGGTCATCGTCGCGCGGGGCTGGCGGGGCGAATCCGGCACCTTGCCCGTTCGGGCCGGGGCGGACAAGCGGAGGGATCAGGCGGCGGCGTCGGTCTCGGCGGCCGCCGGCGGGGCCAGCTTCAAGTCGCGGGCGGCGAGCACGTGGCCATCGGCGTCGCGCACGGCCAGGGTTTCCACCGGTGCGCCGGTGTGGCGGTTGATGAAGCGTACCGGCGAGCGGCCGTCGTAGACCCAGCGTTCGCCCCACTGGGCCAGGGCCACGAGCACGGGCAGCAGGTCCTTGCCCGCCGCGGTCAGCCGGTACTCGACCTCGCGCGCGTCCTCGGTGGACGGGCGGCGCTCGAGCACCCCGGCCTCGACCAGGCGCTTGAGCCGCGCGCTCAGCACGTTCTTGGCGATGCCCAGGCGGCGCTCGAAATCGCCGAAGCGGCGGGTGCCCCGGAAGGCCTCGCGCAGGATCAGCAGGCTCCACCATTCCCCGACCCGTTCGAGGGCCTGGGCCATGGGGCAGGGCATGTCGGCATAGGAGGTCCGTTTCATGCCGGCAGACTAGCCCGACCAGTTGCATCAAGCAACCGGCAGGAGTAGGGTGTCGCTCGGTTTCATGGTGAAACCGATAGGAGCCCCCCGATGAACGCCGCCGTCCTCCGCCTGACCGGCCGTTTGCTCGACGCCGTCTCGCCCGCCGCCGCCGCCGCCCTGGCCCGACGCTTCGCCACCCGGCCGATGGCCCGCAGCCGCCGCCCCGACCCCGTCGACGCCCAGCCGCTCACCTTCCGCTTCGGCCTCGCCGGGCTGCGCTGGGGCCAGGCCGGGCCGGTGGTGCTGGCCCTGCACGGTTGGGAGGGCCGGGCCGCCCAATTCCAGCCGCTGGCGTCGCGGCTGGTGCCCCTGGGATTCCAGGTGGTGGCGCTGGACGCCCCCGCGCACGGCCGGTCGCCCGGCCGCGAGGCCGACCCCGTGGTGTTCGCCGATGCCCTGCAAGAGGCCGCCGCCGAGCTTGGCGAGGTGCATGCGCTGGTTGGCCACTCCATGGGCGGCGCCTCGGTGCTCTATGCGCTCAGCCGCGGCCTGGGCAGCGCGCGGCGGGTGGCGATCGCCGCCCCGGCCGGCCTGGCCGGCGTGCTCGCGCGCATGAGCCGGTTCCTCGGCCTGCGCGAGCCGGCGCGCCGCCGCTTCTTCGAGGCGATGACCCGGCACACCGGCGTCGCCCCCGAGCAGCTCGACATCGACCGGCTGGCGCCCGCGCTGCCGCCCGGCGAGCTGCTGGTGGTGCACGACGTGGACGATCCGGTGATCCCCTTCGCCGACGCCGAGCGCATCGCCGGCGCCACCCGCGCGCAGCTGCTGGCGACGCGCGGACTCGGCCATCGCGCCGTGCTCAAGGACGCCGAAGTGCTCGATCGCATCGCGGGTTTCCTCGGCGCGCGCGCCGCCTGAGCAGGGCGCGTCCCGCGGCGGCGCCATCCGACGTTGGGGGACAGGGCAGGCCGGCGGCATCCGCCGGCTTCTGGCACCATTGCCCCGTCCACCACGCACGGACCGCCCGCCCATGAGCCAACACGATTCCCGCTCCGCCAAGCGCCCCGAGCCCGACCAGGCGATGGTGGACATCGCCAACTACGTCACCGACTACTACATCGGCTCGTCGGAGGCGTACACGACGGCGCGCTACATGCTGCTCGACTCGCTGGCCTGCGCGATGCTGGCCATGCGCCAGCCCGAATGCGTCAAGCACCTCGGCCCGCTGGTGCCCGGCGCCTCGATGCCCGGCGGCGCCCGCGTGCCCGGCACCAACTACGAGCTCGACCCGGCCCAGGCCGCCTACAACATCGGCACCCAGATCCGCTGGCTCGACTTCAACGACACCTGGCTGGCGGCCGAGTGGGGCCATCCCTCGGACAACCTCGGCGCCCTGCTGGCCGTCGGCGACTACCTCAGCCGCAAGGCCGAGCGCGAGCACGGCAAGATGCCGACCGTGCGCGACCTGCTGACCTGGGCCATCAAGGCCCACGAGATCCAGGGCTGCTACGCGCTCAACAACAGCTTCAACAAGGTCGGCCTCGACCACGTGCTGCTGGTCCGCCTGGCCTCGACCGCCCTCACCACCCACATGCTGGGCGGCGGCAAGGAAGAGATCATCAACGCGGTCAGCCACAGCTGGGCCGACGGCGGCAGCCTGCGCGTGTACCGGCACGCGCCCAACGCCGGCCCGCGCAAGGGCTGGGCGGCCGGCGACGCCTGCCGGCGCGCGGTCACCCACGCGCTCAACGCGGTCAAGGGCGTCATCGGCTACCCGGGCGCGCTCAGCGCCAAGGGCTGGGGCTTCCAGGACGTGCTGTTCAAGGGCCGGCCCTTCGAGTTCGAGCGCTCCTTCGGCAGCTACGTGATGGAGAACATCCTGTTCAAGATCAGCCATCCGGCCGAGTTCCACGGCCAGACCGCGGTCGAGTGCGCCATGCAGCTGCACCCGCTCGTGGCCGGCCGGCTCGACGACATCGAGCGCATCGAGATCGAGACCACCGAGGCCGCGATGCGCATCATCGACAAGACCGGCCCGCTGTCGAACCCGGCCGACCGTGACCACTGCCTGCAGTACATGGTCGCGGTGCCCCTGGTGCTGGGCCGGCTCACCGCCGACGACTACGGCGACGCGGTGGCCGCCGATCCGCGCATCGACGCCCTGCGCGCCCGGATGGTGGTCCGCGAGAACCCCGACTTCACCCGCGACTACTTCGACCCCGAGCGCCGCTGGATCGGCAACGCCCTGCGGGTCCACTTCAAGGATGGCAGCCACACCGACCGGGTCGCCATCGACACCCCGCTGGGGCACCGGGACCGCCGGGGCGAGGGCATCCCCCTGCTGCTGGAGAAGTTCGAATCGGCCGTGGCCGGGCAGCTCCCGGCCCGCCGGGTCCAGCAAATCCTGGCCCTGACCGGCGACACCTCCCGGTTCGAGGCCACCCCCATCCACCGATTTGTCGATTTGTTCACCTTGTGAGCGCCAGCCTTGCCATCGGGCCCGGGATTCGTTAGATTCCCGTTAACCCTTGGGCGGGCAAGGTCGAGACAACCCCCCGGTGGCCAGGGTCAAGGTCGCAAGTTTCCATTGAAGTTTGTGCTGTTTCCCCTGTGATTACGGAGCGAATCATGAAGAAGAACCTCCTGTGCTGCGCCCTGCTGGGTGCGATGTCCATGGCCAACGTCGCCATGGCCCAAGACTATGACGACCGCTGGTACCTCTCCGCCGGCGCCGGCATGAACTTCCAGGACGGCGCGCGCAATACCGAGGACCCGTTCTTCGGCACGCTGGGCTTCGGCAAGTTCATCAGCCCGAACTGGTCGCTGGACGTCGAGCTGAACTACCAGAACCCGGACTTCGACAACACCAACCTGCAGTTCACCCAGTTCGGCGCCACGCTGGACGCGCGCTACCACTGGCGTTCGACCGAGAAGAACTGGTGGCCGTACATCCGCACCAGCCTGGGCATGCAGCGCGCCGAGGAAGAGTACGGTTTCGGCGGCGAGCGCAAGGACACCTTCCTGACCCTCGGCCTGGGCCTCGGCATGCAGGCTGACTACGACCGCTACGCCGTGCGCGGCGAAGTGGGCGTGCGCCAGGCCTTCGACGACACCAGCATCGTGGCCCCGGGCCGCAGCGGCTTCCTCGACACCCTCGCTTCGGTGACCGTGCTCGTGAAGCTGGGCGACCTCGCCGCGCCGGTCGAGCCGGTGAAGGAAGAAGTCGTCCCGCAGAAGACCTGCGCCGACCTCGACGACGACGGCGACGGCGTCAACAACTGCGACGACAAGTGCCCGGGCTCGCAGGCCGGCCAGGCCATCGGTCCGGACGGTTGCCCGGTCCCGCTGACCATCGACCTGAAGGGCGTGAACTTCGACTTCGACAAGGACACCCTGCGTCCCGACGCCGTGGCGATCCTCGACGAGGCCGTCGCCATCCTGGCCAAGTACCCGCAGCTCAAGGTCGAGGTCGCCGGCCACACCGACTCCGTCGGCGCCGAGGCCTACAACCAGGGCCTGTCGGAGCGTCGCGCCAAGGCCGTGTACGACTACCTGACCGGCAAGGGCATCGGCGCCGATCGCCTGGTCGGCCCGAACGGTTACGGCGAGTCCCGCCCGATCGACACCAACGACACCCGCGAGGGTCGTGCGCGCAACCGCCGCACCGAGCTGAACGTCCAGAACTGACGTCCGGCCGCTGGTGAGTCAACGAAGCCCGGCCTCGCGCCGGGCTTCGTCTTTC